>WNFQ01003260.1_pt1 | contig 11798 bp, 11 predicted proteins | sample 5400171 | NCBI WGS metagenome assembly WNFQ01 (sample SAMN13153356, study PRJNA577476) | soil metagenome | isolation source: 20 cm soil under Madrone tree | place: USA:California | collected 2016-06-14
AACAGCGACCAGGCGAAGTAGCGGCTCCAGTAGCGCAGGCCGTCGAGCCCGCCCACGAAGCGATAGAATCCGAAGTAGGAGTGCAGGAGGGCGAAGTAGCAGGTCGAGAGGCCGAGCGCCCGTCGCGCTTCCATGCCGGTCGCGTGGGAGGCCAGCCACGGCGTGCCCTGGAGCGGACCGACCGCGAGCGTCAGGTAGAGGAACACGAACGCGAGGCCTGCGTACCATTGCGTCTCGTGGAACGCCGGCAGCGCGTGCGCGGACGTGAGCAGCACGGCCCCCGAGAGGAGGAGGCTGCACGCGTAGACCACCAGCGAGACCCTCATCGCATCAGACGACGAACCCTGACGACGCTGCGCGGAAGCGCGACGATCTGATCGCAGCGAAGACCGCCCAGGAATCAGCGACGGCGGCGTGCGCGCTCATCGGCCTTGATCTCCGCGCGGTGCTCTGCTTCCAGCGCCGCGATGGGATCGCCATGGCGCAGCGATCCGATGAAGGCGTCGATGGCGTCGTCGGAGAGCGGGGCGAGACGGACCCCGCCGTCTGGCAGCGCCTCCACCTCGAGCCGCAAGCCGCTGCGCCAGCGCAGTCGCTGTCGCACGGGCTTCGGGATCACTACCTGCCCCTTGCTCGTGAGTCGCGTGGCAGACTTCATCTTACCGGCACGGTAAGATACCTGAGGCCGCCGCTCAAGCCGGCGTCTCGGCGTCACGTCGTACCCTTGGCGAAACATCACGGACGTTGCGGGCGGCCAGCGTGAGCCCGTGAACTACGGGATCACGCGTGTGGGCGTCGTTCTCCCGAACGGATCGGTCGCGGGCGGCGCGGCGGGCTCGCGCATGACGGCGGCGGCGAATTGTGCGGTGTCGGCACCGAGGAGCAGTGTCACCACCACCGCTGCCCCGCGCGTCCAGAGACCGCGCCCCCGCCTCGGGTCTCGACCGGGCCTGTCCATGTCGCTCTCTCCCGTCTGGGGTTGCCGGCTCGCTAGATGGCCGCCCCCTCCGTGATCTAACAAGAGGGCCGCATATACGAGGCGCAAAAACGGCTGTCAATAAAATTCTCGCGAGAAGGACGTCCCGGATTCGGGATGAGCTCCGGAGTGACCTCTTCGGCGTGATCTACGCCGTCGTCGCCATAGGCGCCTCGTGGGGTGCCGTGCGGGTGCTGTCTCAGCGACAGGCCTCGCTCACCTAGCGTCACGAATCCCACGCCGCCCTGCCGCCGCCCTCGACGGCCGAGGGTCTCTCTGGATCCGGTAGTGATCGGCGCTGCGGTGGGGATGGCGACGGCCTAGCCGTCTTTCTACACGTGGCGTGAGAGTCGCCACCGATCCCCTTGGGGCGGGAGAAGTACACGAGAATGTACGTGCACATCGGGGCCACCACTCAAACAGCGTCCCGTAGAGGGACCCGCATGCGTGAGGGCTGGCACCGATGTTGCTTCGGGCGACCTATTGCGCGTGACCACCTCCTTACGATAGCGGCGAGACGAGTTCGTCGAGAGAACCCAACATGCTTCCCCCGGCGCGAAGCACGCGGGCCGCGGCGGCCGACGGTCGAGGGTTCGCGGGAACGCCACCCGCTCGAAGCTCGAAGAAGGACGCATCGGTCTTCCGGGGCGCTGCCCAGCGGTGACGCTGGCGTACCAAAAGGACAGGAGGGTAGCCCATGAACGCGAAGCACTTCGGCAGAGGAGCGCGGCTCGCCGCCGCGACGGCGCTTTTCCTGAGCGGCTGCACCGCCCTCACCAGGGAGGTCCTGGTCGACGAGCGGACGCGGCCGACGCCTTCCAACGCGACCACGGTGTCGCACTGCTCGGGGAGCGAGTGGGAGGACAACTCGATGATGGCGGTGGTCCCGCTCCCGATCATCGGCTTCGGCATGCCCACTCAGGAGATCAACAAGATCGACGCCGACAACGTGCTCAGCAAATGCGGACCGCTCGATCGGCTCGCCAAGCGCAAGGTCGAGGTTGACCGCAGCGCATGCGTCCCGACGGTGCTCACGCGTGTGATCTCGTTCGGCGTGTGGCAGTGGTGTCCGGCGAAGGTATCCTGGGACGCGGACGTGACCGCGCCCGCGCCGGCCCCCGAGCAGACCTCCAGCCTTACGCCTCCGCCGGCGCCAGAACGCGAGATTCTGAGCTACCGGCCCTCGCGCTGAAGGCGTGAGAACGGGGCGGGGACGCCAGGTGTTCCCGCCCTCGTCTTCTCTGCCGCGGTGCGGGGGCGCAGGAGGGGAGGCGGCGGGTACTCACCAAATCACCCGAACGTTCTGATCCTTGAGTTGTGCGGTCGATCGGGTTTTCGGATTGACAACGTACAAGACGCGATCCTGAGCTCGACGACGGCGCCGGACTCCGGATTGACGGCGTATACGGTTTTGATCGAAGCAGCCCGATCGCCAGGTTGGTCCACCTCGCGAGCTCCGCGTTTAGGTCGGCCGTCGTGCCCGAAGGCCGTCGCCAGCACGGGACGGCGGTGGCGCTCACGCCAGCGCCGTTCGGACCGCGGGAGTGAGTGCAGGAGGGCGAAGCAGCAAGTCGATACGCCGAGCGCCCGTCGCAAACGAGCGAGGTCCGGCGCCTCACGCGCTGGTGGCCTGACGCTCCAGCGCCGCGCGGTCCCAGTGTCCGAGCTCGGCCGCCGCCTCGTACGTGCTCTGCAGGAACTCGAGGAGCACGGCGTCCGGCGAGGCCGCCTGCCGGACCTCGTCGTAGGGCAGGACGAACTCGCCCAGGTCGCGACTGAAGAAGGCCGCGCTCGGACGAACCGGTGCCGCACCGAACCCGTCCGGGGTGGGGTAGGCATACGAGTAGTACGCCGGGAAGGGCACCGGGCCGCCACCGGGCCAGAACCCGCAGCTGCTGACCTCGTGGGAGTAGGCCTCGCGGGTAACGGCGTCCGGCAGGTGCGGCACGCCTCCGGGATGCTCCGGGGCCCGTCGCCCCGAAAAGCGGGTCACCGCCAGGTCGAAGCTGCCCCAGAAGAAGTGCACCGGGCTGCACTTGCCGATGAAGCGGGCGCGGAAGGCCGTGAAGATCCGGTCCGACTGCACCAGCACACGCCAGAAGCGATTGGCGTATTCGGCGTCGTACGACGCGTGCTCGCGATCCGTATCGAGCGGGACCGCGTCCGGCAGCTCGTTCGGCGTCGGGTGAATCTTCACCTCGAGTCCCAGCTCACGCAGCGTCGCCAAGAGCTCTCGGTAGAGATCCGCGACCGGACGTGGCCCGAGCGCGATCGTCCGCACGGCCCCCTCGCCATCCTGGATCACGAGCCGATGGTCGATGAAGTCGAAGTCGATCTGAAACGTTCGCGTGCCGTGCCAGATGGGAGACGTCGTCAGGCCGCGGGCGGTCACGTAGAGGGTCACGTGCCACGAGTGGTTGATCCACGGGCTGAGCGCCAGGCGGATCTTCCCGACGATCTGCGTCCACCGGTGCAGCGTGGCGTAGGTGTCCTTCCACTCCTCCAGGGGCAAGCTCGGCCATGGGTCATTCATGTCCACTTCCTACCGCAGCTCGCTCCCCCCGAGGATACCCGGGGGCTCGGGCGGTGGGTTGGACGGCCTCGCCCGGCTCGTGCGCTGCGCGTGCGGGCGGCGCCATGAACTCCGGGCCGACGGGAGCGGTCACGATCCCGTGCAGGATCGCGTCGATCGTCCGCGTCGTGTCGGCGTCGAGCGACCAGCCCATCACCTCGTCGAGCGGGTCCAGCTGCTCGGGGCTGCGCGCTCCCCACAGCGCGACGTGCACGCCGGGCTGATCCAGCACCCAGCGCACGGCGAGCGCGAGCACGCTCCTGCCGTAGCGCGCGCGAGCGAGGTGCTCCAGCGTGGCGACGGCGCGCAGGTACTGCGCGTAGCGCGGCGGCTGGAACTTCGGGTCGGTCCGGCGGAGGTCGTCGCCGCCGAAGCGGGTGTCGGCGCGCATGCGCCCGGAGAGCAGTCCGCGACAGAGCGCGCCGTAGGTCAGCGTGGCGATGCCGTGCCACAGGCAGTAGGGCAGGACCCGCTCCTCGGCCTCGCGCTCGAACAGGTTGTACGGCGGCTGCGCGGAGTGGAGCGGCGCGACCTGGCGGAACAGGTCCATCTGCTCCGGGGAGTAGTTGCTGACGCCGATCGCGCGGATGCGGCCCTCCCGGTACAGCGCGTGGAGCGTCTCCGCCGTCTCCTCGATCGGCACGAGCGGATCGGGCCAGTGGACCTGGTAGAGATCGACGTAGTCGGTGCGGAGGCGCTTCAGGGAGTCGCCGATCTCCTGCCGGATGCGCGCGCGCGTCGCGTTCCGCGCCACCCCACCGTTCCGCCACTCGAGCCCCACCTTGGTGGCCAGCACGACGCGCTCCCGCCGTCCCCAACGCGCCACCGCCTTGCCGACGATCTCCTCGGAGCGGCCCTGCCCATAGGCGGGCGCCGTGTCGATCAGCGTGATGCCGCGCTCGAGCGCCGCACAGATGGTGCGGATCGAGCGCTCCTCGTCCGTCCCGCCCCACATCCAGCCGCCCAGCGCCCAGGTGCCGAGCCCGATGCGGGACGGCGAGAGGTCCGTGCCCGGGATCTTCATGTGCTCCATCGATCGCCTCCTTCGATCTCCTCCACGAGCGCGCGCATCATGCAGCCCGAGGCGACGAGCGTCGCCCCCTGCGCATGCGTCGGCCGGAGCGGGCCTTGCCGGCAGGGTCGACGATCGTCACGGCGGCGAGCAGGACGCTGACCGAGCGGGCGTCTTGCGCGGCCGTCAGGCTCTTCCAGGCGCGAGCCAGCTCGTCCATCCAGGGTCCGGCGAGTCGTCCCTCGAGCGCGACCGCGGTTCCCTCGGCGCGTCTCGTGCTGGTGATGCGCAACATCGCTCCCTGCCAAGCGCAACTCCCGTGCCGGCCGTTCCGACCGAGCCCCGCTGGCGACGACGAAGCGACCATGCCGAGATATCGTCACGCGCCGAGATGTCGGCGTCGGCCCCGCGTCGGCAGCATGAACGTGGGCGCGAAGGACGTTGGCGCAGATCATGCAGCAGGGGAGTGTCATGATGCGATTCGCGCTCGTCCTGATGGCCCTTGTCCTGCTCGGCACCGCGACTCGAGCCCCGGCGGCTTGCCGGCGGTTCGGGACCCAGCTCGAGTGCGACCTCGGCGGGAGCCAGCTGCTGATCGGCACGCAGGCGGCGCCCGCGCCCGCCTACGGCAGCTCGCTGCGGCCACAGCTCCTCCAGGGTGGCGACCCCGACGACCGGCCGCTGCCACGCTGGCCCCTCCGGCTCGAGTTCCAGAACGTCGGCGTGGACCCGAGCCTCTGCCGCAGGATCGGGAACGAGACGTACTGCTACTGAGCCGCCGGTCACGCCTCGACGCTGGCGAGCGTCTTCTGCATCCCGCCAACCTTCAACGTGACGCTGGATGCGGGGTTCGATCTCCCCGGCCCTGGCGCCGTCACGTACCCGGGGGTGGTGCGGCTCTCACCCTGAGCGGCCAGTCGCGGCCACACCGCGGCGGATACCGCTCAGGCGCCGCCTGAATTCATCGTTCGGGAGCTCCGAAGCCCCTCTCTTTCTCCACGCCAGAGCCCCCCTCTGTCCCGAGGAAATACTGCGAGATGGGGATAGCTGCTGGCGTGCCGCCAAAGGACAATGCGCCGTTCGGCGATCGTCTGGGGCGAGCCATCCCGCGAGGCGGTTTGGCGTCAGCCAGCGCGGGCCGTCGGGAGGAGCACTCGATGAAGATACGGGGGGCTACTGTAGTCCGGCTGTTGGGCCTGGTCGCTGGTCTCCTGGCCGCCGCTCCTCCGGGCGCGGCTGCCGACAGCACACCGCCCTACACCAAGATTTCCGACCAGACCACGCGCGCCACCGGTCTCGGCCCCAGCCGAGACAAGTACTGCGACGTCCTCTACGACCTCTACGTCCCCAACTCCGCCAGCCCATCATCGCCGGTCCCCGCAATTCTGACCACCAACGGCTTCGGCGGCAGCAAGGACGACCAGGCCTCCGAGGCCGACCTCTTCGCTCGCAACGGCTACCTGGTCCTCTCCTACTCGGGGCTCGGCTTCGGAGGCAGCAGCTGCGCGATCGAGATCGACTCGCCCGAGTGGGACGGCAGGGCTGCCTCCCACATGGTCGACCTCATCGCGGCTCGAGACGACGTGATCAAGGACGGCCCCAATGACCCGCGGGTGGGCACCTGGGGTGGATCGTACGGCGGCGGCTTCCAGTTTGCACTGGCGTCGATCGACTTCAGGATCGACGCCATGATCCCCCTGATCACCTGGAACGACTTGAGCTACTCCCTGGGACCCAACAACGACGCGCGCAACTTCATCTATACGAGCTCTCCCCCCGGGGCGAGCAAGTACGAGTGGAGCGAGCTGTTCTACGCGGACGGCAATGCGCAGCCCGTCCTCAACCCCGGGACGAGTGGCTGGACGAGCGGCTTGCCCCCCGACCCTGCCTGTCCCGGCTTCGACCCGGAAGTCTGCGTGATCAACACCGAGTCCCTCGCTGCCGGTTATCTCACACCGGACACGATCGCCTTCCTTCGCCACGCGTCGGCCCAGTACGAGTTCTTCTCCAACCGGAACGTGAAGCGCTTTCCGCCGACCATGCTGGTGCAGGGTGAGACGGACACCCTCTTCACCATCGCCGAGGCGGTAGCCAACTACCGGGGCTTCGTGAGCCACGGCGCGCCGGTGAAGCTGGTGCTCGGGTTCGGCGGGCACAGCGGTCCGTCAGCGCCGGGAGAACAGAATGACGCCGATCCGTCGCGAGGCTACCTCGATCAGCTCTGGCTCAATTGGTATTCACACTACCTGAAGGGTTCCGGTGTGCCGACCGGGCCTCGAGTGGAGTACTTCCGCGACTGGGTCCCGTATGACCCCAACGGCTCGGCCCAGCCGGCCTACGGGTCGGCCTCCGGCTGGCCCGTGGGCACGACCCAGAGCTGGTTCCTCTCGGGCGATGGCAGCCTGGTTTCCTCGACGAAACGGATCGAGGCCGGCTCGCAGACGTTCGTCAACCCGGCAGACGGCGTGCCGGCGAGCTACTCGGAAACATCCGGGGCGCAGTCGGAGGAACCCTTCAACTCGATCCCGCCGAGCGATCCTCCGGGAACGTTCGCCGCGTTCACCTCGGCCCCGCTGGCGGCGGACCTCGATTCGGTCGGTATCCCGACCCTCGATTTCAGCCTGAGCGCCACGGGATCGATCAGCTCGTTGCCCGCCACCGAGGTCGTCCTCTTCGGCAAGATATACGACGTCGCCCCGGACGGCTCGGTGCTGCTGGTCCATCGCCTGGTGTCCCCGATCCGAATCGCCGACCCGAGCCAGCCCGTCCACGTGAACCTGCCCGGGGTAGTGCATCGCTACCCGGCCGGACACAGGCTGCGCCTCGTGTTGGCCGCGACAGACCAGGCGTATGTCGGCTCGCGCGCTCCTCACACCATCACCATCACGGTCAACCCCTCGACACCCTTCCGGCTCCGCTTGCCGGTGCTGTAAGCTCGCATCGAGGCCGTGGACATCGTATCTTCGCCTGCTTCTGGGCTACGGCGCCGCCGCTTCGGAGCCCATCAGGGTGCGCCGCGTCGGAGCGCGGACCCCTCCGGAGCCGCTCCGACGATCCGGTAGATCATCATCTCGCTCGTCGCCAGCTCTGGCACCACGATGGTCTTCCACTGGTCGAGCTTCTTCGCCTGCTCGGACGTCGACCATTCAGAGCTGGCGAGCACGTGATTGATGCCGAAGTACTGGAGAGCGCGGATGCTGTCGGCGTCAGGGAATCGTGGCATGAGCTGCATCAATAACGTCGGAGCGGCGGGAATGTACGCAGCATAGCCGTTGGCCATAGGGCGGCCATGGTACATCTGGCAATCCATCCAGTACGTGGTGCGTTCGAAATCCTCTGCGAACGTGTCGGTCGGCATGGGTAGATGGATGATCGTTGTGTCGGCTGGCGAGTCACGCAACCAGCGCACCCATTGCAACTGGGTTGGGGTCGGCCCGATATCAAGGAGAGGAATCGGTGCGGACAGTAGGTCAATGAACGCCGTAGCCGTCGCGAGGCTGCCGAGCGCGATGCGCAAAGGTCGGTGCTGGACACCAAAGCAGGCAGCGATCCCGATCCCGGCTAACGTGGCAACGAAGATTTGCGCCAAGACCCCAAAGCGCCAGAGATTACGAGCGAACCGAAACCCAGGATAATAGTCCTTTAGAAGCTCGTACGGTGCGGAAAGGAGAGACCCCAACGGCTCCGCATGCAGTAGCGGCCCAAAAGAGAGGACGGCAGAAAAGGTAGCAGCCAGAAGAGCATAGATCGTCCAGGGGCGAAGCCCCCGTTGCGATAGACCCGCGCACGCGCCAAGTGTCCCCAGTAGCAGCATGACCGTCCCGGGATAAAGCGTAGCGACCTTGCGATCTGGAAGTCGCCGTCGCAACAGGTTCGTGGGAGGCATGTGCAGGTACGTCCCGAAGTGTGCGCTGGTATCAGCGATTTCTGCCGGCGAACGATATGGCTCGAGCTTCTGAAGGACTCGGCTCTGGACGGTGGCGACGGGAGCAATCAGCAACCCCGCAGCCAGAACAGCGACAGCGAGACTCAGAATGGACCACGGGCGGATCAGCCCGCGGCGGCCGAGCACTAGGAGACCTAGTGGGGCCATCGGTCCAAAGAATAGAGCCATGTTCGATGAGGTGTGGAAGCAGGCAGTCATGCCCAAGGCGAGTCCCAGGGCGGCAGATGGTCTACCCCTCCGAGCGAACGAGACGAGCGAGATCAGGGTAAACAGGATTGGGAAGAGAGCCGTCGATTGAAGTACGCCCAACTGATCGGCGACGGTAGGGATCATTTCCATGATGATCCCCCCGCAGACGGCAGGCCAAAACGGCACTTGCAGGCGACGCAGGAGATAATAACCGGCCCAACCGTTCAGGGTGAGGGCCATCAACAAGATGGCATTGTATACGAAGGCGGGATTGGCACTGCGGAGCCACCAAAGGGGGCTCGCAATGAGGCCAGTGAGCCACTGGGGTTCGGAATAGGCGAAGGAGTATGAGTCGGGGTAAAAGATCGGCGCCCGCCAATATCCTCCGTATCCGTGAAGCAGTCGATCGCTATTCCACCAAAGAGTCCAAAGATTGAAGCGCACCACAGTGGGTGCCGGGTAGTTACCAAACGGCACGCACGTAGTGAGGTGCAAGGCGAGCGGCGCGGTCTGGACCAACGCCGTGAGCAGACACAGCGCTGGAACAAGAAGGGTCCGTGGTACGGATGAGTTGATGACGAGCAGGGACTGTCGCCCGGCTCTCTCTATGGTCTGGGTTTCCGGAACATCAATCGCGGACATTGCTCATGTCCTCTGTATAGGCTCGAGTCTGGGACGTCAAAAAAACGCCGGTGCAGCTTGGGTATCCAGCCTCGGCCGTTCGGGCTCTTCGCGGGGCAGACGACCCTACGGCGGCACGCGCCGGCGTCACCAGTGCTTGAGCGGCAGGGCGGACAGCCGGACGGCGCGGGCGATGCGCGACGGACTCTGCCCGCTGTCCGCGCGACCCTAGCCACTGCACGGCGCGTTGGCCACCGCCGATCCTGGTATCGTGGACCTCGCGCGGCGCCCCGGTGCGCCGGGGGGCGACGCTCCTTCGTCACCGCGGTTCGAGCCGCTGCGCCCGCTCGAGATGCCGCGCGGCCTCGTCAGGGCGATTCAGACCATCGCGGTACACGACACCGATGAGCTCCTCCAGCGCACGGTCGGGGGGGAAGGACGACGCCAAGCGCTCCAGCGCGGCGACAGCCTCTCCGTCCCGGTGGAGCGTATGCGCCAGGCTCACATACGGTCGCGCGAGGAACGCGATGTATTGCGGCGGGAGCGCGGTGCGATCGGGCCACACGTAGGCCTTCTCCAGTCCCCTGCGCAACTCGCCGCAGGCCTCGTCGATCTGCCCGCGTTCGTAGTAGAGCGCCGCGTTGGCCGAGTACTCCCGTGGTGGGTAGCGGAGGCGGAGCCCCTCCGCTCGCAGCAGGTTGGTCGACACGAGCATGATCCCGACGCCCGCGACCCCGGCGAGCGCGAGCGCGCGCCACTCGCGCCTGGCGATGCGCCCTCCAGCCCAGTGGACGGCCGCAGCAGCATAGAGGAGCAGGACGGCCGTCCCCGGGAGCCGGTAGCGTCCGACGACCGTCGAGTACATGAGGCTGCCTGCGGCGGCCGCTAGGAAGTACCGGAATATCCGGTGGCGCGCGCCGTTCGCCCGTTCGAGCCACAGCCCGATCAGCCCGAGCGCGAGGACGTGCTCGAAGCGCAGGGAGAAGCGCAGCAGCGGTAGGTGGTCGGCGAAGTAGTACCAGTTGATGTTGTCGGTCGCCTCGTAGCTGGCGAAGATCGCGCGCAGCTTCAGGGTCTGAAGAGCGAGAAACTGCAGCCAGTCGCCGTGATAGGATACCAGGGTTAACAGGACTGCGGTCCCGAGGTGGCCGTTCGCCTGCTCGAGGATTGATCGGGTTGCCGGGGGAAGCTGCCAACCGAACCCGGCGCTGCCTGGGGCGTTGCCGTAGATGAACGCCTCGATGCTTGCGTGTCGAGAGCGAGAACGGTGGCGCGCCGACGGCGATGTTGCGGCCCACCAGGGGAGCGAAGCCGAGGCCGAGGCCGGCGAGAAACCAGAGAGCGGCGCAGCCGAGGGCGCGCCCGTCGGCGCGAAAGCGTCGCAGCATCCACATGGCGACTAGCGGCGCGAAGAGCAACGTCGCCTCTCGGCAGAGGGTGGCGACGGCGAAGAGCAGGCCGGCGAGTAGCCACCGGCGCGGCTCGGCATCGTCGCAACGGGCGAGGGCCCAGAGCATGAGCAGCGAGACGGTGACGCCCAGGGTGTCGCGGAGGACAAACAGCTCGTGCAGCTGAAGCGGCCCGTAGAGCGCCGCCCCGAGGGCGGCGACCGCGGCGGTGGCATCTCCGAAGAATCGCTCTGCGAGAAGGAAGACGAGCATCACGTTGGCGAGCCCGAGCAGCGTCTGGCAGAGCGCGATCGGCCAGAAGTGATCGCCGGCCAGGAGGCGGAACGCGGCGAGCGTGTACGCGTAGAGGGGCGCCTGGTGAAAGATGTGCGCCCCGCCCCACCATCGCTCCCAGGTCTCGAGGGGCGCCACCTCGCGCATCCACATCGTGTACTGATGCACGGGCTCGCGTCCGAGCAGGTCGCCACGAAGGATATGCCCCGACCACTCGTAGGCGAGGGACATATCGGCCTCGGGCGCACGGAACTGATACTCGGCCATGGGGAGTCGTAACATCCCGTAGACGTTCACGAGCCGCACGGCGAGGCCGACTGCCAGGACGAGCAGCAGGGATCGGCGGGGCGTCATCCGGTGGGGTCCCGTGGCTCGTAACGCAGCGGCGGTGGCCAGGCAAGGCATTCGCGTGCCGGCGGGCGACGGACCCGCTCCTCTCGTGTCGCGGCGTCGGTCGACGCGGGTTCGTCGTTAGCCTGGAGCCTCGGGGCTCGGGGGAACGAAGCCGCCGTCGAGCAAAACGCGGACGCGTCGCCGCTGGCCAGTGATCCGGCTTACGGATCCACGGTCCAGAACAGGACACCGTAGCGGTTGCTTGCCGGACGCGCACGCTGAAGTGCCAACCTGAAAAGTGGCAGCACGCATGCGCCGCGTCCGGCGACGATTCGGCCGCTCAGGCGATGCGCCTCGATGCCGTGAGGTAGACCACCACCTGGTGCCGCGTCCCGTTCGCGTCGCGGCGGAGGGGCGGCCTTCGCTTCGTGGTGACGTCCGGGTGGCGCCGGCGTCGCAGGCCGGCG
>WNFQ01003695.1_pt1 | contig 11798 bp, 20 predicted proteins | sample 5400171 | NCBI WGS metagenome assembly WNFQ01 (sample SAMN13153356, study PRJNA577476) | soil metagenome | isolation source: 20 cm soil under Madrone tree | place: USA:California | collected 2016-06-14
TGGTATGATGAATGTTGCCTTCAAGAATAATGCACAAATATAATTACTTTGCGATGGTGGTGCCATCTATTACTTTTGCGGAGACTGCAGTGGCCATTGGAGGACTGATTGGTGATAAGAGTCGCTGCAACCGCTGAACAGGTACGGTGCGGAGACTATTCATCTCCTACCAAACTCAGTAAAAGCTTGTTTACAGTCGTTTATAGATATCCGCTGGTGAGTTCTGAAGCTGGAGAACAGAGATGGATGGACACGAATGGGGCATGGAATTGATCTGTTGAGGGGGTGTTTTCAAGAGAACGTCATGCATTCAGCTTCAGCCTGTCCGATGGAGCACAACACGACCCCGTCAAAAATCCGCTGCGCACGTGGCTCACGCGACCAGTTTTCAGCGCCTTCAGCCGCCGGCCGGGAGCTGCCTCTCCTCCCTTTGCACATCTCAAAACGCGGCTCTGTTTTCCCCGCATAATCCCTATCCTATCCCCCATTAAAACCACATTACTCTCCTTTCAGCCGTCATGAGTCGCAATGCCCTGAACCTGCTCCGATCTGCCACCTCATCATTGTCCCCTCGTGTCGTATCCCGTGCATACTACCCTGTTCATCGGAGAGCTGTGGTACATCTCCGAAATTACTCAGTAACAACATCAGAAAATGGCAATGACGCCTCGGAGAGCTCAGGGAATGCCGAAAAGACGGCCGGAGACACACAAGAGCCGGTGCCTCCATTGTCCGAGCTGGAAGCCAAACTAAAAACCAAGGAGGACGAAGTCTTGGACTTGACGGTTCGTTTATCTCGTCGCTTAATCGATGCAGCTGCCCCCCTCTGACCTGCCGTAATACTTCAGAGCCGGCTACGATATCTCCAGGCCGACTTCCTGAACCTTCAGCGAAATGCGGCGCGTGAAAAGGAGCAAACGCGAGACTTCGCCATTACCCGCTTCGCCGGAGACCTCCTCGAAACCGTTGATGTGCTGTCCCTCGCCCTCAAATCGGTACCCCCATCTGTTCTCACATCGACGAAGGCAAACCCACCGGACTCGGCCAAATCACCTCCACCGGAAAACAAATCTCCTTCCATGCACTTGCAAGAGTTGCACCACGGCGTTGAGATGACTCAACGTCTCTTATCACAGACGCTATTCAAATATCAAGTGAAACCTTACGATCCCACAGGTGACAAGTTCGACCCCAATAAACACGAAGCGTTATACCAGGCCCCGGTGCCAGGAAAGGAACCCGGAACAGTCATTGACTGCCAAAAAGTGGGCTATACGATCAAAGATCGGGTTCTACGTGCAGCACAAGTCGGCGTTGCTCAGGAAACAACATGATTATAGCGATGCCCATGCTAGGACTGTAGCGCATGACTTTTATACGTGGGACTTAGACCTACGCAATCACGCCGTAGATTAGGGACACACCCCGCACACTTCTTACATTATTACACCAATAATTACCGAATCTCAACTCCCCACCGTTCTTCCAAGTATGAAACTACCCGATTCTGCAGCAGGTTGACCTCTTCGTTTACCAATGATCTGCAAGGGCGTGAACACCGTAGACATGTTCAGGAAACGTCAAGGTTACCTGTCAAATGAACGGTAAATGACACGAACGGTCAGGCTGTGACGTTGCGTTGTCGGATATGTGAATCTGTCAATCTTCGCAGCAGGCGAATGAGGGAGACACGCAGTTGAGCAACAATGACATACTATGGTAACGTCCTCAACGAGATCGCCAGCAACGTCTCTTACTACGTCGTAGAGGTCATTGTCGTGCATATCGCTGCTTGGTTTCCAGAAGCTGACATCTCGATAGGTTGCAGGGTACTTGGAATAAGGCTTGAATGCGCTAATTTTTCCGTGGGTAAACTGCGAGAGAAACCGTGGGTCTTCAGACCAGAACAGCCGGATATCGGGGATGGAATAGAGAATCATAGCGATACGCTCAAGCCCAAGGCCAAAAGCCCAACCCATTTTGTTTGCGACACCTACAAACCGAAAGGCTTGGATTTGAGCTCACGAGTTGGTGAACCAGTTGTAACGTACCTGCGCGATCCAGCGTTGATTGCAAAACCACACCACAGCCTAGGATCTCGAGCCATTTTCCGCGGAAGAGTACCTCGACCTCATAACTGGGGCCCGTGAACGGGAAATACGCCTCTATCCATCTGACACGGAGAGGGTCGCTCTCGGTCGCGCCGGCGACACCAGCGAATAATTTATACATCAAACTGTTTAGACAGGTCTTTAGATTTTTGGCGATGACCTCCGAACTACGCACACCATGCGAAGTTTGCGCCGGGTTGGTCTCCGAGATATGCTGGACGTCTTCGATGTCAATATTAGACAAGGCCAACTGACGCTCGATTCGTTGGCTTTCTTGCTCAATTTGCTCGATGCTTGACGCGTCAGTACCAAAGATTTTTGCACCTTCCATCTGATGGAAGACGGGATAGTGTGACGCGTCTATCTCGTCGCGTCGGTATACATCCGCAGTGAGCAGCCAGCGCTCAGTTCCCTTGGTGAATACTTCTACTTCATGAGCGGAGGTGTGTGTACGGAGCATCGTATTTTTGTTAATGTAGTAAGAGTCCGTCTTGGCCCTGCCGGAGTGATCTGCCGGAAAAGAGAGGGAATCAAAGTTCTTGTAAGGAGTGACGATGGGCGACAGTGAGGAGAGATGTGCAAAGTCCGGGAAATGGTTCTCTATGAGATTGCGCAGTGTGCAGATTGGATGTCCTTTTTGTGCATGAAGGCGTCTGGAGAGCTTCGATGTGATTGAGGGAGTGATGTTTGTGTAGTCATCGGTGAGATACGTATCTTGAAGAACTCGAATGTGCCGTGGAGCTGATGTACTCTGACAACGCCAGACCTGCGTAGGATGGTACAAACGTCGGGTCCGTACAAGGGAGGACCATGTCATTGCTAACAGCGACAGCCGCAAAGCCTCTGCGGCGTTCCTACCGAGAACAGCCCGGCTATCCCGGGCCGTTGCTGCTTTCAAAAGAGCCAGCGGGGCGTGGTGTACATTCCCATGTCACTTACAATCAAAGTACCCAGGAAGGGCAAAATGAGTCCAACGGTACCATCTCGCTCTCTCACAATGTATTCCCCTATTTTCCTTACAGTCCCCCATTATAGGCTTCCGAATCAGCCGCTGTCCGTCGCAAGTCTAACAGAAGAAGGGTGACCACAGATTCAGAGGAGGATGACTATGAACTATCCCCTCCACGCGCAGAAACCAGGTCAAAACGCAAGCCAACATCCAAGATGAAGGGCCATATGGAAAGGGAGGAAGATGCCTCAAGACCAATCGAACGCAAACCGCCGCCTACGAGGGTACGCGATCGCGACCAACCTGGCGGATCAAAACGCCCCAGAGATGAGGCTTTGTCTCCAGATGAGCCAGAGGGGAAAGTTGATATCGCAGCGGCACAGGATGCTGAATCATCCACTAACGCGACTGCTTTCACTACACTACCGGACGCTGCTAAAGAGGGGCCCACAACTGTTACTCTTCCTCCGTTCAAGAAGAAGCGACTTCCTCCCATCAAGAAGAACAAACCGGGCACTGTTCCCTCCACCACGAGTGTCGCCTCGAGCCAATCAGCAGCAGGAAAACCTGTCCCCAAGCCTCCCGAAACAAAAGGTGTCTCTAGTTTCGCGCAGGAAGATACCATGGATCCCATATCGGCATTGAAGAGACCGAAACGAGTCAATAATCCGCAGGAGGTCAACCTAAATGACAAGAGTGTATATGAGTCACTGTTTAAACACGTACGTCCTTCGTCATGAACCTCGTGTTGAAGTTTCATGTCATTCCCAGTCCGGTGGCTCCACCCCACGTGCAGGTCTCAACCCGAAAGAGAAGGAGGAGCGACGGAGAGAGTTGGATAGAATGCGAGAGGAAGATCGCGCCCGGCGCGCAGCGGATGCAGTAAGCTCCTACTACGTGTGGGGTATTCTACCCACCATATTCTCAACCGGTGGTCTTGACAGGAGCATGTCTTTGACTTACGCGCCCAACATGATAAGATATCATCTTTCGTGGAACGTTTGCAGGCTCGACGCAGCGCGGCCCTCTGGCCTAATATTCTTGCCGTTGCCTTCCGGCAGGAACGTGAGCGGGATGAGCGTCGACGAGAGCAAGAGCGAGCAAGGCAGGCGGAGATTGCGGCGAAGGATAAGGGGACAGAAGAGGTTCCTGTTACCGGTTAGCTGGGACTCTGTGGGTTAATCTGGACTATATTTCGCGTTCCCCACTACGCGTTTTATCAGTATCTCTGGCAGGTCGCAGGTTTTTGGACCGGGCCGATCGTTGGATTTAGCCTCGAGGCGATCCACCACACGAAATGAAATACTGTCACCGTCAACGATAGCAGTATCTATTTCCCAATTATTTCCTCCTTCAGACCGACCATGGTTTTCTGACAACTCTGACAACCACCATGTGAGATTGATGCAACGAGACATCATCCCACTGACACCTCCGGTCTCAGCGGCCACAGCCGCTGCTGGCGTGCCTCTTCGCGCTCCGGGCAACGAGGGCTGCTTACGGGATCTAAATACACTTAGCCTCCGCAAGTCAAGCGAGACTTGTGTTTTGTGACCCTAGCGGGCACGCGGGAAGCGGCAATGTCGGAGCCAACCATAACGGTTGCTGGCATCACACGTACTTGAGCGAGTATAAATATGAAAGTGGGCTGTACGTCAAATAGGCGCCTAACATAAATTTACCCATGACATCCCCAGCCCTTTTGTCCAGTGTCAGCACCTCACTACTGCTGGAAGCGCTCATCGCAAAATTCGACAATGGCCTTGCCCTAGATGAAACAGGATCCGCAAAGTAAGTCTTAGAGCCCCTTCTTGATGAGACGTGAATCGCTGATGGGGGTCCGTGTTCAGTGAGCATGCCGAGTCAATAAACGTTAGTGACGTTAGTGTTTCGCAGGTTGATGCGTGTCGCTAAATTTGTCCCTCCAGGGCGAAGTCCGGAAACTAGCCGCCCTCCTTCCTCGCGCACAAGTAGTCCTTGCCCGCCGGCAAAATACTGAGCCCACCATCAACAGAATCCCCATCGAACTCCTTGCGTATATCCTAAAATTAGCGAGCACTGCGGACACGGACACTCCAGGACACCGGATCATTACGCTTTCCTTGGTTTGTTTTCACTGGCGTCAAACGGCCCTCGGCTTCCCGTCCCTATGGAACACGATCCATCTTCGGGAAGGCGCCATTCACGACTTTCAACTCGCGACGCTTTGTTTGGAGAGATCGAAGGATGCTCCTCTCAGCATTATCATTTCGACGCTCTTCCGGGGAGAACAAATTTCCAATTTTTTTGCGCCATATTCGTCTCGAATCGAGAGCGTGTCAATATGTGTCCCGTTCAAATGCTCGTCGTATGAAGTTCCGCGCTTCCTCTTATCCACATGCGGATTTCTTGCCCCGAGGCTGAGATGCCTTCGTCTATGCACCGCCATGTGGGGATCTTACCACACTCCCGTTCTTCCTTCAATATTTGGTGGCGATATATCACGTGTGACACACCTCCACGTTGAATCGTTCTCGCCATATCCCGGGCACACCTTCGGTCGCCTGACTCACTTGGCATTGAGCTCACAATCCCAATATGAAAAGAGACCTTCCATGGTTGAATTTCTCGACCTACTTGAGGCAAACCCTTACCTCGAAGAGCTCCTGTTAGACGACGCCGGCCCCTCTATTAACACTTCGGACAATCGCCCTCCAGTTCGTTTGCCCCATATGCGACTTCTGTCCTTTGTTACAACCTTAACAGAGAGAGCGTTGGCACCGCGGGTGCTAACTCACCTTCAACTCCCTCACCATTGCTCCATTCGGGTGCATCGGGATATGGACCCATCGCACGTAGACGAACTTTTGCCATATCCCTTCCCGGAAGATGTTCATCGTCTACCGACGTTTTCAGTCGTCGAGAAACTGTCGCTCCGAGATGACATGAAGGAATTTGGAGAGGCTTCCATCCGATATAGCGCCACCTCCCGTCATTCCGGTGTCTCTACGTCCTATCGCCTGCGATGCCCGGATGCCCATGATATGTGGCCCGACGCCGTCCTCAATGGCTTCCTGCGCTCCATTCCTTGTTCGCAGATACGTGTATTGTGCCTTAATCTAGGTAAAATCGCCCAATCATTCCACGCCGATGGATGGAGGTGTCTTTTTGGACGGTTGACAGCTCTCAAAGAACTCTACGTCGTTGATATGGACGTCTCCAATGTCATGGAAGGTTTGATATCGCTCTGCCGAGATGCGAGGGACACGGACGTTCTGCCGGGACTAACCAAGGTTTGCCTCATTCGTCCTCAGGGCTTGGATATCGACGCGCTCCTCTCATGGAGCGAAGACCGCATGACACACGACCCCCCTATCGATCACAAATTGACCGTAGTTTCGGACGACCAAGGGTCCTCTTTGGGCCTCAAAATACCCGGGTGTCTTCCCAAGAATGTAGAAATCCATTCCTCCCGGTCCACGTTTAAAGACGCCCATGATGAAGCCCTCGAGGAACCCTTCTATATGACTTGTCCACCTTTTGGGAGAGATCTTTCTTAATTGTACCAACTGGATACCTGGAGCTTCTCGTAGATATATATGTCACCATACCTACACAGTTTACTAGACCTTTATGTTCCATTAATAGGACTGGTACTAGCCTTTGAGGCTAAGGCTGAAAGTGTCACGTGCGTAATACATGACCCCATTTGTAAACGCGCCCGAGACAACTCTGCCTCCGAGTCATTAACCTCAAGTCGTTGCCGACCAATCCCTCTTCTGATAAGCAAGCTCATGAAGTTTTTTATTGATGATCTCCCTGTGGGCTGTCCGTGTAATATTCCCGAGCACAATTGAATTACTTGTTCTGGCAGATTGTCTTTCCTTATGACCGAATATACCCTGGTACGTTATACACCAATCATTATGAACATGGTTGTCCCATTCAGCATGCTATAACAGAGCAATATGCGTACATGTGTGACTTGAAACGAACTCTAGATGCAACGGTGTGTACAAATGGCTCTTCCTTGCGAGTGAAATCCCTCACACCTGTGTCATTATGCAGGGACATTGTGTGCTTGAAATGCCCTCGGGGACAGGGAAGACAGTCTCCTTGCTCTCCTTGATTGTCTCGTATCAACAGGTATGGCACAGTCTTCTCGGGAGATAAGCTTTTGACTGTCGTGGTTTCCCAGTTTTTCCCCTTGAAACGCAAACTCATCTACTGCTCCCGAACAGTCCCTGAGATCGAGAAGGCTCTTTCCGAGTTGAAACGATTGATGGAATACCGCATATCAGTCGCAGAGACGGACGAACAGCGAGCGAAGGAGCGAGCTTTTACCGGATTGGGTTTGACCAGCCGCAAGAATCTATGCATACATCCGGAGGTAAGAGTACCGTGCCAGCAATTTGCGCCATTCACAACTTACATTCAAAGGTGTCAAAAGAGAAAAAAGGCAAGGTCGTGGACGCTCGATGTCGAGACCTCACGAATACCGCCGTCGTGAACAAGGCTAAGGCGGATCCGGGGTCAGTGGAAGTATGCGATTTCCATGAGGTACGCAAGTTCTCTTTTGCCTGGCAGCGCGTTATCACTCAAGGATGTGACCGGAAGAACATGAATGACGTTCCTTTCGACCGACTTTTGTCATCGGGCATCTGGACATTGGCGGATATCTTGCAGCACGGACGAGATACTGGAACTTGTCCGTATTTTACCATACGGCGTTCGGTTTGCTCGCGCCTTCTATTTCTCATAATACAATACTGATTCGCGGTTCAAGATGCCATTCGTCGACATCATCATTTATTCCTACCATTATCTTCTGGATCCGAAGGTGGCGGAGCAAGTTTCAAAAGAGATGTCCAAGGACTCAATTGTTGTATTCGACGAAGCGCATAACATAGGTGCGTAATGAGAATATCACACGTCATCCCTGTCAAAGCATCAACCAATCTAGACAACGTGTGCATCGAGTCGCTGAGTATTGATTTGACTCGGCCTATGCTTGACGCAGCTTCTCGGAGTGTGGACAAGCTCGCAGATAAAATCGATGAGCAAGTTCCCTTCGATTTTGGGGTCGCGGATGAAGAATACTGATTCATTCTCCAGGATTAAGAAGACAGATGCATCTAAGCTACAGGACGAATATGCCAAGCTTGTAGAAGGACTACAAGTCGCTGCATCCGACGAAGAAGCTTTTATGAGTAATCCAGGTTAGGATAGGATCCCATCAACGACGGCAGTTCAACTGAGCTATGGTACAGTTCTCCCTGAAGACCTTCTCACGGAAGCTGTTCCTGGGAATATCCGAAAAGCAGAACACTTCGTAGCTTTCCTCAAGCGGCTTGTCGAGTATCTCAAGGTCAGCCGTTTGCATTGCATTTCGTCTCAGGCACACCCCTATTTGTGCTAATGTTTGTCTAATGTTTGTCTAGACTCGTATGCGCGTGTTGCATGTTGTCGCCGAAACACCACTCTCTTTTCTTCAGCATTTGAAAGACATCACATACATCGAAAGGCGGCCGCTCAGGTAAGACCCTGACATCTGTTGAAAGAGAGATCGAGTTACATCGCCTCTGCGAATAGGTTTTGTGCAGAACGATTGCAATCTCTGGTTCGAACACTTGAGCTCAATCGATTGGACGAATATTCGTCATTGCAAAAAGTCGCGAACTTCGCGACACTTGTTTCAACGTATGAGAAAGGTATTAACGTTCGTACTGTTGATCGTTCAAATAATAAGTATGGCTTCTAGGTTTCCTCCTCATTCTAGAACCTTTTGAGACAGACAATGCCACGGTGCCAAATCCTGTGTTCCACTTTGTGTACGTCACTGTATCAGGCCTTCTCCCCTTCCTGCAACGTCCTCAAATGCTTTACCAGCTGCATGGACCCCGCTATTGCCATCAAGCCCGTTTTCGAGCGTTTCACCAGCGTTGTCATCACCTCTGGAACAATCTCACCACTCGACATGTACCCTAAAATGCTACAATTTACCCCTGTAGTTCAGGAGACTTATGCAATGACTCTAACACGCAACGCCTTCTTACCCCTTGTGAGTCACAACTTGATCACTGTCTCCCATAACGTGTATTTTAACTTGAGACTTTAGGTCATAACCCGAGGCAGTGATCAAGTTGCCATCAGCTCTCGCTTTGAGGTGCGAAACGATCCAGCTGTGGTTCGGAATTTCGGGAGTATCTTGGTGGAATACAGCAAGATTGTACCTGATGGGGTCGTCGCATTTTTCCCGAGCTACCTCTACATGGAGTCCATTGTTGCGGCCTGGAATGACATGGTATGTATCGGTAACTTTATCCCGCGTTATTCACAACGTGACAGTTGCCTGACAGGGCATCTTGAACGAAGTGTGGAAGCATAAGCTCATCTTTGTTGAAACGCCTGACGCGAATGAGACGAGCATTGCTCTCGAGAACTACCGCAGAGTACTTATTTTCCATATTCTTCACACAGTCGCTTATCCTGTGCTAGGCGTGTGACAACGGACGAGGCGCTGTTCTGTTGTCCGTTGCGAGAGGGAAGGTTTCCGAAGGGATTGACTTTGACCACAACTATGGCCGAGCAGTGATTATGTTTGGGTAGGATTTCGTCGTTGCAAAAGATATTCTTGCTCATTATTTTGAACTAGTGTCCCGTACCAGTACACAGAAAGCCGGATTCTAAAGGCGCGCTTGGAATATCTACGTGATGCATATCGGATACGCGAGTCCGAATTCCTGGGCTTTGACGCGATCCGAAACGCGGCCCAGTGCGTCGGTCGTGCGCTACGAGGGAAGACGGATTGGGGCCTCATGGTCTTTGCTGATAAGGTTCGTCGGTCGAGGTTTGGCCATTGGGGCGCAAGCTCATACCCTTGCGGCGTTATATTTAGCGCTTCGCACGCGCAGATAAGCGGGCAAAGCTGCCACGGTGGATCAATCAGTACATAACCGAAACGGCGGCTAACCTTTCGACGGACATGGCTTTGACATTATCAAAGTTCTTTATGCGTACTATCTCGCAGAATGCGGGCGAGAACTCAACTGGAATATCATTGTGGACAGTGGAGGATGTCGAGAAGGCACAAGCCGCGCAACGGCAAGCGGAGGCAGAGCAACGGGCTGCCGTAGCCTTGGGGCAATCGCAACTTGGTCAGGGTCAGGGTAGAGAGCCGGAAGAACCGATGGACGAAGATGATTATTACGAGGACGGCGGATTGCCAGACCGGGTACTGGGTGAGGTTGACCTGGATATATAGTAGTACAAGGGGTCATGGTCCAAGATGATCTACGAATACGTTACAACACAAGGGGAAATGACAAAATTAAGGGATGTCAAACGGGCTATTATGACGATCGAGAGGAACATGAAGGACATCGGTCTGGCAACTATTCGGGGATATTTTTAATGACAGTGAGGCTTGCGGGGTGAATTGGGATATAAATAATACCTGGACCGGATTAACGACACGCTCCGGTTGGCTGTGGGGATGACGAGGATGAGTGGAGCCCACAACGCGGGGAAATTATGGACGTACGTATAATATCTGCGACACTGACAGCGACATCCCGATCGCTTAGGACAGTCGAAAGGGTGCGCAGAACTATTATAGCATTCGGGATCTTCACAGTCGACGATTTTCGAATCGATGAGGATCAAATGACCACAAATGGAACTCTTTTTAAAGGTGAGGTGCCTATGACACATCTGGTCTCCGACTTAAGCTTCGAAAACAGGGAAGGAACGGGGGAATATGGACCTGAGCACTGTCGGCGGAGGTACGCGCTATCGTCGGTGGACGGGGGCAGAGGGGGGTGGCGAAGGGATTTTCAAAAACGAGGCTTTTTGATCAAAATCGTCGTCAAAATCGTTCGTTTAAGTTTGAGACCAATGGATGCCAAACCTACGGAATGTCAACCATGCAGACCACAACGATGGCGCACTCTTCAAATTCGAGCAAGGGACCCACATGAGTTTTTTTGTACCGTCGGTCTTCAGGGGATAAATACGCCGGCTAAGTTGCCCGGCAAGGCAATATTCCGTTACGTACCGATGTCGCCACGACCGGTGGGAGGGAAAAAATAATTAAATTACTGCAAGGCGACACTTACCCGCGAAGGACAACGTGTTGCCAGAAATGAACCTTGATATGCAATCCTCGTTATTAATTGGCTGCTTACCCCATATTTTCCTTTCCTCCACGGCAAAATGACATCAAGTCAGCCCCCGAATCCCCGGAGATGTCGTTGTGATTGATCATACGTGTGGAGTGCGCTTGCTTGCTTCTCATCTGTTTTTGGTCGATCTTCTGGATTCGCTCTCCTTGTGCCCACAAGCCTGAGCGCGCCGAATACTTACTTCCCGATGCTTCACCAGCTTCACCGGTTCTACTGCACGAATACCGTGTTCTCCAAGGAGACAGACGTCGGTTGTCAAGCTTTCGCTCGTCACTACCCTGACAATCACCGCTTTTACAAGGTACAGGTACAGTACACTGGCACGCGGAATTAAATTTCGCAGTCTCTCACAGTCTCTTTCCCAATTTCTGGGAAATTGCTATCTGGGGGCATTAGGGCATTATCAATATCACCGCGCATCTACTATAACCCCTCGTGGTCAGGCGCAGCTGGCGGTCCCACAGTGAAGCTGTATGCATTACGATACTCCTCTTGTTTGATTCGCTCGCCCCTTTGCTTTGCTATGCAAACGGCACTTGTGGTCCAACTTTTCCACTTGCGGATAGTCTGCTTGCA
>WNFQ01008357.1_pt1 | contig 11798 bp, 11 predicted proteins | sample 5400171 | NCBI WGS metagenome assembly WNFQ01 (sample SAMN13153356, study PRJNA577476) | soil metagenome | isolation source: 20 cm soil under Madrone tree | place: USA:California | collected 2016-06-14
CTAGAGATCCTGCGCGAGCTGCACGCGCTCACCGGCGGGAGCCGTTATCTTTTTCACTGCGAGCGGACCAAGGCGCGTCCCATGTCGGAGAACACCGTGAACGCCGCGCTGCGGCGTTTGGGCTATACCGGGGACGAGATGACGGGGCACGGCTTCCGCGCAATGGCCCGCACCGTGCTCGATGAGGTCTTGGGATACCGGGTCGAATGGATCGAGCATCAGCTCGCGCATGCGGTCAAGGATCCTAACGGGCGAGCGTATAACCGCACTGCATTTCTCGCGGGCCGTAAAGAGATGATGCAGGGCTCGGCGGATTATCTCGATCGGCTGAGATCAAGAACGCCGGTGGCGACCGTGACCAGTCAAGCGGCGTAATCGATCAAGTTTTCCGATCGTCGCTTCCGCGACTCGCCGCGATGCGCTTTAAGAGCCAGGCATGCACTTCCTGTTCGAGCCAGCCGACCGCGCGGGTGCCAAGCTTGATCCGCTGCGGGAAGCGAAGATCCGCCTCCATTTGGTAAATCACCGAGCGACCGAGACCCGTGAGGCCACAGACCTGCGGCAGGCGCAGAATCCTAAGCGACTCGCCACCGCGGACCGCGCTCATTTACATGACTCCCGCCATAAGATGATCCTTCGCGACGCCGTTGGATGCGCGATTTGGAGCATATAGAAGCGGCAGACACTGATGTCGTGCGGTTTCGCTGCCTAAGACGCCGTTGCTAAAATCGGCTCCGCGAGCGGTTTTGATCATCTAGTGTTCTCCTGTCACCTTCCCAAGCGATTCGAGGCTTTCATATGCTGTGCACTCAAGCAGCAAATGGCGATAGTGCGTTTCATACGAAATTACGTCTGAACGTATGCGAGTTGAAAGCCCACGCCACGCTCGATTGCACGGGGAGGCGACACATTGCGTCGGTTTGCAACGCGCGGACAGTCAGCCGGAACGCAAACGTACGCTTTGCGTTCGAGAATTTGGGACGTAGATGTCGCAGGTTCGAATCCTGTCACCCCGACCACCTAGCCAGGGTCCTAACCGGGCAGATGGTACCTGATAGGAAATGCCTCACCATCGAAGCATCGCGATAAAGCGCGCGCCAAATTGTCCAATCATTAACATGCACTCCTCGTGTTTTGCTGGACTCGTCCAATGTCCCCGTTAGACTACCTCAGGCTGCGAACGGCCGCTTCCTGGCAAGTATTTGAGTGTGCTCTAGTACCGCTTTTTGCCGACTGAAGACCCGAATGGACTTCGGCGCTATCCCTGTGCGGTTGCACAATTGGAACACCAATAATCCATCATCGCCTTGCGAACATCGATCTCAATCGTTGCGACCGCGACAGCGGCGTCAAGGTCGGACCTAGCCACAAACTTCGCATCCACCAGCGCATCGACAATAAGTGTGGCAAGGCTGAGTGACGTCATTCTGGATATCGGCTTACTTGCCATGTGAAAGATTCCAAGTGTTTTAACACGCGGACACGCGGGAGCGACTTCGCTGAAGATACCGGTTTTCTGCCCGAACTTCACAATTGGAATGACCGCAATGGGGTGGGCACTCCAAGACGGTGGACTACCGCTTTTGGCCCACCTGCTGCCCCGATGCGGTGAACTCCCCGAATCGACCCAATGCCGCCAGTTATGAGCGTCTGCTTCAACGCCGGCTCTTGGCCCGCCTTTCGTGCTGATATTGCCATCGAATACCGATTGACACCCCAACGATCAGGATTCCGCAGATCGTGATTGCCAGTGCTCTACCGCTTGGTATCAAGAGGGATACCGCGAATGCGACCGCAATCGCGATAGCCAAAGACAGCAAGGCCTGCCAAGTGCTGATGAGATTCAGAATCGAGATTACTACTTGAATCAACTCGACCACACTAAATCACCCTGCGTTGCGGCATTGCCGAGCAAACCCACCAAACATAATACGTGTGAGCAAAGTTTTCAAAACGAGTGTGAGCAAACCCAACAAAGTGGTGTGAGCAAACTCAACAAAGTGGGGCTGGACGACCTATGTTCGCTGGGCTTGCTCGGCAATGCTCATCCTCGAGGCCTGCGCGGATCCCACTCGGCTATTCGCGTCGATTACGAGGGCAAAGAGCCGCCTCACAGGAAGGCGGCTCTCGTCCAATCGGATAGGTCTAGGTCTTTTTCAGAGTCGATGAATGCGAGGCCACGCATTGCCAAGTGCCGTTCGGTCCTTTCACCCACGTATCGGTCTCCCGTACATGGCTGTCGAACGCTTTCCCTTTGTTCGTATACTTCTGGCTTAACACGTAGCGGGCGATCGCGGTGTCGCCGAACACCTTGACGTTGAGATCGCTGATGTCGGAACTGCTGTATTGCTCTGATCGCTCTTCCGCCAGAAACGCGGCCCGATCGAAGACTTGCCCTCGGGATTCCGTGATCATGAACTTCTCGGCTAGCAGAGGCGCAATCAGATCGGCCTTATTCTCCCTCTCTGCTTGCGTCCACTGCTGCTCCAACGCGGCAATGGCCTTCTCTGTGTCGCCGGAGGAGCCTTCAGCCCTTGCGCCACTGACGTGGCCAAGCGCCATAAGTCCCAAGACACACCAAGAAAAAGCAATTTTCATTGTGATACTCCCTGTCGTTATATTGCACGAAATTCCAGCGAGAAGACTCGCGTGCGCCTTTCCCACGCGAGCAAATGTTAGCGTAGATTCCATCCAGGGTGCAGGATTCGTATTTGCCGGGGTTGTGGGGTGGCAGAAGCCTTTCAAATTGGGCTCAAGTAGCGCCTCGACAGCTTTTCGAAAGAGAAAGCGCCAGTATCCTTGCTGGGCTCCAGGTCCAGCGCCTCGCCTCGCGTGTTAGATGCCTTGTCGGGGATATGCAGTGCTCGGGCACGCTCACCAACGGGTCGTCGCTCAATACGACGCAGCGCGCGACGCACGAGGCATTCACTGTCACGGGCAAGGACAAGGTGGGAAATGCGACGCAGGCGACCTATTACTACAGTGTCAACTAGGGACGTGAAGGGATCGACACAGGGCGGGGCGGCGGTGCTTTTGAAGGCCCCACGCGCATAAAGGGCCATGTGCGTAATTGACGCCGGCCACAGGTGGTTCGGACGTCAGTCCATCACTTGCACGACGACCGAATCATGAACCGGCACCGCCGGGAGTATTCAAGATTGTGTATGTGATAATCCCAGATTGTTGTTTCACATAAGTAACCGAATATCGAAAAATGATGATTCCAGTCCTGTTTTCGAAAACTCAAACTCCTCGTTCCGCAAACCTCATGTTTTAGGGCCTTTCGACTGGTAGGTTTGCTCACACGTACTATGTTTGGTGGGTTTTCTAGGGAATGCCGCTGCGTTGTAGGTAGTAGAACAGGATACCAATTTTCCGAAGTCGGCAATCGACCCCAAGGCGACGCTGGCCAACGACTGCTTTGGCGACACCTGAATCGACAAAATCACGGCATAATCCTGCTTGCCTGCTGGAATTGTTGGATCGCGGGTGCGAGGTTTATTGGAGTGAAGATTGCCGTACTGTTTGGCCAGCCGCTGCATGAACTCGAGCGGTGACATCACCAGGTGCGTCGTGCCGTCGCGCCAGGGTGTCTCCAGCTTCAGCACCACCTGGCCGGCGGCGTTGCATTGCACCCGCTCTTTGTCCAGCGCCGGGCGGGTGATGGCCGTTTGATGCAGGTCGGGCACGCAGTTCAGAGGTTCAGCGCGACCGCCCGCGCGACGATCGTCGCTTCGCCGACGATATCGACCCGGCGCAAATGCCCGGCCAACGAGTGCGGTGGCGGCGAGGTATGCCTGGACTGCAGGATCGGTCCCAGGTTGGCCAGCGCCGGGAACCAGCCCGACTGGTTGTAGCCGCTGATCTGGTGCGGCCCGGTGGCGATCGCCGAATGGGTCGGCGCGCCGCGCCAGACCAGCACGCTCCCGGCCGGCGGCGTGGTCGGCACGAGCGAGAAGTCCCAAGTGCCGGTGGTCGGCAGGGCCAGCATCGCGGACTGCGCGTCGGGCACCATCGCTGCGATGTTGCCGATCGTCACAGCGGCTGTTTTGATCGGGGTCTGGCCCGATTGCTGCGCCTCTTGCGCAGCCCAGAACCAGGTCGCGAAGTGGCAGGTCACGCCAGCCATGCCGGGGACAGCCGGAACAGGAACGAGGGCGCGTGCGGCGAGTGGCATGGTTTGATTCTCGCGGAAGGTAGGGCTCATGATGCCGGCGCCGCCGACTCGGCGTCAATCGTGAATAGGTCCGCTGCAGCCAGGTGGGGCCGCGTCCTTCTCCCGGTCGGGAAGCCGCGGTCCCCGCACGAAACACATGCGCGCCAACACAAAAGATTGGCGCGCATGTGACGAATTCCCGTCCGGATGAAGCGGACCTTCCCGTTCTCCACCGTCAACTCGATGAAGTAACCCGGCCGCGCATCCTCCGGCGCGCGGAACGCTGCGATCACCTCGCGCCCCTCCAGCCAGGCCGGCGCCAGGCGCCAGTCGCTGTAGCGCTCGTAGTTGCTCATGTAATCGCCCACCGCGCGCCCGGCGCGCTGCGCGCGCGACACCAGGTCGAGCTGCACGTCCTCGGCCAGCATCGCACGCACGCCGTTCCAGTCGCGGGCGTTGAACAGAGCGACGTAGCGCGCCACGGCGGGCGAGGTCTGCCGCGGCAGCGGCGCAGCGGCCGGCGGCGCTTCGGCCAGCTCGCGCAGCCGCGCCCGCCCGCGGTGCAGCGCCGCCTTCACCGCCGGCAGGCTCAGCTCCAGCAGCGCGCCGATCTCCTCCAGGGTATGGCCCAGCACGTCCTTGAGGATGACGCAGCTGCGCTGCGCCGGCGCCAGCTCGACGAAGCGCGATACCGCAAGCCGCACCGCCTGCTGGTGCGCGATCACATCGCCCGGATCCGGCGCCGGATCAACGGCAGTGTCGCGCACCGCGTCCAGCGGCTCGCCCATGCGCGCCTCGTAGCGCCGCAGGTGGTCCAGCGCCCGGTTGTGGGCGATGCGGAACAGCCAGGGCCGGAACGCCGGCAGCTCATTCATCTCCGGCAGCAGGTAATAGGCGCGGGCCAGGGTGTCCTGCACGATGTCCTCGCCGTCGGCGATGGAGCCGGTCATCCGAGCGCAGTAGCGGTGCAGCTCGGGCCGCAAGTCCGCCACCAGCTCGAGGAAGCGGCGGCGCCCCTCGTGCTGGTTGGCGAGCAGCGTGTCATCGGGCATGCGCTCAGGCTCCCAGCGCCACGATGCCGTGGTCGCCCTTGATGCCGAAGGCCGGGGCCTCCTCGTACTGCGCCTCGGTGAGGATGCTGACCACATGCTCGCCGAAGTCGTGCGCGGACAGCGGCTTGCCGAAGCCGCTCAGGAACTGCTCCGGCGTGACGCCCTTGCGCCGCGAGTACGCTTCGGCGCCGGCGCGGCCGACGCCGCCGTCCGCCGTCATCTGCTGCGGCACCAGGGCCTGGAAGCGGATGCCTAGATCCAGTTCCGCGGCAACGCCGTTCGCATAAGAGGCCATGATCCACAGCATACGCTTGGCGCCGGCATAGCCGCCCGACAGCGGCGAGCCGCCGATGGCTGCGCCGCTTGAGCTGATCAGCACCCGGCTGCCGCGCGCCAGTGGCAGGCGGATCGTTTCCTGGATCCAGTGGAAGCCGGCCTTGACGTCGCTGTTCCAGGGCGCGCTGAAGCCCTCCCAGCTCTGCTCGTGCAGCGGACCCATAGCCGGCTTGACGCCGGCGTTGAGCACCAGCACCGTCGGCCGGAACTCCTGCAGCAGGGAGGCGGCCAGGACGCGGTCGGTCACGTCGCCCACCGCGCCGGTCACGCCCAGCCGGCTCTCCACCTCGGCCAGGCGCTGGGTGTCGCGCGCCACCACCATGACCTTGGCCCCGCGCTCGACCAGGGCTTCCACCACGCCCAGGCCCAGGCCGCTGCTGCCGCCGGTGACGATGACGCGCTGGTTCTTGAGGCTTTGCATAGCAATCTCTCCTTGGATAGGCGGCCCGCATGCGGGGCCGATAACCCGAGGACGATTCAGGCAGGGCAAAGGATGCGGTACCCTCGCGCCCCTTGCCCGTAGGCTGTGGGCGGGTTTAGTGCCCTCGCCTTTGCTGTGAAGAGTGGTTGGCTGTGACTGAAAACGTGGTGGTCAGGTGGGTCGCCGTCGCGGGCCCGATTATAGGGTGGTCGTGTCGATCTGACGGTGAGTCACACGGCGTGCTTGGGCGATTGTCGTGGACACGGCGCGCACCCCGAACACACCGCTCAGGTCGGTTCGAGCGCCTGCCACCCGACGCGGATGGCACCGTCCTCCGACCCGTTGCCGCCTCCTATGGCCGTCCGCTTCCCGGCATCATGGCGTGTGAGACTCTAAGATGTGCCCCACGATTAGGCATGCTGGCGGTGTGAACGCAATCGCTACGGACAGGGCATTGCGAAGGCGAGAGAGTCGTTGATCGGGAGAGACGCGCCGTACTGCTACGACGCAGCCGATTCCACCAAGCCATACGCCCTCAAGGAGGCCGTTTGCCCAGTGATAGCCGGAATAAGCATTGCTATATAGCCAGCCAGCATCCGGCGAGCCTGGGAATGCGTTTGGTCCACCCGGTTTCCAGCCCAGCCAAAGCCATAGTGCCCAGCAAAAGACCAAAATGACTAGTAGTTCAAAAACGAGGTAGAACGAAAGTACGCGAGTCATGACGGACAGCTTGAAAGCATAAGACGCGACACACGACCAGTGGACCCATGTCCGAGGTATCGAGCAACGCCTCTACTCATCAAAGTAGCCCTCGCCGGTGGGAAAATAGAAATCGTAACGATGGGCGAGACGTTTCAAGACAGGCTCGATGTCTGCGGCGAGTTGAAGGGCCTGAAGTGAATCGGCGCCGTAGGTACTGCCCAGCGTCTCATCGGGAATTCCATCGAACTCGACAATGCAGACCGCTGTACCGGGGGGCAACTTGGAATGAAACTGATGCAGGATCAACCGATCTCGGGGCAAAGACTCGAATCACCAATGGCTTACGCTCGGACTTCCCTTTCTCGCTGAAAACGAGATGCCGCTCGGCAATTGGGGTTTCTAGCATGCCCCTATGTTAACGCAGTTCCACAGACCGATTGCGACCCTATCCGGACGACCACCAATGACCGCTTCAGAGCAACGAAAACATGCGATGTCCGTGAGTCCAACCGCCTGACTCAAGCTGAGTAGTTTTCGATCGGATTGTGGCAAGGTCGATCGACAGCCACCGAATGTCGGCTGGCTGAACTCGCGCTACCTACCGCTGAACTTATAGCTGAAGCGCAAACCGATGGTGCGGGGACGATTCACCGTGATGGCTTTGTACCACTGCGTGTAGTTCGCGAAGAGTTGGGCGCGCGTGTCGGTCAGGTTCTCGCCGTAGACTTGCAGGAGCCACGCGTCCTTTCCGAGACCGAGCGCCCCATCATAAGTGGTGAAAGCGGGCAGGTCGTAAGCAATGGAGTTGCGCTGCAGATCGAGCGAAAGCTGATCGGTCGACACGTGGGAATGTGACTGATGCACCGAGTCGATCTGGGCGAACGCGTCATAGCCGTTGAACGTGAACTCGTAACGCGCGCGGAGGGCCCTGAAGGATTCGAGTGAGCGCTTCATTGGCGCCGAGTCCCGCAGACACCGCGTGGGATCTCTGGTCGCGGAGTACATCGGAGACATAGACGAGCTGCAGGCCGGTCTGGCGGGCGAACCCTTCAAGCGCCTGCGCGAGGGGCTGTGCAGGAATATCGGCGGTGAGCGCCGTGGGTTCAAAGGCCTGGGCTAGAGTCGCCGGAGCATCCAGGAGCGCCGCGGGCGCGCAGATCGAAAGCGCGCGCAGCACCCCAGACACCACGGTTGCGATGCCCGCTGATCGGTGACGCGATCGATCTCCCATACGCTTCCCATTCGGGCATTCTTGCGCGCCCTTACCTCAAGCATAGCAGGCCGGCAGAGTCAGGTGTCGGGCGCAGCTACGCCCGGTCTCACCACACGCGAATCCTCGTCTCCGTCACCTCGACTCGCACCCCCTTGAGGCTGCGCAGGAAGGCAATGAATGCTTCGGGGTCATCGGTGGCGAAGACCCCACTGATTAGTAGATTCCGTAGCCCGGGGGTGGCGATCTCGATCGGCTTCGACGTGTAGCGATTGTATTCAGCCGCGACACGCTCGAGCGGTTCGTGGTCAAAGGCGATTTGTCGGTGCAGCCAAGCCATGGTGCGCTGCGCATCAATTGCGACGGGCGTGGCCGGCCCCTCTGCCGCAGTCACGCGGATCTGCTGGTTGGCGCTCAGCTGAACAAATCGTGGCGAGTGGTTCTCACTCGAGCTCGATGGCCCGACGGCAACCCGCCCCTCGACCACCGTCACCACGGTCGAGTCATGCTCTAGGCGCACATCGAATTGAGTGCCGAGGTCGACGACTTCAGCGGACCCGGCGATCACCCGAAATGCCCGATCGGGCTCGTGGGCCACTTCGAACTCTGCCTGGCCGGACGTGAGCATCACCAGCCGTTCCGTCTTGCCGTACCGGATGGTCACCGCACTGTCCGTATTGAGATGCAGTACAGAGTTATCCGCCAAGCGACGAGTCACCTGTTCGCCATGTCGTGTCTCAAAGTGCAGTGCCGTTATTCCGTCGGGCGCCGCGGGGTGCTGGATGGGCCTCACGTTCCACCTCAAGAGCACGCCAAGACTCAAGAGAGCGCACGCCGCCATCGTCACTGCGGCTGGGACCCAGCGGCCTGAGGTTCTGCCTCTAACGGCCTCGATCACGCGCGGCCAGAGGGGTTGCACCGGAGTGTCGTGCGCGGCCCGTGCGCGCGCGAGAATCGCCTCCAGGGAGTACTCAGAATCGGTGCGCGCCTCCTTGAGATCGCGCGCGATCGCCGATACCGCGAGGAACTCCTCGATGTGCACGGGCGAGGTCTTGAGCCACGCCGCAAGCGCCGCGCAGTCTTGCGCATCCAGCGGCCCCTCATCATTCGCCACGAACCACTCGCCGGCCTGTTCGGCGATTGCGGCACGGATTTTCTCGTCATTGGACATCATAGATTCAACCTAGCGCCGCCATGCGGCGTCGACAATGGCCTAGCGCCTGCGCCACGTACTTCTTCGCCATCTGCGGCGACACCTCAAGGTGCGTCGCGATCGCCCGGTAGGAGAGTCCCTGCGTGAAGCGCAGCTCCACCGCGGCGCGGCATTTCGGGCGCAACTGCTTGAGCACCACCCCGAGCCGCGCGAGCCGCCGTGTCGCATCGAACTCCCCGTCAAATGCGGGCAGCGTCTCGAGCTCCGCGTGCGCCGGAGCCTCGTCGATGTCGATGCCGCTCGCCTGCCGACGATCCAGCACCGCATGCTCCTTCACCAGATTGTTGGCCACCGTATACAGGTAGGACACGGGACTGCGGATCGCCTCCAGATCGCGTATCCGCAGCATCCGCACGTACACCTCCTGCGCCAGATCCGCCGCATCGGCCTTGCTGCGGATGCGCCTCCGGAAGAACGACTGCAGAGCCGCCCGGTGCTCGGCAAACAGCCGCCCGACCAAGGATGGTTTCGGCTCAGCCGCAGCCATGGTGATCCATGCAATTCCCTCTCATCTTGTATATGAGTCCCCATGGTCTGAATTGGCAACCAAAACTTTCGGCGCGCCTGACCCCACCCGCCGCTGAACCACAGCCATCACCGCAATTTAGGGGTGTCCATTTCGTCGCTCGAGGACTCGTTTGTTAGAGAACGGGATGAGCACGCGAATCGGTTTCAGCGCGTCCCGTCGGCCTCGACCGCATGGGTTGGGCAACCGATCGGACTGACGGCCGTCGATGCCGTGCCGTAGCAATGAGTTTTCACACAGTCTCGGCCGAATCCCGCCGTTCAGACTCCGCGAAAGCCGCCATTCCGGTGCCCGGTCCTCCCCTGGAGACCAGAGCGCTGAGCCCCGTCCCTGATTCACGGCAGGGCCCACCCCGAGAGTATGACTGATGCACTCGCGACGCCCGGTTCAGATGCTGCGACGGTCGCGGCCCGAGCCCCCGTGCGTGCGCGGGGACTCAGGCCTCGACGCTGGACTTGCGAAACCCACTGGTACGCCGATTCTTAGGCACAAGTGAGCATGAATTGGCCCGTGAGGCCCCGCTCAATGCCCACATCACGGCGCTGATCCTGATCAACTCAATTCCCTTGCGGCAGGTGAAAGTTTCAAATGGGCCGTTGCAATTCCTATCCTTAAGCTGCGCGTGCTTCGCCGTTTTCCGCCAGCGCACGGGATTGCCCGGCGCCAGCAGCTCTCAGTGTTCGATGTGCAGTGCGGTAATCTGCGTGGCCCAGTGGGTCGTGTCGACGGCGACCTGCTGGATGGTCCAGAACGTCTTATCGTCCTCGGGGTCGAGCGTCGTGCGGCTGTATTCGCCCCAGCTCGCGGTACCCACATCGGTGGGGAGCTGATAGCTGGCGAGCCCATGCTGGAGAAGCATCGGGTCTCCGAAGACCGTCTTCCTGCCGGCGGTCTTGCCGACCACCGCGTAGCTGCTTACGAACTGACCGGGGCCGGTGCCGACGGCGTTGAATCCAATCACGACGTCGCCGTGCTGGTTGGCCGCTATCGAGGGAAACAGGAAGCTCTGCGTGGCATCTGCTATGAATCCTTCTTCGATGATGGTGGTGCTCGCCGCATCGATACGAAGCCAATGGAGGGTCCCACGCCCGGTCCCGGGATCGACGGTGTTCGTCGCCATCCAGATCTGGCCGTTCACCTTGACCGGCGCCGTGTTGGCGATAAGGAAGTTAGGGCCCAGCGGCAGAGCGTTTGGGTCGGGCTGTGGCGCAGCAAAAAAAACGTCGTAGTCGCTCCGACCAAAGAAATAGTCATTCGGATAACCGCTGCCGAGATCGAGTTGTGGCGCAAAGATGTTGCCGCGGACGTCATTGCGCTTGTACGTGCCATAGGTGTATTGAATGATGCCCTCCGTCGACAGGACGATCTCGTCCTGCTCGCTGCCGTCGAGATCGATGGTCGGCACGAGGAACTCTCCCCCGGCGGCAATGGAAATGTTCTGAAAGACGGTCCTGTGATCGATCCGAGGCTTGCGGGCCAGCAGGTCGCTCTTGGGCAGCACGACGAGGGTAAAGCCTGTCGGGTTATAGTTCAGGTCGAAGTCAAGCGATGTAAGGAACAAGCCCGAGCCGTTGTAGCCCATCACGGGCGAGTTACCGTATGCGTCCGTTGCGTCCGTTGCATCATGGAGGTGAATTTTGAAGCCGATGAAGCCTTCGGTCGGATCGTCTCCCCGGGAGACGGCGATTCGCAGGTCGGTCCCTTGCGCGATGCCGTCGGAGTCGGTGTTGATGGTAGATGCATACCATCTGCCCTCGGTAGAATCGAAGGCGATGTTGGAGCCAAGTGGAGCTTCATTGACCCCGAACGGGACGCCGGCCTGACCCCAAAATTCTCGCCCGGTCGTCTTCACAACAGGGATGCCGAGCCTCGTATATACAGCGTACTGGCTGTTGACCACTTCGACGAAGTAATGCGGGCCAATCGCTCCGCTCGTATCCGGCTTGTCGCAATAAGAGCCGCCGGGAGGAAATACGTACCCATCACTCCCGCAGTCGCGGGTGGAGCCGCGAAAGTTATGCCGGATGGTCGCCCTCGGTTTGAGCACGGCATCGCTGCCGCCCGAGAGCGCCGTTCCAGCCAGGCCCGTTGTGACACCACTGACCCCTACGTCTGGCGGTTGAGCGCCATATGCCGTTCCCGCGATTGCAGCGAATGTAGCGGCGAGAAGCAAGGAAACACT
>WNFQ01003262.1_pt1 | contig 11795 bp, 9 predicted proteins | sample 5400171 | NCBI WGS metagenome assembly WNFQ01 (sample SAMN13153356, study PRJNA577476) | soil metagenome | isolation source: 20 cm soil under Madrone tree | place: USA:California | collected 2016-06-14
AACATACAGTCGCCGGGTGGCTGACACACCCTGCCACCCTCATCGTGTTCGCTATGCCCAAAGTAGGGAGGCACGTGCGTGAGTCAAACGTTTATCCAGGGAGGGGTGCAGTGCAGATGTATGGACCGCAGCAGTCTCCCGCAGCGTTGTTGTCATGACCAGGGTCTGAGACTGGTCAGACACCCACGCCACTCGACCTGAGTGGGGTCAGGTCAGGGTCATGACAACGCTGACTCGACGTGACCTCGGTGACGTGACTGCCCCGACCTCGAGGTCAACTTGACTTGTACAGTACAACAGCCACCGTCCACCGCTGCTCAACGTCCTTGTCAGACCTACCCACTGCAACCTGTTGTACTGCGCTTTTATAAATGGCTTCCAAGGCGGTCGCGTTTTTGCGCTTGCTACTTAACCTTGAAATAATGTTCCGTTCAAGCGCTCAGGGCGCCCAACTCCTCCCGCGTCAGCGCCAAATATCAAACGGCTCGATGATGTTCTTGCCCTACGAGTACAACGTGCCATGAGAGGCTTGAATATGGCTAGCACTGGTTTCGGTGGGGGAATTCCAACAGCTGGAGCTGAGCGGTCTTTGTGAGACAGGTGCGTTTGTATCGTTGTTCGGTTTTGTCTGGTCGCCGATCTTCTTTGTCCATGGAATATGTAGGACACTTGGCGGCCATGATCGGCCATGCCACATCCGACTCCCTCGTTGCAAGCGCGGCATGATAGCACAGGAATTTACCCTCTGCGGATATCCTCGGCAAACTCAAAATCTGCCGTGCCCTCGTTTTCTTCTCTCCTGAGCACAGATTCAACAATAATCATGATGACAACAAATGGATCTTCGGACACCCTTACACTCATCCCGCAGCCTCGCGCTGAGGTCGTGTCGGGTGTTTTGCCCCAAAGTGGCTACGCACAGGATGGGTAAAGGACAGCCCCCGGTGGCCACCGATGGCAGTGACCTTGTGGGCATTCGGTCATTATAGTATACTATCTTAGGTTACGCAAGGGATGGTCACAAATTTTGCATTGAATATCAAAAGGTGTGGTATACGAAACTCAAGCTCGTGATGTAGTATGTGTACTTTATCTGAAACTACTGTAGCATACCGTAATGCGCGCGATCATCATCACCGCGAGTGATACCTGAGGTATGCGGCCAGGGCCATCCTGCTTCTGCTCGTGCCATCAATGTGATATCTCAGCCTGATCGACCCGGAGCCAGTGGCGTCCACACAGGATGACAGAGCACTTGATCCGATGTAGGCCACTATGTCCCGTTGCGTCACTGATAGCTAAATGAACCCGATTCTATCTTTAAAGAACAAAACCCGCAAACAGTACAGTACTAAGAAAAAGTTGGCGTACGGTCTCGGCGAAGTTACGGTTCTGCGCGTTTAGCACCGGGCCACGCGGAAACGGCCCTCTCATCACAACCTCTTCGCCTCACCATTCCTTCCTAAGTTACCACCCTCTGCCCAATGCCTGCCTCCAAGTCACTGCCCTGCGAAGGTTCCGCGTCCAGCTGTCCGTGCCGTGCACAATGCACTCTACCCAAACACGGACGTGTTATCCGGTTTGCCGGGAGTGTGCCAAGCCGATATCATCAGACTAACAGGCCGCTGGTCAGCAGACTGACTCGTATTCGCCGATAGTCCACCTCAAAAACAGCCACTGTCAGTGACGTAACCGACCAGCGAACGTGGCGTCCGTGCGGCCCGTGTGAACCTTTCGTTTCTTTACTTCCTATATCTTCCCGCTGGTTTTTGTCTGAGTTATGGGTTCCGTCCCAGATACTCTGCGATCACCATGGGCAATTGCTGTGGCGGTAGCGCTACCGTACCTTCAACCCCAATTCGGCCGCCATTGCCCGCGCCCACGCAGGAGGCGGCTCCATCATCTCATCCGATACCCTCGTCATATGCCCCTTCATCGAAAGGCAGTCCCGGAATGCCTACGCTCAATACCGCTCAACACGATTATGAAATGACCTCGACAACATCGCCCACATCTACCGCGGTAACGCCTGAGCGTCAGGATCCTACGTCCTCGCAACGCCGCCGCGATGATATGGACCATCCGCCTTCGTCATCCCGTTCCAATCCACATCCCCAGGAAATTCGTTCGCACCCATTCCGATCCCGTGGAGTGGATTCTCCAAACCAAATCCCAACCGAGAGACAAGAACGCTGCTCGCATTTCCCTTCAGCTCTGCAGAGCCTACTTCCTAACGACTTTAGGTATATGGTCAAACATCGCCCTGTCAGCCATAATAGCTAAAGTACCATCATTCACAGGTTCAGAATTCTCGTTGTGGGAAAGGTGCGTATTCTCCATCACACAGGCCACAGACGCAACTGATATCGCGTTTCATCGCAGCGAGGTTCTGGCAAGTCCTCACTCATCAATGCCATTTTCGGTGTGGATATGTCGGTATGTACCCAGTCATTGTTGCATTTCTCCGTCACCCACTTACGCGCCTTATAAAATTAAAAAGAAGGCACCGACGAATGTTTCCGGGAGAACTGCTGAATTTCGTCCCCGCGACAACCGTCATCTTATAGTTCATGAGTGTTCGGCATTTGGACCCGGAGAGTTGCAACCCATCAGAGATTTTATCACGAACCGTAACCACAAAAGCCGCCAAGCTTCGGAAAGATTACACGCAATTTGGTAAAGCAATGTTATGTGTGCGGTTGTTAAATTGTGCGGCTGATGCGAACTTAGGATATGTGTTCCGATATCGGATGCTATTGATGGACAGTTAGACGAGGGGTTGGATCTTATTCTGGGCACTGGAGGTGAGGGCTCTTAAAAAGATCTCACTATCGAAATGAACATATGACTTTTAGTGCCTCTCGTTATCGTCTTCACGATGTTCGACTTGATCGTTCCTAACTTTTCGTCTCATGGCGATGAACATGAGAGAACTAAGGCTACGGTATACGCGACGTGGGAGGGACACTGTCGCGCTCTGTTCGGGAATGCGCGGGCCGAGATTGTTTCCAGTAATTATTCTCTCGTATGCGTGTTGTGCAGAAGAGTGGTCTCACGCCTTACTTTGTTTCAGCACAGCCGGGGTTTTCCGGTCTAATCGACAAGCTAGTCGCAACAACAGATGGGGTCATCATCGGTCACTCACGCAATATCTCTGCATCGTCCGGAACACAAAGGACACAATCACGAATGTCCCCTGTGACACTTTCGTGGTCTGTCTCACAGAGAACAAGCCGTGGCATTAACATTCAGGCCGTTATTGAGTGCGTAACCTCAATTCTACTTTTAAACTTTACTTCTCATACCGCACGACAGGGTTGGACAAAGCCGTGAGTGGATTATGTCTTCCAAATAAGCAACTCAACAAGATTACTTGCCCACATAGGATATTGGCGTCGTCTCGGGTCCAGTGAATATTTTGCTGGACAAACCCTAGCAAACTGCGTGGAAGTTATTCATTCGGATATTGTTGGCGTCTGGAACCTTCCAGATGAGGGCAGGGTATGTCTTCTTTTCATCTTCCTTGTCTTGCTTGCTTAAGGAGATCAGAACTTGTCAAGCAAAGCGTTCAAAGCGAGGATTTCTCATCTTATCCAGGATTTAAGTAGGCCACCTATCAGTACCTCATCAAGGTGAGCGCAAGTATCAACTTCATTGATTTAAATTGAATGTTCAACACGTCTATTTTCTTGCGGACCTAGATCAAATGGCACACCAGATATGGGAGCTTCGTGGCTGAATGGTCGTTACGACAATAGGTAAGTGAGCTCTTCTTGCATTACATACTCGACCTCAACCCTTTCATCAGCAATGAGGATATCTGCCTTGTCGTGGGCTATATTGTGGACCTAACCCTTATCCTCTGTGGCGTTTTCGGGTCTCATGGCGACGTATCACCTAGTGGTGTTCACTCGGTGATAAACAACTTTGCTAATTCTAGACCCAAGACGAGCATCCACAGCGAGATTTGCAACTTTATCAGAATGCTGAACCAATACGAGCATCACGACAACGATGTCGTCATGGCCAAAATTAGTGACCTGATCAAGCGAAACTGTGATTCGCCCTCTACCCGCATGTAAAAGGCTACTCTAGGCGTCAGTGAACGACTAGCGTTCCTAACTCCCTGACACGTCAATACATTCGTCACGTATCATCGTTTTACCCACGACATTTTCAATCTTACAACAACTTCCTCAGGCTGTCCGCTTCCCTCTTTCCCTTTGTACTTCAGGTTCTTTAGGTCCCCCTTCTCTCATCAACCCATTACATATCTGCATTATGTTATGGCTTTATTGAAAAACGCTAGTGTGCTTAATAACTTACTGTACAGTACTGGTCCCTACTGTAATCGTATATCACCTCCTACATCCTTCAGTTGGCACGCCAGGCGTGCCGTGCATCAAATCAACACCTCATATCTATTCGCAATACACCAACAAGGGCTAGCGATATCATTCATTTGGACGGCGAACGCTTTCGATTTGCCGTCAACAAAGCGAATTACGTGACCTTTGCGAGAAGGACGAAGGCGACAAGATTGGGCACAGCCACTGTGAGGGCTTCTTCTGTGAGACATTATTAATGATGCCGTTGGCAGTGAACCGGCCAAACTTCAAACTTCAAGCCTTACAGCATAGGCTTGAAGCCATGGATCTTCGCTCCGGTACTGTAGGAATGAGAATATACACAAGGCCCTAAAAGAGGGACAAGGGAAAAAGTCGTGGCTGAACCTGACCGTTGCAAGGGTGCCGGAGGCGGCGGTCATCGTGACTGTGTCTCATAGCCACTGCAACACGACTCAGTGAAAAGTCCGCAACTAAAACGTGGTGGCCTTCAAGTTACAGACAGGTGCGAGTTGTAGCCTTTTGGCGGCACTCTACTGTCTGGCCGCGCGGTCTTGTGGTCCCAAACTCGCTTACTTTCGCAGTTGCCCCCGTGGGTAGCGCCCTTTCGCACAGTATTAGTAAACCCGCGATCAAAAATGGTGGCGAACCGATGAGATCGATACTGTCAAAAATTCCGAGGATCCAGAGAAACGCGATTTCGTTACGGAAAATGGGAACGCCCTCGTCATGGGTGTTCGCTTGTCGGGGTTCTGAGTAGGACATGAAATGGTCCCCTGTGAAAACTCGGCGTCTTTTGCCTCGTCCACGTTGCCGCTTATGAACACGCTACAGTATAGCTATTTTTACCTTCAACGTAACGCATAATATTTTCACATTGACTCTTCATCCTTGCAGTAAACTTGTGTGGGGGATGGTATCCGCGTAAAAATTGGTGTATCATGGTCAGGATATTTCAATTCTTATCCTCGGCAACATGATCATGATGGTGATGGCCCTGTAAACATTTGATTCCTCCGTGTGTTGGGAAAATATAAATGGTCAATGGGGACATGATCCCTGATGAGGGAGTCAACATCGTGTTCCGGGTTGAAAACAAACAAACATTGGGCTCAGTTATTTGAAAATAGCCATCCCGCGCAGAAATTGTGAGCTGGAGGTCTTCATGACTTCATACTGTAGACCTGGATATTATGCCGGACATCTGAGGAACGAGATGTCATTCCTTGTGCGAGGTGAAGGAAAGGATAGTTGGTACTGTACTCATGATCGAGACAAGTCGTTGCGTGGCTAGCGCGTGGCCACCGACTCGGAACACTGGCATCCCAGTCGCGACTTGAATTGAACCACATGGCTGATTCATTCATTTCAAGTTCATTTGCATGATGTCGAGAAATTTCACACATATACCACGTTGTTTGATGCGCTCTATTGCCAAGATCCGTACGCTGTGCCAGTCCTACCTGACACATTCATACCTTGACTCATACAGTTTCTGAGGCAGCAGAGTACTGTAGCTAACAGTGTGCCACACACGCATGGCATCCTCCTGTTTTTTTTTTCCGCCGCCCATCCTTCCGACTTTCTTGGAGTCTTGGACATCTTCATCATGATAGATTTCGTGCCAGCCACCGTTCTTCACTGATCCACTGCCACTGTGTTCCCCATCATCCCGTGGGAAATTGCTGCGGGAGTACCACTACCGTCCCTTCTTCGTCCCCATTGCCGCTGCAACCCATGCAAGCAACGCCAGCACGAGAAGTACCCCGGCGTGTGGTGCCTCCTACTCCACCGCCCCACGACCCCCAGCCGCCAACCGCTCACCACCGTGCGGAGAGTACTTTCTGACAAACTCATGTATGCACCCAGACGCTATGTCATACACCATAGCTACTAGTACAATCGTTTGAAGATTTAGGATTCTCGTGGTTGGCAATGTGCGTACTGACCGTTATGTGTCTCGGTACCGGTCTAACCTAGTAAACCCTCTTCTACAGGTCGCTCCGGCAAGTTATCGCTCGTCAATTCACGAATATCCTGAGTTTGAACCCGGATGGGATCAAAACAATTTGAATGTCTCGGAGTTTATTGAGCATCGCACCGGTGAAAACTGCTCAACATTGGAAAGATTACACTTTGTTTGGTTGAAATGTCATGTTCACGATGGAAGTAACGATTGTCTGATGAAGGTCAATCCAGGGTGTGTGTGCCTAGGTTAGATGTTATCTCCAAAAACCTTGGAGACAGAGTGGAAGACATTCTCGGCTCGAACAGAGGTGAGCCCCTCAGATGCACCACCTGTCTACTTGACTAAACGCTCAAGCGCTCAACAGTAGTACCCACTGTCCTCGTGGGCACGACGTTCGACCTGTTTATCTCCCAAGTTCTTTTCGATATTGCTGGGTGTGATGCTTGGCACCATGAAAGAGCGAGAGGCTCCGCACACATGAAATACGAAGAGTCCCGTCGCTCCCTGTTCCGTTGAAAACTCAGGGATGTGCCAGTTGAGATTGTTTCTAGTACTTACCATTCTATATGTTTTGCGTTGAAAGACGTTTTACTTACTGTCTTACTTCTCGCGAAACAGGGATATGACGATCTCCTCGAAAAACTGACTACGACCACTCACAAGCTCATCATGGCAGACTCCCGTAACGCGAGTTGTCGATTGAGCAGAGGGTCGGTCATAATCTGATCATTCAACCCTCTATAGAGTTGGTGACGTCTTCGTTCGTTCTGTTCTGCATGATCTCATAATCCTCCACAGAATCGGGTGTTGTGAGTACAATGCATCGATCCCATATCACTAGATAGACTTTGACTCGTTCCCTCTCACGCATAGCATATTGGCGTAACCTTTGGTCTAGTCAACACTTCGCTGACCAGCCCCTTGAACACCGCGTTGACGTGGTTCATACCGATATTATTGACGTCCGGAAGCTCCGAGATAGTGATGGGGTCTGCCTTTCTTCGTCTCTGTCCTCTTGTTCCCTCTGTGAGACCAGTATCTTTCGAGCGCAGAATTCAAGTCCAAGATGTCTGACCTTGTCAAGGATCTAGCTGAGCCACTGACCGAGGTGAGCACGATTCAATTGTAACCCAATACCGGAACTAAGGATGTTTCCGGTCATTGTAGTACACCAGCTTCGTGGCGCCAAGGCTCCATACACGAGGCATACAGTTTGTACCTAGATAGGCAAGCACCCTTCTGTATTCACTTACCAACTCTACCTAATTGGGCATATAGCATCGAAAACACCCGTTACATGGTGGGCTACATCGTAGACCTGACCATCATTTTACATGGCCTCTTTGTTTCTACCCACGAGGATGTAACAGCCTGCAAAGTTCAAGAGGTCATGAACTATCATGTCTGGACTCCAGGAGCGCATGCACCACGACATTCGCCGCTTCATTACAGACGAGGGACCATCCATGTATTGCGGGAATGACCTCGTCATGGAGAAAATGATCGACTTGATCAAAAGGTTCTGTGTCCCCCCTACTGCAAGTAGGTGTCTTACTTGAGTCACACCGTACCGACCATTCGACACTTGCTCAATGGGATGAGAAAAGTTATTGTACAAGGCACCCACCGACTGGTGCATCTCGTGCTCCATTTTTACATCCCTCTGCTGTTACAGGTCACTTTCTGTCTCCTGTAACTTTGGCCTTCACATAGATTTTCTTTCTGCTTTCTGCCCACAATATGCATGGATACCTCCACCGTACCAGTAATTTATTCAATGCATTGACCTTGATATAAACACATTAAACAAATTGTATTGCCGGGCTGAGGCCTCATCAACCCTCAGCAGACCCCCACCAGTTACATTGAGGTTTTGTTTGTCTTGACCATATTGACTTCAGTTGAGATGGACTAGGAGATACGTGTCGAGGACTCGAGGCTACTACTGAGCATGAGCTCGTGGAGAGCGAACTCGTCACGGCAATATCGGCCGTGCTAGTGATCGCTCACCTTGAGTTGCTTACACTGAGGTTATCTGACGTACTAAAGATAGACATTGGGAATAGGATTCTCGCTTGTGAGCTTAGGCTCTTTCCTGACGCTGATTCCCAGGCTGAGCAAACGGCGCTGACGGAAATTGCCGTCACAGTTCTGGGCCAAGCGAGCCCTGTTCCGAGTAATTTCCGAGTCATTTATTTCGTGACCATCCGTATATCTCCGCGCAAGCATTGTGATCGTGATGTTTAGGACGGGAAGTCATCAGAGTGATGTAGAGCAAGGTCCACAAGGTGAGTCTGGGATGTTCACTTCCTTTCTTCGAAGTGCTGATTGCCATGTGGTCAAGAAGGGTTCCCCGAAGGGTCCGAAGTGATCGCATTGCAAGAGGGATCAGCTCAGCCACCGAACGATGAACATCCAAATACTGGTACGTATCTCATACCAATAAGGGTGGAAATTTGATGATCCGATGGTATGGTCCTTGAAGGCATGAATAATGGGAACGATCCAAGTCCGAGTCCATCCCCCGAACAGCAGGATTTTGACGAAGATGCTAATGACTTCTGGTCCCTATATGGAAAAGAAGCTAAGAGTCAGGATGAAGCACGGATAGAAACCTTGAAAGGTGATATGAATGGCGTCCTTATTTTCGTATGTGCAATGTTTTTTTCTGCTCTGCCAGTATTGATGTCGCTCTCACTCCAGGCCGGTTTATTCTCTGCTGTTCTCACTGCGTTCGTTGTGCCAAAAATCCAGGATTTGAAAGTGAATCCCGCAGATCAGTCGGCATATTACCAGAATCAAACCGTTCAGATGCTTGATCGAATATCGCAACAACTCGCATCAATGGGCGACCCAATATCAACCGATTCTAACCCTCCATCGCCTTACCCGACATTTCGTCCATCGGCGTCTGACCGTCGAGTGATTATTGTCTGGCTTATAAGCCTCGTATGCAGTCTGTCTGCCGCCCTTCTTGCAACGCTCGTTCAGCAATGGGTTAGGGCATATATGCGCATCTTCCAGCAGTCCAGCAACCCTTTGAAGACCGCGCGAATTCGAATGTTTTTGTTCGAAGGCGCAAGACGCTTGCCAACGGTCGCGGAGTTCGTCCCCGGGCTTATCCACATCTCTCTCATACTTTTTTTTTGTGGACTCTGTGACCTTATCCTGCACATCGACCAAGCCGTCTTTATTCCCACCCTGGTTCCTATCGTCGTCTGCGGATCCCTCTATCTTTACTGGGTGGTTGAATCAATCTGGAACCCCCAATCACCCTATCGAACCCCATTCTCAGGCATCATTTGGTTTCTCATCCAAAACCTTCCTCGCCGATCTCACTATAATTCCATCCCTAAAAAGGGGGCCAATCCTGCGAACATGGAAGTACGGCAGGAACATTATGCGATGGAGACCCCAAGCCGCAAGGATCGGGACGTGCGCGCCGTTCAGTGGCTAGCTGACAACATTAATGGGAGCAACGAGACACATACCTTCGTACTGGCAATCCCCGGCTCTTTCAAGCAGGAGTGGGGAAGGGATGTTTGGAAAAAGGTCGTGAGCGACGACCGGTCGACGTCCCATGCTAACCTCCACGCCCAACTTCATCCCGGTCCCCAACGGGCGTTTACACGCGAACGATCCACCGTCTACGAACTCTGTAGATGCGTGCAGAGCTTTTTCGATGCCTACAGTGACGAAGGAGATTTCATAGACGCGAAGGAGCGACGTAGGCGTATGCGCGGATGCGTCGAAACCGCAGCGTCCCTTGTATGCTGTGCCGGTGTCGAACTGAGTTTTTTTGGAAAGGTCGAAAAGGGACTCATCAAGGTACTTAGCAAAGTGGGCGACAAAGAACAGACAAACGATCCATCGACAATCATATCGAACCCATTGTTCACCGTCCGCTGGACATGCCTCTCACTCGTGGCCATCTGGAAGATTGTCGACGCCAACACGCTACAGGAACTAGTAAAGTTCACACTGGACGGATTTGCAGGCCTCCAAGAGTATGGTATGCTAAACACGATAGCGTTGATGGCCATTGGTCAAAGGATCGACGATTATCTGATGAAGGCATGGGCGCCTGTTGTGGACCTTCATCTAGCATTTGAGCCCTGGAGCCTGAACAGGACGGAATTAGACATCAGAGGGATCCTTCAAAGTCGCGAAGAATCGATTTCCGAGCTGGAGCGTATCGCCGATGAGGCCGTTGGCGTGGAGGCCGTTGACTGGCGAATCTCCCTTTTCCAGAAGAGGATGAATGAGATCACACACGAGTTGATGCAACGACTCCCAGGCGTATCTTTTAACAAGCTCGACTCCGCCTCACCTATTATGATAAGCAAAGCCTTCGATTTCCCTTCTGTTGGTACCACTCCCGTTCCTCCACAATTAATATTCCCCGGGCAGCAAATTCAAAGCATATGCACTCTCGGCCGAAGATTGCGCGATATAATCGATGGACATAACGCTGAAGGGCACGAGGAGTCCCTCCAAAGCTTGGAGTCCCTCGGTGAAATCCCCGTGCCATTGCGCGGACTCAATTACTTGATGAAACGGCAGCTCTGGCGTCTGCTGGACTTACGTGACGGCCGCGGTCTCGGATTTACCGTCGAACTTTTCTTCCTTGCACTCCGACAACTCTCATACACGTCTTCATCGTCCGAGTTGGAGCTGACGAGGGTCTTCTATGCCGGTACATTTGAGGTTATCACATCGAACTGGGAGGAGAGCAAGAATTCCGCCGGGACCCAACGAATTCTGCTTGATCTCCTCTGCGATCTCGTCATCCGGAGTCGTGGAGTTTTTTCTGACTTTTCCTATCCGCCGTATATCGTGAAAATGCTCCTAGAATTAGTGGGAAAGATGATCGAGGGACATGGAGACTCACATCCTCATATAAATGAGGTAGTACAAGAACTGGAGGACGAAGATCTCAGGAACCGCATGGACAACAACCTCCGGGACCAAGCGATGAATGCGATCCGCCCACCCCCCGATACCACACCTCCATAGTCCTTCAATACAACAAGAGTACAAATCCCGTGCACACGCGAATCCCACCTCTCTTTCCTCTGTGCATGGCGGAACGCTGAGCAGTTGCCCGGTGTTTTATGGATGTTTACGTGTATTTCGTCCCGAAGGTGTTGGAGGGGCTATTCTTTCGGACCCAGAAACCGCGGAGGGGGAGCGGGAGGATAAGGTTCAAAGGGGAGCGTACCCAGGTAGCCTGAGGCAGGGCAGTGTAACTTAGTACTCGGGTTCAGGTAGAGTGGTACAGTATGCAGGATGGTGTGCTCTATATTCACTGTTCATGATACAGTGGATTAAGGAACGACAGAGAAAAGAAGCGTTATGAGTACCATCTCATTCATCGTCGTAGGTAGTGCCGCAGTTCCGTGTACAGTAATGCGGTCCGCCGCCGGTCCGCCACGCTATCGAAGGTATGCGTATCACAGTCTCTCACAAGTTCCTCCCCA
>WNFQ01003263.1_pt1 | contig 11793 bp, 11 predicted proteins | sample 5400171 | NCBI WGS metagenome assembly WNFQ01 (sample SAMN13153356, study PRJNA577476) | soil metagenome | isolation source: 20 cm soil under Madrone tree | place: USA:California | collected 2016-06-14
GACCGCTTCACCTGCACGTCTCTACGGGTGAGATACCGGACCAGCTCTAAGGCTTCACGGGGATGAGCCGAGAATCGGGAAACTGCCAAGCCCCATCCTCCCAAGGTACCCACTCGGCCTGCCTTACCACCGGGCAGCAAGGCTGTATCGAACTTATTTCGGATTGGCGACCCTGCCGCCTGGCTGTCGACGTAGGCTGACGGCCAATTGCGCATGAATGCCGCGTCGCCTGCGACCCAAACGTTTAGCGAATCCCACTCTCTATATCCGACTACACCTGGGGGTGAGATGGAACCAACCCAATGCGCCGCCCTTTGCCACGCCCTGATCGCCTGCGGATTATTCACGCTGATCGCCTGGTCCTCCTCGATGATCCGCCCGCCGCCTTCGGCTGCCTGCCATTCCAGCGCGTCGCAGGTCAACACTTCGTCAGCCGCCCCTTGCCACACAAAGCCCCAAAACTGTTTCTTACCTTTGGCTCGTTCGCCAGCCTGAATTCGAGCCGCCATAATCTCCAGCTCATCCCATGTCCTGGGTGGCTCACGATATCCATACTGTCGCAGAAGGTCGGTACGATAATACAGAAGTCCGATGTCGGCACGATACGCCATGGCCACCAGCTTGTTATCCACGGTGTAGCCGGCGGTTATGGCCGGAAATTGGAGGGAGACTTCGTTTGCGAAATATGGCTTGAGATCTATGAAATATTCGTTCAGAATCCCCGGCCAAATCACATCAATGCCGTAAACGTCAGGACCTGAGGCGCCTGTCCCGAGTAACTCTTTCCACAAAGTCAGCCTTTGCCGCGCGGACTCCGGAGACGGAAGGAGACTGACTCGGATTTCGGTTTCCCGAGTGAATTGCTGCAACTCCTGCTGGCGCGCCTCGCTGAACGTCTTGTTCGACCACTCATCCAGAAGAGTCAATGTAACCGGTTCATGAACAGATGGCCGAGCACAACCGTGCAGAACCAAAGTAAGCAACATAACGCAAACAGGGCCTGCCATCTTGCCGCAATTCGACCACTTAGCGTAAAGACCACGAATTCCCCGTGCGACCACCCTCTGAATCGGTCTTGGGATGCTGCCAACTGGCCCGGTGGACACGGTGACTGATGTGGGCTTGGCCATACTTACCGCCTCTCAAAGCATAATTGACCTCACCGTTGCGAACAATAACACATCCAGGAATCCCCCATTTCATCTCGTAAGATCTCGATTGATTTGGCTCAGACCCTTCAGGTTCTCATCTTGGCTCAGCACCCCGGTCTTGAGCCAATGCAGGCGCGAAGGCAACGCTGCCCGCGATCCCAGATCTTCTCGGAGCCGATCAACTGGAACGTCCGATCTTGCGATCGCCGCCCGCATCGTTCAGATCCTCGTACCCTGCCAAGAGGCGATTTTGTTCGCGATCGTGCGCATCCGCTAAAAAGGCTCAATCAGAGCCCAGTGATGGAGCTAAGCCGGGACCCAGACTGGACTAATGCAGAGGAGTCAGGCACCTGGTCCGAAAAACTAACGAGCACCAATTTGCTTCCCGCCTCTGGGGGAACGCTCGCCCTCTACCCGTGCAATTTCTAATTCTGCTAGAATGAGATTCTAGGCAGACGGGGTGTCCTCAGAAGAAGGCACTACTTCGAGCTACCCATTCAGGGATGTGCATCTAAAATATTCGTTTATAGCATTCCTTGAATGCATCGCATAACTTATTGGTTGACAAGACACTTAATCGGCTTTTAGAATGCCGACGCCGCTCGAGCTTCGCTCTGCGAGTGGGACGCAGCGTTAACTCCTAACACGGTACGCGGTTGGAATCTGGGGGATGGAGCCCCTGCACTATGGTAGAGAACGGCAACGGATCCTCTCCATCCGGCATAAACGTATTCCTCATAGCGGAAAACCGTCTTCTTCGCGAAACGCTGGCGCGTCTGCTCCATAAGCGCGCAGGCATCGGCGTCGTTGGTGTAAGTCGCGGCCCCGGATCAGCGTGGGAAGAGATCGCCGCTTCTCGTTGTGAAATAGTTCTTACGGACTGTTTGAGTTCCGACCGCGACACTAGCTTGGTCAGCGAACTCTTCGAGCATCTTCCTCAGATCAAGGTCGTCCTTTTTGGAATGGACGAAGACCCGGATGTCTTCCTGAAATTCACTTTTCTTGGAGTCAGTGGCTATGTGCTAAAGGATGCCTCAGCCGCAGAAATAATCTCCGCCGTCCGGGGGGTGGCACAGGGAGAGGCCGCCTGCCCGCCAAAACTGTGCATGACTCTCCTTCAATATCTGTCGCGCGAATACCGGCAGAGGGCAAAGGTTTCCAGCGAGCAAGGTAGTGCAAAGCGTTTGCTGACCTACCGGCAACTCGAATTGATGGATCTTGTCGCAAGGGGTATGAGCAACAAAGAGATTGCGGCAAACTTGAATCTGTCTGAGTTTACAGTGAAGAATCATATGCGGCGCATCTTGAAACAGGTTGACGCCGATGATCGCCACGAAGCGGTGCATCTAATCCGGGCAAGCGGCTTTTTGCCTAACGCGTAGCGGACGTTGTTTCGAGAGACCTCTGGGCGCCCGCCGAGCATACAATCAAGACTGGTAAACGATTTCTTTAGCATTACTCAACGCTCGGAACGCAAGTCTCACATTACAATCGAATCCAATAAGTCGCGGCGTGTTCCCCGCATCGGAGGAGAATTGAATCTAAGGGCGAGATGGATTCTTACTGGGCTTCAATGCTTCATCTCCGGACTCGTAATTCTGATCGATGAAGTTGACTTGGTGCATTCGCTCGAGAATCTTAGCAGCGGCCAAATCTGAGGAATACTTCATGGGTCATCCTCTTCTCGATCTCAAAAACAAAGCAGCAGTGGTGATCGGTGGAACCAGCGGTATCGGGCTGGCGCTCACCCGTGGACTGGCGCAAGCGGGTGCGGACGTTGTGCCGACGGGACGTCGCGCGGAGCAGGTGCTAAGCGCGGCCGACGAGGTCGTGGCGCTCGGGCGGCGATCGCTCGTGCAGACTTGCGATGTCACTGACAACGCTAGCCTCGAGCGACTCTTACAGTCAGTATGCAATGAGTTCGGCAGCGTCCAGATCCTCGTGAATTGTGCCGGTCGCACGAAACGAATGCCTACGCTAGAATTTCCGGAATCCGAGTGGGATGACATCTTCGAAACAAATTTGAAGGGAACTTTGCGCGCTTGCCGCGTCTTCGGCCGGCACATGATCGATAAGCGTTATGGCCGCATCATCAATATCGGCTCGCTTTCGTCGTTCGTTGGGCTCCATGAAGTTGCCGCGTATGGCGCCAGCAAAGCGGGCGTTGCTTCCCTCACGAAAACGCTGGCCATCGAATGGGCCAGGTCGGGAGTTTGTGTTAACGCGCTCGTTCCGGGCGTATTGCGCACGGACTTGAATGCCGCTCTGCTCGACGGAACGGAGCGCGGTCGGGAATTTTTGCTTCGTACCCCAATGAAGCGGTTCGGCCAGCTCGATGAGTTGGCGGGCGCCGCAGTGTTTCTCGCATCCGACGCCGCAAGCTTCGTGACCGGCCATCTGCTGGTGGTTGACGGCGGCATCATGGCCAGCGGCGTCAATCAATAAGTCCTGCCGCTAAGAAACCACGGCAGCATCGAGGTCGAATGTCACGCGCGGCTCCTGGCAGCAATACTCGATGACGCCATTTGAGCTCGTGCTTGCTTTACAATCGCGAGGAATCTCCGGGCATTTTCAACAATAACTTCCGGCTTGTTTGCCTTCAGAGCCTCGGCCTGCACCAATTCGCCGCCGATGCCCAACGCGACAGCGCCCGCTTCGATGAATTCAGCCGCAGTATTCAGGTTGACGCCGCCCGTCGGAACAAGAGGAATTTGCGGAAGCGGGCCTTTCAGCGCCTTGATGTATTTCGCGCCCCCCACCTGGCCGCAGGGGAAAACCTTGACGAAATCCGAGCCGGCTTCCCAAGCGGTTATGACCTCCGTGGGTGTCAGTGCCCCGGCCATCATCAGCTTCCCTTCCCGTACCGCAAGCTCGACGGTTTGAAGGTTGAGCCCCGGACTGACCAGAAATTGTGCACCGGCATCGATACAGCGGCGCGCCGCTTCAGCGTTGAGGACAGTTCCCGCTCCAACCAGCAAGTCCGAAGGTCTGCCCTTGGTGAGCTCGCGGATGACGTCGACAGCTCCAGGCACGGTCATGGTGATTTCGACGATCGGAATGCCGCCCTCACAGACAGCTTCAGCAGCAATTCGAGCTTCGTGAGGGGACGACGCGCGGACGACTGGTACGATCCCTATTTCTGCGATTCGATCGCGAACCTTTTCTTTATCCATTTGCGATTACTTCTCCTCCGCCTCTTTAACGCGCGATGCGCGCCCCGACACCTTTCATCACTTGCATGACTTCGTTCAAAGTTGCCATAGAGGTATCTCCAGGCGTTGTCATCACCAGAGCGCCGTGAGCGGCGCCGCATTCCACCGACCACTGCGGCTCTTGTCCCGATAGGAACCCGTAAATCAGACCGGAAGCGAACGAATCGCCTCCTCCGACACGGTCAAAAATTTCAAGGTTCTCGCGGTTTCTTGCCTGGTAGAACTTGCCATCGCAATAACAAATCGCGCCCCAGTCATTCACCGTCGCGGTCTTAGCTTTCCTGAGCGTGGTAGCAACAACCTTGAACGGATAGTCCTTCACGACCTTTGCAATCATCTGCTTGAAGCCTTCCACCTCGAAAGTCGAATGATGCTCATCCATTCCCGGGACCCCGTAGCCCAACGCGGCCGAAAAGTCCTCCTCATTGCCGAGCATGACGTCGACATGAGGCGCGATGCGCCGATTTACCTCCTGCGACTGTTTTTTCCCGCCATGAGACTTCCAGAGAGAGGCACGGTAATTCAGGTCGTACGAAACAACCGTGCCGTGACGCCTCGCCGCCTGCATGGCTTCCAGCGTGACTTCTGGAGTCGTCAGAGAAAGCGCGCAGAAGATGCCGCCGGTATGAAACCAGCGCGCGCCCTGTTTTCCAAAAATTTGATCCCAATCGATGTCACCGGGCTTCAGCTGCGAAACCGCGGTGTGCCCGCGGTCGTAACTCCCTAGCGCCGCGCGCGCGCCGAAGCCGCGCTCCGTGAAATTGAGGCCGTTACGCGCCGCGCGGCCCACGCCGTCGTGCTCGACCCAGCGCACCAGCGACTGATCCACGCCGCCCTGGTAGATCAGGTCCTGAAGCAGCCGGCCAACGGGATCATCGGCGAATGCCGTGACGATCGCGGTGTCCAGTCCGAAACAGCGCTTCAGTCCCCGCGCGACATTGTACTCGCCTCCGCCTTCGCACACTTCGAAAGATCGTGCCGTGGCGATGCGCCGGTCGCCCGGGTCGAACCGGACCATGACCTCGCCCAAACTGACCAGGTCCCAGCTGCATTCTTTCGTCGGCTTGATCGTCAACCCCATGTGCTCACCTCGACCGCTCGTTCCATTGGGAATCAGCTATCAATGCATTGTCACGGTTTGCGTGAAAAGTTTCCAGATTCACGTTTGCATTTCTCAATTGATCCTCGCCGGCTCCAGCCTGGGGACAAGAGCATGAATGATGACTAGTGCCAGCAAGTAGGCCGAACCTGCGACGAGGAAAGGAACACTGTAACTTCCGGTCCACTGAAGCACGTGGCCCACGACGGTTGCGATGAGCAAACCCCCGATCGCGCCGGCCATGCCGCCGATCCCCACCACCGAGCCGACGGCCCGAGCCGGAAACATGTCGGAGGTCAACGTATAGAGATTGGCGGAAAAACCTTGATGACACGCGGCCGCCAGGCCGATCAGTAGTGTGGCGGACCAAGTGCTCTCCACGCGATATGCAAACACAATGGGTATAACGCCGACTGCGCAAAGGAGCATGGCGGTCTTGCGAGCAACATTGACGCTGTTGCCCCGCTTGATCATCCAAGATGACATCCAACCCGCCGCGACGCTGCCAACATCGGAGATTAAATAAATCACCACTATCGGAGCGCCAATCCGCGTCAATGCCAGGCCGTGTTTGGTCTGCAGGAAACCAGGCACCCAAAAGAGATAAAACCACCACACCGGATCGGTCAGGAACTTCCCAACGACGAACGCCCAGGTCTGCCGAAGCGGAAGCAAGGCAGCCCATTTTATTTTCCGCGCCGATTCTGAAGGATCGCTGCGAATGTAGTCGAGTTCCGCCTTGCCGACACGCGGGTGCTCTTCTGGTTTCCGATAAAGCATCAGCCAAAACAAGAGCCAGACGAAGCCAAGTGCGCCGATGCCAATGAACGCTCCGCGCCAGCCCCACCGTGCGTTGATCCACGGCACCACGAGCGGCGTGAGCATGGCGCCTAAGCTCGTACCCGCATTGAAAATTCCCGTGGACAAGGCACGCTCTTTCTTCGGAAACCATTCGGCAACCGCCTTGATGCTGGCGGGAAAAACAGCGGCTTCCCCAAATCCGAGAGCAATCCGCGAAATCGCGAAGCTTCGGAAGGAACTCCCCAGTGCAGTCCCCATCGAAGCAAGGCTCCAGAAGACCATCGCCAGGGCGTAACCCAATCGCGTGCCAAGTCTGTCGATGACGCGGCCCATCAGCAGCATGCCCACGGCATATGCAAGCTGGAAGAAAACAACGAGATTGCTGTAGTCAATTTCGTTCCAGCCCAGGGTGTGCTGCAACGTCACATTCAGCACCCCGAGTACGTTGCGATCCATGTAATTCTTGGTAGTGCCGAAGAGAAGAAGCGTGCAGATCACCCAGCGGAAATATCCGGGGCGAGAGGAAACGTTCGGCAAGGCCTGTTCACCGGCCGTCGCGGCTGCGGTTTGCGCCTGTGACGCCAAAATGCCGGATGTGGAAGTGGGGTGCGATGGGTCCATTGGGCGATTCGAAACTTGCTAGTTCTCGCGGCCGGCTTCCAAACCGGAGGCTGCGATTCTAGCATCGAGACACACATATACTTGCCGTTCATTCTGAACTATAGGAATTCGCTTGCGGGGAGTCAAACCGTAAAAACTGAAGTTGCAATTCAGCGAGACCCAACAAACTCGGGAACAGGACTGCAAGCATTTGCGGCAGCCGCCCTATCTTATGCACTCTTGGACAACCGCCTCTACCAGCTGTGCATAGTCCCATCGAGTTTGCGATTGATCGGCAAGTACGCCCGCCGATAGGGATACTTGGATGCCAGAGCCTCATCTAGATCGACACCGAGGCCTGGGGCATCGCCCGGGTGCATCATTCCACCGGAAAAAGTATAGGAATGCGGGAAGACACGGTCAGTCTCCTCCGTGTGGAGCATATATTCTTGGATTCCAAAATTAGGAACACTCAGGTCGAAATGGAGCGCCGCAGCCATGCACACGGGACTCAAATCGGTCGCCCCGTGTGATCCCGTCCGGACTTGATACAACTCGGCCAGGCTGGCGATTTTCCGTAGATGAGAGATTCCTCCAGCGTGCACAACGGTGGTCCGAATGTAATCGATCAGTTGCTCCTGGATAAGCTCCTGGCAATCATAAATGGAGTTGAATACTTCGCCGACGGCCAGTGGCGTAGTGGTGTGCTGACGGATAAGCCGGAAGCTTTGTTGCAGCTCCGCGGGAACAGGATCCTCGAGCCAGAACAGATGATAAGGCTCGAGGCTCTTTCCCAGGCGCGCCGCTTCGATCGGCGTGAGCCGATGGTGCGCGTCGTGCAGCAAATGAAGATTCGCCCCGAATTCTTTACGCAGCCGTTCAAATAAACGCGGTACAAAGTTGAGGTACAACTCTGAACTCCAGGCGTTCTCGATCGGCGCGTCTTTTTCCGCTGGCTCATAGTACATTTTGCCGCGGCCAACGCCGTATGTGCTTTGCAATCCAGGTATGCCGCTCTGCGCACGAATCGCTTTATATCCAAGTTTGACGTAATCGGCGGCGGCTTTAACCGTTTCTTCGATATCCTGACCGCTGGCGTGGCCGTACACCAGCACCGCCTCCCGGGAAGCGCCTCCCAACAATTGATAGACTGGCGCATTCAAGGCCTTGCCCTTGATGTCCCAGAGCGCGGCATCGACCGCGGCAATCGCACTCATCGTCACTGGGCCGCGGCGCCAGTACGCGCCTTTATAGAGGTACTGCCAGATGTCCTCGACTCGCCGAGCGTCGCGTCCGATCAAAAGTGGAATGACATGGTCGGCGAGATAGCTTGCAACCGCAAGCTCACGGCCGTTTAGCGTGGCATCCCCGAGGCCGTAAATCCCGTCATCTGTCGTGATCTTTAGAGTTACGAAGTTGCGTCCCGGGCTGCAAACTATCACTTTCGCATCGGTGATTTTCATCGTTGATATGGATCCTTTGTCGCCAGGAATTTGGGAGAGGCCGCCACTCTCATCCCGCTCGCAGTCCTGTCCAGTTCTCGAAATTTGACCGGAAAAGACGGTTCACGTCCCGCTGAATATCTCGGCGGCTTATTCCCCCGCCATCATCTTGAATCAGTCTGTAGGCATTCGTCAGGATGGGCGCAAGGGTGCGGCGGGTGTTCCGCCACTTGTAGATGACCTGTTCGAGAACGCGCGCGTCGGAATGTTGTGGAATGAAACTGGTGCCGAGCAGTTCAATCCGCTCGCGCGTGATCTCCTCCACAATCGACGGATTGTTCAGGAACCACCAGCAGCCGAAAGGCATCAGATTATTGAATTTCCGCGCATACACGCAGAGTTCGTGCTGATTCTCGCGGCTGAGTACGCTCACCAAAAACCGATTATCGGGAAAGCTGCGGCAAAGACTCTCCACGACGCGAAGGTCGGCCCTGCCAACGGCGTCGCCGGCGAGACGGAGCGCCGGATTAACCTGTCGTCGCACCCCGATCATTAGCGACATCGGCAGCTCGAATTCGCGGCAGGACGGCAGCACTGCTTCACCCAAAATTTTGCTTGTAATGCTGTCGTCCGGATAGAAAAACGTGTCGGCAAGCGAAACTGCCATATACAGCGGTCGCATGCGCTCGTGCCACTCGGCCAGAAACCGCCGAACCTCCGCGATCGACTTTCCTGATGCCTTCTCGTCGACCGCATAACCCTGACTCGCCAATCGCTGCCAGTGCCCCGGCCAGCCCCACAGAATCCGGTCCAGCCGCAGCGCGGCGTGAAATTGCGGATGCTTTTGACCGCCGTTCAGCCATACCGGTTGCTCTTCGGGGTCCAGCGGATCGTTGGTCATCACCACGCTGCTCAGACGCGCGATTTGGAAGACTCTTCGAATGTGCTCTTCGATCGATTGCGTTCTGAAAAAAACTCGTGCTTCTTCCAGGGCCGAAGGGTCTGTGGGCAGGTCAAACGCATCGAGGACGGCGACGATGCCGCGCGTCGCTTCCGAAATAGGGCTGTTTTCAACGAACAGCACTCGCCAGATGGCGTCGGCCTGTTCTCGCTTCGAGAGCCTCCAATATTGGTCGGGCGTCGTGTTCGACGACCGGAAAAACTCCGCCTCGAGATAATGGTAAGTTAGGAGTTCATCGATTCCCCAGAGTCCAAGTTTGCCGAACGCCGGAGAAAACAGGTGCGTGTGAATATCAATGAATGGAGTCGACTCCAGTACCTCTTCCACTGCGCGCCGGATCTGCTCGCCTGACAGCAGGTCCGCAGGCAAAGTTTTGCTGTTTGCATCTGATTGTTTGACCGATGTGGCTTTCATACGCACGCCTGCGCGGATTGTTCGAGGTCCTCGCGCGTCCTTTCATGAGGGTCAAGCCAGAGGGATCCGAATCCGCGCTGGCATCCGGCCGGCTGACGCTCTTATCTTAGATGCATCCTGTGGAACATGAAAATTCGTAAGAGCGCCACAAAATATAGAAGCCACTCCCCGAAGTGTCAAACTCAAAAAACCGCGGTTAGAACTCAGGGGATTGAGCGAACAAAATCTATGCCTGCCATTGGCGCGTCACCGAAGGAAATTCCCCAAAAAATGTTAAACTTCCTGGTTCGCCCCGACTCAAATCTGCCGCAATAGACAATCCCTTTAGCAATTTTCAACGCTGGAAACTCCCGTCTTGGCTTACTATTGGCTCGTTTGGAAGGATACGAACCGCAACGCGGGGCAACGCCCTCAGCCGAATCTGAGCTGGGGTAACCGTCTGACCGGCCCGCGCATTTTCATAGTATTCATGGAGGTCATATGTCTTCACAAAAAGCTTCCCGTCGGGATTTTCTGAAAATCACCGGCGCTGGCGTCGCTGGCACGGCGTTGGGCGCCACCGCATCGAGTTACGCACGAGTCATGGGCGCGGGTGATCGTGTCCGGGTGGCAATTTGCGGAGTGCGAGGTCGCGGCCAAGATCACATTCACGGGTTTGCCCGTGTCCCAGGAGCAGAGATTGCCGCTCTGTGCGATGTGGACGAAAGCGTGTTGAACCAGCGCCTCGGGGACATCGAGAAGCTCGGATTGCCAAAGCCAAAATCCTACGTCGACATTCGTAAGCTGCTTGAGGACAAAGATACTGACGCCATCTCCATCGCCACGCCCAATCATTGGCACGCGCTAATGGCCATCTGGGCGTGCCAGGCCGGCAAAGATGTGTATGTAGAAAAGCCCTGCTCGCATAACTGGTTTGAAGGACGACAACTGGTGCGTGCCGTAAAAAAGTACAGCCGAATTTGCCAGCACGGCAGCCAGTCGCGATCGAACCCGGGAATGCTGGAAGCCATTCAGCAACTGCGCGACGGCACCATCGGCGACGTGTACATGGCCCGCGCCCTTTGCTACAAGTGGCGGCCATCCATCGGGCACGCTGCGGTGGAAGCCGTTCCGCCCGGCGTTAATTACGACCTCTGGACCGGCCCCGCTCCTCTGAAGCCGTTCACGCGTAATCGCTTTCACTACAACTGGCATTGGATCTGGGACACCGGGAACGGTGAAATCGGCAACCAGGCAATCCATGAAATCGACATTGCGCGCTGGGGTTTGGGGGTCGGCTTCCCGGTATCCGTGTCTGCTATGGGTGGACACTTCATGTTCGACGACGACCAGGAGACACCAAACACCTTGAATGCCACTTTCTGTTTCGATGGCGCGGAGGGCAAGCGCAAGATGATGGAAGTCGCAGTCCGGCACTGGATCACCAATCACGAAGTGGAGATAGGCAGCGGCGCTTACGGGACCAGTGGTGTGCCCGCCGCGGGACTGACCGCCGAAACAAACAAAAAGCCTGCTAACAACCAGGCCTTGGGGCCAAGAGATGCAAAGACGAACACCGTCGGCAACATCTTCTATGGATCAAAAGGCTATCTCGGCATCGATGGTTACGATACATATAAGACGTGGCTGACGAATGAGACCGAACCCGGGCCACACGGCAAGGGTTCCGGTGACCATTACGCAAACTTCATCGATTGCATTCGCAGCCGCCGTGCCCAGGATATTCATTCCCCGATTGAGGAAGCCCACATCTCGACCACACTGGTGCATCTGGCCAATGCCTCGTACCGTCTGGGGCGCACGCTGCAATTCGATTCCGCGCAGGAACAGGTCATTGGCGATGAGGAAGCCAACCGTCTCCTGCGTGCTAGTTATCGCGCACCTTATATTGTGCCGGAAAAGATTTGACCTGGACGTCAGCAGTCTGTTTCATCTTGGTCGCTGCACCAGATTTCCTCACATCGTCGCATGATTTCGACAGATGCCGAACCCGTCCTGTTGGCGCACAAACCGAACGATTCCGAATTGATCCACTATCGGGGCATTCGGCCACACTGTACTACTACACACGCATCGCATCACTTGGAGAAAATCAAAATTCCAACTATTCTTC
>WNFQ01006630.1_pt1 | contig 11793 bp, 10 predicted proteins | sample 5400171 | NCBI WGS metagenome assembly WNFQ01 (sample SAMN13153356, study PRJNA577476) | soil metagenome | isolation source: 20 cm soil under Madrone tree | place: USA:California | collected 2016-06-14
TAAGCAACTCGAGGACGGCATCTCCAAGAAACTCGAGCCGCTCATTGTCCCGGGGAAGCAGGGCGGAGACTGCTTCTTCAGTCCCTGCTGCGCGCAATTCGGGCACTGCTGAACTATGGGTCAGCGCCCTCTCAAGAAGGTCTTTTGTTGAAAACTTGTACCCGAGACGCTCCTCAAACGCTCCGTCAGCGATACGAATAGTCTCTTGCATAAATTCCGCCGCGTCGGCGGCCTGGCTCACTTCGGCGCGCTCAGTTGCGTCGCGCCAAGTTTTTTCGCATCTTCTGCCTGCGCCTTGCAGGTTCCCTGCAGGGGTCCCGCCGTGGCCGCGCACTTGTTAAAGACCGCTATCGCGTCATCGAAATGCGATGTGGCTTTATTCGCCATCCCCAGCAAATAATAGTTCACAGGATCAGGGTTCGGATCGATTTTAACGGCTTGTTCAAGTTCGGGAATCGCCTCTGCATTCTTCCCGCGCCGCACGAAGACCAATCCCAAACCGCTGTGGGCCATCGCCAGCGCTTGATTCTTGGCGGACGCAAAGCCTTCCTCGGTCATGCCCTCTGGTTTAGGGAGTGTCGGCGCAATCTCGATGGCTTGTTTGGAATACTGTTCCGCCTTGGCCAGCACTTGCATGGCATCGGGAGCGCTCGGCTTCCAGCTCCGCGGCAGGGTCTGCCCCATCAGCGCGAGGGTTGACACGTCATTCGGTGTCAACGCTATCTCTTTTTCTCCAACTTCCCTCATTTTTTCCATGTTTCCGACCTGCACATAGGCGAACGTCAACGCGCCGTACACCGGCGACCTGTACCGGCTCTCCGGATATTTCTGGATAAACGCTTCGCCGAGCTCAATCTTCTTCGCGGCATCATTCTGAATCACGGCGGCAAAGGCTTTGTATGCAGCGTCTTCTTCCGAGCTCGCCGGTGCCGGCGCGTCTAGCGTCAGCGGCGTAACTTCCGGAGTTTTAGGCTTATCCGTCTGCTGCGCCGGTGGCTGGCTCTGGCTTCCCTGTCCGGACTGAGAACTCTGCGCCATGGCGACTCCGATCATGCATGTCAGCAACCCCATGAGGGTTGCCGCTCCGAACCAAATTTTGCACTCTTTTCTCATACTTTTTCTCCTCTTTACTTCCAGCGTCAGTCAAGATTCGTAAATCAAGCTACCTCGCTCCGCAGCCATCTCCGCGCGGCAAAAAATCGAACTTTACGGCCGGGCCACTGGCGTCCCCGCTCCCATTGCAGCCAACTCTTTTTGTGCCGTTTGCTTCGCCTGTTCCGGTGCACCTTCCACAGCCAGCGCGGACTCATATTCGGTCTTCACTACTTGCGGATTCCCTTCGTCATCATAAATCCGCGCCAAGTAAATATGGGACCATGCCAGCACCATGGGATCTTGCATCGCCGCATGCTCGCCAACCGTCAGCCTCCCAAATACCTGCTTGGCCCTCGCCGCGTCATGATCCAGCATCGCAACCAAGCCGATTCCGTACCAGGCCCGTGCCTGGTCCGGATATTTCGTCAGCACTTTTTGAAACGAGGCCTCTGCCGCGCGCGGGTTTTTCTCCGCGATTCGGCGCTCGCCCTCTGTCAGCGCTGTGAGGACTTCTGCATCATTTGGCACCGTCGTTGGCGCGGCGCTTCGCCTGCGCGCCACTTCTTCCGTTGTCGCTTCGTCCTCCGGCTTGGCTGTCTGGGCAGGCGCGAATTTCACCGCCGCCAGCCGCTTGGCCTCAGCTCCCACATCGATGGCCCTCACCAAATCCGGGAAAAAAAGTTTCATCGAGGGTTCGGAGTTTTCGAATTTGAGCAGCGCCGCGAAGAGCGGTTTCACCAGAACGTAGCCTTCTTCATCGTCCCTGTTCAACGCCGCCTCCCGCTCCCCGGGTGATATGCGCTTGAGTTTCAGTTCCACGGCGCGCACCGTGCACTCCGCAAAGTACGACGCATAGTCGTCTTTTAGCTCCGGCGCAAGGCGCGGGGCCGCAGCGGCCTTCTCGAACAGCGACCGCTTGACTGCCGTAACGTGAGGATACATCAGGGGCAACTGGTCCAGAAGGAAATGCAGGAACGCGTGACGAACTACATCCGTCGGAATCTCTTCTCCTCCGCTCAACACCAGCGCATAGTGATTTCCAAAATTGCGCACATTGGTGATGCGCCCCACCAGCGGCTCGACGACGATCGCAAATGTCCGCTGCCCGGACTCTGATAATAGTTCGAAAGAATTTCGCTGAAGCCCTCAAGCGCTATTACTTCGGGCGGCAACTCATCCCGCCGCAAGACTGCTTGGAACCCGGGCGCGGGTCCGGACACCAGGCCAAACCACAAATAGCGTGAAAGCGTCGCCCCGGGATCGCGTAGCTCATGCTGCCGGTAAAACTCCCGCATCGCTTCGACCGCCGGGCCCTGCTGGTGTCGCAAGCGCTCGCGCATCTGCGCACGGAACGCGGTCCAATTGTCAGCGCTCACGTTCGATTCAAAACCCGCGGCCAGCAGCGCGCACATCGTCGTAAACATCGCCTCGCTGCCGTCCACGCTCACCGTGCTCTGTAGCGCCGTTCTCGTTCGCGGCTGCGGCTGCGGCGCTTGCACCGGGGGAGCGGTTTGCGGTTGCACCTGCGCGGGCACTGGCGCCTGGGCCTGTCCGGAGGCCGGGAGCGCCATCACCACGCACAGTCCAATCATCACCAACTGTTGCTGAAGTTTTTTCATGCCTTTTGCCGCAGTCCTCACTCGATCGAGCTGCTGTTTCTATTTCCGCCTGTTGCGGTTCCACGCACGGAAGGGCATATCTGGGAGCAGTCTATGTCCTGTCACGTTGCCACGGCATCTTGCCAATCTACAAGCCCCCAACGCACGCAGTCAAGGAATCCCGCTTCCTCACTTACGAGCGCGCCGCGACCCCACGTCCCTGCATTATCGTTGTCCTTCATTCTGGAATGCACTGACGATATGGACAACGCTTGCCGTGTGCCGGGGCATCTGCTTAGAGTGGAGATGCGGCCTGGCCCTGCGCGGGATGGCCGCTCCTATGATTCGACCTCTCATGAGAATTCTGCCATTCATTCTGGGATGTTTGCTCGCCGCAATAGCTTTACTAAATCCTCTTCACGCGCAACTTGTTCGCGAGAATACTCCGCCGCCCCAGCAAGATTCTGCCAAGCAAGAAGCGCAAGACGCCGCTTCTGCGCAAACCCCTAAGGGCAAAAAGCGCCTTTCCCAGGAAGTCCAGCTGACCGGCCAAGAATCCTGGATTGATACCGTCATCGATGTTCAAGCCGGCGAACACGTGCTAGTGATCGCCACCGGCAAGCTCCGTTACGTTGACGCCAAAGACGACAACGGACCGGACGGCCTGCCGCGCGGTTTCAAGGACCTTCTGCGCGTTCTGCCCTACAACGAAGCCGGACGCGGTGCACTCATCGGGCTTATTGGCGATAAAGACATTGCTCGACCCTTCGTCATTGGCGCTCGTCGCGATGTAGTCGCACCCGTCTCGGGCCGGCTTTCAGTTGGCATCAATCAAACCACCGACGACACTGGAGACGGCACTTACGTCGTTCGCATCGAAGTGTATGTCCCCGAAGGCGCTGCCGCGCGCGTGGTCGCCAAGCAAGTCAGTTCGCTTCCTGGCATTGACAACAATCTATTTTCGAAGATCCCGCGCCGCGTTGCCGATAAAGAAGGCAACGCCGGCGACATGGTTAATTTCCTGATCCTCGGCTCGGAGGACGCCGTGCAGCGCGTGTTCACCAACTCCGGCTGGGTGAAAGTAGACGCCGACGTCAAAGCTACTGTGCTGCACGGCATCATTGAGAGCTTATCCAAGGAATCCTATCTCACCATGCCGATGAGCCAGCTCTATCTCTTCGGCCGCCCGCAGGATTACGGCTGGGCCCACGCTGAGCCCATCAGCGTCGTTCGATCGCGCAACCATCTGCGCATCTGGAAAGCGCCCTTCCTGATCAACGGCGAAACGCTTTGGGTCGGCGCCGCTACTCACGATATCGGATTCGAACGCGACCAGCGTAACAATGGCGTCACCCACAAGATTGATCCCGACATCGACCTCGAGCGTGATTACGTCGAGAAAACGCTCTCTTCCACCGGCTTGGTCACAGAAATCACGCATTTCCTCCCCGAAAAACCCATGAAAGAAGCCAAGACCGCCACCGGCGGCACCTTCCATTCCAACGGCCAGCTCCTCATCCTGAAACTCGACGAGTCTGCTCCTATTCCCTGACGCAATCTCTGAGGCATTCCCTGCTGCCCCCAAGTCAAGAACAATCACGCGGTCTACTTCATCCGGCCCTGGTTCCGGAAGTTTCAGCACCAACCCTCCCTTGACGGCGCTGAACTCCACACTGCTTCCATCGCGGTGCAACCGCGCCGAACGAACCGGCCGCGGCATTCCCGCGAGTGCGAGTACGGGTTGGTTCCAATCCAGCACGTGAACGTAAACTGTCGAGCCCCGCTGCGTCGTCACGCCCCACGGCCCTGCCGCTAGTGGTCCTCCTCGGGTTCCATAAATCGAATCACCATACTGCTCCATCCACTTCCCCACTTCCGTCAAGCGTTGCACAAACTCGGGCTGGATCTCGCCGCTCGGCATCGGTCCCACATTCAAGAGAAAATTCGCATTCGACCCCGCGGCCCGCACCAGGTAGCGAATCAAATCCGCTGTGCTCTTGTAGCGTTCATCGGTCAGATTAAATCCCCAGGAGTTATTCATTGTTTCCGCGGTTTCCAGCGGCAGCGCACTGACCGATTGCTCCGGGTTGAAACCAGTGGTGTGCTGGCCGGGCAAATCCTTCTCAAACATCTGGAAGTCTTCTCCGGGAAAGGGATTCTTATGATGATTGCTGCCGACCAGCGCCTGCGGCTGCAATTGATGAATCAGCGCGTAAGTTCGGGCAAGGTGCCAATCAGCTTCCGGTTTGTCCCACATCCCGTCGAACCAAATGCCGCCAATTTCTCCATAGTTCGTCAGCAACTCCCTCAGTTGCCCGTCCATGAAATTGAGATACGCATCCCAATTCCCGGAGTCCGGGCGCCCCGTGCGATGTCCCGTGCGCCCGCGCGGAAAATAATCTGTCGAGTGCCAGTCCAACTGTGAGTGGTACAAGAACAGCTTGATGCCTTGCTTGTGACATTCCGCCGCGAGCATCCCGATAACGTCTTTGCCGTACGGTGTCCGAGCCACGATATTCCAATCGGTCAGGCGCGAATCAAACATCGCGAATCCATCATGATGCTTTGAAGTGATGGCGATGTACTTCACGCCCGCGGCCTTTGCCAGCGCCACCCACGCTGCCGGATCAAACTTGATTGGATTGAAAAACGCCGGCACCTTCGCGTAATCCGTTCGATTGATCGGCCGCGTCTCCATAATCCATTCGCCGTCGCCGAGCACGCTGTAGATTCCCCAATGAATGAACATCCCAAACTTTGCGTCCTGGAACCAGGTGCGCGCTTTCAGATTCTCAGAAGCAGGCGTGTAGCGGTCTTGCGCGGTTTGCGCGTTGGTGGCCTGCGCTCCCGCAAGCGCCGAGAGTAGGATTGCCGCTGCGAGAACCATGATTTGTAAACACAGATGCATCTTCATAGCCGTCTCCAATTAACTATAAGGAGAGAATCCCAAGCGCGTGAATTCTAACCAATACGCGGATGAAGTCGAGCGATATTCACTGCCGTCGTAACGCTGCGAGTTGAGTCTGATTTAGGGGTGGAAGGAATAGGTAAATTTGACCGCGAAGCGTGTTTCCCGAATCTGTTGAGGGTTGGCGGCCGCAAGGCTCACAAACTGCGTCCCCACATTGTAAATAATGAAAAGATCGCTGTCCGCTCGGTAGTTATAGCGCAACCGCAAATTGGCGCTGATGGCCTGCGTGTTCGCGGTATCCAACTGCAGCGTGCTGCTGAACGTCAGGAACCGTGAGAAGGAATAGTTCCCTTGCAGACTCGCCAAGTCCACTGAGAAATTTCCTTGTGGCAATCGAAACCGGTTCCAGGTTTGCGACGCGGAAATCGAAACCTTTGCTGTCGGACGGTAGTTTGCACGGACGCGAAATTCGTTCAGAGTCCCACCGTAATAGCCGCCAAAGCGCTCAAAAAAATTGCAGGTAAACCGGCGGTCTTGCCGCGATCCGTAAGTAAGCTGATGCCGCGCGAAATGGTACAAGCCGTTGGGAATGAAAATATTCTGATAAATGTTTAGCGGCGTGGTAATCCGCTGTGTGAAAACGTCCGCAATGTCGTCGTCGGTATACGCTCCGCTGTGAAAATCAGCCCTGAAAGTTCCCTGCCATTCCTGCGTCTGCACGACGTCATGCGTGTCAGGCGAGTGAAAGACAAACCCCTCGAACTGCAGCTCGCGGATGCCCGCTCACTTCGGCCTCACCTTAAACGTCATATCAGCGTACTCCTGATTCGAGTCCGTCCTCTCGATAAACCCGACTTCCGGATTGAAATTTGGCCCGATTTTTCGCCGCGCCACGGATCCATCCAGCCAGTTCGATTTGTAGGTTAACGATACCCCCAAGTCGTTAGCACCACTGGATATTCCCGGTGATTGAGTTCCGGCAAGATGGGCATCGACGACGAAGTCCTTGTGGAAGACAAGCCGCGTGTCCACGCCACCTGTCTGGTTGTAGTTGTCTAGCACGTTCCCGGAACGCTTATCGATTCCCATCACTCCGATATACGAACCGCCCCACAACGATTCCTTTAACCGGGCGATCGCATAGTTCGCATGGGGATTTGGGCCGCTCGAGCGCGTTTCCACGTCCATCACGCCCAGAGCCAATCTTCCAATAGTGCCTGTCAGCCTCGCTCCACCATTGAGAGGCACCTGCTGGCCGGTCACCGGATCAATTCCAATCTGCCTGCTGAAAAACAATTGATCCTGGTCACCCAGGTTGAAATTGAAGATCCCAGTATTTTCCAGAAAAAACTGCCGCTTTTCCGGAATAAAAATCTTGAAAGGCGTCAGGTTGAATTGCTGCTGATCCACGTCCGTGTCGGCGAAATCGGTATTTGCTGTTAGATTCGCAACCAGATTGGAGCGCAGCCCGTACTTCACATCCAATCCTCCAGTCAATGGAAACTTCGCGTTTTCGCCGCTCTTCTTGTCGTATTGCGCCAATCCGTACGGTTTAATGATGAGGAGTCTTCCGGCGCCAATATCGGTGATGCCTGTCAGTTCCCCGGCTCGGGAAACTTTCGCAATTCCGAAAGTTCTGCGGTAAGCGCTCCACAAGTCCTCTTCATTCTTTCTGCAAATGAACCTCTTGAAATTCAGGCCCCAGACGACATTCATCGATCTGGTGAAGTTCAGCGTGGTGAAAGGAATCTCCACCGTCGCTGTCCAGCCATCCGCGGTGATCCGCGCCTCGGAAATCCAAACTCCATCCCATCCGGAGTCGAAGTCGCCACTGCTGTTGTTTCCCTGCTCTTCCACAATCAGCCCATCGATTTGCGTCCCGAGCGGGTTGATTTGAAAAACATAGGCACCGCGCCGGTCATGGCTGGAATCGATCAGAATCTCGAAGTGGTCGTCCAAGTTTTGACTCACGTCTCGCCGCAGCTCTGTCGCGACAATCCTCGAGGGCTCGGAATCAAAACAATGAACCCCAAAATAGACCGCGTGCCGTGTGTAGAGAATCCGTACCTCCGTCTTTTCCGTCGCGAATTCACCCTCGTTTGGCTCGCGCTGGCGAAACTCTGTCACTGGTTTGGCGGACTGCCAAAGCGCGTCGCCTAAGCCCCCATCGAGTTTTGGAGCGCGGTCCACGCGCACCGCTTCCGCGGCGTTGCTGCCATTTTCCGGCACGCCCCCCGAGGCGCCGCTCTGCCCTTGGGCGCTGGCAGCGCATGGCAATGCCAAAGTGGCGACGATAGGCAAACCACAAAAGTACGACCTGGAAGATTTGCTTAACATTTAGTCTAGAGAATCTGCGTCGGATTTTATTTAGCCCGCGTGCTGTTCCTCAACGGATACCGCAAACAACAGCGTCCCGGCAACTCCAATGAGCCCCGCAATTACAAACGGAATCTCTGGGCGCACTTTCCAGAGCAACCCGCCGATGGCCGACGCGGGCGTAATCGATAGGTTCCTCACGAGGTAGTACAGCCCCACGGTCCGCCCCCTCAGCTGCTGTCCGGCAAAATCCACAATCATGGCCTTTCGGGATGGTTCACCGATCTCCCGCAGGCCCCCAACGAGGAAGGCAAGAATCAGGGCTCCGAAGTTATGCGCGAGAATAACAGTTATCGGATACAAGGCGAAACAGAAGAACGTCGCAATCACGAACGGTTTCCGCCCAACTCGAGCCGCAACCTTGGCCGAGGGCACGTAGATGAGAATGGCCGTCATCAACTGAATGGCTACGAGTACTCCGTACCTCGGGATCGTGACGCCGCTGACGTTCGTCACATAGAGAACCACAAAAATATCCGCCATTCCCTCGCACATCCGGATCACGATGTCAGAAGCCAGCAGCCGTTTCAGCGTGGGATGAAAGGAATCCCACACTCCGCCCATCCTCACCATGTCGCGAGCCGCTGCCGGCAATCGGAGAAACGAGAGCAACGCCGCCGCCACCGCCGCTAGTCCAATTGAAACTAGAAGTCCCGTTCGAATGCCTTTTTGCAGACCAAGCGCGCCGATCATCGCCCCGCCAATGAGCGGCGAGACCACCATAGGAATGCGCTTCAGCGTCGACTGAATGGTGAAGCCCATCGACCGCCTTTCCTTAGGCAACGCGTCTCCAATCGTCGCAAACATAGCCGGGGATCCCATGGCCTGCCAAGCCATGACAAACGCCAATCCCAGAAATAAGTAGGGCCAGGCAGGACTCGAAAGATAGATGAAGTAACCTGCGACAGCCGCCGCAAGAAAAATCAGGAAGGCTCGCTTACGGCCCCAGTGATCCGCAAGCCAGCCGCCCGGATATTGGTAGATGGCGTCGAAAAAATCTTCCGCTGTCCCAAAAAGGCCGACCGCCGCAACGCTCGCTCCAAGGGATTCCAGATATTTCGGGAGAAACTTTTTCCAAAGCTCCTCGCCAAGCCCGACCAGAAACACTGCGCCGGAAGCTGCCGCAACGTTGCGCTCAATTCCCAAGGAGTCTGTTATGCGTTCCGCGATGCTCGCCCCCAGCTTGCCTCTTCCCGCTTCGATCGCTTCACTTCCATCAGCGGAAAGCTCCGTCTGGCTTCCCGCGCTTCACCATCTCTTGGCAATACGCGTACAGCGCATCGTAAACAATCCACTCGGCGGCATTGATTTCGTGGTCGTTTTTAAAATTCAGGCGGCGAAACCCTTCCGCGATGGCGTTCAGCCCCGCGCCTTCCGGCTGCTGCCACAGCGTGTTGTCGGTGTCCGCGCCATTCACGATCTTGCCAAGCAACACCAGCGCCGGATCCGCCGCCAGATTGTATTTCTTGAGAATCGCCTCGAACGAACATTCCTTGCCGTGGTGACCCAGTTCCACGGCTGGCACATCAAAGGGCACTGCTCCGAGTTTGTGCGCCTCGCTCATCACTTGCTCCGCCGGAACAAAATGAAATTCCGCTTGCGGATCCACAAATTTTCGGATCAGCCAGGGGCACGCCACTCGATCGACCTTTACATGTTCACGCGTAATCCACTTCATACGCCTTCCCTCCATATCCGTGACATGAATTTACTCGACGCGCCAGATGCTCCGATTTGGGGTATGATTCCGACCCGGCCAGCATCCGCTCGGGAGAAAGTATCGCGCAGGAGGTTGCCTATGGCCATCACCAAGCCAACTAACGAAGAAGCCCGCGTCATCGCCCTCGATAAATACGCCATCCTGGACACCGACCCCGAGCAATTCTTCGACGACCTCACGCTGCTGGCTGCGTATGTCTGCAATACACCCATCGCGCTCATCTCCCTTGTCGATGAAGATCGCCAATGGTTCAAGTCTCGCGTAGGCCTCGACGCTTCAGAAACATCGCGGGACATAGCCTTTTGCTCCACCGCGATTTTGCAAACCGATGTTTTCGTCATCCCCGATGCGCTCGCCGATGAACGTTTTCGCGACAATCCACTGGTCGTCTCCGAGCCGCACATCCGCTTCTATGCCGGCGCACCTCTCATCAACGAGGATGGCTACGCCCTCGGCACACTCTGCGTCGTTGACCGCGCGCCCCGCGAACTGGCTCCCGAGCAAAAGGAGGCGCTGAAAGCGTTAAGCCGCTTGGTTCTCGCCCAGCTCGAATTCCGCCGCAATCTGATTTTGTTGAAAGAAGCTTTAAGCGACCGCACAAAAGAAGAACATGAACGACAGCGTGAGCTCATACACGTCCAGGAAACTTATCCTTAGTCAAACTCCATTCGCGGCAGCCAGCAGCATCGTTTTCTTTCCCCTGCGTGTCGTTGACTTGGTCCCTCGCGCAGCCTAAGATGCGCCTGTCCCAAATTCCATTCATCAACTGCACTGCGATTTTCGGCCGGAGGGTTTTGTGAGCGATTGGAAATTTGCTCAAAAGGATGTCTCCGAGGAACTGGCTCTGCTCCATCATTTCTCGTTCAAGAAGCCGCAAGGAACCGGAGATGTCCGCTTCGTCATCACCGTAAGAGAATTCGCTGCGCCTCCGCAGGGACAATTTGCGCGCTTCTTCGCGCAGGCAGACAAGCAAGTCAATCAGAAGATTGCTCCGATTCTTCCCACCGGATGGGGAAACTCGATTCTGGAAGCCCTTACCGCTTGCGCGCGCATGATTCGTGAGTTTCCCTATCAGGGCGAAGATTCTGTCGCGGCCAAGGGCGCACCGGGTTCCTAAGTCTTGTTTCGGCGTGCGCTGTAGCGCTTGAAAACATCCGGTTGCTCTCTTTAGAATCAAGCAGTGTTACGAAAGGTGCTCGTGCAAATCGTAAGAAAAGAATTCAAGCCAGGGGTCATCATCCTCGAACTGAGCGGGCCGCTCCAGATGGGCGTCGAGTGCAAGCAGCTGGAGCTCGCCTTCGATCAACTGCTCCGTGATGGCCAAGCCAGTGTTGTCCTCGATCTCAGCAAGTTGAGCAAACTCGACAGCGGTGGCTTGGGAAAAATCGTGAATTGTTTCTCTCGCCTGAAAACAGCCGGAGGTGCGCTTTGTCTCGCTGGCACCACCGGTATGATTGATGGCGTCTTGAAATTGGCTCACGCCGATCGCTTCTTGAAATCCTACCCAAGCGCCCGCGAAGCCGCCGAAAGCCTTTCCGGCTCCTCGGCTTCGCCCGCCGGTTGAGCGGCCCTGGATTCTAATCCCATGAAGATTTTTCCTGCCCCAGCACCGCTTCTCGCTCTGTTGGTTGCGGTGGTCACTTTAGGACTGATCGCGAGGGCGGCAAGAACTCCCCTAGGATCTAGCGCATCACGCGAAGGACAGCAGGATTGGCCGGCATACGGTGGCGCGCCCGAGAACAATCACTTTTCCACGCTCGCGCAGATCAATCGTAGCAACGTCAAACTCCTCGCCGTCGCCTGGACTTTTGATACTCAGGAGGAAGGCGGTCTACAGACAAGCCCTATCATCATCGACGGCGTGCTCTACGGTATTACTCCGACGCAAAAAGTTTTCGCGTTGGATGCCGCAACAGGCAAGCCCTTATGGAAGTTTGACTCCGGAATCCGTGGAACCCAGCCGGATCGCGGGCTCACCTATTGGGCTGACGGCAAGGACAAGCGCATTCTGGTTGGCGTAATGAACTTCGTCTACGCCCTGGACGCCGCCACCGGCACTCCAATTCCGTCTTTCGGAAACGCCGGCCGCATCG
>WNFQ01003265.1_pt1 | contig 11790 bp, 14 predicted proteins | sample 5400171 | NCBI WGS metagenome assembly WNFQ01 (sample SAMN13153356, study PRJNA577476) | soil metagenome | isolation source: 20 cm soil under Madrone tree | place: USA:California | collected 2016-06-14
CCTCTCATTTGCAGGGGAATCATAAACAATTCGAATAGAATAGCGCGATCGAATGAAACCTTTTTGTTATCACTCTTTCGATCTGCGACAATTAGTGTCCTTCGCGGAAATCGCCCGGGCCGGAAGTTTTCGGCAAGCGTTGGATTGGCGGCGTTGCGTATAGTGCAAGTGTTCCAAGCGAACCGCTCATCGACGTTTGTCTGGCGCGGCTTCCCAAGGGCGAAAGGAATCCCCTAAGCGCGAGATCGCGTTCCTCTGAAACGAAATTTTTCGCGAAGATCGGCGTTGGCCTCCTGCCGTTCATCAGTAGCCACCGATTGCGCCGCTTACCGCCGCCAGCTAACGACTGATACCAAGTCGTGTCGCACGGAAATGCTCGGCGATTTGACGGCTAACTACAACGGCATTCCGAGAAGTTATTACCGCTTCGGGGCCTCCGAGTCTCCGCTTCCCAACTTCCCGCGCGATGATCGCCTCGAACCCCGTGCAATCGACAACAACAAAGCGCCGCTTCTGCCAACGAATGATTCTGCCAGGGGCGAATTCGACTGACAGTTTGTTGCTGATGTTTCGCCTGCTCAAGAAGTAAAACCATGATATCACGGGACTTCTTCTCAGTCGCAAGTAATTTGGGAGATTCAGTCGCATTTAATTTGGAATCTGACATCTCCAACCACGCAGCCAGGTCTCGTACAAGCCGCGTGGATAACTGAAGATCATCACCATAGCTGGAATCTCCAACAAGACATTCAATAGCCGCTGTCGCCCTATACTTAAATCGTAGGACTATGGCCGTTTACTGCATTTAAATCGTGGGTTTGCCTAGGGACCCGTGTTTACGATTTAAGTACAGCGCGACACCTGACATTCAGGATGAAATCAGTCCACGAATTAAGTACAGCGCGACACCAGTTGTTTGCATGGAAAAAGCAAACCACACCCGGGCGCCGTTGAGAAATCGAGTGATGTTATCGTGCCCATCAATGCTATTTATTTCAAGCTATCCAAGATGATCGCATAGAGCAGCGGATCCCAGAGGTTGGTTATCTGCTGGCCGTCCGCCGGTCTGGTTGCTAACGGATGGAAAAGCTTGCTAGATCGAGCTTCAAGGCTTCAGCAACACCGCGATTTTCCCCCTGAGCCACTTGTGTCCGGCGTCTTCCTGGCTTCGCGAGTGCCAATACATTGCGAAGTCCGGCGCGGGGAGCGCCAGAGGCGGGTCGTAGGCCAGGATGGGCAACTCTTGGACGAAATGAGCAGCGACGCGGCTCGGAACCGTACTGATCAGGTCGGTCCGAGAGACAACATTCCCCACGGCAAGGAAGCTCGGCTGCCAAAGCACAACCCTGCGTATTAACCCGACCGCGGCTATCGCCGTGTCAATTGCGTCACCATACATTGTGGCATCTCGTGGGAGCACCTGGACATGCTGTAACTCAGCATAGTGGTCGAGCGACAAGCTTTCGTCATGTAATAGCGGATGACCCCGCCGAGCCACGCAGACGAACGGCTCGTGGAATAGTGTGCGCCTAATGAGCTCCTTCGGAGGCTCGGGTAGATACCCGACCGCAAGGTCGAGCTCGCTATTGGCCATCATGGCCTCAATATTCCGGAGATCCGTCGACTTAAACAGGATCTGTAGGTTCGGGGCCTCACTGGCCAACGTGGCCATTAAGGAAGGAAGCAGAATAAATTCGACGAAATCGTTGCCCATGAGAGCGAAGGTCCGGTTACTTGTCTCTGGTGTGAACTCCCCTGGAACAGCAATTAGTCGCTCTGTGACTTCCATAACTTTGTTAAGCTGTTCGAGAATTTGTTCACCCCGCGGCGTCAGTACCAAACCTTGAGGACCGCGGACGAGGAGCTTGTCTCGGAACAGGGTTCGTGAGCGGGCGAGCGACGCGCTCATGGCGGGCTGAGTAAGGCCAAGCTTCTCGGCCGACCGCGTGACGTGCCGCTGGGTTAGCAACACTCGCAGAGATACCAGCAGGTTGAGATCAATACCGCCTAAATCCACAGGATCTATGATAGCATAAATCCGGCCCTATTGGACCATGCCAGTACAGAAATTCGCTTCCAACGTGGGGCACTGAACAAAGCGAAATAGAACCCAAGCACGAAAACCAGGGCGCTTCTCGAAGGACGGCTCAGCACCTCGAGACAACCCGCGATCCGCGAGCAGAGCGCAGCGGAGCCATAACCTTTTCGCCATACGGTGACTTGTGGCCGGATAAGCAATATAGAGAGACACCAGCAGGTTGATATCAACTCTGCGTAAATCCATCGGCTCTATGATGCATATAAATCCGATCTATTGGCGCTACGCCGGTACGGCGATTAACTTCCAGCTTGAGATGAACTTCTACAATAGAAGTACTAATCGAAAGGAAATTGCATATGTCGATTATCACCAAAAACACGGAAGGCTGGGCGACGCCGCCAACGTTGATCAAGGTCAGTTCGGCGTGCCCGCGTTCGTTGTCCGTTGCGATGACGCTCAAAATATTCCGCCTAATGCGTCGCGCCGAGCCAACAGAAGGAAGATTATCATGAAGCAGACACTTACGATCCCAGAGACGTTCCTCGGCGTCGGCTACACCAAAGACCGGGGCGGGCTTCCACTGGAGGCGGTGCGTGTTCCTGTCCCGCGGCCGAGGGCCGACCAGGTTCTGATCCGCGTCGCCGCCTCGTCGCTCAACCCGCTGGAGTACAAGCTCGCCGACCTTAACTTCTTTGGGCGGACGCCCCCCGTCATCCTCGGCCTCGACCTGTCCGGCATCGTCGTGGCTACAGGCAGCGCCGTGCGCGGCGTAGCCGTTGGCGACGCGGTGGTGGCGATGGCTGATTTGAATGGCAACGGCGGCTGGGTTGCCGAGGGTGGCGGCGAAGGCGGTTATGCGCTCGCGAGAGAGTTCCTGACCGTCCCCAAACCGGAATCCCTGAGCTTCCTCTCTGCGGCAGCGCTGCCGATGTGCTTCCTCTCCGCCTTCGCGAGCCTCTACGGCACTGTGCAAGCCGGCGACACCGTCTATATCCCGGGCGGCGGAGGCGGTGTCGGGCATCTCGCCGTACAGATGGCCGCGCGCGTCTTGAGGGCCGGCTTGGTCATCAGCAGCGGCAGCACGCCACAATCGACGGCGCTGGCCCGGCAGTCTGGCGCGCATTACGTTTTCGACTACAAGCGCGACGACATCGCCGCCGAAATCTTGAAGCTGACCGGTGGCCGGGGCGCCGACCTCGTATTCGATGCCACTTACAGTGAGCCCGGCTTCGTAGGGACGGCGAAGACGGTGCGGCAGGGCGGCAGCTGGATCGTGCTTGGGGTCGGGCCCGGAAAAACGACCCGCGTAGTCGAAACCCTCAGCCCGGTCGACTCCATCCTGGCCGAGCGCGGTGCCAGGCATGTCAACGTCAACCTGCTGCGCTACTTTTCCGAACCCGCTACCCTCGATGACGAGGCGAAGGCGTTCCTCCAGCGCGGCCTGGCTTTGGCGATGGAGTGGGCGGTGCAAGGGCTGGTGGTGCCGCATGTCGTCAGGACTATCGACAGCACCGTCGAGGCGATCAATGCCGGGCTGCAGTCGCTGAAGTCGGGCTCTGGGACGCTGGGCAAGGTGGCGGTGATCGTGGATCGGGACTTGGCGGAGGGAGGTTGAGGTCCGCGCGAGACCGCGGCCGGCATTGACCAAACAACAACTAACTACGTCTTATGATGAAATTAGCGATCTCCGTTATGACTGCGATCAGCCTTAGTCTGACATCTACGGCCCTCGCCGACCACTACAACGATTTAGTCGTCCAAGGGTATCGGTGGGTCACTGCCGAGGGGCCCTATATTTGCCATGCTGAGGAAGATGTTCGACAACTTGTCGCTCACCGTACCGATGCCACAGAGCTTCAAGCGGTGGAAAACGTCCATTGCCACTACCTCATACCGGGAACTGTCGTTCAGGTGATCAAGGAGCATCCAGCTAAAGGTATGTCGCAGATTTGGGTAGGAGGCATCACGACGCCTCTATGGACCTACACGCGATTCCTCAGTAAACATCCGGTCCGGGACACTTATGGGAATATAGAGATGCCGGAGGAGAGTGGCCTGACGCCAAAAGCGCAGATGCAACTTGCCCCGCTCCCTTCTGATAATTCGGCAGCTCGGACTCGGACGAACGGAAATCCGTAAGTACGCAATCTCCTAAAATCTCTGTTATCAAATCCACTATTCAATCAACAAGCATTAACAAACTCACTCTGAATTACAATGAAAGACACCTACCCTAACAAAGTTGGTCTTGCTCCGGCTGCCACCGCAGGCAGCGGCAACGCTCCGGCGCTGATTTTTAATGAACTGATGAATCTTCTGATCAAGATACTGGTCAGGCTCGGTCTGCTCAAAAGGAATCTCGACTACCACCTGGTTCGCGCATCCATGGTAATCATCTACTTCTTCTTTGGATACCAGAAATGGTTTCCTTACGAAGCCCAGAATTTGATCCCTTTTTTCAAAAATGGTCCACTCATCTCCTGGATGTACCCGGTTTTCGGCGTTCAAGGAGCCAGCTGGTTTTTGGGAGTTTCTGAATGGTTGTTCGGTGCACTCCTGTTCTTGGGCTTCTGGAATAAAAAGTTTGGGGTCCTGGGGGCCTTGGGCTCTTGCGTTACCTTTATCATGACTATCACCATCATCCCATTCATGCCGGACGGTTGGAATGTCGCTGCCGGCGGCTTTCCGGCGATGCAGGGCAACGTCGCTTTCCTTATGAAGGATCTAGTTCTCTTCGCCGTGTCAGTCTATTTGCTCAAACAGGATGTCGCGAGAGCGTCGCTCTCACCGGAATCGGCTAGAGGATATTCAGGCCACAAAAAACAAAATCCCGCATAAAGCGGTATGGAAAACGCTTCTTCAGCCCAGTTACCTGAGAAGCTAAACGCCTAAGAGTATGATCTAGTGATCCTTGGCGGTGGCACCGGATCAACAACTGGTTTCATTTTCTCTCTTTACAGATCCGGAATTGCCCCGAGTCGGACTGAGTGAAAAGGAAGCGAAAGCCCAGGGCATTGCCTACCGGCTTTTTAAGATTTGAATGGAAGCGGCGATGTGCGCGAGCACAATGTCGGAAAACACGGCGAACGCCATCAGAACGCTTACCCATTCGGTGAAGACCGAGGCAATCGTCCCGGGTCTCGCGATCCCGCAGAGACAATTCACGTTACTAAGAAAAACAAGGTGATAATAAGCAAAATGAATGAGCAAAGAATCCCTCCCGTTGATCCCGCTACGGCCATCGGAACTAATAAGAAGAACTTTGACATATTAAAATCCGCGCTTGGCTTTATACCAAACATGGCCTTGGCTATGGCCCAATCGCCAGCGGCGTTGGACGGTTATATGGGCTTGAGCGTGGCCCTGATCAAAGGCCGCCTAGGTAAACGGCTTGGGGAAGAGCTTCCACTAACCCTGGCGAGAACTAACGGTTGCGAGTATTGCGCGTCGGCTCATAGCACGACTGCCAAAATCGCCGGACTCGACGAGGCCGATGTCGTGGCCGCCCTGCAGGGAGAGTCGGAGGACGTCAGGGAAGCGGCGGCTCTCAGGTTCGCAACTGCGGTGGTGGAAAAGCGAGGTCGCATCGATGATGCCGACTTCAAGGCGGTAAACGATGCAGGATTTACATCAGGAGAAGTGACCGAAATCGTGGCGCATGTAGTCGTCAATATCTTCACGAATTACTTCAACAACGTCGCGAAAACGGAGATCGACTCTCCCTGGGCTAATCAAACGAAGGCCGCCTAATTACTTACGCGGGTTCGGAACCGTTTACGACTCGGCCGAGGTCAAAAAGACCGGCTACAGGCTGTGAAATAGCACACAGAAGTACGTCTAGTGAAAAAACCAGGTATACCGAATGAACGTGGGCAAAGCCAACAGCGAGTCGCATGGGCCAAGCTGGCGAGGTCAGAAGCGCCGGACAAGCAGGTCGAAGAGTTGATGCAGCAGGTGATTGCGGGGCGCGAATGGCTATTTCAGCAGGGATACCCAGACCAGTCGCCTGTGCAGAAAGCGATACGTAAGCTCGCCGCGAAACCGGACGTGACTTCAGCGGATAATGGGCAAAACACTCGCCAAAATTCGACGATTCCATTCAGCCTGTGACCTGATGAGCGCCTTCAATCCAGTGTGCGTGCGATGCAATTCGACGAAGGCAGCCCGGTACTGCAATACTCCATTGCCCTACTTCTCGACGATGAGGAATTAGAAATACTACAAAAGCAACAGAAGTTAGCATCATATAAGCGAATTGAATGAAAATAAAGAGCAGGTTAATTGCACTCGCCGTGTTCGCCGGGATTCCGGTTACGCTCGTAGCGCAATCTCCAAATGAGATTTACCGAGGCGAATATCTACTCAAGATATCGGTGCCCGGCGCCCCCTGGGCGATGACGGCTTCTTCGACGTATGAGCCCGACGGCACTTTGAAGGAGATTGATTACTTGCCAGCCCGCAATTTCCTTGGAATCGAGGGGCAAGCCGGACACGGCCATTGGTCCCGAACGCCTAGTGGACAGTTTGTGATTGATTACAAAACCCAGTTGCCGAATGGGCAGATCCGGCAGGTACACGCTCTCACAACCGTATCCGCATCTGGCAACGAACTTACGGGTACGGCTACAGTCAAATTACTAAACAGAGCTGGATCGGTTGTCGACACCAAGAGGGTTACAGTAACCGGCCAGAGAGTAACATGCAGACTCGCAGCTAAACCGTGAGAGCGGCGTGTTCCCATGGCATGCAAGCATAGAGTCGCGAGCGGATGCAGGAAGCAACAGACTAAATGTGAACGAATATCATTAATACAATGACTAAGCTTGTAGATGCAATCGAACCGGAGCCGCAATGATTTTTCCCTTGAAGATTTTTCGAAGTTGCTCGGACGCGATTGGCGCCTGTCCCTCAGCGGCTAGAACGTTGCCCTTGATCCGTGGCTCGATGATGTGGAGATAAGCGAGTCCGAACCGGTTCAGTTGGTCGGCGACATAGTCGAAGAGAGCCTGCGGGTTACTGTCGGACATGCCGTTCCAAGTTCCGCTTGGGCCGATGCGCACGGCGACACGCTCGCCTCCCCAGACCGATACTAAACCCTCGCTTCAGAGATGATGAACCCGCCCTCGGAAGTTCGTTGCGTGTAATATTCGCGCATCAGATCGGAAGGGGTATCCCCTGGCTGTAGAGAGCGTGAACGCGTTAATGGCGCCATCACAACGCGATGGGCCAGAGTGATTGGACCAATCTGGACGGGCGAGAATAACTTTTGATGATTATGTGTTTTCATAGTTATTTTGCTCTAATAAATTCTACCCAGTTGCGAGCCTGTGAAAGGTTGACTCCTGACTCCTTTGACTAAGGTGACACGATAGGTCGCACCTTTGAAACGATGCGCACGCGCCTCCCGACAGGGCGACCCATCATACCAGCCTTTCGCTGCCTCAATACTTGGGAACTCGAGGATTACAGTGCCTTCCGTGTGCAAATGCCATCGTTGGGTCAGGCGTTCGTGCCACCATCGACGGTCAGATTCGCACCGGTGATGTATGACGCTTCCGGACCTGCTAATTATTATATTTTAGAGTGAAGAAAGTTAGGCTATTTCAACGGTCATGCTTTGCCACCGAAGCTGGCGAAGTCGTCCAGATCGAGGGCATCAAACCATGTCTTGATATCTTCCCGGGTCTTGCTGTATTGGCCGACGTATTCAGCAAAGCCGGTCAGAGTTTCGGCGTCGCTATCTGGTCCACGGTTATCGAAGTATGCAGACCAGGTTTGGATCTCCCATGGTGTGCGTGGTGTCTTAGCGTTTGTTAACACCCATTGTAGGATTTCTCCGTCGCCTTTCCCTGCAGCTAACTCCTGCAAAAGAGCTTCCGGATCGAAGCCGAGAAACCGGACGAGATGTTGGTCGGTAGGGGAGTTGTAGTTGTATTCGCCGTTTTTCTTGGCCAGCAAAGCGCGCCCCTTATCGAGCATGCGAGCCAGAATCACAAACCCGCCAAGCCGGACGCGCATACTGCGCGGCGGACGCCGTGTGAGGTCGGTGGGACCGATAGGTGAACTCATGATGCGTAGTTTCCCGTTAACGAGCCAGCTTTCCGCCATCGACAGCGAGAGAAGCTCCCGTGATGTAAGAAGCTTTATCGGAACCGAGAAAGACAATGGCTTCCGCGATCTCTTCCGGCTGCGCGATGCGCTTCATTGGTACGCGCGAGATGAGGTCGGCTTTGTTCTCGGGAGTGCCGGTGAACCGGTTTAGCATTCCGGTCTCGGTCGTGCCCGGAGCGACGACATTAATGCGTACTCCGGATTCCGCGTACTCGAGCGCCACTGCTTTAGTGAAACCTTCCACTGCGTGCTTGCTGGCCACATAGAGAGCAGCGCCGGGTGCACCTGCTCTGCCGTAGGTCGAGGAAACGTTGACGATGCTACCGCTGCCTTGGGCAAGCATCACGCGCAGTTCATGCTTCATGCTCAGCAGCGTGCCCAGAACGTTAGTGTCAAAGGTAGCCGAGTAGCTCTCGGCGGTTTGGTCCGTTAACGGACCTGGCTTGCCCTCTGTGCCTGCGTTATTGACTGCAACATCCAAATGACCGAATCGCTTCACGGTTTCATCAACCAGAGCGCGAACTTCATCCTCATGGCGGACGTCGGATTTGATGAACGTGGCCTCAGCGCCGATTTCTTGGAGTTCAGAGACTAAAGCCTTGCCCTTATCGCCGTGTCTGCCCGAGACAACGATGCGCGCTCCTTCACGCGCGAAAGCCAGAGCTGTGGCTCGACCGATGCCGGTCAGCGCGCCGGTTATCAGAATTGCGCGACCGGTCACTTGATCTTTAGCGGGTTGAGTTGTCGATGACTCGAGCGCTTTTGTAGTAGTCATGAGTCGACCTTACCGACACTCATAACGTTCGCATTGGCGCAAGGGTTAGGTTTTTTGATGCCACCTTCTAATGCGACCAAGGGGCTAATTCCATTGTCACCAAGTGGCCAATTCCTTCTCCCCCCTTTGGGGGACTGGAAAATCTTCCTACCGCTCCTTCGTCAGGAACTCAGGTGAGCCTAACCTAGAAACGCTCCATGGAACCAGACGCTGCCGACATCAACCCCACCGGCCGCCAGCCGAACAAACGTAAAAAAGAGACCGAGTTCGCGCCATTCGATGCGCACTGCGAGATCGACTCGATCGTCCTGAACGCTCCCGTGGCGGACGTTTACGCCTACTGCTCTCGCTTCGAAGAGTTGCCCAGATTCATGCCGTCTCTACGAGATATTCAGAAAGTCGACGAAACCCATTTCTCGTTCACTTCTCTGATAGATGGCGAAGAACAACGGACCGTTCTGCAGATCGTGCTTCGTGTTCCGGAGCGGCGAATTGCGTGGCAAGCAATCTCGGACAATTTTCCGCGCGGCGTCATTTTATTGGAGCCGCTCTCCGTTCGGACGACGGAGATTACGGTGAGGTTGCGATCGAGCATCGAACCGGCAACGCTCGCCAAAGTCACGCGAGACTATCTCATGAATTTCAAACGGGTCGTGGAGGAGGCATGACGCCGTCGATTTCGGCCCGAAGGGCCTTGGGAAGCTAGCCCGGCTTCAGCCTGGGTTGTGTTTTTGGATGCGCCGCCCTGTAAGGGCCTCGGAAGGAATACCTGTTAGCCCAAATATCGCGGCGCCGAAATTCAGATGGGGACGCCCTCCGCGCCTACAGGGCTGATCACCTTTATTCTAAAGCACCCCAGGCTGAAGCTTGGGCTAAGTTCCCGAGGCCCTTCGGGCCGAAACCGCCTTCAAATCCGACAGGCTCCTAGGCTTTCTTGAAACGCAGCTTCCGCCTCCGCTAAAGCTATGGCGGACAGGTCGCTGCTGAAGACGCGGATAATTCACCGCAATATTTTACGCGACCAATCTACACTGAACCAGACTCGGTGACCGTAGGATAGGCACACCCGGGCACGCTGCCTTACAATCGAATCAGGCCCCGGCGGGTCGCCTCTGTAACCGCTTCAGTGCGGCTGACGACGTTCATTTTGGCGAAGATAGCTTTCCCGTGCGACTTGACGGTACCTTCACTGATAAAAAGGGCGGAAGCGATCTCTTTGTTACTTCTTCCTTTGGCCATGAGCTTCAGGACCTCGATCTCGCGTTTACTCAACGTGTCGCCGCTGACGCGCTCCGCCAGCTTGGCCACGAGGTGCATAGGAAGGGAAGTTTCACCGGCATGCACGCGGCGAATGCAATCCATCAAAGCCTCGCGCGGTACATCTTTCAGCAGATAACCTTTCGCGCCGGCTTGTATAGCGCGGTAAATGTCTTCATCACCGTCGAATGTGGTGAGAACGATGATCCGGGCTTGCTCGTCGTTAGCACGAATCGCTTTGATCGCGTCGACACCATCGAGCTCGGGCATACGTAGATCGAGCAGCGTCACATCTGGTCGATGCTCCTTCCAGAGGTCGACCGCTTCGCGACCGTTGGTCGCTTCACCGACCACCGTCATATCTGCTTTATTCCGCCGAATCATTGACACCAAGCCTTCGCGAACGATGCCGTGATCATCCGCAATAAGGACGCGGATGCGCACCTTTGTCGGCTTAGCGCGAACGGCGGTTCTGGTCGGGGCGACCTCGTGCGGGTTGAGTGAAGTTTTCTTTTTTCGATTCATGCTGCCGAGTTTTTGTTCAAGGACAACGTCGCCGTGATTGTCGTTCCTCTCCCCGGCGAGGTAACGATTTTCAATTTGCCGCCCATTTCTTCGGCTCGTTCGCGCATGCCGGTTAGACCGAAGCCATCATGACCGTCTTTAACTTGGAATCCGTCCCCGTCGTCAGAAAGTTCCAGACGAACTTCCTTCGCATTGCAAATTAGGCGCGTCCTGAAATGCTTGGCATGGGAATACTTGAGCGCGTTAGTTAAAGCTTCCTGGCCAATGCGCAACAAATTTTCCTGCCAGGCTTGCGGAAGAACCGGAGCTTTGCCTTGGCTTTCGAAGGTCGTGCGAAGCGTTGTTCCTACCGTTGTATTCTTAATGATGCGTTTGAGCGCTTGCCAAAAGTCGTCTTGCTCCAACGCTTGCGGTCGCAGCGCACGCACTGACCTGCGCGCTTCGCTTAGGCTCTTTCGAGCCAGTTCGCGCGCACGATGCAAGTGGCTGTCAGCGTCTTTGCGGTCCCCTTCGGCAATCGCATATTCGGCTGCTTCCAACTGCACGATCACCCCGGTGAAACCTTGGGCAAGCGTATCGTGGACGTCTCGAGCCATTCTGTTCCGTTCTGCCAAAACCGCAGCCTGCCGGCTCCGTTCACCCAGTTCAGTCAGTCGGATGGCAAGCATCACTTGATGGCCGAGCGCTTGCGTTAGTTCGATCTCTTCAGTCCGATAGGGTGCCCGTTCGCCGTGACGAACGATGATCATTCCTCTGACGTTTCCACCTACTAAAATTGGAACTGCCAAAAACTTCTTAGTTCCCCTTGGCATGAAGTACTCGCGAAACTGGTCGTTCACGCGTGGGTCTGTTTCGATGTCTTCGCAGGCTATCGGGCCAGCTGCGAAAAAGAGTTCCTGAATCACCGGATTCTCCTTCCATGACCGCGGATTCTGAATGAGCGGATGTTCTGGATCGATGCCGACGGGACTCACCGAGTCGACCACCAGTCGCAAAATGAGTGAGTCAGTAGGTTCGTCGAATAACCACAAAGTCGCGCTTTGCCCAGTCAACAGGCGACAGATCGTGCTCAGCATTTTTC
>WNFQ01024215.1_pt1 | contig 11790 bp, 11 predicted proteins | sample 5400171 | NCBI WGS metagenome assembly WNFQ01 (sample SAMN13153356, study PRJNA577476) | soil metagenome | isolation source: 20 cm soil under Madrone tree | place: USA:California | collected 2016-06-14
TGACGACACGAGGCCGGCGGCCGTCGCCAGCGCCGGATAGTGGCTCACGATCTCCGCGTGCTGGGAGACGGCAGAGAGCGTGGTCATCGGACCCACGCTGAGCCCGCGGCTGGCGGAGCCATGAACCCCACGCAGCTCGCCGATCCCGCCGAGGCCGACGAGGACTTTCGGCTCGAACTGACGACGCTTCATGTTCGGATAGAGGTCGGTCCCGCCCGCGACGATCATGGCGTCGGCACCGTGCTCGCCCAGCAGGCGTGCGGCGTCGGCGACAGTCTTCGGCGCGAGATAGGTGAACGGCGGCAGCCGCATCATGGGAGCGGGTGGCTCCGGGCCGGCTCGAGACGTGGGTGGCCTGTTCTGGGTGCGAGCCGGCTGCGTTCGTTTTCTGGATTGATCAACTCGGAGCCGCGACGGCGTCGGTCTCTCATCGGCTCGTGTCCTGGTCGGCGAAGGGGCGGACGGCGACGGCGTCGGCAGGCTGGCCGAACGCCGACTCCACCACCAGCGGCTCCTTGAACTTGAAGAGAGGAATGCGCTCGGGGCCGACGCGCGGCGTCTTACCCTGGCGCTTCAACTCCAGGCCCTTGAGGATTTTCTCGGGGACGATCGGCACCTCGTCGACGCGGACGCCGACGGCGTTGTAGACGGCGTTGGCGATGGCCGGCAGCACCGGCAAGAGCGGCCCCTGCCCAGCCTCCTTGGCCCCGAACGGGCCTTCGGGATCGTCGGTCTCGATCAGGATCGTGTGGATCTCGGGCGTCTCCAGCGTCGTCGGGCTCTTGTACTCGAGGAGCGACGGATGCTTGTGGAGGCCTTTGCGGAACACTTGCGCCTCCATCAACGCCTCGCCGATGCCCATGTAGACCGAGCCTTCGACCTGGCCCTCGACCAGGAGCGGGTTCAGCGCACGCCCGATATCGTGGCCGATCCACACGTCGTGGAGCTCGACCTCTCCGGTTTCTTCGTCCACGGTCAGCTCGACCACGCACGCCGAGTACGAATAGCACGGCGACGGACCCACGCCGCCGCCCTTATACTTCCCCGCCCGCTTGGGCGGCGCGTACGAGCCGGGAAAGGCCAGTACGCCGTGCATCGCTTCCGCCAGCTCCACCGCCTGAGAGAACGGCACCGCCTTCTCCCAATCGTCGGGCACGCCGACCTTGCGATCACGAAACACGAGCCTCTCTGCGGCAACCTCGAGCTTGCGGGCAACCGCCCGAGACATCACCGCACGCAGCCGCTCGGCCGCCTGGATCGCGGCCATGCCGCACATGAGCGTGACGCGCGACGAGTAGGAGCCGAGGTCCACCGGCGTGAGCGTGGTATCGGCGGGGTGCACGTGAACGTCCTTGGGGTCGAGGCCGAGGACTTCCGCCGGCAGGTAGGCGAGGATCGAGTCCGAGCCCTGCCCGATGTCGGTCGCGCCACACAGCACGCTGACGCCACCGCTACGGTCGGCGCGAAGGACGACGCCGGAATGCGGCATGCTGTTCCAGTAGATGGCCGTGCCCGCGCCCGTCATGTACGCCGAGCACGCGACTCCGACTCCGCGCCGCTTCGGCCCGCGCCGCCGCGCCGTGGGCTGCCAGCCGCGCCACTTGTCTCGCCAGCCCGATGCCTCGACCACCTTGTCGATGCACTCACCGAGGCCGATGGTGGTGACGGTCAGGTGGTTGGCTGTCTTGGTGAACGGCTCGCACACGATGCGTCGCCGCATCTCGGCGGGATCGAGCCCGAGCTGCTCCGCCGCCTTGTCGATCTGCACCTCGAGCGCAAAACGCGGCTGGGGCGTGCCGTGGCCACGCTTGGGGCCACACGGCGGCTTGTTGGTGAAGACGCGCGCGCCTTCGAACTTGTAGACCGGCATCTTGTAGGTGACGGGATTGATGACGCCGGTGTAGAACGTGGAGGCCACGCCGTAGGAGCCGTAGGCGCCGCCGTCGAGCCACGTCTTGATGTGGGAGCCGGTGATTTCGCCGTCCCGGGTGAACCCGGTCTTGAGCCACATGAGCACCGGGTGTCGGCCGCGGTGCACGTAGAAAACTTCCTCGCGCGTCAGCGTGATCTTCACGGGGCGGCCGGTGAGCTGCGACAGCTTGCACGCCGCGATCTCGTGGGCAAACGGATCGAGCTTCCCTCCGAAGCCGCCGCCCACCGGTGCAGCGATCACGCGGATGTGGGCGGCCGGCACGTCGAGGATCTTGGCGAGCAGGCGATGGACGTAGTGAGGCGTCTGCGTGGACGACCACAGTGTGAGCTTGCCGTCGGCCCCCCACTGGGCCACCGCCGCATGCTGTTCCATCGGCAGATGAGTATTGCCTTCGTAGAAGAAAACGTCCTCGCGCACGAGATCGGCGCGTGCGAACGCGGCTTCGACGTCACCGAACTGGAGCGCGACGTTCTTGTGCACGTTCGGTCCGTCGCCGTATTCGTGGATGCGCACCTCGGGATGACCGAGCGACTCCTCGATCGACATGAGCGCGGGCAGCGGCTCGTACTCGACCTCGATCAGCCGGCAGGCCGCCTCGGCCGTCTCCTCGTCCTGGGCCGCCACCGCCGCGACGGCGTCGCCGACCATCCGCACGCGCTCGTTACAGAGCGCCTCCTCGTCCTGGGACACGGGCAGGATCCCGAACTTCACCCGCGGCAGGTCGGCGCCCGTGATGACGGCATAGACGCCTGGCAGCGCGCGCGCGCGGGATGTGTCGATCAGCTTGATCAGCGCGTGGGGATGGATCGAGCGCAGCAGCTTGCCGTGAGCCATGCGCGCCATCACGAGGTCGTCGGCGTAGCGCGTCTCGCCCACGACCTTCGCCCAGGCGTCGATCTTGGGCAGCGGCCGTCCGATCACGGTGAATTCGTGCTTGTTCACTTCCGTGCCCCCATGCGCATCGAGGCCAGCTCGACGGCGTCGAGGATCTTCGTGTAGCCGGTGCAGCGGCAGAGGTTGCCGGCCAGCGCCTCCTTGATCTCGTCGCGCGTCGGGGTCGGCGTCTCGTCGAGCAACGCCTGCGCGGTGAGCAGGATGCCGGGCGTGCAGTAGCCACACTGGGCCGCCCCGAGCTCGGCGAACGCCTGCTGCAGTGGATGGAGCTGGCCGCCCTCGGCCATGCCCTCGACCGTCATGATCTGTCGCCCCTCGATTGCGATGGGCAGCGCGAGGCAGGACAGCACGGGCTCGCCGTCCACCAGCACGGTGCACGTGCCGCACTCCCCGAGCTCGCAGCCGTGCTTCGTCCCCGTCAACCCGAGATCCTCGCGGAGGACCTCGAGCAACGTCTTGTGGACGGAAGCCAGGACGTCGCGGCTCTCGCCGTTGACCGTCAGCGCCATGCGGACCTTCATCCGGGCTCCACCCCCACGGGGACGGCTGGAATTAAGCACTGCTTAATGGAAGTTTAAAAATACTGAACCAGTCCGTCAAGAGATTCGCGAGGCCCCGGCTAATGGCCACCCACTTGCAATTGCTGCAGGTCGGAGGAGGTGAGCACGAATGCCATACATCCTTGCGTGGCTCCTGGGCGTCCCGGCGACGATCCTCATTCTGGTTTGGCTGATCAACCACGGTTAACCGGCGGCCGGCGGCCTCCGGCGTGACGCCGTGTTCGATCGGCGGCGCTCGGTAGCGGAGCGCCCAGGTCGGCGAATCCGTTGCGCACGCCGGGGCCCGAAGTCGGCGAATCTGCTTTCGGCACCCGCGTTGCAGATGTGCAGGGGGTGACTCTGCGCCTGGTGCTGGCGGTGCTCCTGCTGGTAGCGGCCGTGGCTCATGCCCACCACGCGGCTCCGCAAGCCGTTCTTCGCGACGCCAACGCATCGGGTGTGATCGCAACCGTCTCGACCGGCGGGGTCATCGACCCGGCGAATCCCTTTTTTCAGAGCGTGGGACTCCGTCTCGCCACGCGCCGACGTCTCGACCATCGAGGCGCGCCGCAGCGCGTACCGATTGCTCCTGGAGCGCGGCTTGATCCGCGTCGGGCTCTCGGTCCCGGCCGATGCCGAGTTCAGCGTCGATGCGATCGACGATCCCTACGGCTACGCCACGGCCAGTGAGCTCTCCATCTTCCGCCGTCCCCTGCCCACGACGAATCTTCGCTTCGGCGCGAGCATCATGTGGGACGGGCGCGAGCTGGCGCTCGACGCCCAGGCCGACGGCGCAGCGCGCGATCACGCCCTGTCCGCGCGCCCGCTCACGGCCGACGAGCGCGCCAGGATCGTCAGCCTGGAGTCCGGGCTCTACACGGCGCAGATCTCGGACAATTCGGCGGGAGCGCTCGACGCCGACGGCGCACGGGGCGGGCCGCGCTCCCTCACCGATCAGCTGTTCCATCCCGGCATCAACGCCGGAGCGAGCGCTGACCGCGCCGTCTTCTCGCTGTTCACGCCGTGGGCGAACGCCCGCGGACGACTCGCGCCGGGTCGCCAGGCCATTGCACGCGGCGAGGCCATCTTCAACCATCGTGCGTTCCGCCCGCGCGGCGTGTCCTGCAGCACGTGTCACGACGCGCCCAATGCCGGCAGCAACTCGAGCGGCGTGTTCGTGAGCCTCGGCCTGAGCGACGCCGGGTTACGGACCCCCGACATGCCCGTCTACACGCTGCGCTGCGCGAAGGCCGGCGGCGTGCTGCGGACGACGGATCCGGGCCGCGCCCTCGTCACCGGCCGGTGTGAGGATGTCGGCAAGTTCAAGGTCCCGACGCTGCGCGCCCTGGCCGCCCGGGCGCCGTACTTCCACAACGGCTCGGCGGCGACGCTCGAAGACGTGGTGGAGTTCTACGACCGGCGGTTCTCGATCGGGTTCACGGCGGCGGAGCGCGCCGACCTGATCGCCTTCCTGCGCGCGCTCTGACTCACCCGGAGGCCGCGCGCCTCCCCGCCCGGCGGGATCCTCAGAATCGGCGGATCGGATCACGCCGCACGGGCTTCTTGCCCCAGCAATCGGCGTGCACGACCTCACCGTGGTCGACGGTCACCGCATGTTTCGGCGCGATTGTCTTGAGGCACACGGGGCAGACGGGATCGTCTTCCGAGCGGAGCGACCCCGGGGCGGTGCGAGTCACCACGTCGGCGTCCTCGCGGGTCTTGACCAGGGCGAACGGCTGGGTGAATTCCGCACACCGGAGACACTGATCGTGATCGATCCTCACGGCGACCGACTGGCGAAGCCGGTTGAGCACCACGGTCACCCGGGCGACCGGCATCCGGACGTGATGCGACAGGCACGGTTCGCACAGCGGTCCGTACTCCTGGAGCAGCTCGATCAGGATCCGGCCGACGCTGGTCACTCAGGCTTTTTCCTGGTCTTGGGGCGGTCGCCCTGGAGCCCGCGCTCCCAGAGATATTCTCGTTCGCCCATGTGCTTGGCGACCCAGCGGCCGAGCACGAAGAAGGTGTCGCTCAGCCGGTTGACGTAGCGCAGCGGCCACTCTCCGAGCGGCTCCACCCGCGACAGCTCGAGGACCCGCCGCTCGGCTCTCGGCTCGGCGGCAGACGGTTCGAGCCTGGTGCAGAAAGGCGTTGATGCGCCCGCCTCCGGGCAGCGTGAACGAGCGGAGCGGCTCGAGGTCCTGCTGGCAGTGATCCATCAGACGCTCGAGGGCCGTCACCTCGGCCTCACCGATCTTGAACATGCCATCGTACTCGGCGCCCGGCGGCGTGGCCAGCTCGCTGCCGAGATCGAACAGCTCGTTCTGGATCTTGCGGAGGACTTCGTCGAGCCAGCGATGGTGTTCGCCCTGGTCGAGGCGCTCCTCGTTGAACGTCCGGACGAGCCCGACGATCGCATTCAGCTCGTCGACGGTCCCGTACGCCTCGATGCGTGGAGAGTCCTTCGGCACACGCCGGCCGCCGACGAGGCCGGTGTCGCCCTTGTCACCCAGACGGGTGTAGACGCGCGTGATGCTGATGGTCATGGCCGCCTCCGTGGTGCACCGACGCCGGTATTCTACTCGACCCGACGACGGCGCACCCCGGACGCGCGAGCGTTACTGCGGTTTGACGAGGAAGTGAGCGCGGCGGTTCTTGGCCCAGCAGGCTTCGTCGTGATCGGTGCAGACCGGCCGCTCCTCACCGTAGGAGATGATGCTCACGCGGTTCTGCGCCACACCCTGGCTGACGAGATAATTCATCGTCGCCTTGGCCCGGCGCTCGCCGAGCGCCAGGTTGTACTCGTTGGTGCCTCGCTCGTCGCAGTGGCCCTCGATGAGCACCAGCATCGTGCTGTTGCTCTTCAGCCACGCCGCGTTGGCGTCGAGCATCTTCGTATCGCTCGGCCGGATGTCGTACTTGTCGAAGTCGAAGTGGACGTCCTTCAGCTCGGTGGTCGTCCGGAAGGTGCCGGGCTGCGGGCGGGCCGTCGACGACACGGCCCGGTTGACGGCGCTGCTCCCGCTCGGGCTGCTGGTATTGCTCACGCTTCCACCGCCGGGAGCGCTTCCGGTTCCACTGCTGAGGCTGGCGGCGCCACCCGGCGCCGGCGCCGACGCCATCGACGTCGCCGGCCGCTTCGCGCAGCCGGCGGCGATCAGCATCAGGAGCATCGCGGGCACTACCATGAATCGCGTTGTCATTGCGTTCCTCCGCCTCCAGTTCGTGGTGTCCGTTGCTCTCGACGGGCCCGGCCCCGTCCCGGCATCAACTGCCGGAGGACTCGCACCAGCTCCGGGCCCTCGGTCCTCAGCTCCTCCATCGAATACAGCGCGAGCTTCCGCAACACCGCTTCGCCGGCCGGGCGTAGCGTCACCGAGACTTCCCGCCGGTCAAGGCTGTCGCGCCGGCGCGCGACCATGTCTCGCTCGACCAGGCGGTCTACGAGCTCGACGGCGCTGTGGTGGCGAATCTGGAGCCGTTCCGCCAGGGCCCCGACCGTGGTGGGCCCGCGGTCTTCCAAGCCCTTGAGCTGCAGCAGCAGGAGATACTGTTGAGGCTCGATGCCGGCCGCGCGGGCTGCCTCTTCCCGACGCCGCATGAAGAGCCGGATCTGGTAGCGCAGCTCGGCCAGGGTTTCGTAGTCGACCGGCGACGCCGCGCCCGCCTCCCGTCTCGTGACCGCCATCCGTACACGATCATATCGCCGGGCGATATAACGTGTTGTACTTTTTTCAGTCGGCACTTTTTCACCCGGCGCCCCGTCTCGAATGGTCGTCCTGCCTGGCTTGAACGGTCGTCACGCCTAGAGGATGATCGCTCCGTGATCGCGCGGGCCCGGGCGGTGCTGGCCGCCGCCTCCACCATCCACTTCGTCCACGACGGCTTCTCGGACATCCTCTACGTCTTCCTGCCGCTGTGGGCGAGCGAGTTCGGGTTGAGCCTCGCCCAGGTCGGCGTGATCCGGACCACGTACACGGGCGGCATGGCGCTCTTTCAGATACCGGCCGGCTTCCTCGCCGAGCGGTGGGGCGAGCGCCGGTTGCTGGTAGCCGGCACGGCCGTCACCGCGCTCGGATTCGTCGCGGCGGGGTGGGCCGGCGGCTTCCTCCCCCTGCTCGGAATCCTGCTCGCCGCCGGCCTCGGCTCCGGCGTGCAACACCCGCTGTCGTCGTCGCTGATCTCGAAAGCCTACGAGGGCGGCGGCCGCCGGGCCGCGCTCGGCACGTACAACTTCTCGGGCGACGTCGGGAAGGCCGCAGTCTCGGCCGTCGTCTCGGCGCTGGCAGCGCGACACTGGAGGAAGCTGCCCAGGGCGATCGCGTCACCGGCTGGGGCATTCGCGATCCGCGCGGCTTCGGCGCCCTCGCGGCGATCGGCATGATCGACAACTCGACTCGAACCGGCTTCATCACGTTCCTGCCCTTCGCGCTCATCGCCAAGGGCTCGACGGTGGCTGGAATCGGCACCGCGCTGGGCCTGCTGTTCGTGGGCGGAGCCGCCGGCAAGTTCCTCTGCGGCCTCGTCGCCGACCGCGTCGGCGTGATTCGAACCGTGATCCTCACCGAGGCCGCGACGGCGCTGGGGATCGTCGTCATCATCGCTGCGCCGCTCCCGGTGGCGCTGGTGGCCCTGCTCCCGATGGGCGTGGCGCTCAACGGGACGTCGTCGGTGCTCTACGGCACCGTCGCCGATCTCGTGCTGGCCGAGCGCCGATCGCGTGCCTACGGCCTCTACTACACCCTCAGCGTGGGCGCTTCGGCGCTGGCACCGACGATCTACGGCCTCGTCGGTGACATGATCGGGGTCTCGGCCACGCTCGGGATCGTCAGCACGGTCGTGCTCGTCACGATCCCGCTCTGCCTCGTGCTCCGCCCCGCCGTCAGCGCTCCAGCTCGCGCCTAACCCTTCAGCGCTCCGGCCGACAGGCCGCGGATGAGGTGGCGCTGGAGATAGGTGAAGAGGATCGCCACGGGCACGGTCGAGATCATCACGCCCGCCGACAGCTGGCCCCACTGGATCTCGTACTGGCCGACCATGAAGAGCAGCCCGGCGGAGAGCGTCCGCATCTCGGTCTGGCTCGTGAAGGTGATGGCGAAGAGCAGCTCGCTCCACGACGTCACGAACGCGAAGATCGCGGTGGCCGCGATGCCGGGTGCGGCCAGAGGCAGCACCACGCGGAGGAGCGCGGCGAACCGCCCGCAGCCGTCGATGAGCGCGCTCTCCTCCAGCTCGCGCGGGATGGAATCGAAGTAGCCGACCAGCATCCAGACCGTGAACGGGACCGTGAAGGAAAAGTTCGAATAGATGAGCGCCTGGTAGGTGTCGATCAGCCCGAGCGCGTACCACTGGGAGAGCAAGGGCGCGATGAGCAGCACGGCCGGAAACATCTGGGTGGCCAGGAACACGAGCAGGATCACCTGGCGACCACCGAAGCGGAAGCGCGCCAGGGCGTAGCCGGCCAGGATGGAGATCGCGGTGGTGGCGACCATCGTCACCGACGACACCCACAGGCTGTTGGCGAAGAACCGGCTGAACGGCGTGAGCTTCGACGTCCACGCGTCGACGTAGTTGGTCACGGTGGCCGTGCGCGGCAGGTACTGGAGTGGCGTGGCGTAGAGCTCGGTGCGCGTCTTGAGCGAAGTCAGGAAGACCCACACGAACGGCGCCAGCGCAAAGGCGGTGAGCAGCGCCAGCCCCAGCCACAGCACGGGGCCGCCAAGGACGCGCTCGGCCAGGCTGCCACGCCTGCGGCTCACGTCGCTCTCTCGATCCCGCGCGTCACCCGCAAAAAGAGCGTGGTGAACACCATCATGATCACCAGCAGCACGACCGACAGCGTGGCCGCGTAGCCGAAGTCGAGGTTCGAGTACGCCATCAGCAGCGTGTAGGTCGACGTGATCTGGGTGGCGTTGGCCGGCCCGCCGCTCGTCATCACGAAGATCAGGTCGGCGTAGTTGAAGGTCCAGATGATCCGCGTGGCCGTCGCCACCACGATGATGGGGCGCACGAGCGGCAACGTGATGTGCCAGAAGCGCTCGGTCACGCTGGCGCCGTCGACGCGCGCGGCCTCGTAGAGCTCGTCGGGAATCGCCTGGAGCCCGGCCAGCAGCATGATCGCGAAGAACGGCACGCCTCGCCACACGTTGGTGGTGACGACCGCAGCCATGGCCAGCGCGGGATCGGACAGCCACGCCACGCGATCGCTGAGCCAACCCAGCCGCAGCAGGAGATCGTTGATGACGCCGTAGTTCGGCTGGTAGAGCCACTCCCAGACCAGCGCGACTACCACACCCGGCACGATCCACGGCAGCAAGGTGACCGTCCGGACGAACGCGCGGCCGCGAAAACTCTGGTGGAGCAGCAACGCCGCCGCGAAGCCGCCGAGGAACTGGAAGATGACCGAGCCGAACACCCACACCATGGAGTTCCACAGCGTCAGCCAGAACGTCTCGTCGTGCAGCAGTCGCGCGTAGTTGCCGAGCCCGATGAACCGGTACTCGTGCGGCTTGATCAGCACGTGGTTGTACAGGCTCATGTGCATGGCCTTCAGGATGGGGAACACGATCGTGCCGCCGAGGCAGATGGCGACGGGAAGCAGGTAGAGGTAACCGGTCACCAGCTCCCGCGCTCGCCGCGAGAGCAGCGGGCGCGGAAGCGCAACGGCAACGGTCGCCGGCGACGATGCCATCAGCCCATGTTCTTGGTGAGCATGTCGGCAAACTTTTCGAGGAACTCCCGAGGGGTCAGCTTGCCGACCAGCGCTTGCTGGAACAGAGGCACGCCTTCGGAATCGAGCTTGCCGCCCCATCCTGCGTATGCCAGATACGGACTGACGATCGAGAACGGGAACGACTTGATGAAGCCCTGGTAGGCGGGATCCTTCGCGAACTCCGGCCGCTCGGCGAGCGTCTTGCGCGCGGGCAGCAGCCCGAGCGTCTTGCAGTACATGAACTTGGGCTCGTCGTCCATGAGCCAGCTCATGAAGCGCCAGGCGCCCTCACGGTTCTTGGCGTTCTTGAACCCGGTCAGCGTCTCCGAGAAGTAGAACGATACCCGCTTCTTGGCCGGGCCGACCGGCAGCGGCACGGTGGCGAAGTTCTTCACGCCCACGAAGTCCTTCTGTTCCTCGGACGAGCCGGAGTTGTGGATGTACATGTTGGTGACGCCGCGCCCGAAGCCTTCCACGATGCCCCGCCACCCGTCGGTGGGCACGCTGGGCGGGCAGACCTTGTACTTGCGGAACAGATCGAGGTACCAGTCGAGGCCCTCGGCCGCCTCCTTGGAGTTGATCGCGACCTTTCCGTCCTTCAGGACCTGGGCACCGTTGGCGTACATGAACTCGGTGGCGTAGAGCACGGCCCACGTGCCCTGGCCGCGCATGCCGAAGCCGTACTGATTGCGATCGCCTTTCGTGAACGTCCTGGCCGTGGCGAGGAATTCGTCCCAGGTCCAATCGTCCTTGGGCGGCTTGACGCCGTACTCCGTCGCGCGGTCGGTGCGCCAGTACACGCCGTCGTTGGTGACGACCCAGGGGAACGACAGGATCTTGCCCTTGACCGTCACCGTCTGCCAGGCGATCGGCGTCACGTCGCTGTAGTACTTCCAGTCCTTCACGCGCGCGGTCAGGTCCTCGACGGCGCCCATTCCCTCGAACTCACCCACCCAGTTGTCCCAGACCTGGCAGCAATCCGGCGGGTTGTTGGCCGCGATGCCGGTGATGAGCTTCTGCCGGGCTTGCGCCTGCGGCACGAACTCCACCTTCACCTCGAAGTCCTTCTGGGACTGATTGAAGCGCTGGGCGAGCGATTCGACGAGCGCGGTGCGCTTCGGCTCGGGGACGCTGAACTGGAAGCGGACGGGCGTGGCGCCCCACGCGCGTCGCGGCGAGACGAGCGGCTCCTCCCACCACGCGAGGTCGGCGGCGGCCAGAGCACCCGAGGCCGCCATGGTCTTGAGGAGTTGACGACGGGTCAGGATCCATCGGGTATCCATCTCGGATGCCTCCTTTTCGCTCCTCAAGGAATCCGCGAGTGGCACGCGTCATGATATCCGCGAGCGGCTGGCGAGCGTGTAGCACGCGGCTCGAAGCAGTGTCAAGACGACGGATGGCTCAGGTCAGATAGAACGGCCTGATGGCGGCGCCGCTCAGAGGAAAGCGCCGCACGACCTCGAGATCGGGGTCGGCCCCGAGTCCCGGAGCCTCCGAGGGGCGAACGAATCCACGGTCGCAGCGGATCGGCTCGGTGAGCAGCGGCGCCTGGAGGGAGCCGGGCGGCATCTCGATGTATGGCACGCCTGGTGTGGCCGCGCAGAGATGGACCGTCGCCGCCAGGCCCGGCCCGAAGTAGAACGAGTGGGGCTGGAAGGTGACGTTCGCGGCCGCGGCCAGCACGGCGATCTTGCGCATCTCGCCCAGCC
>WNFQ01009561.1_pt1 | contig 11789 bp, 7 predicted proteins | sample 5400171 | NCBI WGS metagenome assembly WNFQ01 (sample SAMN13153356, study PRJNA577476) | soil metagenome | isolation source: 20 cm soil under Madrone tree | place: USA:California | collected 2016-06-14
AGTTTGGAGAGGATGTTCCGGACTTGGCCCTTCACCGTGTCCTCGCTGGTCGAGAGCTGCGCCGCGATCTCTTTGTTGGCATTCCCCTCGGCGATGAGACGCAAGACACGGACTTCCGCCGGGGTCAGCGCGTCGTCGGTGGCGTGTTCGGCGAGCTGGAAGGAGACCTCAGGGGACATGGATTTTTTACCGGCGTGCACGGCTCGAATGGTTGCGAGTAGCTCCTTGTGCAAACTGTCCTTGAGCAGATATGCTCGCGCACCGGCTTTAATTGCCCGCAGGGCTTGCACGTCCCCGGCATAGGTGGTCAAAACGATGATCCGAGCCTCGGGAAACTCGCCGCGAATCGCGATGATCGCATCGAGTCCGTTCATCTCCGGCATCTGTAAATCCATCAGCGTGATATCCGGACGATGCCGATGAAACTGCTGGATGGCTTCACGGCCATTCGTAGCTTCCGCGATCAGATTCATATCCGCTTGAGTTGCGACGAGGCCCGCGACACCTTGGCGGATGAGGGGATGATCATCGACCGATAGAATCCGAATCGGGCTGGGATCGCTGCTCACGACTTGCTCCGCACGCTTTTCCGGGAAAACTTCTCAGCAAACCACGAACGGCGTGGAGATGCGGCGTAGGCGAGGGCCGCCGGAATGATGAGCTCGATCTCCGTACCGGACTGCGCCGCAGTCCACACGGTCAGCTTGCCGCCCATCAGCTTGGCCCGCTCGCGCATGCCATGCAGGCCGAAGTGCCCCGTACGCCCGTCCGCCGTCAGGAACGTGGCGTCGATGCCCTTGCCATCGTCTCGGACCCGCAATCGAAACTGTCGCTCATCATAGCGGAATTCCACTTCGATCTGTTGCGCCTCGGCATGTCGGAATGCATTGCGCAGGGCCTCGCTCGCGATCCGGTAGATCTCGTCACGCACGATCGGGTGCAGGTTCCGCGGTGTGCCTTCCACCTCCACACACAATCCGACCGAAGTGGCGCTGCTTGCCTCGGCCGCGAGCTGTTCTCCCAGAGTCGTGATGGCCTGGGCCAGGTCATTGCTCTCGACCGTCGAGGCCCGCAACCCCTGCACGGCCTCCCGTCCCTCGGTGATGGCCTGCGCCGTCTGATCAATCGAGCTCCGAAGGACCTCCTTGGCGTCGGCCGGGCGCGTTTCGCATAGCGCTAAAACCGTTTGGAAGCGGAGCAGTAGACCTTGAAAATTTTGCAGCAGCGTGTCGTGCAAATCGCGTGCGATGCGGGTGCGCTCAGCAACGCGCTCCTCCAGGCGTACGTTGAATACCCGCGTGATTTGACGCAGACGCAGCTGATACAGCGCCCACAGCACCATAAGAAAGGCGGCCACGCACGCCGCACGAAACCAGTTCGTCTGCCAATACGCGGGCGCAATAGAGAAATCGAGCGCCGCGCCCTGCTCGTTCCACACGCCGCTGTTGTTGCTGGCCACGACGCGGAAGCGATAGTTGCCGGGGGGGAGATCGTTGTAGAAGGCCTGGTGGCGATTGCCGACGTCCTGCCAGTCGCGATCGTGACCTTCGAGCCTGTAGTGGAACTGGTTCTTCTCCGGCGCGACCAGGCTGAGAGCGGTGTAGTCGATTTCGAGATCGCGCACTAGCGGAGGCAGGCCTAAGCTGGAAGATGTTTCGTAGGTCTTGCGGTCCGCTGTAACCTGCTCGATGTGTACCGCTGGTGGCAGTATATTGACGGGTAGGTGGCGCGGGTCGACCACCTCTACGCCACCGTAGGTCAAGAACCACAGCTTTCCGTCGCGCGACTTGGTAGCAGTGGGACTGAACGTGGTTCCAGTCGCTTCGCTGCGAGCACCATCGGAGCTGTCCAGAACCGCCGCTCGGATTCTTGGCGGCGTATTACCACGGTCCACCGCTGCACCCCAGGCGTCCAAGTCGGAGCCCTCGATCCGAACCAGGCCACATACGGTCCGGACCCAGAACGCACCATCATTGTCGTGGAGCATCGAACGTACTGCATCGCAGGGAAACCCACTTCTGCTGTCGAGCGTTGCGATTCGGCCGGCCTTAATCCGGCTTAACCCGCCCTCGGTCGCGGCCCATAGTGTCCCATCCGCTTCCGGGCTCAAGTCGCTGACGCTGCCCTTGCCGAGCCCGTCGCGGGCGGAGTAGGAGACGCGGACCTGGCCATGACTGAATTGAACAATGCCGCCTGGCAGGAAACCGAGCCACAGGTTGCCGTGTGTGGAGTCGACGGCCAAACGCGACGCCGGCCCGCTCTGGCTGATGCTTGTCCACGGAAAACGCCGGATAACGCGATCGCCAGACACCTGCAATAGACCGGCATCACGGTGCGCGATCCAGAGATTTCCCTCCCTGTCTTCTGCAATCGAATCGATGAATCCGGCGGGTGCCCCACTCACGGCAAGGAAGCGTCCGCTCTTATCGAGATAGCCGAGCCCTGACGTCGCTCCGATCCAGATTCGGCCATGGCTATCCTGAAACAGCGAGGCCGGAACGGACTGCGGTCGCCCTGCGACGACAACCGCCTCGACTATAAGCCGTTGCGTTCCCGTCAGGGCCAGCGCCGCGGGGGCACGCCCGGACCGGTCGGGATTGACGGTCGTCCGTACCTCGTGCAGCCGGTACAAGGCCGCAAGGGTGCTGACCCAAATGGTTCCGTCCGGTTCTGCGAGGACGGACGACGGCCCGCCCGAGATACCTTGCCTTGCCGAATACGTCACGACGGCTAGCGGACGAAAACGATCGATGCCGTCGACGGTCGCGACCCAGATGTTCCCCTCACGGTCTTCGAACAGACTCACCACCCCGTCGCCCGATAGACCATCGGCTTGGCCGAAGGCGTCGAGGCGACCTTCGTGAACGTGGCGCAATCCCGAGTCCAGGGTTGTGAACCAGAAGGCGCCGTCGCGGTCGCGAAGAAAGCCGCCCGGAGGAACCAGCGGCGTCATGAGCGGAGAGGAGTAGTCCTGGAATTTGCCATCAACGAGTTGCTTTAATCCACTTCTCGTGAGCACCACGAGCGTGCCAGTTGCAGTTTCGCTTAAGGCCTTTAGAGACATGACATCGGGTTGCAGCGGATACGCAATGCGAGGTCCTGGCTTCCAGCGCCACACGACATTCGTCGCTCCTACCCAAAGAACGCCGCGACTGTCCGAATACAACGAACTTATAGGGGGAAGACTACCGTCCTCGCCGGTGCACACGGCCCCGCCACGCTGTATCGCGCAGAGGAGTCCCGCTTTACGCGACCAGAACGTAGCGCCCACCCACAGCGTTCCTTCGCGGTCTTCGAGAAGCGCATTGACATAGGTGTCATCGAACTGTGGATACTGGATCAGCTTGAGGCCGTTCCAGCCTACGAGTCCGTGCGCGGTCCCGATCCAAAGGGTCCCGTCGCGCGCGGCGAGCAGAGCGCGGATGTGGTCGTCCGGAAGTACCGTGCCCGCAGGCGGCGGCCATGGAGTATTTCGGACGCCATCAAAGCGCAGCAACCCGACCTGAGTGCCCAGCCAAAGATACCCGTCGGGTGTCTGCGCGAAATCGGTAATGAAGCCTTTCGCGAAGCCGTCGCGAATCCTCCAGGCAGTGTGCGCATATTGACTGACATCGAGAGATGGGTCCAACGGGAAAGCACAAGGACACGAGGCCATGAGCAGGCCTAGCACGGCGATGGCTCTTCTGTGCCTGCGTGCTCTCGCGGTGGCCCAGAATTCAGCGCCGAAGGTTATCGCTTCACGGGCGATTTCCGGTCGAAGCATCGACGCCCCCCCTGAGACTGCGCAAACGCTGTCCGCCGGTGTTCTGGTGCAGAATTTCATCGTCGGTACGGGCGTTCTCTAGCCGAACCTCAAGATTCTAGCTTACGTGAATCGAGCGGCTGCAACGCGCGTCCTTCACCATTCCTTAGCCAGTCCAATTTTGACAGATCGCCCGATTGGCGAGGCCTGGGTCGGGTCATATCCGAGAACACCTCCTGCTAGATATGCGGGTCGCTTGTCGAGTACGTTCAGGACGGACAGGCGAAACGAGATCCCGTCAAACATCGATTGCGGTCTAACAATTGAGTACGACCCTTGTAGATCTAGTGTCGCCCAACAGCCGATCTGCCCAGGGGAGGTCAACAGGTTGTTGTTCTCAGGTGGCACGTAGTTGAAGATTGCGGTGCCCGCCAAAGAAGAGCGCAACCAATTGAGGCCGACTTGAATCTTGTATTTTTGCGGATAAAACACGAGGCCGGATATCGTTTGCTCGGGACTCGAGTTGGTCAATTTTTGACTCAGCTGGAGATATGACCCATTAAGAAACGGAGTGAATTGTCCCCAGTCAGAATCATGTGTGAACTTTAGCCCTATATCGAAACCCCGCGCCCATTGCTCGGAGACATTTCGGTACCGATCATCAATGATCGCGCTTACCAACGCCGGATCGTAGGGTGCACCAGTGGCGTTATAGAACGGGTTAGCGCCGCTGATGATGGTTTGTTGAAGGGCAGGACTTGGATTTGGTGTTACAAGCACTGCAAAGGCAGGATCAATCAACGCCGTTGTGGGATCGGTGATAGGCTGCGTAATTCGATTGCTGTAGGTAATGTTGAAATAGGTCGCACTCAGTCGCAAGGTCCGAACTTCGGGCGGTTGATAATCGAAGCCGACCGTAAACGACTTAGCCGTCTCCGGCTGAAGCGCCGAGTTACCGCCCGCAGGTATGAGCGCTACCGTCGAGCCTCCAGTCGGAGCCTCGACTGGGTAAAGGAGGGCGTAATACGAAGCATACTTCTGGTACAGACCGGGAGCATGGAACGCTTGTAGCGGCTCATACGATAGCCCGACTTGAGGACTTAAGTGCGTTCCGAAATCGCTGTAATCTTCATATCGAACGGCCAAGGTCAGAACAAGCTTCTGCGCCCCCGTCCGAGCGGTTTGAGCCCCGATGAGCGGCAGTGTGACTTCGCCGTAACCGTACTCTAAATGCCGGCGGGGGTGCACACCGGCGCTAACTATATTGACTCCCTCATAATCGAGTTGCTCCGTGCGATACCCTGCTCCGACCGCTGTTCGGACGCCGCCCGATGGGAGCGAAATCACCGGCCCCTCCCCGAGGACCTCGACCATCGACAATCTGTTCGTGGGTACCGTGTCAGATGTGTAATTACAGCAGGGCTGGAAGTCTAAATGATCGAACCGGTCGGCCCCGGTGGTGCCAGTAAGGTCGACTTTCCAGTCATGGGGCAAGATGAAATCTGCCCCTACAGTGGCATTATATGTATAGCCTACCGTCCTTAGCTCGTCGGTCGGGCTCGAAGGGTAGGTTGAAAGCCCAAACGATGTCGTTCGATTGTAGAGTCCTTCAGCAAAGATCCGGAGACTCGAATTGACCTGTTGCGAAGCGTCGAAAAACACGGAATTCTGATGGATCGACCCGCCAAGGGACATAGGATTTGGTCCGGTATACCAATCGCGCTGACTTCCATAGAACCCCTGCTGGTCTCGGTATTGATAGGAGATGAGCGCCGATCCGCCATCCCAAGTCGTTCCAAAGAGTTGTCCGTATCTTTGCGAGAAGCCACCGCCCTCGGTCGGAATCCCGAATTCGGCTCTGGACTCTGCACCGGCATAGTCCTTTTTTAGGATGAAATTCACGACACCGCCAACTGCGTCCGAACCATAAAGCGCAGACGCCCCGTCGCTCACCACCTCTATACGATCTATTGCCGGTAGCGGGATAGCAGATATATCCACGGAGTTTTGGATTCCAGTTACAGATACACGATGACCGTTGATTAGGACGAGAGTCGAATCCGATCCAAAGCCACGAAGGTTTGCGCTGTCCGAGTAGTTGAAATTTGCAAGATTTTGAAATGGCCCTTGGCCATTTGTTCCTATGGTGGATTGCTGGCCGCCAGCGAAACTCTCCGGCAGCTCCCGAAGAACTTCCCCGGCAGTAGAGGCGCCGGAATTTTCAATATCGACACTCGTAATGGTTATCACCGGCGACGCTGGTGCAACACCGCGAATGTACGTGCCCGTTACTACAATTTCTTCAAGCGACGATTCGAAATCGCTAGCCTTTACGCCGTGTTTCCTGGTCCCGGAGCGGGTCGAGCCTTGCGCCTTTGAAGACGGAGCCGTATCACCTTTCGGCGGCGTTTGGTCCTGAGTCGCGGGCGCCGTTGCCGCTACCTCAGCGCCATCGATCAGGGCGCCCGCGGCATTCGCGCAAACGGGGACGAGGACGGGAGCGATTAATAGTGTCGTCCGCAGCAGAATGCCCGGAACGGAGCCTGGACGGCGCGGTCTCATCGTCATTCCGGAGAAATGGTTGCACTGCCGCATTTGTCCGTTCCCTCAGTGCGCGTTCTCTCTTTTGCTTCGAGTTGCCAGCCACGTTCTTGGGCCGCAAGACGAATGCTTCGCGACACGGACGAGTCTACGCACAATCGGGATTCCCCCCTAGCCACTTTCGGGTGACATTCGCTACCCCGTCGAGTGACCTGGGTCACCTCAAGCATCGCGATGCCGCTCTGCACCCAGCATATAGCCGTCCCCACGGTCAGGTAGCTCTACAGATCGCTGCGCGAATCGATCGAGCGATTCATGCGCCCAGTCTGCTCGGGGGCCATGTAGGCCAGCGTCCCCGACCAAGAACTCCGAGAGCTGGCCCGACTGGCGCTCGCGCGGGGAAGAGCTGTGGGAGACGGAACCCTAAGTTCGTTGTCGGTCTCACTCGGCTGTGAAATCAGCCGCTCCTGAGTCAAGCTGCCGTGGATAGGCGCTAACGTACCGGCATAGTGATCGAGGCTTACAAGGACGGCATACCCGGTAACGGCAAACCGTTTCCCGAAGGCTCGAAGATGGTGAAGATCGAATGGTCGAAGAAGAAGAACCCGGAGGCCCCCGCCGCGACTTTGGCGGGCGAACGAGTCATGCTTCTGCCGATCGAGGCGGCCAGGGCGGTGGTCTAAGTTGAAGGTCTACAGCATCCACCCAACTGCCGCGTCGGCAGTCAGCACCTCTACTGTGGAAGCAAGGTTCGTCATCAGAACCTCACGACACATTCCGTATTGCGGCCACATGCAGTAACGTTTCCACTTGCCCTACACAATATTACCGGCTATATTACAGGGCATACTTCCGGAGAAAACCATGAGCGATACGGCACAGAAGCGGGCGTTGCGAAATTATCGCTCCCGTCTGGCGAAGCGAGGACTTGCACGATTCGAGGTGCTCGGACTCGATGCGGATCGTGACTTGATCCGCTCCGTCGCTCGGCGCCTCGCGGAAGACGGCCCAGATTCAGCCCGGATTCGAGCCGCCATCGGCCGGACGATCTCGGGCGATTCGCCGAAGAGAGGCGGAATTCTTGACGCGCTACGTCGGTCGCCGCTTGTAGGCGCCGATCTCGAATTCGAGCGTTCCCGGGAATCCGGCCGCAAGGTTGACCTTTGACCCGCTACCTTCTCGACACAAATGTCATCAGCAATATAACGAAGCCGGATCCGTCCAAATCGCTGTTGGAATGGATGGGTGTGCAATCCGATGGTGATTTGTTCATCTCTTCCCTGACAGTCGCTGAAATCCGACGCGGCATATTGGATAAACCAAGGGGGAAAAAACGCGAACGATTGGAGGCATGGTTTGCCGGACCGGAGGGTCCGCAGTCGCTTTTCAGAGGGAGAATATTGTCATTTGACGAGAAGGCGGCATTGGTCTGGGCTCGTCTGATGTCTGAAGGTCGCACCGCCGGGAAACCCAGAAGCGACCTGGATATGATTGTCGCTGCCGTCGCCGAAGCGAACGAGTGCGTGATTGTAACGGACAATGAAAAGCACTTTTCGGGCCTCGAGGTCCTCAATCCGTTGAGAACATTACGGTGAATCCGTAAATTGATCGCGTTCGCCTCCCTCCGCCAGAGTCACGGGTTGCCCGAGGATGGTCGTCAACCACAAGAATCCGCATCCGGCCGGCAACATCACTCATCGCTTTCCCTCCTCGTCTTTCCGAAAAGCCTTTCCGCGAGCCAGGACCGGGGCAGCCCGGGAGATGCCGTGTACGCATGCGCGGCGGGAATGATCAGCTCCACCTCGGTCCCCGAATCCCGTTGGCTCCACACGGTGAGCTTTCCACCTAAAAGCTCTGCCCGCTCCCGCATACCTCGCAAGCCGTAGTGTCCTTCGTCCCCATAGCCGCTGAGCACTTTCGGGTCAATACCCCTTCCGTCGTCGCGCAAGCGCAATCGGAGCTGCCGCTCGTCATATCGGATCTCCACTTCGATGTGTTGTGAGTCGGCGTGTCTAAAGGCGTTTCGTAAGCCCTCCCCGACAATCTTGTAGACTTCGTCCCGCACCACTTGGCTAAGATCGCGCGGCGCGCCTTCCACCTCCACTTGAACTACCGGAGCATTTGCATTGTGGTTCGTTTCGGCTGCAAGTTCCTGTGCGAGCGCGTTCAAGGCAAGGGCAAGGTCATTAGTCACCGTCACAGACGACCGCAAATCCTGCACGGCGTCACGACCTTCCCTGATCGCATCAACGGCGTGATCGATCACACTGTCTAGTTTTTGCTTGCCTTCCTGGGGACGCGTCGGAAGGAGGTCGGAGACCACCTGAAGATGCAACAGGAGTCCTTGAAAGCTCTGTAGCAGTGTGTCGTGCAACTCCCGGGCCACCCGCACGCGCTCGGCAAGCCGTTCCTCAAAACGGGCATTCAGCAACCGCGTCAACTGACGCATGCGAATGAGATATGCCGCTAGAGCTACAAGCCCAACGCACAACACCATTGCCGATCGAAACCACCAGGTTTCCGAGAGCGTCGGCTCAACTTCAAATCCGATCGCAGCTTCTGGCCCGTTCCACAGCCCCTCGCTGTTGCTGGCGACTAGCCGGAATCGATAGGAGCCGGCCCCAAGGTTCGTGTAAACGGCTTCTCGCGCTGCAATCGGCTGGCTCCAGCTACTGTCGAAACCTTCGAGAAAATATCGAAAGCGAACCCGGGCGGGCATCGCGAGGCTCAGCCCCGTGTACTCAAACGTGATTCGCCTGGGAGATGGAGGAATTCGAACGGAGGCGTCGAGGTTTGCGGTGTTGTTATCGGCGGTGATCGCCTCGATGTGAGGCAGCGCGGGAACTGAGTTGTCAGTGATCTGGGATGGATTAACAACCGACAAGCCGCTGCCGAGTGAAAACCAGATCCTGCCCGCTGAGTCTGAGACTACCGATCGGCTCCGCTTCACTCCTTCAGTGCTCTCGAGACCATCGGCCTGCCCATACTCGCGAACATCGGCTGCCGTCACAACACCGCTTTGCAGTTTGTCATGCGGAACGCGCAAAACATGATTTGAGGTCGCGATCCAAAACCTTCCGCCTTTGTCCTCCGCCATTCCGACTATTTGTTCGCGCAATGACTCCGGGACTTCCTGAAGAGTGTGCATACGGCCCATTTGGAAGTACGCAAGACCCGCTGAGGTTCCAATCCACAATGCACCGGCCGAATCTTCAAAGAGACAATTTACGTTGTCGGATGGCAGTCCATCTTGGAGCGAATAGGTCCTCCATTTCCCATTTGACAATGCGCTCAGGCCGTTTGGAGTCCCAAACCAGATCGTTCCATCGTGACCTTCGAGGACTGATGAGACCGTGTTCGAGGCCAGTCCGTTTGTGGTTGTGTAGGTAGTGAATTTTCCGTCTTTTAGTCTGCTCATGCCGCTGCTCAGGGTACCCGCCCAAACCGCTCCGTCGCGACTCTGGTAAGTGACGTACACGCTGTTTTGCGCCAGGCCATTTGCCCGGCCGTAGGTTTCTGTTGTGACGAGTCCGCTGCGGTACCCTAGATGGGTCAAGCCTCCTTGTTGGCGTCCGATCCAGATTTCGTGATCGCGTCCGGCAATTGAATAGATCACATCTTTCTCGAACAGCTCCGGCTTAACAGGCTGAACGCGGCCATCTTTAATCCAGTACAGTCCGCCCTTTTCGGGAGCAAACCATGCACGATCTTCCCCGTCAACATAAACGGGGCCGCTCGCCTTCGAGGAGAGTCCCTTATCCGTGGAGTAAGTTATGAATGCGCTGTCTCGGATGCGCTCTAATCCCATGGCACCCCCAACCCACAGATTTCCTTCGCGATCCTCGAACAGCGCGTTGACAGCACCGGCTCTCTGCAGGCCTTCTTCCTCAGCAAAGGAAGTCCCACTCGCATTGATTCGCAAAAGACCTCGCGTAGTACCCACCCAGATGTTCGAATCGCGATCGCGAAGAATAGTCAGCACTGGCTGGTCACGGAGCGAAGGCCCCAATCCAGCACGCCGAAATCCCGTACCACTCCATCGAAACAGTCCGTGATCGGTGCCCACCCACAATTCCTGGTCGCCAACCGGCAACAGGCAGTTAATTTTCTTCTCCGTGAGGCCTTGAGTAACCCGCGTGGCGCGTCCATTTTCCAGATAGAAGAGGCCAGCTCCCAGTGTTCCCAGCCAGATTTTGCCACCTGCAGTTTCTGCAATCGACATCGTCACGGACGATCCCGGCAGGATTTTTGCCGGAGCTACCAGATCCAGCTCTCCCCTTCGCAGCCGGAGGGTCCCGCTGATCAGGTCCGAGAGCAGCATTCCGGCGGCATTTTCCCGTGCAATCGCCGTCACCTGAGTCACAGTGGCATTGGGTCCGGATGCGAGATTCTCAAACTTCCCACGGTTATAACGAAGGATTCCTGCGGTTTGCATGCGCACCCACAGATCGCCCTCGGCGTCAGTAATTAGTCCCAGAATCGGATCGTTTTGAGGCAGAAGCGACTCCGGTGGCACGGGCAGGAAGGTGAACCCATCAAAACGTACGAGGCCTTTGTCAGTGCCGATCCAAAGATAGCCATCCGGGCTTTGTGCGATAGCATGAACCGCGCCGCCCGGCAGACCATTCGCAGCGCTCCATTTCTCCCGGACATACTGAGAGAATTTGCGATGTGGGTCTAGCGCATGCGCTTCGCTGAGGAGGCATGCCATCACCGCCAACGTAACCAATCGATATGGCGCTAGACTAAGCATTACGGGAAGAACTCGAATTTCTCAATCACGACTTCCATTTCATTTTTTAGGGGGACCTCACCTTTATTGAAGACATACAGATCCATACGGACGGCGTCCCCACCCGCAGCTGGCACTCCCGAGGTAAAAGTATGTTGTTGGATCACGCGCGCCGGCGATCCGGCCACAGTTGAGAATGTCGCACGACCGGGCTTCCACTGGAAAGAGGGCATGAGCACGCCGCCCGGCACTCGAAATCGAACCATATTTGCGGGAATGAAGTAGGGCTGGACGACATAATGTGCATTCTCGTTCTCGAGGTAGCCCCAGCGGCTGATTTCGACGTCAAGCTCACGGCGATTTGGTTCACCGCCGATCCCATCCCACGTCAGCAGCGTTAGCACGGCGGAGGGCTCCAATTGCGAGGTATCGCGCACGACGAACCTGTAGGTTCCGTATCCCAGGCTGCGGGTGAGCTTAACCTCCGCACACGTCCACTTGTCCTTGCGCCTGGCGATGCGCAAATGCAATGCGCCGCGTTCGTCCGTCCACGCGTTCGCCGGATCAAAAGAATTTCTTGTGCCGGCGCGATTACTGGCTGCTGTCCGTACGGTCCAGTCATAACTGCTGAAATGCAGCAGCTTCGGTTGTGTCGAACTTGCCGGTGCACGCTTGTCCTGTACGACCGCGATTGCGTCGACACCGTCCCCTTTTGACGGCAACGATTCCGCCGTCTCCGGCGGGTGATAACCAGGCTCGACGAGCAATGCGGCG
>WNFQ01003274.1_pt1 | contig 11782 bp, 6 predicted proteins | sample 5400171 | NCBI WGS metagenome assembly WNFQ01 (sample SAMN13153356, study PRJNA577476) | soil metagenome | isolation source: 20 cm soil under Madrone tree | place: USA:California | collected 2016-06-14
CCGGTTTGCCTGGCGGCCATAGCGAGTGGGAACCACCCGATCCCTTTTCGAACTCGGAAGTGAAAACGCTCTGCGCCGATGCTAGTGTCGACTTTGTCGATGTGAAAGTAGGTCACTGCCAGGCTCTTAATTCGATGAAGATGAACCCTCACCGGTGAAAGCCGGTGGGGGTTTTTTCGTCGCATCGGACCACACGTATCGTGCGGTACGTCATGGACACTTGACCTCATTGGTCACATCATCATGGGCGGGTACCAAAGGACGGTGCAGGCGTACGTGCTGCGCAACCGTATCCAAGGAGTGGTCGTGAGATGTTTCGGGCCTTGAGTCGGGGTCAGTTTCGCCCACAAGACTGGCTGGTCGGCGGCGGCGAGATGGGCAAGCTCGTGCGCTCGAAGGACTGGAGCGTGACGCCGCTCGGTCCGATTGATGGGTGGCCGCAAAGCCTGCGCACGGCGGTCAGCATTTGCCTGGCGTCCAACTTTCCGATTTCCCTGGCATGGGGACCGCACCACGTCCAAATCTACAATGATGGCTACTGGCCCATTTGCGGGGGCAAGCACCCCCACTCGATGGGACAGGATTTCAGCGAATGCTGGGCTTCCGCCTGGCCTGTGATCGGTGAGGCGTTTGAAGGCGCCGTCTCGAGCGAGACCTGCTACCTCGAGAATCAACGGATGTTTCTCGACCGCAACGGGTATCTCGAAGAGACGTTCTTCACGTTTTCCTTCAGCCCGATCCGCGACGAGAGCGGCGGAGTGGGCGGCTTGTTTCATCCCGTCACCGAGACGACGCCTACGATGCTCGCCGAGCGGCGCACGCGCACGCTGCGCGATCTGGGGGCGCACGCCGTCAAGGCCCGCACAAGCGAGGAAGCGGTGGCGCTGGCCGCGCAGACGCTCTCCGAGCACGAGCTGGATATTCCCTTCGCGCTGTTCTACTTTCTCGGTCCTGAAGGGACGAACGCACGGCTCATGGCGAGAGTTGGTTCGCCGCCGGACGCCCTCGCGATTCCGGCGATCGACATCGACGCGCCGCAGCCTTCGGTCTGGCCCTTGAGCGAAGTTGTGCGATCCAACCAGGCGGTACAGGTGAGCGACCTTGCCAACCGCTGGGGCTCGTCTCCGTGCGGTCCCTACCCCGAAGCGCCCAAGGCCGCACTGGCGCTGCCGATCACACCGCCGGGCAGCGAGCGGCCGATTGCGGTTCTGGTGATCGGGGTGAGCGCTCGCCTTCCGCTCAACGAGGCGTACCGCGCGTTCTACGATCTCGTTGCCTCTGCCATAACCTCCGCGGTCGCAAACGCGCGCGCTTACGAGGAAGAACGCAAGCGCGCCGAGGCATTGGCCGAGATCGACCGCGCCAAGACGGCCTTCTTCTCGAACGTCAGCCACGAGTTTCGCACCCCTCTCACCCTCATGTTGGGGCCGATCGAGGATGAGCTGGCCGAGCAGGCAAGCGCCCTGCCGCCGGCGCGGCGCGCACGCCTCGAAACCGCTCACCGCAACAGCCTGCGCCTCTTGAAGCTGGTCAACACGCTGCTCGACTTCTCTCGAATCGAAGCCGGGCGCCTGCAGGCCCGCTTTGAGCCGATTGACCTGTCCGCATTCACGGCGGAACTCGCGAGCGTCTTCCGTTCGGCGATCGAACGGGCCGGCTTGACGTTGACGGTCGATTGTCCGCCGCTTCCGGAGCCTCTGTACGTCGACCACGAGTTGTGGGAGAAGATCGTCCTGAACCTGCTCTCCAACGCATTCAAACACACGTTCGAGGGTGGAATCCGCGTGTCGCTCGGCTGGCGCACCGATCACGCCGAGCTTGCGGTGGAGGATTCGGGTGTCGGCATTCCCGAAGCGGAGCTGCCGCACGTGTTCGACCGGTTCCACCGCGTCAAGGGAGCCAAGTCTCGTACTCATGAAGGGACCGGCATCGGCCTCGCGCTCGTCCATGAATTGGTCCGCGCACACGGCGGTGCCGTGCAGGTGAAGAGCCGCGAAGGCGAAGGCAGCACGTTCACCGTCACGGTCAAGACCGGATGCGCGCACTTGCCCTCTGAACGGTTGGGCGGCGCGCGAACTTCCCACACCGTAGGCGGGCCGCGCGCGGCGGCCTATGTCAAAGAGGCGCTGCAGTGGATTGCCGAGCCGCGGATCCCGGGGGTACGGATTGATTCGCAGGGCGGGACGACGTTGATTCCAACGCGTTCCGATCAGGCCCCGGCGCCTGATCAGGCCCCGGCGCCCGAGCAAATCCGCGTTTCCGGCGGCTCCCGCCCCCGTATCCTCTGGGCGGACGACAACGCCGACATGCGTGACTACGTCGGCCGTCTGCTGGCCGAGCACTATGACGTCACTCCTGTCGGCGACGGAGTCGCAGCGCTTGCCTCCGCGCGCGCCGCGCCGCCCGACCTCGTGCTGTCCGACATCATGATGCCGGGGATGGACGGCTTCGAGCTGTTGCGCGCGCTGCGCGCGGACGAGCGCACGCGCACCGTCCCGGTCGTCTTGCTGTCCGCGCGTGCCGGCGAGGAATCGGCGGTCGAGGGACTGCAGGCAGGCGCGGACGACTATCTGGTCAAGCCGTTCTCGGCGCGCGAGCTTCTGGCACGCGTACGCACGCATCTGGAGCTCTCAAGGCTTCGGCGTGAATGGGAGGTCGAGCTCGAGCGGCAGGTCGAGGAGCGAACCGCGCAACTGCTGCACACCTACCAAGCCCTGGAGGCCGAAGTCGCGGAACGCAAGGAGGCGGAACGGAAGCTGCGCGAGACTCAGCGGACCGCCATGGGACAGGAACGCTTGCGCGCGTTGGGACAGATGGCGAGCGGCATCGCTCACGATATCAACAACGCCATTTCGCCGATCGCCCTCTACACCGAGTCGCTGCTGGAGGGTGAGCCCGGCTTGAGCGGCCGCACCCGGCAGTATTTGGAAACCACTCAGCGCGCGATCGCGGATGTGGCCGCGACCATCGCGCGAATGCGCGAGTTCTATCGCAAGCAGGATCCCGGGCCGATGCTGGCCCCGGTGCAGGTGAATCCGCTGGTGGAGCAAGTTTTGGAGCTTACCCGGGCGCGCTGGAGCGACATGCCGCAGAGGAGCGGCCACGTGATCGACAGGGTGTGCGAACTCACGCCGGATCTGCCCGCCATCATGGGCATCGAGAATGAAATCCGGGAAGCGTTGACCAATCTCGTTTTCAACGCGGTGGACGCGATGCCCAAGGGTGGAACGCTTTCGGTGCGGACGCGGGTCGCGGAAACGATGCCCGGTGCAGCGGCGGGCGGGAAGCCTGATCGCGTCAGCATTGAAGTGACCGACACCGGCGTCGGGATGGACGAGGAAACACGGCGCCGCTGCTTGGAGCCGTTCTTCACCACCAAGGGCGACCAGGGAACCGGCCTCGGCCTCGCAAGGGTCGCCGGAATGACCGAGCGGCACGGGGCGCAGCTCACCATCGACAGCGCCGTCGGTGAGGGAACGACCGTGCGTTTGAGCTTCGCCGCGTCGGCGGCCACGAACGCCGGGAACCCCTCGGTTATCCCGGCGCCGGCACCGCCGGTGCCCATGCGCATCCTGATCGTGGATGATGACCCGCTGGTCCTCCAATCACTGCGCAGCACATTGGAGGGCGATGGCCACCTCGTGGTCGCGGCTGACTCGGGAGGGGCGGCCGTCGATGCGTTCAGGGCCGCGCAATCCCTTCGGGAGCCCTTCGCCGTGGTTATCACCGATCTCGGCATGCCCCACATCGATGGACGCCGGGTGGCGGCCGCCGTGAAGGAGATGTCGCCGGCGACTCCCGTCATTCTTCTCACGGGCTGGGGTCAGCGCATCGCCGATGAAGGGGACCCCGTGCCGCACGTGGATCGCGTGCTCGGCAAGCCGCCCAAACTGCGCGAGCTGCGTGAAGCGCTGACACTGGTCTGAGAGGTGCACGTGACGCGTGACCAGCCACCTGCACGGCCTCACCGGCGAAAGCCGGTGGGGTGTTCATTCCATGAACCATCCATGGCTGACGACCAACGACTGCCCTGTCAGGGCGTTGGTCTTGGAGCCGGCGAAATAGAGCACTGCCTCGGCGACATCCTCCACGGTGGTGAATTCGCCGTCGACCGTCTCCTTCAACATGATGGTTTTCACGACATCCGCTTCGCTGATGCCGAGTAGTTTGGATTGCTCGGGGATCTGCTTCTCGACCAGCGGCGTTCGTACAAAGCCCGGACATACCACGTTGGCGCGGACGTTGTGAAGCGCGCCTTCCTTCGCCACCACCCTCGCCAGGCCGAGAATGCCGTGCTTGGCAGTTACGTAAGCTGCCTTGAGGGGTGAGGCCTCCTTTGAATGGACTGAGCCAATGTAGACGATTGCCCCGGACTTGGCGGCGTACATGTACTTGAGGCAAGCCTTGGTGGTCAGGAACGCACCATCGAGGTGGACTCCGAGCATCTTCTTCCAGTCGGAAAACGGGAACGAGTCGACCGGGTGAACGAGCTGAATACCGGCGTTGCTGACCAGAATATCAATGCGACCATAGAAGCGGTAGGCAGCGTCCACGCCCGCATTGACGGCAGCTTCGTCGCTGACGTCCATGGCGACACCCATGGCGATTCCACCCGCGGCAACGATATCCGCGGCGGCGGCTTCGGCCGCGTCCTGCTTCAGATCAGCAATGGCGACCTTGGCGCCTTCCAGTGCCAGGGCGCGTGCGATCTCCTTGCCTATTCCGCTGGCCGCGCCGGTGACGATGGCGACCTTATCCTTGAAACGGCTCATGTGGACGAAAACTCCTTATGTGTTTGTCGATGGAGACAAGTGGTCATTAGCCGACATCGGGCTCTTCCGATGCGCATTCTGCGGTCGGCTGCGTCTCCGATCGGCGGCTTCCCACATGGTGGGCGTCGCGCATCACATCGAATACGCGCACGCCGACGGCTCTCGGCGTCCGTGCGAGCCAAGGCGCGGCGAGCAATGACGCGGTGGCATCGGCCATCCCCTGCGTCCACCGCGCGTTCATCGTATTCCGGCTGAATTCGTAGTCCTTCGATGTGCCCTGAGGTACAGCTGGGCGATAGATGAGGTGGACGATATCCATCTCGGTCATACAGCCGAATCCATACAACCGCTTGGCCTGCGCCGTATTCTTGCTTTTCTCCGGAAGCAATTGGTACAGCTCATCGATCGCGTTGCGTAGCTCATGCTTTTGCTGAAAAGCATCCGTGTTGACCCGTGTCCGGCTGGAATAACGGATATCCTTTTCCCGTTCGCTAACCTCCTCGAGATTTTCCGGGACTTTGCCGTAGCCGTGAAACAGGTCGATCTGAAAGGTCAGGCGACTGCGGCGCGGAAGGGTATCCAGCACGTATTGCAGCGGCGTGTTGGACACCAGACCGCCGTCCCAATAGTGCTCGCCATCGATCTCCACCGCGGGAAAACCGGGAGGCAACGCGGCACTGGCCATGAGGTGCTCGGGACGGAGAGGCATATCCCGGCTGTCGAAATAGGCAAAGCGGCCGGTACGCACATTCACCGCGCCCACACTGAGGCGCATCTCCTTGGCGTGGTTGATGCGCTCAAAATCGACCAGCCGCTCCAGCGTGTCCTTGAGCGCGTTGGTATTGTAGTAACTGTTGGGCGGTGAGAACCAATCTTGGAGATTGCGCGGAGCGAAGAAGCCGGGTTGTCCAAACATCAGGGCCAAGAACGCGCTGGTCTTTTGTTGCAACACGGCAAAAGGTCCGCGCTCACCGGAGGGCCACGATGCGGTAGGGGCAGTGATGCCCTCCCAAAAGCTGCGCAAACGCGCAACGCGGTTCTCCGGCGCGTTGCCGGCAATGATCGCCGCATTGATGGCCCCAATCGAGATTCCGGCCACCCAATCCGGAAGATATTCGGAGGTGCTGAGCGCTTCGTACACGCCGGCCTGGTAGCTGCCGAGCGCGCCGCCACCCTGCAGCACGAGAGCAACCTTCTTGTCATATGAAGCCGGCCGTGCCGGAGGCTGGTCAAGCTTCACGTGCACCGCTCAGACCAGATCCGTGGCCTTCTCCGCCATCGATGTCACAAGTCAGCGTGTGCACAATACGCGCCCTCAGGGCCCCTCTCCTGTCAGGCGCCGCGTGCCGAGCGAATCCGCTCCGGCGTATGCAGCGCCCACCACTGCTCGACGCTCGAGCTGAGCCCGGCATGGTCCAGCCCCGCCGCCGCGAGACAGCTGTCGCGCGAACCGTGCTCGACGAAGCGGTCCGGTATGCCGATGTGGAGCAGGGGCAGCTGCACGCCTTCGGCGGCGAGCAGCTCGCCCACGCCGGAGCCCGCACCGCCGATGATGGCGTTCTCTTCGATCGTGACGATGGCTTGGTGACGCGCGGCAATCGACATCACGAGCCGCTCATCGAGCGGTTTGACGAAGCGCATGTTGACCAGCGTCGCGTCCAGGCGCTCGGCGATCTTGCGCGCCGATTCGAGCAGCGTCCCGAACACGAGAATCGCCAATCCACCGCGGCCTTCGCGCCTCACTTGACCGCGTCCCACGGGAAGCGCGGTCATTTCCGCGGCTATGGCAACGCCCGGTCCCGTGCCCCGCGGGTACCGCACCGCCGAAGGTGAAGACAGCGTGGTTGCCGTGTACAGCATGTCGCGGCACTCGTTCTCATCCGCCGGCGCCATGATCACCATGTTGGGGATACAGCGCATGAAGGTCAGATCGTAGTTGCCCTGATGGGTGGCGCCGTCGCTTCCCACGAGCCCGGCTCTGTCCACGGCAAATATCACCGGCAGATTCTGCAGGGCGACGTCGTGAATGAGCTGGTCGTAGGCGCGCTGCAGGAAAGTCGAATAGATCGCGACCACGGGTTTTAGCCCCTCGGCCGCAAGGCCCGCCGCGAAGGTAACCGAGTGCTGCTCGGCGATCGCGACGTCGTGGTAACGCGCGGGGAATCGCTTCGAAAACTCAACCAGGCCGGAGCCTTCGCGCATCGCCGGCGTGATTCCGACGACGGTCGGATCGCGTTCCGCCATGTCGCACAGCCACTTGCCGAAGATCTGCGAGTAGGTCGGTCCCGTGCTCGCTTCCTTGAAGATCATGCCGCTCGCCGGATCGAACGGGCCCGGTCCATGCCACTTGATGGGGTCCGCTTCCGCGGGCGCGTAGCCTTTGCCCTTGCGCGTAACGACGTGCAGGAACTGCGGTCCGCGCAGCTGCTGCAGATTGTGCAGGGTGCTGACCAGGGCTTTGACATCATGGCCGTCGATGGGGCCGATGTAGTTGAATCCCATTTCCTCGAACAGCGTCCCGGGGAGGACCATGCCCTTCAGGTGTTCTTCCGACCGGCGCGCAAGTTCCCACACCGTCGGCATCTGGCGCAGGACCTTTTTGCCGCTTTCGCGCAGGTGCGAATACATGCGTCCCGACAAGGCGCGGGCCAGATAGTTGGACAGCGCGCCGACGTTCTCGGAAATCGACATGTCATTGTCGTTGAGGACGATCAAGAGATCCGTGGGCAGCGAACCGGCGTGGTTGAGCGCCTCGAAGGCCATGCCCGCGGTCAGAGCGCCGTCGCCGATGATGGCCACGGCCCGGCGATTCTCCCCGCGTTGCGCTGCCGCGACGGCCATGCCCAACGCCGCACTGATCGAGGTGCTGGAGTGCCCGACGCCGAAGGTGTCGTATTCGCTCTCGCTGCGGGTGGGAAATGGGGCGAGGCCCTCGTGCTGCTTGATGGTGTGGAGCCGGTCGCGGCGGCCCGTCAGCACCTTGTGCGGATAGGCCTGGTGGCCTACGTCCCAAACCAGACGGTCATAGGGGGTATTGAACACGTAGTGCAGGGCAATCGTGAGTTCCACCGTTCCCAGACCCGCGGCAAAATGCCCCCCCCGGGTGCTGACGCTGTGGATCAGGAACTGGCGCAGTTCCTGGGCCAGGTCCGTAAGTTTGCCGGTGGGCAGACGTCTTAGATCCGCCGGCGTCTCAATGGAGTCAAGCAGCGGGTAGTCACAATGCGGAGTGCTCATCCAGAGCAGTTTATACTGCCAAGCGGCTTTCGTGGCAACGAACGCACAAGATGTTGTAAATTTGCACCATGCCCGGCCCGCTGACATGATGCTAATCTTCGAAGTTTCCGAGAAGTCCTTATGGATTCCGTCAGTTTAGATGAAGTCTATCAAGACCAGATTCTCCCGCATGTCTCACGCACCTTTGCGCTGACCATCCCGCAGCTGCCTTTGGGGTTGCGCACGGCGGTCACCTGCGCCTACTTGCTGTGCCGGATTGCCGACACCATCGAGGATGAGCCGGCGCTGTCTCCGCCCGAAACGTTGGCCTTCCTGCAGCGTTTCAGCTCGGTATTGGACGGCCAGGGCGACCCGGCGCGCCTGGCGCGGGAAATCGAGGGCCGGCTGTCGGACCGGACCCTGGCGACGGAGCGCGACCTCGTCAGCAACATGGAGCGGGTCCTCGGAGTCATGGCGCGCCTCAATGAGCCGCAGCGGGCCGCGATTCGGCGCTGCGTCGAGCTCATGTGCCATGGCATGCCGCATTTCCAGTTCAGCGCCAGTCTCAAGGGCCTCGCCCGTTCGAGCGACCTGGATGACTATTGCTACTACGTTGCCGGCGTCGTGGGCGAAATGCTCACCGAGCTTTTCTGCGATTATTCGCCGGAGATCGCCCGCCACCGCCCTGCATTGTCCGCCATCGCCGCCTCCTTTGCGCAGGGGCTTCAGATGACGAATATTCTCAAGGACGTGTGGGAGGACCGCAGCCGCGGCGCGTGCTGGTTGCCGCAGGATGTGTTCACGCGCCACGGGGTCGATCTCGCCCAGGTGTCGAGCCAGCCCTTCGATCCGCGATTCGGCGCCGCTTTTCGCGAGCTGGTCGGCGTGGCCCATGCGCATCTGTGTAACGCGCTCGAGTACACCTTGTTGATTCCAAGCAAGGAGACCGGCATTCGCCGCTTCTGCTTGTGGGCGATCGGGCTGGCCGTCCTGACACTGCGCAAGATCGAGCAGAATCCGCGCTTCACGGCCGGCGCCCAGGTGAAGGTGACGCACTCCGCGGTTGCCATGACCCGCCTGTTCACGAATGTCGCGGGGCGCAGCAACTGGATGCTGCGGGCGCTGTTTGCGCAGGCCGCACGCGGCCTGCCGCTCGCACGCCTCGCCGAGCTGCGCCGCCCGTGCCCGGCACCGGTCAGCGTTCAACACGTACCGGCCGGCGAACCCGAATTCACGTCGCGGCGCTCGTACGGGAACTCAGGGTCGTGAGCCGCATCGCGCCGAAGCCGGGTTCCCACCCGGCACCGCTGTCGGATGCGCGTGTCGACGTCGTGTCGCACACGCTGCGGCGGGTGACGGATTCGCCTTTGGATCACGCGATCGTGGATGCCCGAGACGCCCTGGCGTCGCGCCAGGATGCGGAAGGATACTGGCTGTTCGAGCTCGAGGCGGACTGCACCATCCCGGCCGAGTACATCATGATGATGCACTTCTTGGACGAGATCGACGCTGGGCTGGAAGCGAAGCTCTGCCGCCATGTCCGCGCTGCGCAAGCCGAGCACGGCGGCTGGCCGCTGTATCGGGGCGGCGATTTCAATATCAGCTGCTCGGTCAAGTCCTACTATGCATTGAAGCTCGCGGGAGACAGCCCGGCCGCGCCGCACATGGTGCGGGCGCGCAACGCGATATTGCAGCGCGGCGGCGGCGCCGCGGTCAATGTGTTCACGCGGATCGCACTTGCGTTGTTCGCGCAATTGCCGTGGCGCGGGGTGCCCTACATTCCCGTCGAAATCATGCTGCTGCCGAGATGGTTCCCGTTTCATCTCGACAAGGTCGCCTACTGGTCGCGCACCGTCATGGTCCCGTTGTTCATCTTGTGTACCCGCAAGCCCGTCGCCAAGAATCCGCGCAAGGTACACATTCGCGAGTTGTTCACGACGCCGCCCGAGAAGGAGCGAGATTATTTCCGGCGCTCGGGATTCCTGGCCAAGGCGTTCCTGGCCGCCGACCGGCTGGGGCGCATGATCGATCCCCTGATTCCGGCCCGCATGCGGGCGCATGCAACGCGCCTGGCGGAAACCTGGACACTGGAGCGGCTCAACGGCGAGGACGGCCTGGGAGCCATCTTCCCGGCCATGGTCAACGCCCTGGAAGCGATGGTGATACTGGGCTACCCCGAGGATGACCCGCGGCGCGTCACCGCGAAACGTGCCCTGCGAAAGCTCGTCGTCGAAGGTCCCTCGAGCGCGTACTGCCAGCCCTGCGTCTCGCCGATCTGGGACACGGCGCTCGCGAGTCTGGCGATGCAGGAGACCGGCGATGCTCCATCCACCGACGCGTCGGCGCGCGCGCTCGATTGGCTGAAGACGCGTCAGCTCCTCGACGAACCCGGAGACTGGCAGGCCAATCGCCGGGGTCTGGCCGGCGGCGGCTGGGCGTTTCAGTTCGCGAACAGCTACTATCCGGACCTCGATGACACGGCCGTGGTCGTATGGGCCATGCATCAAGCGCGCGATTCGGGCCGCTACGCCGAGAGCGTGCGCCGCGCCCTCGATTGGTTGGTCGGGATGCAGAGCAAGGACGGCGGCTTCGCCGCCTTCGATGCCGACAATACCTGCTACTACCTCAACAAGATTCCATTCGCCGACCATGGCGCGCTCCTGGATCCCCCCACCAGCGATGTCACGGCAAGGGTGGTAACGGTGCTGGCACGCATCGGCCGCCCGCAGGACAAGCAGGCCTTGGATAGAGCGATCGCCTATCTGCGCCGCCAGCAAGAATCCGACGGGTCGTGGTTCGGCCGCTGGGGCACCAACTACGTTTACGGCACCTGGTCGGTGTTGACGGCCCTCGCGCAGGCGCACATCGGCGGCGATGATCCCGCGGTGCGGCGCGCGGTCCAGTGGCTCAAGCTCGAGCAGAACGCGGACGGTGGCTGGGGCGAGAGCAACGACACCTACGATCAAGGCCCCGGCGAGGCCGGGCATTTTCCGAGCACCCCCTTTCAGACCGCCTGGGCGCTTCTGGGATTGCTCGCCGCGGGCGAGGTGCAGTCGGACGCCGTGCGGCGCGGCACGGAGTTCCTGATGCGGACGCAGCAGGCGGACGGGCTGTGGAGCGACCCGAGCTTCACGGCACCCGGTTTTCCGCGCGTCTTCTACTTGAGATATCACGGCTATTCCGCGTATTTCCCGCTCTGGGCGCTGGCGGCGTACCGTACACTGACGCGTCGCGGAACCGCGCATTGAATAGTGTCCTGTCCCATCGATAACTTGCTCGATGCGCCAGCGGATTTTTGTGCCGGGCAAGGCGCGCCGACGAGTCATGGCGGCACTATGGCGAGGAGGCGCAACGCCGCCCGGCGCGAAAAGACGCGGCGCAGTGAGTGAGTTATTGATGGGACAGGACACTCAGGTGGGCGTCGTCGCGGCGCTCGAAGCGGAAGCACGCACCCTGGGCCCGGCGGTGCGGCGGCGCGACGGGTTGTTGTCCTTGAGCGATGGAGCGTTGCTCGCCGTCAGCGGCATGGGCGGCGCGCCGGCGGCAAATGCTGCCCGCAACCTCATCGAGGCCGGCGCAGCGGCCCTGATGAGTTTCGGGTTGGCCGGCGGACTCGATCCTCGGCTCCGCGCCGGCACCATCCTCGTGCCGGATGAAGTTGTTTCGCGCGACGGCGCGCGGTTCTCGACATCGGCGGCGTGGCGCGAGCGGCTCTGTGCCGCCATGACTCGTCGGCGCGCCTTGCCCGGCACAAAAATCCGCTGGCGCATCGAGCAAGTTATCGATGGGACAGG
>WNFQ01003275.1_pt1 | contig 11781 bp, 8 predicted proteins | sample 5400171 | NCBI WGS metagenome assembly WNFQ01 (sample SAMN13153356, study PRJNA577476) | soil metagenome | isolation source: 20 cm soil under Madrone tree | place: USA:California | collected 2016-06-14
GCCAAACTACTGCGCGTGCTTCAGGAGGGAGAGTTCGAAAGGCTGGGCAGCACGCAAACGCAGCGGGTCAACGTGCGGCTGGTAGCTGCGACCAATCGCGATCTAGCTGACATGGTTTCGAAGAAGCAGTTTCGCAGTGACCTTTATTACCGGCTCAACGTGTTTCCTATCGCCGTACCTCCCTTGCGAGACCGTCTTCAGGACATCCCACTCCTCGTGGAGCACTTCGTGAAAACATTCTCTGAGCAGATGGGCAAGCAGATCCACGAAGTTCCTGCCGAAGTAATGGAGGCTCTTGTAAGCCATTTCTGGCCCGGAAATATCCGTGAACTGCAGAATTTCATTGAGCGAAGCGTAATCCTCAGCTTCGGGAACGTCCTACGCCCACCTCTCGCGAACCTGAAGGCGGCCGCCGAAACAAAATCCGTGGAGGCAATCACCCTGGAGGAAGCGGAGCGAAATCACATACGCAAGATTCTCAAGCACACCCGGTGGATTGTCTCCGGTCCCAGCGGAGCCGCTGCGCGATTGGGAATCAAGAGGTCTACGCTCTACTTCCGCATGCAAAAGCTTGGCATCTCACGGCCGAACGGGGAGCCGGTTCCTGCGTAGTAGCGTTGCAAGGGATGCGATAACCCGCGCTTCGATCGATTGACATTCGCGGCCGCACACATTGAGCGCTCGCATCCCCGGTTGAACCTGAATCTCAAGCCGTTCAAAATACGATCAGCAAATCACCTCCTCTAGGCTGCCAGCATTTGGACGCCTTGTTTAGTGGGCTGGCATGCCGACTCCACCATCCCTTGTAATCGGCCTATATTTTCCGTCATTTACGAAGTGAGATGTTTGGCAGGCGCGTTGCCTATTTCAGTTGTGTCGCTCGACGCATCGATTCTTTCGTAGCGACAGAATGAGGAGAAATCAACATGTTCACTGAAACTATTGGCAACTCTCATGCAGGCCGCAAGGTGATAAGCCGACAATACTTGCTGTCTTTGTTTATCGCCTTAGTGTTTGCTTTAACGATGTATCCGAGTAAGGCACAGGCGCAGATCGTTGGGGACCTTGAAGTCAACGTCCCATTCCAGTTCCATGCGGGCAACACCAAACTTCCAGCGGGTCAGTACCGGATTCACGTGCTAGACAATTCTGACCTGACGGTCATGGAAATCAGCAGCGTAGACGGCTCTACCTCGGCTCTCTTTGAAGTCCAACAAGCGGAAGCGAACTCGACACCGGCCAAGAGCGAATTGATCTTCAACAAATACGGGAATCGCTACTTCCTTGCGAAGTTGTTTGACGAAGGCAACCCAAGCGGGAGTCAGGTGCTCAAGTCCACCTACGAAAAGAAGATCAGTCAAGCGGCCATGGAAGCCCAGACACACGTGCCTGCACACCACCGGGGACAACAGGGAAAATAGCAGTTCGCTGAAACAGCATCCACCCGAGCGCGAGCGGGTCAATCTCCTCCGCTAACGAGTCCCCAATCGGTCAGCTAGATTGAATGATGATGACTGCCAACAAGGAGAAGAGAGGAGTTGCAGCATGAGTTTAGCTCGATCGTGTGATGTCGTCGTCATCGGGGGAGGTGCGGCAGGAACAGCGGCAGCCGTAGGCGCGGCGAACGCTGGCGCCCAGACATTGCTCGTCGAGTCCGGCCCGTTTCTGGGGGGAGCGGCCACGCTGAAAAATGTTCTTACCTATTGTGGTCTGTTTACGAACTACCAGAAGAAACAGGCTGTTTTTGGGGTCGCCGACCAGGTGCTCCAACGGTTACGTGAGATGGGCGCCGTCTCGGAACCGATCCAGTTTCACGGAGTGGCCGTTCTCATCGAACCCGAGTCCGTGAAATATGTCTTAGACCAGTTGTGTAAGCACGCGGGCGTGCAGGTTTGTTTGCACACCATGTTTCTTTCCGCCACGCGTAACGGAAATCACATCACGAGCGTCACGCTCCACGATCACGGGGGCAATCACGAGGTCAGGGCGAAAGCCTTCGTCGATGCCAGCGGAGAAGGAGACCTCGCCTTCTTTGGTGGAGCTTCTGTACGCTATGGGAATCATGGGACCGTCCAGACGGGGACGTTAAGTATGCGTCTGGGTGGGATTACGGCAGATGCCGATCTTTCGCCAACTCGCTGGACAGCCGCCATTCAGCAGGCCAAACAGCGCGGGATCAAACCGCTTGTCTCCGAGTCCGGGTTATTCTTCCGCGTTCCGATTACAAACGACGTAGCAACCTACTTCATTGATCAGAAATACGACGGCAGAGACGCTGAAAGTCTGACTGAAGCAGAAATCCATGGGCGGGAACAGGCCAGGGCCTATCTGCAAGCCATTCGCACGATACCCGGTTGCGAGCATGCGTACATCCTGGCAACGGGACCAGAAATCGGCACACGCGAGTCCCGTCACGTGAATGCACGCTACCAGGTCACGACACAGGATATCGAGAGCGGCGCGCGCTTCGACGATGTGGTGTGCCTGGGCGCGTGGCCGATTGAGTATCACACCGAACCAGGGCAACCGACGGTCTGGCGGATGGTCCATGAGAATAATACCTATGACATTCCCTTGAGGACGCTGTGCAGCAAAGACACACCCAACCTGTTTGTGGGAGGCCGTCTGACGGATGGTGACAGCTATGCAGGCGGTTCACTGCGTGTCATGGGAACCTCTTTCGGGACAGGACATGCGGCCGGTGTGGCGGCGGCGGTCTATGCGCAATCACAAGGAAGTGAGTACATCTTTGTTCAGAAAGAGCTGGTGCGTCAGAACGCGCATATCAAGCTTGACCAATAACCCGACGCTGGCGAACTAGATATGGTCGTACAAACTGCGGTGTGGAATTTCAGGAGATGACTTGGTCCAATCCGAGACCAGTGCGGTGAAAGCATGGTTCCTTCGATGATTGATGTCTGCAAGCAGGACAAGAGTTCCCGTGGATTCGGCATCGGCGCTCCTTCTCTCCATGATGTTGCTCTCACAGTGACCGTGCCTACCACCATCGCCATCAGCCGGTCATCGGGATTGGAGTGGCGATCTTTGCGGTGGTGTGGCCGGAGAGGGAAATCACACTATCGGGGAAAAAGTTGAATTCTCCCTTCATTCCTAGGAAAGGATGGCGTTATGGCCAAGAAAAAAATAGCGGACTTGTTGGTGGAGGTTCTCGCGGAAGCAGGAGTTCGCGAGATCTACGGTGTTTCTGGCGACTCGCTGAACGGCATCACCGACTCGATTCGCACACGAGAACAAATCCAGTGGATTCACATGAGGCATGAAGAGGCGGCAGCGTTTGCCGCTGGAGCGGAAGCTCATCTCACGGGACGGCTGGCTGTATGCGCCGGGAGCTGCGGTCCCGGGAACCTACATTTAATTAACGGGCTCTACGACTGCCACCGTAGCCGTGTTCCCGTCCTGGCCATCGCGGCGCAAGTTCCCAGCAATGAAATCGGGAGCGGGTATTTTCAGGAGACGCATCCGGAACATCTCTTCGCACAGTGCAGCCACTATTGTGAACTGGTTTCGCAACCCGAGCAGATGCCTCGCGTCCTGGAAATCGCCATGCAAACCGCAATCTCCGGGCGCGGCGTTGCTGTTGTTGTCTTGCCTGGTGATGTGGCCATGCGCGATGCCGTCGCACAAGGGCCACGTCTGCATTTTCCGCAGCCGAAACCCAATGTGTGTCCTTCCGATGATGAACTGACCACACTGGCGAAGGTTCTGAACAATTCAAAAAAGACAACGATTCTTGGCGGAGCTGGCTGTGCCGGAGCTCACAAGGAGTTGATCGAACTTGCGGGCAAGCTGAAGGCTCCCATCGTGCACGCTTTGCGCGGGAAAGAGTTCATAGAGTACGACAACCCGTTCGATGTTGGCATGACCGGGCTGCTCGGATTTTCGTCTGGCTATCGCGCGATGATGAACTGCGACGTGTTGCTGATGATTGGGACGGATTTTCCTTATCAGCAGTTTTTTCCGAAAGATGCAACCATCGTTCAAATTGATGTTCGCGGAGAGCAGCTCGGACGGCGCACAAAAGTCGACTATGGCTTTGTTGGAGATACAAAGACAACTCTTCGCGCTCTTCTGCCGAGACTGGACCAGAACGAGTTCGATGAGCACTTGAAGACCTCGCTCGAACACTATCGCAAGGCACGCCAGGGCCTCGATGAACTTGCGACAGATGGAGGAGGCAGGACACCTATCCACCCACAATATCTCGCCCGAGTGCTCGATGAGCTTGCCGCGAAGGACGCTATCTTTTCTTGCGATGTGGGCACTCCAACGATTTGGGCGGCCCGCTACCTGACGATGAACGGCAAACGGCGGCTACTCGGGTCCTTCACGCATGGCTCCATGGCCAATGCATTGCCCCAGGCCATTGGGGCACAGGTCAGCCATCCTGGTCGTCAAGTGATCTCTTTGTCTGGCGACGGCGGTCTCGCCATGCTCCTGGGCGATCTGCTCACGCTTCGGCAGTTGCAGGTACCAGTCAAGCTGATTGTCTTCAAGAACGACTCGCTGGCCTTTGTCGAGTTGGAAATGAAGGCCGCCGGCATCGTTGATTTTGGAACCGGCCTGGATAACCCAAATTTCGCAAAGATGGCCGAGGCCGCGGGGCTCCTTGGACTCACAGCCGAAACGCCGGAGCAGGTCGTGCCGATGATTTCCCGGGCTCTCAAGCATGAGGGGCCTGCTTTGGTCGAAGTCCTTGTGAGCCGGCAGGAACTTTCGATGCCACCGACGATTACTCTCGAGCAAGTCAAAGGCTTCAGCCTGTTCATGCTCAGAACAGTTCTCAGCGGGCGCGGCGACGAACTCATCGATCTGGCAAAAGTCAATCTCTTACGGTAACTCGCTGCCGACCAAAGGATAATTCAATGCCAATCCTCAGAATCGATGTGATCGAGGGCGGCAGCGAAGCAGAGCTGAAGGGATTACTTAATGCAATCCACCGCGCGATGCTTGCATTTCGTACTGGACCATACATAGGCAGTGTCAATGTGATGAACACGACCTGCCGGTGGCATGTCCTTCTAATAGTAACAGTGGCGATTTGCAAAATCGCCGCGGGGCAAAGTGTGCCCCCTTCACCAGACCGTTCCTGGCATTTCGCTGTCGAACACGAAGTCCGGGAGGAGGCGAAAGCCTTGCGCGTTTCGCGACTCGCGATCGATGCTACGAAGTCGTATTCGCTCGCTGAGCTGGTGGATTTCGCGGAGCGCAACAATCCCGAGACACGCGTGACATGGGAAGGCGCCAAGGCCCGAGGAGCCGCGTTGCACATCGCGCAGAGCGAATTGTATCCGGCCCTAGCCGCCATTGCACTCTCACAAGTGTACCGCCAGGACGTGTTGTTCGGCAGCAGTTTTGTGCGTCAGACGGTCGCAGCGTTTGGACCGGCGTTGCAGTTGGATTACACCATGTTCGATTTTGGGGCGCGCGCGGGCCGCATCGCGACGGCCCGAGCGGAGCTCGCTGCCGCCAATTTTGTCTTCAACGACACGCACCGAAAGATTATCTTCCAGGTCGCGGACACCTACTACCGCTTGCTGAACGCCGTCGGCCAAGTCGAGGCGGATGAAGCCAGCTTGCTCAACGCGAAGACCGTACAGGAAGCAGCGGAAAACAGGTTGGAACATGGCCTTGCCACTCTTCCAGATGTCCTTGAGGCTCGGAGCGCCACAGCTCAAGCGGAGTACGATCTGCAGTCGGCGCGTGGGTCCGAGGAAATTGCTCGTGGAGACCTGGCGACGACGCTTGGGATCTCGCCGACCGTCAGCATCCGAGTGCAGCCACTCGACGAACTGCCGGCTCCCGAGATGCACGATGATTCGGTCGAGCAGTTACTAGCTCGCGCATCGGAACAACGTCCCGACCTACTGCAGCAGCTGGCGGGGATCAAGGCCGCGGAAGGGAGAGTTCGAGAGGCGCGCGCCGCTTACTATCCTTCCGTGAAATTCGGGGCGACGGTGGCTGGGCAACCAGAATATGGATGGCAGCAACAGCTTCCGGCAACTCAGACGACACGACTGAACGGCGCGGCAGCCGTGCGAATCGATTGGGCCATTTTTGACGGAGGAGCGCGAAAGAACAATCTGCTCAGGGCCCAGGCAAGTCGAGATGAAGCTGCAGCCCAAGCCCGAGCCACCATGGATCAAATTGCGGATGAGGTGTGGCGAAGTTATTCGAACGTCAAAACAGCGTTGCGGCAACGGCAAGCGGCAACTGCACTCCTGGAAGCCTCCAGCCAATCCTACAACGCGGCTGTCGAAGCGTATGGTTACGGCGTCCGCAATTTGCTCGATGTTACGGCGGCACAACAAACGCTGGCGCATGCCCGATCTGCCGATGTCGCGGCACGCACAACGGTTCTCGACGCATTAGCCGATCTTGCTTTTCGAACGGGTGATTTGGTGCGCATGGGTGGTTCCAAGGAGCATCCATGAGACACCAGTCAAATCGTAAAGTTGCAAAAGTTCTGCTCCTGGTTGACGTGATTTCGCTCATGGGTTGTCAGCGCGCTCCGTCGATCGACGTGCTGGGATCCTTTTTCCCGGCCTGGCTCCTTTGTTTGATTCTGGGAATCTTGCTGACGGCGGGAACTCGATTTCTATTGTTGAAGCTGCATCTCGAAGAAGCGCTCTCTCCGCCAATCGTGATGTATGCCTGCCTGACAGCCTTATTCACATTCGGACTTTGGCTCCTTTTTTTCCACTGACGAGGCGCTATGAAACTGAAACCTTGGCAATACTCCCGCCAGAACACGATTCATATTCTTCGTATATCCATCGTATTGGCCGCGGTCGTTCTTGGTCTGGTTGTGCTTTTCGAAATCAATCACCAGCCACGAACGGATGACGCGGAAGTGATGGCCAATTTCATTGGAATCGCGCCGCAGGTGGACGGGCCGATCGTTCGTTTGAACGTCCACGACAATCAGTTTGTAAAGCAGGGCGAACTGCTGTTTGAGATCGATGACCGACCGTATCAGTACGCCCTCGAGAACGCGCTTTCCGAGCAGGCTGCTCTCGAAGGACAAATCGGAGACGAGGGGCGGAGGATTGCGGCACTGGTAAGTGGCGTTTCGGTTTCGCAAGCTAATATCCAGGGCTCGCAAGCGGACGTACTCCGATGGGAAGCAGCGGTCGATCAGGCGCGGGCGGACGTGGCGAACGCAGAGCAGGGCGTGAACAGGGTCAAAGCGGAGTGGACCTATGCGAGTAACAATCTGCATCGCATTGAGCCGCTTCTGGCAAAACAATTCGTGACCGCAGATCAAGTCGACAGGGCGAAAACGTCGGAAATCGCTCAGGCCGAGGCCCTCAAGCAGGCGTCCTCACAACTGCAGCTTTCGCAGGCAGGGTTAAAGTCGGCCTTGGCGCAATACCAACGCTCCAAGGCTGCCCTGGATCAGAGCAAGGCGCAACACGAACAATCGGTCCATGCCGTAACTACCCTTGAACCGCTAACTAACCAGCGTGGGGCCAGAGCATCGGCTGTAAAGAACGCGCAATACAACCTCCACAACTGCAGGGTCTATGCACCATTTGATGCGCGGGTCACGAATCTCACTATTTCGGAAGGTGCCTACGCGCATGTGGGCCAGCAAGTTTTCATATTGATTGACGCACGCACGTGGTGGGCAATTGGTAATTTTCGTGAAAGCACCCTCCAACACATCTCGCCAGGGATGCGGGCAGATGTTTACGTGCTTTCGAAACCCGAAGTGCGCTTCTCCGGAGTAGTGGATAGCATCGGCTTTGGCGTAACGCCTGATACCGACGTTTTTGGCACCTTAGCTCCCGGTCTGCCCGACGCACAGCGAACGCTGAACTGGGTCCATCTGGCCTCGCGATATCCGGTTCGTGTGCGCGTGCAAAATCCCACTCCAGATCTGTTTCGCATTGGAGAATCAGCAGTGGTCACAATTCGGGGCAACTGACAATGGCCGCCATCGTCCAGAGTCTACCCGAGTCGTCCCAACCGCTGGCTTGGTTCGCGGAATTTCTGAAAGGGGAACTCGCCCCATATCCGGGAAGAGCAGCGTTAGTCGCACGTATGACGGTTGCTGGGACTCTGGTCATGATCATCTGCATGACCTTTCGTATTTCCTATGGGTTCCAAGGCGCGATTTATGCACTTCTCATTACGCGTGAGAGTCCTCGCGCCACTCTGCGGTCAGCAGGAACAATATTGCTGGTTACCGGCATCGGTGCGGCCTATCTTTTGATCTCAGCGGGATTTGTGATCAATATTTCAATCCTGCATTTTCTCTGGATCATTGGTTCGTTCTTCGTGGCTTTTTATGCCCTCAGCGCCATGACCAATCACGGTGCTGCGGCTATATTCGCCATTATGATCGCGGTCGGAGTTCCCTTGTGGGATCACCATGTATCAGCCGAAACCAATGTGGAAGATACCCTTAGGGTTATGTTGGCGTCATTGATCGGAGTCGCAGTCACTGCGGCTGTAGAAGTGGCGTTTGTCCGCATGAAGCCTGGAGACGATATCGTTCTGCCCGTTGCGGAACGGTTAGCAGCGGTCCAGAGTTTGCTGAACGGCTACTTAGAGGACCGCCCCGTAGATCGGGAGGTTGAAAAGATCGCCGGGCTGGCCATGCTCGGAACATCAACCTTGCGTAGCGCCTTGCGCCGCTCTGACTATTCGCCAGAGTACACCGCACAGATGAGTGGTGTTGTAGCGCTTGTCGGGAGGCTCATGGATATTGCCGCAACCCTGACGCAGCTCAGCTTCGAGTTTTCCGCCACCGATCAGAAGCAATTGCGCAATTTGGCCGCGACCGTCGCACGCATTCGCACCAATCTAATGAATCGACAAATTCCAGGATCGATTCATTTCAATCCTGATGATGAACCCTTGCGTGGCGTTACATTGCTGCGTGAGATGGAGAAAATAGTCGCGCTAATTCCACAAGCATTTGCGGGTTCTCAAGCGATGGATGAGTACTTGCCCCCTTCAGTCGACTCATCGCGATGGAAGCTTTTCGCGTCGGACGCGCTCACAAATCCTGAGCACCTTCAATTCGCGCTGAAAGGCTGTTTTGCGGCGAGCCTCTGTTACATCGTCTACGACTCCATCGCCTGGCCGGGTATCAACACGGCGGTAACGACATGCCTGCTGACGGGGCTTTCCACGATCGGCGCATCTCGCCAGAAACAGATTTTGCGTTTCGCCGGCGCCTTGGTGGGTGGCTTTCTTATCGGGATGGGTTCGCAGATATTCATTCTGCCCTACCTCGACTCGATTGCGGAATTCACTCTTCTTTTCGTACTTGTCACAGGCGTGGCTGCCTGGTTCCTGACATCTAGCCCTCGGTTGTCATATTTCGGATTGCAGGTCGCTCTGGCTTTCTATCTCATTAACCTGGAGAAGTTCGCCGTGCAGACATCGCTCTCCATAGCAAGGGACCGCATCGTTGGCATTCTGCTTGGACTGTTTATGATGTGGCTTGTCTTTGACCAGTTATGGGGCGCGCCAGCCGCAGTGGAGATGAGACGAACATTTATTTCTAATCTGCGACTGCTGGCTGAGGTTGCGAGGGAACCGCTTTCAAAGGAGCTAAAGGTTGCCAGCCAACGCGGCTACGCCCTTCGCGAGACGATCAATGCGAATTTTGACAAGGTGAGGAGTCTAGCCGACGCAGTTTTGTTTGAATTCAGCTCTTCCCGGCAACAGGACCTCGCATTACGCGATCAAATCCGCCAGTGGCAGCCGCTGCTGCGTATGCTTTTCCTGACGCGAATTGCCTTGTGGAAGTTCCGCGTCCAGCTTCCGGGTTTTGAACTGCCAGAGCCCGTAGTTTTGGCGCAACAAGAATTCGATCATCATCTCGCCACAACGTTGGATGGTAGGGCAGACCGGATGGAGGGGAAATCATCGGAGGGAAGCGATAATTTCAGACGCTCCGTCAAGTCTCTAGATCAGACAATTCGGACCTACTATTCGGAAAAGTCGCACGAAGTGGCGGCTCAGCTTGGAACATTTCTTTCCCTGTCCCGCAGAATCGAAAGTCTGACACTCTCCTTGGATGAGGAGATGCAGCGCAAGATGTAGGAGCTCGAATTCGACCGAGTTGGGACTCAAACCTTGCTTGGCGAGGACACGGTCGTCTTCGCTTGGGCGGCAAAGAAGTCGAGAAGGTCCAAATTTCCGACTAGATTCCTTCAGCTAATGGGATGGTCCGCTGCAGATCTCTAGAAGTTGTAGAGTGCGGTGGCAAGGAGGCATCCCATGAAACTACAAGTGCTAGGCATTGATTTAGGTAAGACGGTCTTTCATCTGGTTGGACTGGATTCAACTGGCAGCGTGGTGATCCGCAAGCGATGTTCTCGCACCCAACTGCTGGCCTTCACCGCGAATTTGCAGGTGCAGTTGATTGGCATGGAGGTCTGCAGTGGAGCTCACTTTCTGGGACGGGCGCTGCGCGCACAAGGTCATGAAGTGCGATTGATGCCGGCGCAATACGTGAAGCCCTACGTGCAGACGAACAAGAGTGACTACCTGGATGCCGAAGCCATTGCCGAGGCGGTGCAACGACCGAGAATGCGTTTTGTGCCGATCAAGACCGAGGAGCAGCTGGATCTGCAAGCGCTGCATCGCGTGCGCGAGCGTTGGGTGATGCGACGCACGGCGGTGGTGAACCAGATTCGCGGCCTTCTTCTGGAACGTGGACTGACCCTGCCCAAGGCCGCAGTCATCTGGATGAGCAACTGCCGCGTATCCTGGAAGACGCTGAGTTGCATCCGTCCGACTCATTCCGTGTTCTGCTGGCGCAGCTCAAATTGGAACTGGAGCAACTGGCATCCCGCATTGAGGAGATGGATCGGGTCATCCAGAAATCGGCCAGAGAGAATGAAGCCTGCCAACGACTCACGGAGATTCCAGGAGTCGGCCCGGTCACCGCGACGGCCTTGATCGCTGCGGTGGGCAACGCCAGCGCCTTTGGAAAAGGGCGAAATCTGTCGGCCTGGATGGGGATCGTTCCGGGAGAGTACTCCACCGGCGGCAAACAGAAGTTACTGGGCATCAGCAAACGGGGCAATAAGTACTTACGAAGACTCTTCGTTCAGGGCGCACGCAGCGTACTGCAACAGCGACACAAGCAGGCTCCTGGTCTGAGCAGTTGGTTGGCGCAACTGTTGGGGCGCACACACCAGAATGTTGTCGTCGTGGCTTTGGCCAACAAGCTGGTTCGCATGGCCTGGGCGGTCTTATGTAAGAACGAACGCTATCGCGCTCCCGTTTTTGCGGTGACCACTTAAAATCCCTGTTTAGGAAAAAAAGTTCCTGCCAGGTCTGCTGGCGGAAAATAGAGATGGCAATGGGTCTCTCCCACACTTTCGAAACCCGAAATCGGAAAAGGTCTCTTCCAGGCCGTCCAGTTTATGAGGACGAAAGCGAGCGGATATCCATCATGGCCCGGAGTCACTGACTCCACCGAAGGCCGAATACATTGGCGCAGACCAACTGCCATCCTTCGTTTTTCGCTTGCAACTCTGCGGCGGACCATACATTTCCGATTACGGTTAAATAGGCATCCGGGTTAGTTCCGGTTAGCCGGCACCGTTATTCAGGAAGAGCAACCTGTCAGAGCGAGTTGCGCTTCCTTCTTTCTGCCGGCCGTCGATCGGCCCACTTCAGGATGGCGTCAAGCGCAGGACAAAGGGATTGGCCCCATGGTGTCAGACGGTATTCAACCTTCGGCGGCACCTGAGGATAGGACGTACGCACAACGATTCCGTCCACTGCCAAGCT
>WNFQ01003953.1_pt1 | contig 11781 bp, 14 predicted proteins | sample 5400171 | NCBI WGS metagenome assembly WNFQ01 (sample SAMN13153356, study PRJNA577476) | soil metagenome | isolation source: 20 cm soil under Madrone tree | place: USA:California | collected 2016-06-14
GGGGTGAGTCTTTGGGGACAAAAGACTAGATTTTTCGGGGAGCAAAAACTTATGCAGGTACAGGTATGTGTCAATTTATGAGAATGTTTAATGATCACAACGAAAGGTGCTCGACAGAGCAATTAACACTATCTATTGTAAGAGAGTGCGTTGTCCAGAGAATGGTAAAAAGAGTGCTGTGATCGGTCCAAAAGTCTGGCCACCCCTTTGAGAGACGATTAGATACCGAGTCGGGTCACAGTCTAATTGAAACACCCACGTCATCCCTCATTGCGATGTTCCATAGATTCTATGCTTTTCTCGTCCCACCGCCTTGATGCCATTTCAGCTTCCATAGCTCGCATGCGTTCCATAAGCCTATGCGTGACTCGGCCCTCATCGATGTTGACGGGACCTGCTGCGGTCTGAACACGCAATGTATCTGCCTCTGCCTTGCTCTTGGCCCAACCATTCTCCGCGTCCGCGAGTCGTAAACGGACAGCCGTCAATTCGGACTTGCTCGCCTCGAGTTCAGCATGCACTTCTGCAAGTTCCGTTTCATGCCCGCATGCAGGTTGACTCCGCCCGTCGGCGTCAGTAGCACGGGACACTGCTTTCCGGAGAGCGCTTTGAGCCTGTTCGAGCGCATGGTCGCGAGACAGCTGCATTTGATCAAGCTTCACTTGCAGTTCGCGTAGCTCCAGTCCCGAACGCTTCCTTGCTTCTGCTGCATTCGCCTCGGCCTGTTCAAGTAGAACACTCTTCAGTGCGAGTTCGTCAGTTAGCTGTGCAATACGCCGGTCCCGCTCAGTTTTTGCAGCAACTGTTTCCGAAAGCTGCCGTTCAAAATCAGCAAGGCGCTCATCCTCCAACCTCGCAACCTCCCCTTGAGAAGAAGCACCAGGCGCCGCGAACTTCGCAAGGTACTCGGTTGAACCTTCCCCATCATCATCGTTGTCTAGGACACGTCTTTGCTTGCCGTTCACACCAGTGGAATGTGGTGGCAGACCATCTGGACTGGGGTTTCCCTCGTGAGTAGTCAGTGGGGAGGCAGGGCGGCCCAATTCTTCAGGGGTAGCAGTTCGAAAAGAAGCACTGTGTGTCGCTTCAGCATTCGATGAAGAGAATGTCGGGTGTTGTGGTTGGTCCTGGGTGGCACCCACAGATGACTTGCGCGCAACTTGGGTAGTGTTCTCACTAGGATTGACAGCACTGGAGTCAGGTTCTAGGGACTTGATGCGCTCTGTGTTCAATCTCGGAGGCTGTCCAAATGAAATGACAAAAAAGAGAGTACATACTTGTCTCAAGAACATGAATAAGCTTAGCTTCATCCGCCTGTGTGCCCGCTAATAATATTCCTCCAAGCACAAAGACCCGTGTCCCATCAGAGCCCATTGCGTGAGCCCACCTTCCACTTGGACTTGGTCCCATGTCTTGAAAAGCGATCCATCGCTGAGCTGAATATTCTATGTGAACGAGCACATGAGATTGAAGTTGCCAAATCACTTACTTGACAGGTTGAGGGCAATCAGATCACCTAAGTTAGTCCCATCGACGGCACGCCCACCAAAGACATACATGAGATCATCGACGAGGACAGCCCCATGGCCTGCACGGGGAGATGGAATGGATCCAGTGCATTGTAACTCAGTCCATTTTCGTGTCGAAATGTCAAACGACCAAGTGTCGTTATACCAATGTGGGTAATTACCACCACCAAATCTACAAAACGTTATAACGAGGGGAGAGGGCGAGGGTGTGAGGTACAAACATGATGATACGGTCGCCGGTGGTTACTGAAACATGTCCGCCCCTCGAAAGGGGCTTCCTGTCTCCGGGTGCTGGTTCATATGACTCCCAGAGAGGATTCGATTTTACTGCGGAAGTGTCTGGTTAAAATGGCTCAGGGAGGGAGGCGCAAAACGTACTACAATTTAAATCGAATGCCCAGATATCATTGAAACGCCTCTTGGTGACCTCGCCTCCAAAGACGAAGAGCTTGGAACCGACCAACGTCATTGTATGGTAGTAACGACCGCCGGGCCCGGGACCGTTGACCAAGACACGGGTCCACTCGCGTGATACTGGAACGCAAGCGCTGATCAACTGGAGTCAGTCTTGACACCAAAAGATCCGACGTACCGAGGTTGAGAAGATAAAATGAATCATCAAGGACCCGATTTGACGCATTCTGGCTTACGAAACTCGTGATCCCGCCCCAAATCACAAGGACAGTGCTGGTGAGCGCGACACCATGTCCGGCACGTGGTTTGGGAGAATCTCCGCTGGTATGCAAGAGAGTTGTGGAGAAATCCCGAGTTGAGAACACATATAGATCGTTGTGTGTAGAGCTGTTTCTATAGCCTCCAAAGAGGAACAATTGGCCGGCGGCAGTGGCAGTCGTGGAAAGGGCATGACCATATCGAGGAAATGGTGATGGGGACTGTCCTAAGGGGGCATGTGCAGACCATGGGTAGACAAGCTGCGACTGTTGCTGTGAGGCGAGTCCATCGGAAGGGGGCAGGTTAGAAGAGGAAAGCTTCTTCAAGTTCTTCCGAGAGAAGAAAGACATGCTGGATTAGACGGTGGTAAGGCAGAGAGCCAAAAGGCGCGTTCAAATACAATTGACGCTGGAGCTCGAGGCCAGTGGCTGTGCGTGTCACCGTGACGCACGTCTGTACCCGTGTCATTCACCGACCTCCCACGCGACCAAATCGTTACCGGGGACGGGGCACTGCGCTCCTCGAAGAGCAATGCCACTGTACCAGGTACTGTACTGAAGTACTTCTGACGTTCGTTTGACTCTCGAGTTTCGACCGGCCCGGCTTGACTTCTCTCTTAGATTTTTTGCCGGAACCGGGATCTGAGCCTCCTATGCAATTTGCAGTCAGTGGCATAAGAAGTTAAGCCAGACATAAAATGGGCCAAAGTCTTATTGCTGGAAGAGAAGAGGAAAGTTGATACAGTACAGGACATTCAACTTACAAAAAACGCTCAGGCTCCGACTCTCAGCTCTTAAGCATCATCGCTTTCTACAGACTCAACCTCAAGGAGATTCCTTTACGCCGCCGCTGTCAACTCACCGGAACCTACGATGTGTGTGGGGCAAAAACACTACATCCTGCACGACCACCTCATGCTGACATGATTGAATGTGAATAATTCACAAATTGAAGCAGTAAAGGGTGAGTGGGATGCTTTCCTCCCGTACAAAACTTGAAAGCGTCACAGTGAATATGATTAGATAGGAACAGCATCGTACTATTGTAGTATTTCAAGTCCCCATTTCCCTAAGATGAAAGGAGCCAATACGAGTCATCCTGGCCAGAACATCTCGTTACAACGACAATCTCTGCAAATCCCTGACAATGACAACAATTCCATTCAACACCAACCACCGTCATACCTCGCGTCTCTGTACACTATCTGCTTATCTCAGCGAGTTCCACATCTATTCTGCGTGATCAGTGGAGGTCGTCACATTGGGCGGCCTTGTAACTACCTCCAACACGAATGACTGGCTCGCTTTTCATTTCATGTCAAGTGTTCAGCGCAGTGAACGCGGAAGGAATGCTTCCAGCAGCAGCAGAAAGGGGTGTCAGCCAGCACCAGTATCTCCCCAGGAGTTTAGGAGGACTTGGGCGACGATGGGCTGCAGTTCCGCCCCGATCCGAGCGTGGGTCCGAAGCACACCGTCCACACCCAAACTGTCAAATCAATCCATAGTCATCTATTCCTTCACCGCATACAACGATGTCGACAAAGGATCCAAAGATCGAGTATTTCAGGGTGTATTCAGCATATACATTTCGTTAACCCCTAAATAATCAGAAGGACTGGAATGCAATGGAGCGATTGCACGAGAGGAAGACAAAGCGGATGTGTCAGTGTTAACAAATTGGGGACGACTCGGGCGGTAAAATAGATAGTAGGGTACTGTGGCGAGATCATTTTGACGAATTGCGATTCGCAGGTGTTTGAGGAACTAGCTTTGAAAGTCTATTTCCATAGCTTCCGGACCTTGTGTTCCTGACCAAGACCCATTGAAATTTGGGGTAACGATGTATGTGAGTGAGAGATTCGGCGTATGGGAAGAGGAGTGCAGCACACCAGTCAGAAAAGCAGCCCATCCTTTTGAGAGTGAAAATTAGATACCGAGTAGATCAGTCCAATTGAAACACCCACTTCAATCCTCATTGGTACACTCCATCATTTCAAAACTTTTCTCGTTCCACACGTGCGGTGACGCTATTTTGGCTTCTAAAGCTCGCACGCGTTCCATAAGCCTACGCGTGACTCCGTCCTCATCCGTATTGGCGAAATTTGCCTCAGTCTTGGCGCCCGATGTGTCTGCCTCTGCTTTGTTCTTGGCCAAACCACTCTCAGCGTCCTTGAGTCGTAAATGGACTGCCGCCAATTCGGACTTCCTCGCCTCCAGCTCGGCACGCACCTCTGCAAGTTCTCGTTGGCTCCACTCGTTTGCTTCAGCGGCGCGGGATGTGGCTTTCTGCAGGGCACTTTGAGCCTGCCCGAGCGCGTGGTCGCGAGACAGCACCAATTTGTCTAGCTTCGCTTGCAATTCGCGATTTGCCTCGGACTGTCTGAGTAGAGCACTATTTTGGGCAAGCTCGTCAGTTAGCTGTGCAATGCGCTGGTCCCGCTCGGTTTGCGCAGCCTGCATTGCCGACAACTTTCGTTCAAGCTCAACGAAACGCTCATCCTCCAACCGTGAAATTTCTTTCTCAGGAGAAACACCGGGCACCACGAGCTTCGCATAGTGCCCCCTCGAACCTCCGCTATCGTCGTCGTCCTCCGCGATATGTCTTGGCTTATCATTCGCACCCGAGGGTTGTGATGGTAGGTCATTTGAACTGGAGTTTCGCTCACGAGTAATCTGCGGGGAGGCGGGGAGGCCCAATTTCTCGGGGGTAGCTCTTTGAAAAGAGGGAGCACCATGTACTGCGTGGGCATCCGACGAAGTGGTTGTCCCCTCTTGTGGTTGTCCCTGGGACAGAGGACCCGCAGATGATTTCCGCGCAAGTTGGGTGGTCTTCTCACTAGGATTGCCATCGTTGGTGTTGGGTTTCGAGGAATCGAGGAGTTCTGCGTTTTCGATCTTGGAGGCCATCCAAATGAAATGACAAAGAGAGTACATACTTGTGTCGAGAACGTGAATAGGCTTAGCTTCATCCACCGGTGAACTTGATGATGATACTCCTCCAAGCACAAAGACTCGAGTCCCGTCAGAAGCCATGGCATGATGACTCCTTGCGCTTGGACTTGGTCCTATGTTTTGAAATGCGGTCCATCGCTGAGCTGGATATCCATTTGAACGGGCGCATGGGGCTGAACATGCCAAACCACTTACTTGACAAGTTCAAGGCACTCAGATCACCTAGGGTGGTTCCATCGATAGCCTTCCCACCGAAGACATACATAACGTCATCGATGAGGACAGCAGCATGACCTCCACGGGGAGACGGAATGGACCCCGTGCATTGTAGCTCAGTCCATTTTCGTGTCGAAATGTCAAATGACCAAGTATCGTTATACCAATGTGGGTAGTGACCACCACCAAATCTACGAGACATTATAATGAGGCGAGAGGGTGAGGATGAGGGAGGTACGAACACGATGATACGGTCGCCGGTGGTTACCGAAACATGAACGCACCTCGCAGGGGGCTTCCTGTCTCCGGGTGCAGGTTCGTATGACTCCCAAACAGGATTCGAATTCACTGCAGGAATATCTAGTAAAAATGGCTCATGGAAGCGAGGGGCAAACGTACAACGATTCAGATTGAGTGCCCAGATATCATTGAAACACTGATCGATCCCGGGCCAGCCACCGAAGACGAAGAGATTGGAACCAACCAAAATCACGGTATGGTAGGAACGACCGCAGGGCCCGGGATCATTGACCACGACGCGGGTCCACTCTCGCGATACTGGAAGGCAAGAAGCTCTGATCAGCTGGAGCGGGTGTTGACATCAAAAGATGCGACATGCCGAGGTTGAGAAGATAAAGTGAATCATCTTTGGCCAGATTTTGCAGATTATTGCCACTGGATATCGTCCGCCCACCCCAAACCAAAAGGAGAGTGCTAGTGAGCACGGCACCATGTCCGTAACGCGGGTCGGGAGTCTCTCCACTGGTCTGCAAGAGAGTCATGGAAAAATCCCGTGTTGAGAACATATATAGACCGTTGCGTGGAGAATCGTGTGCAAAACCTCCAAAGAGGAAGAATTCACCGGTGGTAGTGGCAGTCGTGCAAAGCGCACGACCAATTCGGGGAAATGGTGATGACGACTTTGTTAATGGGGGAGCATGTGCAGACCATGGGTAGACAGGCTGCGAGTGTGAGGCGAGCCCAATGGCAGGGACCGAGTTAGGAGGGGAGTGCTTCTTCCGAGAGAAGAACGGCATGCCGGATTAGAGGGTGGTAAGGCAGAGAAGAGAAGGCACCTCAAACAAGCAAACAAGCTACCTGTGCCCAAAACCGGAAGGTTCGGCCAGTTCGGTGTCATCCGTGGCTGGCTGACAGCCGTCACTCGGATCTGTCAACGGATCTGTCAACAAGCCATTCACTGAGCCCCATCTAAGTACCCCCGTCCCCCGACTGCCCAAATAACCGCCGCACAGAGGGAAATCTGTGCCAAATGCTTGTGTCCCACGCACATCAAACCAACTATTCCACTCGTGTCCAGGGACGGGACGGGGCATCTTAATGAGAAATGACTCGATTGAAGCTTGAAGCTTGAAAAGCGATGCTATTCGTTTGACTTATGACTTTCTTGACTGCTGGGATTCGTGCCGGTATCTGCACGCGTCTTGCATCAGGAAGATCACGCGTTACTTGGGGGTGGTTTGGCCATGATGCATGATCACCAAGTTTTTTTTTTTTGGACATGATCACCAAGTCATGCCGAATCATACCAAGTCACCCAAAGATGTTGTAATTGGCCAAAAAAAAGAGATCGCGGCCAACGTCTCTGCCAAAAAACCTTAGGTCGTCTCAATCCCACAGAATAGGCTAAGACGTTCAAGGTGGCCGTTTTCACACAAAAGGTGTTTGAGGAACCCCAATTCGTATCGGCATTGTGGATTCCATCCAAATGGATCACTGGCAGTCAAAACACTTTCATAAAACATTGTATTAACTTACATTGCAATACGGTTATATTTATGCATTCGGTAATACCAACACGGTACTCGGGACAGGCAAGGGTAACTCCACCCATGCTGGGTCAACGCGCAGCCATATATCAGTTCTACGCTGTCATAGAGCAGTAGAGTTGAAGGCACCACGGGCAGATTCTCGCAATCTATCCTGTGATCCTTGTATGAGCAGATAAAACAGGCCACAGGTTGCGTCTTGGATTGTGGACCGAAGAGCTACAGTTGGCAATACGCACAGGTCAGTCGCTTAGAAACAGGATATCATGAGGAGGAAACTACAGTTCCTGTAAGGCCAGGCCGGGCTTGTTATTCTTCCAGACTTACTATTCTACACCATTTGTCATCTGGAACTTCACGTCACTGTGAAAAAGATATAACTTACTTCAATCAGGTGTTAACTCCCGGAATGGAATGATGCTTTTCTTCGGCCAGGCACTGGCCGGTGTCTGCGGGCATCCGGGGGTGGTGAGAATGTCAGAGCATGCATCTCGCCACACCACTTGGCGACCAGCTTCCCGATCCCATCGTGCACAGGCGTCACAGGCTTGTCTGGATTTGAAAAGTTCATCACGACAGAGTAGAAGGTACTGTATTCCGATCCTGGTCAATAATGGTCGTGTTGCACAGGTTTCGATACCTGCCCGGGTTTGGCCCAAGGGTATGCAGAGGTAGGGGTAAGGGTACAACCTCTTGACCCTTTGCTAAAAGGACCACAAGGGCTTACGTTGGTGATAGGGCCGAGGAAGGTGGTGTAAAAGCCCATGAAGGCTAAGAAGGCTGTCGCACTGCACAGGCGGGCATGAGAATTCAAGAGTTTGTTCTCAGACGCACGCACCTTGCGGGTATTTCCCATGGACAGAGCGCCCACCCGCCAATGAATGTGCAGATGACCTGCCCACGCCGAAATTGATATAACATGGCCAAAGTGTGGTCATGTTGTCCCTAGCACTGAGAGTTCGCTGAGATGTTTGTGCCTAGCGTACCGAGAGTAAACGCAAAAGATGTGAAGAAAGCAGCCCTGTGGTTGTCCCAGTCACGGTGGTCGATAAGCTTGAGTGGTCTCAGATAACTTGAACGTAAAGGGCGATGCTCGCACTGGTCACAGCTGAGTACATTTATGGGAGGATGAAGAGAAGGACATTTTTTTGGCGGACCTTGACTGGCTTGCCATTTTACAGTGAGTGGCCTTGCGCAGATCGTTCGCTGATCCATGTGGTGGTACAACAAATTAACATATCCCTTCACCGCATACAACGACGTCGACAATGATTTCAAAGATCGAGTATTTCAGGTATTCAGCATATACATTTCGTCAACCCCTAAATAATCAGAAGGACTGGAATGCGATGGGGCGATTGCATGAGAGGTGGAGACTAGCCAATGTAAGGACAACAAGAAGACAGTGGGTGCATAAGTGTTAACAAATTGGGAACCATTGAGACGACTTGGGCGGCATAACAGATAGTAGGGTACTGTGGCGAGATCATTTGACGAATCGCGATTCGCAGGTATTTGAGGACTAGCGAAAGTCTGTTTCCATTGCTTCCGAACCTCGTGTTCCCGACCAGGAAAAACGTTAGACCCATTTAAATTTGGTATAAAGATATACGTGAGCGAGCTGTTCGGCACTGGCATATGGGAAGAGGGATGCAGGACAGTCAGAAAAGCTGCCCATCCTTTTGAGAGTGAAAATTAGATACCGAGTAGGGTCAGTCCAGGCCCGGCAATTGAAACACCCACTTCAATCCTCATTGCTGCACTCCATCATTTCGAAACTTTTCTCGTTCCACGCGCTCGGTAACGCCATTTTGGCTTCTATAGCTCGCACACGTTCCATAAGCCTACGCGTGACCCCGCCGTCATCAGTATTGACGAGATTTGCCGCAGTCTTGGTGCCCGATGTGTCTGCCTCTGCTTTGCTCTTGGCCCAACCGCTCTCAGCGTCCTTGAGTCGTAAATGGATTGCCGCCAATTCGGACTTCCTCGCCTCGAGCTCGGCACGAACCTCTGCAACCTCTTGTTGGCCCCGCTCGTTTGCCTCAGCGGCACGGGATGTGGCTTTCTGCAGGGCACTTTGAGCCTGCTCGAGCGCGTGGTCACGAGACAGCACCAATTCGTCGAGCTTCGCTTTCAACTCGCGTAGCTCCAGTCCTGCGCGCTTCTTTGCTTCCACCTCATTTGCCTCGGACTGTTTAAGCAGAGCAAGCTCGTCAGCTAGTTGTGCAATGCGCCGGTCCCGCTCGGTTTGCGCAGCAAGCATTGCTGACAGCTTTCGTTCAAGCTCAAAGAGACGCTCATGCTCCAACCGTGAAATTTCTTTCTCAGGAGAAACATCAGGCGCCACAAGCTTCGCATGGTCCCCCATCGATCCTTCGCTATCGTCCTTCTCCTTCGCGATATCTCTTGGCTTATCATTCACCCCGGGGTTTCGCTTATGAGTAATCCGCGGGGAGGCGGGGTGGACCAATTCTCCGGGGGTAGCTCTTTGAAAAGAGGGAGTACCATGTACTGTGTGAGCATCCGATGAAGAGGTTGTCCGCTCTTGTGGTTGTCCCTGGGTCAGAGGACCCGTGGATGATTTCCGCGCAAGTTGGGTGGCCTTCTCACTAGGATTTACATCGTTGAAGTTGAGTTTCGAGTAATCGAGCAGTTCTAAGTTTTCGATCTTGGAGGTCGTCCAAATGACATGACAAAAAGAAAGTACATACTTGTGTCGAGAACGTGAACAGGCTTAGCTTCATCCACCGGTACGCCTGATGAAAATCCTCCAAGCACAAAGACCCGTGTCCCGTCAGAAGCCATGGCATGAAGCATCCTTCCGCTTGGACTTGGTCCTATGTTTTGAAATGTGGTCCATCGCTGAGCTGGATATTCATTTGAACGAACGAATGAGGCTGAACATGCCAAACTACTTACTTGACAAGTTCAAGGCACTCAGATCACCTAGGATGGTTTCATCGACGGCCTTCCCACCGAAGACATACATAACATTATTGATGACGACAGCGGCATGTCCTGTACGGGGAGATGGAATTGACCCCGTGCATTGTAGTTCAGTCCATTTTCGCGTCGAAATGTCGAATGACCAAGTGTCGTTATACCAATGTGGGGTATCATTACCACCAAATCTACAAGACGTTATAATGAAGGGAGAGGACGAGGACGAGAGGGGTACGAACACGATGATACGGTCACCGGTGGTTACCGAAACATGAGCGCACCTCGGAGGGGGCTTCCTGTCTCCGGGTGCAGGTTCATATGACTCCCAAACAGGATTCGAATTTACTGCAGGAATATCTAGTAAAAATGGCTCATGGAAGCGAGGGGAAAACGTACAACGATTTAAATTGAGTGCCCAGATATCATTGAGAAACCTCCTACCGGACCAGCCACCGAAGGTGAAGAGATCGGAACCAACCAAAGTCACGGTATGGTTCCAACGACTACAGGGCCCGGGACCATTGACCACGACGCAGGTCCACTCTCGTGATACTGCAAGGCAAGAAGCTGTGATCAGCTGGAGCAGGTCTTGACATCAAAAGATCCGACATGCCGAGGTTGAGAAGATAAAGTGAATCGCCATGGCCCTGATTTTGCACATTCTTGTGATTGGAATTCGCCAACCCGCCCCAAACCAAAAGGTGAGTGCTTCTCTCCACTGGTCTGCAAGAGAGTTGTGGAGAAATCCCGTGTTGAGAACACATGAATATCATTGTGTGGAGAGCTGTGTGTATAACCTCCAAAGAGGAACAATTCGCCGGTGGCAGTGGCAGTCGTGGAAAGCGTATGATAATATCGAGGAAATGGTGACGGCGACTTTCCAGATGCGAGAGCATGTGCAGACCATGGGTAGACAGGCTGCGAGTGTGAGGCGAGTCCAATGGCAGGAGCCAAGTTCGAAGGGGAGTGCTTCTTCAGAGAGGAGAAGGGCATACTGGATTATACGGTGGTAAGGCAGAGAATCGAGTCTTGGGCACAGGGTAAGGGTAGCTTGTTTCAAATTGTTTGAGGCACTTTATGTGGTTGACAGGCGCTGACCTGACCTCCAGCCGTCACTCCAACCAGCCATTCACTGAGGTCTGTCCCCATCCTTCTTGAACCACTACCACCATGTCAACCCAGACACCCCTCCTCAATTTCCTGCCCCCACCAGGGGAGCAGCTCTGCAACCTCTTACCTCTCAACCATGACTCTTTAGTGAGTGTCCTGGGCTTAGCCCTTGGCTATCTGAAGGTCATGCATCCAGTCAAAAAACCCAGAGCTGAAATGACTGTGACTGCCCACATCATCACACTTTCATTAACGACCCCCTTGTCAAAGCCATTCTTCCCCAGGCCCCTGCTACCAGCACCCCCTCAAAAGAGCTCACCGCTATCCAGAGCAAGCTTACAGCACTGGAGTCCACAGTTGCTTTGCTGGCCAAGGCCAGTAAGACCCCCACCCCCACAACCCTGCCAGCAACCCACTCTAAGACAGCCCAAACTCCAAACAAAGGAGCCTCAGTAACCCTGCCCACCTACATGGCTAAAGCCACTGTTCCCCCATGCCCTAGTGTCGTGGTGAACACAGCCACATACACCTGGTGAGACAATAAGCGGCCTAGCCCCACTGACCTCTGTGCCA
>WNFQ01003276.1_pt1 | contig 11780 bp, 6 predicted proteins | sample 5400171 | NCBI WGS metagenome assembly WNFQ01 (sample SAMN13153356, study PRJNA577476) | soil metagenome | isolation source: 20 cm soil under Madrone tree | place: USA:California | collected 2016-06-14
GCGAATCTTAATTTTCTGATGGGCTTGGCTCTAGCGCATCAGGAAAAATGGGGCGAAGCGAAGCTGGCGTTCGAGACCGGCTTACGGAAAGCGCCAGGGGATGCGCGCTTTCTCGTTGAACTGGCCGGCGTCGCCTACAAGCAGAAGGATTTTCGCGCTGCGAAGGACCGCTTGCACGCGGCGCTTTGGCTCAAAGCGCAAGACGCTTACGCTCGCGAATTCCTCGCAACGGTATATTTTCTCGAAGGCAACCTGGAAGCCGCGCTCAAATACTGGAATCCTGAAGACAAGCCGCGGCTGCGAAGCGTTGCGTTTATGCCATCCCTGCATCTGAAAGAATCTCTCAGCAAGCGCGCCCTAGCCTTCAACGCTCCTCAAGTCCTGACCGGAGACACACTCCTCGCCACGGAATCGCGCTTGGACCTTCTCGGCATCTTTTCCAGCCGGCGAATGGAACTTATACCAACCGATTCCGGGAATTACGATGCGGCGCTGCACCTGGCGGAGAAGAACGGCTGGGGCGATTCGAAGGTGGAAGGCGTCATTTCGCTCTTGAGCGGACTGCCCTACGCCACGGTCTATCCGGAGTTTTACAATCTGGGCCATGATGCGGTGAATGTAACTTCGCTCGCGCGGTGGGATTCGGAAAAGCGCCGCGTCTCACTCGCCGTTTCCCTGCCCGTCTACGGTGACCCGAGCCTGCGCTTGAAGCTTTACGCCGATGCACGCAATGAAAACTGGAACCTGACGCGAACTTTTTTCAGTGTGGGCACGCTGAGCGATTTGAACCTTCGCCGTGTGGCTGCCGGCGCGGAATTTCGTTCCGTCGTGAATGGCAGATGGAGTTGGAGCGGTGGCGCGGAGGTTGCCCGTCGAAACTTTCGAAATCTACTTGGGCCGCTTTCGTCCTCGGAGCGGCCATTCTTTACCGCAACCACTTCACTTGCAGGATGGCTTGCTGCCGGCCGTTCTCTGCTGCGCGTCCCCGAGCGCCGCTTCACGCTGGATACCACGGCCGAATTGCGAACGGGCCGCGATTTTGCGAATGGTCTCGGTCCGTTTGCTTCCCTGCGCGGATCGCTCCTCGCACACTGGCTTCCGCAAGCGCAAGGCGATGACTACGAGATGCAGACGCGATTTCGCGCTGGTGGAACCGCAGGCAAAGTCACGATCGATGAACTCTTCCAGTTGGGCATCGAACGTGACAATGACCTCTGGCTTCGCGGGCACGCCGGCACCAGCGACGGTCGAAAAGGCGCTGCCCCGCTCGGCCGGCGATACTTCCTCGCGAATTGGGAGATGGACAAGAATATCTACCGGAACGGCTTCTTCACCATGAAGCTTGGACCGTTTCTCGACAGCGGAGCGGTTGCGGATTCCTCAGGCCTCTTCGGTTCGCAGCGCTGGCTCTGGGATTCCGGCATTCAATGCAAGGTGCAAGTCTTTGGCAGCGTGACCGTTCTACTCTCCTATGGCCGCGATCTGCGCGGCGGCAAAGGCGTTTTTTACGGGACCGTGCTCCGGTGAATTTCATGTGCCACTTCGATCGGGGCAGATGCAATCCACGTCGCGTAACGCCGCAGCCGTTTTGCGCGTCACACAAACTGGTCGGCAGACGGCTGGAATCCATGACGGGTGGCGACTGCCGCGGTTGCGCGTTTACTTCAAACAGGGGCAAACAATGTCAAAGCGGTTTCTTTCTGCTGGTTGCATTCTTGCGGTCGTGTGTGGCTTGGCGCTGACGCTGGCAGGTATGGGCTTGCGCGCGCCCTCCGGCGCGGCGGATCAGCCGGGTTCGTGGGGATTCGAAACAGCCAATCTGGACAAAACCTGCAAGCCCTGCGACGACTTCTATCAATTCGCCATGGGCGGGTGGATGAAGTCCAACCCCATCCCGGCGGAATACTCCACCTACGGCAGCTTCACGCGGCTTGCGGATCAGAACCAGAAAAATCTTCGCCAGCTTCTTGAGGATGCCGCCAAGGCCAAGGCCGCTCCTGGATCCAACGAACAGAAGATTGGCGACTATTACGCAGGCTGCATGGACATCGCGGCGATTGACGCCGCGGGAGCGAAGCCCATCGAGCCGGAACTGGCGCGCATCGCGAACATCAAGAATATCCTCGACTTGCAGGCGGAAGCCGAACGCCTGCAAGGCATGGGCGTGGGCGCGCTCTTTCGTTTCACATCGCGTCAGGACCTCAAGGACAGCACCGTCGTGATCGGCGGCGCTTCGCAAGGCGGGCTCGGCTTGCCGGAGCGCGAGTATTATTTGAAGACCGACGAAAAATCCCAGCAGCTTCGCGACTCCTATGTGAAGCACGTTGCCAATATGCTCGCGATGCTCGGTGATCCGGCGGACAAGTCCGCGGCGGAAGCAGGCGTGGTTTTGAAGCTGGAAACGGCGCTGGCGAACGCGTCAGCGAAAAATACCGATCTTCGCGACCCGGAAAGAAACTATCACATGATGGCGCTCGCGGACTTGAAGACGCTCACGCCCAATTTTTCCTGGGAAGCGTACTTTCGGGCGGCGGGCCATCCGGAACTGAAACAGATCAACGTCGGTCAGCCGGATTTCTTCAAGGGCCTCGATGCGCAATTAACGGCGACTCCGCTCGAGGATTGGAAAACCTATCTGCGCTGGCATCTCGTTAACGCCGCCGCCTCGGAGCTTCCGGAGAAATTTGTCGCCGAAGAATTCGACTTCCGCGGCAAGACGTTGACCGGCGCCAAGGAAATTCAGCCGCGCTGGAAGCGCTGCGTGCAAGCTACCGACCGGACCCTGGGCGAAGCGCTGGGACAGCTTTATGTGCAAAAATATTTTCCGCCTGAAGCCAAAGCCCGCGCGCTCGAAATGGTGCGCAATTTGATCGCCGCTCTGAACGACGATTTGCAGACCCTCTCCTGGATGGGCCCGCAAACGCGCGCGCAAGCCGCCGCGAAGCTGCAAGCCTTCGCCGTGAAGATCGGCTACACGGACAAATGGCGCGATTACTCCACGCTGAAGATCGAGCGCTCCAGCTACTTGCAGAACACTCTCCGCGGAGCGGAGTTTGATTTCGCCCGGCGCTTGTACAAGATCGGCAAGCCGGTGGACCGCACGGAATGGGGCATGACGCCTCCCACCGTCAACGCCTACAACAGCAGCAGCTTGAATGAAATCGTCTTCCCCGCGGGCATCCTGCAGCCGCCCTTCTACGATCCGAAAGCGGACGACGCCGTGAACTACGGCGGCATGGGCGCCGTCATCGGCCATGAAATCACACACGGCTTCGACGACCAGGGCTCGAAGTTCGACGCCCACGGCAACCTGAGCGATTGGTGGACCGTGGAAGATCGCAAGAATTTTGACGAGCGCGCCAGTTGCGTGGAAAAACAATTTGACGGATACGAAGTCGAGCCCGGTCTGCACCAAAACGGCAAACTCGTGCTGGGCGAAAGTATCGCGGACCTCGGCGGCCTGGCCATCGCTTACGCAGCGTATGAAAAATCGCTCGAAGGCAAGCCGCGGCCGAAAGAGATCGACGGCTTCACCGCCGAGCAACGCTTCTTTCTCGGCTGGGCGCAGGTCTGGGGCGCGAATCAGCGGCCGGAGGCCGCGCGGCTACAAACCAAAACGAACCCGCATCCCCTGGCGCGTTTCCGCGGCAATGGGCCGCTCTCCAACTTGGCCATCTTCGCGCAAGCCTTCGGCTGCAAGAAGGGCGACGCCATGGTTCGCGAGCAAGCTTGCAAGATCTGGTGATGGTTTTCCGCGAACCTGCCAAGAAATCCAGTGGCGCTTCGAAAGGCTTGCTTTAGAAATGCGCGACAACCCCAGCGCCAAGCTGGAAATTGTTCTGGCTCTGGCTGAAAAAGCTCGTGCGGATGTAGTTCGCTTCGAGGCGGCCGGAAAAACGCGAATTGAAGTTGTAATCAGCGCCGCCACCGAGTTGGAGAGCGAACGCATTCCTGCTGTTCCCCGCCGTTTGCGGCTGCTCGTGTGCTCCGCCGAAAATGCCGTGCAACCAGGGATCCCACCGCTTGTATCGGTGCCAGACAATCTTTGGCCCCGCGCCGTAGACCAGCAGCTTCACGTGTTCATGGTCAAATATTTCCGCCGGCGCGAAGGCGGCCGAGACGTTTCCTTCGATGCCAAACCATTCGTTCGTGTAATACGTCACGGCTGTTTTCACGCCCACGGCGTTGGCGTTGAAGATGGACGAGCGAAACCGGATCCAGTTGAATCCCAAACCTAACTCCCAACGAACAATATCGTCCCGGGAGTACAGGAACTTCGGCTTGGGCGAAGGAGCTGCTGGCTCCGCGGCCTCGATCGGCACGGCCAACGCTGTAGCAATGACGGGCGCCTCAAACGCATTCATCGGCTTTGCCGCTGGAAAGAAAAACACGCCGTTGCCGGTCAGGGAACGGATTGGCGTCACTCTTGGGGCGGAGCTTGCTGTAAAATCCGATGCTACATTCGCGTTATCGTTCTTTTCAGCGGGCGCGGTCTCTTGCGCCTGCGCAACACACACGCATCCAAGCACCAGCAACGCCGTTGCAAAAATCCTCATGATGATGCTCCCCTCAGAGGGCTGGCCCCACGCCTGGGAATAGCCGCCTTGCTACGGTAAACAACCCCGAGGCCCTTTGTCTATCTTCTTTCGCGGCGAGCGGGATAAAAGAGAAAATGACGCGCCACTCTTCCGCTGTGCTGCTCCAGTTGACACGGCGTCGGAGACGGAGCTAGCGGCCGTGGCGCAGATAGTCGTCGGTCTTGTTCAGCCAGTCTTCGCGCGGCGGGTCGAAGACGTCGAGATCCACCGTGTCTTCCAACGCCCAGGCTTCGTGGGGCATCATCGAGGGGATGCACAGTACTTCGCCGGCGCGCACCACGATTTCCTTGCCGTCGATTGCGAATTTCAGCGCGCCCTCGAGGATGTACGTCACCTGCTCGTTGTGGTGGTGATGCAGCGGCACGTGCGCGCCCTTCTTCATCAGCACGCGCGCCAGCATAATCTTGGCGCCGACAACCATTTCGCGTTCAATCTGCGGATTCAATTTCTCGCGTTCCACGTTTTTCCAGGCGATATGTTTCGATTGGGACGGAGTGCTCATTTCATGTCTCCATACAATTTCGCGGCGTTATCGTGCAGGTACAAGCGCGCCAGTTCGACGGCTTTTTCCTCGGTGAATGCGCCTTCAGCGACGAGTTCCGCAAGCGCCGCGGCCACCGCCGTTCGCGCGGAGCGAACCGCCAGCCAGAACGTTTCTTCCGCGCCGACCGCATCATTGAATGGGAAAGCGTCCGACGCAAACATGATTTTCTCGGGGAAAAGCGAAACCCACTGCTTTAGGATGTTCTTCAACTCCGATGGATACACGTAATAGCCCATCAGCGAGGAGTCCGTATACACGTTTTTAGCGGCCGTCAGCCAGATCATATCTAGGGTGTAGGGATAGCCGCCGTGGATCAGCACGAATTTCACGTTGCTGTACCGCGGATCGCGCAAAACGTTTTCGAGATTAAGCGGGTTGCCGTTGCGCAAGCTGAAATAGTCGCCGATGCCGACCGCGCTGTGAAAATGAACCGGGAGCTTCAGTTTTCCAGCTTGATCGATCAGCACGCGGAAGACGTAATCTTGAAACAGACGGTATTCCTCCGCGGTGGGAGCGCCGCCCGCACGATATTTGGAGTAAATCGCTTCCGCCTTCTCGCGCGGCGGATCCGAGAAATGGAGCGAACGGAAATAGGCGGCCTCGAATTTCATGGCCACGCCGCCTTTTATCTGATTGTCCGTGAGTGTTCCGCGAACGAATGCTTCATAACCGGCCAAGTCGGCAGGCAGGCCGTTCACGGATTCTTGCTTCAGGTAACGCTGCAGCACTTTTTCCTGCAGCGGGATGTACACGCCCATGTCGCCATTTCTAGCGGCCTGCTCGTGATTGTCGAAAGGAAACAGGAACGAATCGACGAAAAAAACCCAGCGAAATCGTTTCGGGTCCAGGTAAGGAGCCAAAGCCACGCGATTCGCGAGACAGGTCTCGATGTTCATTTTGTCAAGGACGCTGTTCCAGTACGCCGTGCCGCCTGCGGCTTCCGCTGCTTTTTTCTTGTCGATCAGCCATTTCGCGTGCTCGGGCTTGAAATCGTCAAAGGGGTAGCCGAAGAGCGCTTTCGCCGCGGCCACAAATTCGGGATTTGTATCGCGAAGGCGCAGCACGGTGCTTTCCCCGGGTGGTGAAGCCATGGCGTCCATGTCGGAATCGTCGGGAAAAGTCGCGTGAGAATGATTGTCGTAGATGGGGATGCGGTCGATCTGCTTCAGCAGTCTGTCGTACGTTTTCTTCAGATCCGCGCCGGGCAGCGGACTCGCCTGCGCTTGTACCGCTGTTGCGCCGGCGAATCCGAAGAGCAGGGCCGCGCCAAAGTGAAATAAATGTTTCATTTTTCCCGATTCCTCATGACCGCTTGTTTGCTTCGCAATCAGCGAAGAATTGCGAGACGCGTGGAGCCCAGCGCTAAAAAATCGGCGGCGCCGGGGCTAGCGCGAAACTGCCGCGCGCCAGTGCGCAGACACGCGCTGCATGCGCTCCAGCGCCTCTTCCAGCAAGTTTCTTGCGCTCACGAGCGAGAAACGCAAATAATTTTTGCCGCCCGGACCAAACGCCGCGCCCGCAATCCCGGCGACACCGGCTTCTTCGAGCAGCAGCTTCTGCAGCTCTTCGGCGGCAAGTCCCGTATCTTCGATGTTCACCCACGCGTAGAACGCCCCATCCGGCGCCTGGCAGCGAAATCCGGGGATGCGCACCAGCCCGGCGACGAATTGGTCGCGCCGTTTGCGGTATTCCGTCACCATGGCCTCCACGGCATTCGTGGAATCGCGGAGCGCTTCAATGGCCGCCACCTGCGTGAATTCCGCCGTGCAAGTGAAAGTGTTCAACACGAGCAGATCCATCGCATCGATCACGCGCACCGGCGCGACGGCGTATCCCAGGCGCCATCCGGTCATTGCGAAGCTCTTGGAAAAACCATCGATGATGACGGTGCGATCCGCCATGCCGGGCAACGCCGAAATGGATTGATATTCGCCGCCGAACAAAATCCGCGCATAGATTTCGTCGGAAAGAACCCAGAGGTCGTGCTTCACGGCGAGTTTCGCGATTTCCTCGAGGGCCGTGTTGCTGAAAACGGTGCCGGTCGGATTATTCGGCGAATTGAAAATGATCATGCGCGTGCGGGGCGAAATCTTTTGCGCAATTTCATGGACGTCCGGCTGGAATTTGTTTTTTTCCTCGAGGTCAAATGGAACAGCGGCCGCACCAAGGCCACGAGTGAACGACGGATAAATCGGAAAACCCGGATCGGGGTAGAGCACCTCGTCGCCCGGCTCGATCAGCGCCATCATCGCCAGAGAAAGCGCCATCTTGCAGCCGGGGGCGACCAAGACCTGCTCGGCGGAAACGTCAAGCCGGCGCGTGCGTTTCAAATACTCCGCAATCGCTTCGCGCAATACCGGCACACCGCGCGTGGAACAGTAGCGGTCGCGGCCGGCAGCCACGGCGTCGCGCACCGCATCCACTACCGGCGCAGCGGCGTGAAAATCCGGCTCGCCCAATTCCAGGTGAATGATGGAGTGCCCCTGCCGCTCAAGTTCCTTCGCACGCGAGAAAACCGCCAGCGCGCCTTCACCAGTCAATTGAGAAACGCGCGATGCAATTCGAGTCATGGTCTTGTCCGCGGCAGAATCTTATCACTTCGTTGCCGGCCGTGGCGTCTTGCCGGAAATGGGTGCAAACCAAAATGGAGCCAAGGAAATTTGGGGCACGCGTGGATGCAAGTGCCCCTACAATCCAGAGTTGATATTCCTCCGTTAGAACGCGTAGCGCAGCGAAAACTGGATCAGCCGCGGCGTCCCGACGGTCGAGAAAATCCTGCCGAAGGCACTGGGGATCTCCACGTCCGTGGCCGTGCCGTTGCCGGGGTTCGCGAAGTTGGCATGGTTCCAGACGTTGAAGAAGTCCGTCGTGAAGCGCATGGACTGCCGCTCGGTCAGCTGGAAGTTCTTGATGAGGGAAAAGTCCCAATTCTGCTGGTGCGGCCCACGGTAGATGTTGCGACCAAGGTCGCCAAACAGGCTGGTGCAAAAATTGGAATCAATGCCGCAGGCCACGGGATCAACCAGCGGCGCGGCCACGAAGTTCGAGGGATTGAGATAGCCGTTGTTTACGCGGCTGTGAATATTGCCGCTCGTGAGGCCCGCGCTGAGCGAGCCGCCGGGCGCGAGGCTCGCGCCGGCCGTGCCGGATGCCAGCCCACCGCCGAGGATCGCGGTGCCCGCCGAGGAGTCAATCACGGAAAACGGCGAGCCGGATTGAAAGATGGTGATGCCGCTGACCGCCCAGCCCTTGAGCAGGATGCCCTTCGCGCCCGTGGCATCCTTGAAGAACGGCAGGTCGTAGCGGTAGCTGACCGAGAGCCGATGCGTGCGGTCGAAGTCGGAAAGGCCGCGGGAGTTTTTCAGATCGGACTCATCGTTGAAGGCGGTGTTGAGCGCGGTGTTGCCGCTCGATGTGGCATCGGTGGATTTCGACCAAGTGTAGGCCGCCTGGAAGTAGCCCGCGGCCCAGCGGCGCGACACGGTCGATTGCAAGGAGTGGTAATGCGAATACGCGTCGTTGGCGAAAAGCTGCATGAAGCTATAGCCGTTAATGCCCGAATTGTTTGAACGAGCCGGGCCGTTGCTGAATGTGTTTGTCGTGATTGTGAATTGCTGTCCCCCCGTCCCGGTCAGGGTGATCGGGTCACCTGTGGAGGCGAGCCGCGCCTGAATGTTCGTGCGGGTTTCGCGCAGATGTACGGCATGCGTGCCCACGTAGCCGACTTCCAGGACCCATTCGTGGCCGAGCGCGCGCTGCACGGTCAGGTTCCACTGCTGTGTATTAGGGGCCACGAAGTGCCTGGGCTCAACCAGGCCGAACAAGAACTGTGACGGGATCACGCCCGGCCCGGCACCGCTGCACACAAAGTTCGGCGTCTGCGTCGTATCCGTAGTAGGCGTGGTCGTTCCGTTTACGAAGAATCTGTCGAAAGCGCCGAGGCACGGAACAAAGTTTGGATCCAGAACTCCTGCCGGGGGCAGATTATTGGGCGGAGTCAGGAAAAAATTCGCCAAGCTTCCCGGCGGCCCAGGCGCGGCGGCAACAGGCAGGAATGGCGCCTGAAAGGAAAGCTGGTCCGCCGTACCCACATCCTCGCGGACGAAGTAGATGCCGTAACCGCCGCGGATCGTAGTGGTATGGTGACCAAAGAGGTCCCAGGCGAAACCGATGCGTGGTTCCAGCCCACTCGCGTAGTTGTTCCTGTAAGTCGTGTCGCTGCCCGTCGGATCGAGCCCTGAAACGTTCAGACGCTTGACGCAACTCCCGTAAATGTACGGGTACTTCCCCTGATTGGCCAATTCGGCATCCAGATTGCCGATGTGACAGAGGTTGTCTCGGAACGCTCCAAGCATTTCGACACGCAAACCGAGGTTGAGTGTGAGGTCCTTCCGAACCTTCCAATCATCCTGGCCAAAGAACGCGAAATCATTGGTCCGGTATTCGTGATTGAATACACCGCCGCCGCCGAAGCTGCCGTCGGGAGCGCCGATCAGGAATTTCTGGAACGCACTAGCGCCTCCCGGAGTGTTGAAGAAAAAGAGCTGGCCGTTGAAGACCTGCGGGAAGAGCTTGTCGAGGTTCACGCGCGTAAATTCACCGCCAAAGCGGAATACGTGAGCCCCCTTGACCCAGCTCGCAGTGTCCACGAAGTTGTAATTGTTTTGCGTCTGGAACTGGTCGGCTGGTGGGGCTGGTCCGAGCTGAAAGCCCGCCCCAAAAATACTGAACTTGTAAATGGACGTCGTCACGTTGTTGGTGGGCCGGTGGATGCCCAAATCGCTGGCGGTGACGGGCGGGATGTTGAGGAGACTGTAGCCGATGTGGACAAGGCCGAAGCGAAACTCGTTTACGAGCGTCGGCGAAAAAAGATGCGTTTCGCTGGCGGTGAAGAACCGGCCCCTCAGAGGGAGATCGTACGGGAAGTTGAGATCGGTGGCGCTGATGCTGCTGGAAAGAGTGCCGCCGAGGGAAGCCTGGAGGCCGCCGGCGCCGAAAGGAAGGAAAGATTCCGAATTGGAGAAAAAGAAGCGGGCGGCGACTTTGTCCTTGCCGCGGTGAAATTCGCGATCCCAATTCGTGGTGAACTGATTGTCGGAGTATTTGCCCGGCTTGGTGATGACGAAAGAACCCGTGTCCCCGCCTGGGACGCTGGGATTGACGGTGGGGATCAGAAATCCGCCCGGGGTATTGCCGAATTGGTTGCTCTTAAAATTTAGGAGGGCGAGCACCACCGGATCGATGTCCGCGCTGACCAGGGGAAAATCGGGAGTGGTGAACGCGGCGGCAATCGCGTCCGCGCTGCGGTCGTTGGAAGGAAGCACAGGAAATGCCGAGTTGTTGATCTGTGTGCCGGGCGAAAGAGCGCTGCGCTGGCGAGTGCCCTGGTAGTTCACGAAGAAGAAGCCGTATTTTTCCCTGCCGACGGGACCGCCCAGACTGGCGCCAAAGATATTCTGCTTGACGGGAGGACGATTCTGGCCGGCGGCGTTCAGGAAAAACTCGTTGGCGTTCAGAATGTCGTTGCGGAAATACTCGTAGGCATCGCCATGAAATTCTTTCGTGCCGGACTTGAGAATCGCGTTGACGTTGCCGCCGCCGTTGCGGCCCTGGCTCGCGTCATAGAGCGAGGTCTGGACTTTGAATTCCTGGATGACGTCCGGATTGGGCAGGGGAACGTTGGTGGACTGCGCGACGTTGTAGTCGGTCGCGCTAATGCCTTCAATCAAGTAGTTGTTGTTGTCTTCGCGCTGGCCATTTACGATGACGCGGACATTGCCGCGTCCCAGCTGTGCCGAAGCATTGAGGTCGCTTTGCGCGCCGGTGGAGAGCGTCAACAATTGCTGATAGTTTTGCGTAGCCAGCGGCAGTTCGCGAACGGTTTCGGTGTCGAGAGATTGACCGGTCGTGGCGTTCGAAGTTTCCACGCTGGTGACCTGCGCGGAGATTTGCACTTTTTCGGACACCGTTCCGGGTTTGAGAGTGATTGTGATGCGCGTGGTTTCGGTGATGTGGACTTCGATGCCTGTGGCCTTGGCTTCGGAAAAGCCAGACTTGTTCACGACCACGTAGTAGGTGCCCGGCGGCAAGAGTGTGGCAACGAAGGAGCCATCGGATGCGGTTGTAAGCTTGCGGGCCAGAGTTTCCGTGCGCGTGTCAATGATTTGCACATCCGCGCCGGCGACTGAACCGCCACCGGTATCGGCGACCACACCGCTGATGGCGCCAGTCGCACCGCCCTGGCCATAGGCGCGCGTTCCGCCCAGGACACCCAGGAGCAACAACATGGCAAGCATGAATTTATGAATGCCTCGCATAACACCCCCTCAGCTATGAGACTGCGCAGCTCCGCAGCCGTGAGCGAACCTACCCAAATTCAAAACTTCCTTTCCTGGGATGGATGATGGACCGCAGGACGCCACGCGTGCGCATCCTGGTGTTTAACCCCCATTGAAACTAACGTTTCACTTTCGTAGTGTCAAGAAACCAAGGCACAGAATTTTGCATCTACGCCATCACCAAACGGAATCCTGCGGGAGTTCCGCTACTCGTCTGGACATTCGATTCTCACGCTTGCAGAGGCGGTGCTTGACGCGGCCATCTCCTGGCGAGACTATGGCTTAGGGTACCAGACAGGA
>WNFQ01012342.1_pt1 | contig 11777 bp, 12 predicted proteins | sample 5400171 | NCBI WGS metagenome assembly WNFQ01 (sample SAMN13153356, study PRJNA577476) | soil metagenome | isolation source: 20 cm soil under Madrone tree | place: USA:California | collected 2016-06-14
GCTTCAACTTTCACTCGCACCCAACCAGACTGCGGTTCCGGAATTTCCCGCTCAACAATTTCGAAGGGCCCCTTCGCTTGAGGGACTTGCACCGCACGCATTTTTTTCGCCATAATTTTTTATCGTCCTCTTCTTCCGAAAAACAAGGCTCCGCCGCGTACCTCAAAGGATCAACCGGGAAGATCAGTAATCGCATCAGTGACAAACGCGAGCGCCAGATCGCGCGTGAAAATATCTCACCTTCCCGATATGGTTTGGCAGAAATTTGATGATAATTGTCATTGCTGCCATTCGCCCGGCACAAGAGAGTGGTTGTCATGATCGAACAAACAAACGCGATGCTTGGAAGAGAACTACTGAAAACGGCGGCGAAATTCGGCTTGATGGCTGCAATGGCGCTTTCGGGTATCGGTGAACTTTCTGCGAGTTCAGGTCCGGACGAAGGCACGAGCGGTTCCGGCGGCAGCAAACCGGCAGTCACAGCAAATCCGCTCAAGCCTCCAGCCCAAGGCAGTATCCCCGTTGCCTTTCTTGTTTCGGAAGGCGCGGTAATTATCGATTTCTGCGGGCCGTGGGAAGTCTTTCAGGACGTCAATATCCCCGGCCGCCCGGACGAACCATTCCGTCTTTACACTGTCGCCGAGACGACCGCACCCATTCGGGCAAGCGGTGGGATGAAGATTGTACCCGACTACACTCTTGAGAACGCTCCACCGCCGAAAGTCATCGTCATCCCGGCTCAAAGTCAGCCAAGCAAGGCGATGCTGGAATGGATTCGCAAGTCCACAAAAAACACCGACGTGACCATGTCGGTTTGCACTGGCGCATTTGTTCTGGCGAAAACCGGCCTCTTGTCGGGCAGAGCCGCGACCACATTCCACGCAAGGTTTGGCCCCTTTGCCATGCAATTCCCCGATATCCACCTCAAGCGCGGAGCCAGGTTCGTTGAGGATGGCAACCTCGCTACTGCGGGCGGACTTTCCTCCGGCATTGATCTCGCGCTTCGCGTCGTGGAGCGCTACTTCGGTCGCGAAGTCGCCCGAAAGACTGCCTACGACATGGAATACCAGGGACAAGGCTGGATGAATCCAGATTCAAATCAGGTTTACGCCGAGGAACGCATCTCAACAGATAAGCATCCACTCTGTCCGGTATGCCAGATGGATGTGGACCCGGCAGCCGCTCCGAAGTCTGTCTATAAAAACAAGGCTTACTACTTCTGTTCTCAGGGAGACAAGGAGCAATTCGACGCCGCTCCCGATAGGTTCGCAACTCCCGACAAGTTATGAATAACCAACAAGAATCAACCTACGCCCTTCTGGTGCGCTCAGAAGAAAAAAGCCGCGGCGTGCTCGAAACTATTCTTTATGCCCTTTTCATTTTTAGTGCACTCATACTGCTCTGGCAATTCGCGCAGCAACCAGTGAAAGTTCCGGCCGCGGGACTCCAGCCTACACGCTGCATTGCTTGCATAGACGCAGGTAAAAAACTGTGACGCAGCACAGGGAACCCTCTCGTCTGCAGGTCTCGTCCAATCGAGAAAAATGAACCGCCTACTTAATAATAAGAAGGAGCCGATTCAACCGCGAACGCGGCGGGTGTTGTTCATTGCCGGGCCGGGGACCGAGATCCTCGATCTGGTCGGCCCGTTTCAAGTCTTTGTTCGGGCCGCGGAGATGTTCGGGAGGCAAAATCCCGGGTCTCCTCCGATCTATTCCGTCGAGGTCATAACCACTTCTCGCCAGACGTCGTTTGTTACGAATTGTGGGTTGCGAATCGCAGCGCATAACGCGTTTCGGCGGGTGCGCGGGAAGATCGACACGCTGCTCATAGCCGGTGGAAGTGCCATTGAGAAAGATGAGATAGACATTGAAGTAGTGCGATGGATCAGAAAGGTTGCTGGACGAATTCGGCGAATCGGCTCGGTCTGCACCGGCGCAATGCTCCTTGCTCGAGCCGGCTTGTTAGACGGCCGTAAAGTGACAACTCATTGGAGATGGTGTGAGCTTCTCGCCAGGAAGCATCCGCGGGCCGAGGTTGATCCCAACCCGATATTTGTCTGTGACGGGAATGTGTATACATCCGCCGGGGTTACAGCGGGAATGGATCTCGCATTGGCTCTGGTGGAAGAAGACCACGGCTCGCGGCTGGCGTTGCAAGTCGCTCGCAACCTAGTGCTTTATTTGCGCCGCCCAGGAGGACAATCGCAATTTAGCGCTGCTCTGTCCATGCAACTCACCGATCGAAAACCATTGCGTGAACTGGAGTCATGGGTGCTCGACAACTTAAACAAACCGCTGAATGTGCCGGTGCTGGCCGAAAGGGTAGCGATGAGTCCTCGCAATTTTGCCCGAGTCTTTACCAAAGAGATGAAGACCACGCCCGCGAAGTTTGTGGAGCGCCTGCGCGTCGAAGCAGCTCGCCGGCGACTGGAAGAAAGTCGAAACAGCCTGGAAACAATTGCCGGGGAATGTGGCTTTGGGAACGTCAATTCGATGCGCAACGTTTTCCAGCGGGCACTGAGAATTGCACCTGGGCAATATCGTCGTCACTTTCGAAGTAGGCGTCCCGTGCAACTGCGACGAAAGGCCAAGTCCACCCGCACTTGAACCAACTGCCGTCACGGAAGCACAAGGGCGTTCGCCTTAAAATTTCGCTCGCGCTCACCACTTTTTGGCCGAGGATTCTCTTATGACCAAACGCGCGCTTTCTGCCGTTGCGGGATTTCTTGGTCTTTGCCTTCCCTTGTTCGCGCAGCAGACAGATCGCCCGGATATCTTCAGCGCGCTAAATAACTCTTCGCTTCGTTTTCCGTCGCTGGCGCTTTCAGATGGACGGCTTTTCTCCTTCTCGGGAGCGGTTGCTCCACCTTTGCTGTTCAACTGGATGGAACCGACGCTGCCTGATTTTCTTCCGGCCTCAAGCACGCCGAAACCACAGAGAGTTGCTGCCTCGCCGGCGCCTCCCAAGGATTCATCCAAAGAGGTCGTAGATGTGGAGCGGCCCAACCCTTTTGATTATGCCGGCGGGGAAGTGGGCTTTTTGTACGGGACATCCACCGGCAAGTTCGGTCGCGAAGTTGAGCAGGGATATTTCATCGGCGATGTGGGAAACGATAAATTTCACATTACCGTGGGTGCGTTATACGAGAATTCGAGCGGACGCTTTCCGCGCTTCAGCCATTAGCTCCACTGCGTCACGACTCTGAGCGATACAGAACACGCATCCGCCAGTTCATCCTTTGTGCCGTTTCGCGTCATCGCGAAAAAACTCCTGTAGCTCAGCATGCGGCGCAGCATCCATGAAACCATGGAAGCGTCCGTCTTCGGCGAGTTGCTTTGCCGCGCGCATAAAGCCGCCCCAAGCCGCCCGAGCCAGCGCGCCGCCGACACTCACTCGCCGCACCCCGAGCGCGGCGGCATCAGACATCGTTAGGCCAACGGCACCGCCAATCAGCAAGTTGACCGGTTTCGGCGCGACAGCCGTAACCACTGCAGAAATATGCTCGCGATCTCGAATGCCCGGCGCATACAAGCAATCCGCGCCTGCATTCGCATACGCAGTGAGTCGGCGGATCACCTCGTCGATATTGGTTACACCGACGAGAAAACATTCAGCCCGGGCAACAAGCAACGTTCCGCTTTCTCCAATCGCTTTGCGCGCCGCGCGAATCCGCTCCACTGCAAGATCGACATCGTAGAGGGGCTGCTCTTTGCGACCGGTGGAGTCTTCAATCGACAATCCCGCTATGCCTGTGTCGACGCATAGCCGAACATTTTCCGCGACTTTGCCCGGATCATCGGCGTAACCATTCTCGAAGTCCGCGTTCACTGGAATCTCAGTCGCTTCTACTATTTCGCGGATGTGCGCCAGCATCAGATCGCGTCCGACAGCGCCATCGGGCAATCCGCGGGAAAATGCGAACCCAGCCGACGTTGTCGCGATCGCTTTGAAGTCAAGATGCTGCAAGTAACGCGCGCTGCCGATGTCCCAGGGATTTGGAATAGCAAAGCACCCACCGCGATGGAGTTCCCGGAAAGTTTGGCGTCGCTCATCAATGGTTGGCATAACGAATTGTTGGAATCAGCAAGCGCCCAATGCTCAACTTTCAACACTCAACTCTCAACCTCGAATTTGCCTTCACATCAACCTCCAAACTTCATACATGCAGCGATGTAACGATGTAACGTTTTAACGAATATCGGCGCGAAAGCGATGAGCGCATTCGAGTACCTCTCTGTTCTTATCTCAATCATTCTCGCGTTGGGCATGACGCGAGTGCTTGCCGGCGTCGGTGAAATGTTGCAGGCACGGTCGCGCCGTCGCATTTACTGGGTGCACATTGTCTGGATCGTTAACCTGTTCCTGTACCTCGTGGTCGCCTGGTGGATCTTCTACCGCTGGCGCAACCAGCAGCCGTGGACGTTTTTTCTGTTCATCTTCGTCCTGATCTCACCAACCATCTTGTATCTGGCATCCCTCTTACTTTTTCCGCGGGAAGGCGATATCGATCTTGCCGTTGACTACAAAACGCATTACTACGCGAACCACCGCGCGTTTTTCATCCTCTTCGCTCTGTTCACGCCCGTCGATATCTTTGATTCACTGCTCAAAGGCGTTCCGCATTTACTTGGATTAGGACCGCAATATTTCGTCAGTAGCTTGCTTTTTATTGCCGGCCTGACGACGGCTGCTATCACACGAAACGAGCGGTATCATCAGTTCTACGGAATCTTCTTTCTCGTCCAAACTATATTCATCAGCTTCACTATTTTTCATACGCTTGTGTAGGCGCAAAGCGCGCGCGTTATCGTTTGCCTGCGAATAAAATTTCGGAGGCATTCGGAGGCAAAATTGCAAATGAAGACAGTCGCACTGTCGGATGGCGAACACGTTCCGGCGCTGGGTCAAGGCACCTGGGGCATGGGCGAAAGCAAAAGCGCGCATGCGGAGGAGGTCGCGGCGCTGCGCTTGGGGATCGATCTCGGCATGACGCTGATCGATACCGCGGAAATTTACGGTGACGGCGGCTCGGAAAAAGTCGTGGCCGACGCGATCCGCGGCCAGCGCGACCGCGTGTTCGTTGTGACGAAGGTGTCTCCGCGCAACGCGTCGCGCACGGGATTGCCGAAAGCCTGCGAGCGCAGTCTCAAACGTCTTCGCATCGATGCGATCGATCTTTATCTGTTGCATTGGCCTGGCAATACGCCGCTCGCGGAAACGGTGGAGGCGTTCGAGCAACTTCGGCGCTCCGGAAAGATTCGGCGCTGGGGCGTTTCAAATTTCGATGTCGGCGATATGGAAGAATTGCTCGCGATCGGAGACGGTTCCGCCTGCTCCGCCAACCAAGTCCTCTATAATCTCCAGCACCGCGAAATCGAATCCGGCCTTTTGCCGTTCCATCGAACATCAAACCTCAAACGTCAAACATCGGCACCGATTCCGATCATGGCTTATTCTCCTGTCGGCCGTGGTAGAAGGCTGCTGAATAACGCGACGCTTAAGAAAATTGCCAAACGTCGCGACGTCACTCCGGCGCAGATCGCTATCGCCTGGGTGCTCCGGCAGTCCGGCGTCATTGCCATTCCGAAAGCCAGCAACAAAACTCATGTGCGCGACAACGCCCGATCGGTCGATATTCAGTTAACCGACCAAGACTTCGCGGACATCGACCGCGAATTCCCGCCACCTCGTTCAAAACAACCTTTCTTTGCCAATGCTGTGACCAAAGGGTTGCGATGCGCATATGAGTCTCGCGGAAATGCTCGACCAAATCCCGAAGCTATCTTTTTTCTGAAAACGCGAGGTAATCCTGTTTATCTCACCCCGGCCGGTGATTTCCGGTGCGCGAAGCCAACATCACCTGCAGCAAGAATCCCAGCGCAGACTAGTCATCATCATCATCACCGTGGCCATGGCCATGACCATTCCCCTGCTCATACTCGTCGGCGTATTCATAACTATCGTCGTCGTGATGATGCTTTTTCCACTTCGCTTTCCACTTTCCATGTTTGAATTTTTTCTGCACCCGCACTCTGCTTTCATAGGACGAAGGCATCGACTCCAAATACGCCACGTTCTCGGCAGGCAACCCGAGCGCATCGAGCGTCCTCATGTCGAGGTCTCCGGTCGGCGAAATTCCCAAGCGATATTGGAACGTGCGCACCGCGAACGCTGTGCCGCTACCGTACCTGCCGTCAATCCAGCCTCGATAATATCCGCGACTCCTCAGCTGACGTTGCACTTCTGCGACGATGCGCACGTGCACATGCATCTCAGCTGGCGCTAATTCATAGGGTATACCAACAAGATCTCGGTCTACCTCGACGCGCCGTCCAGACTCGCTAAATGAACGGGGCGACGACTCCCCCGCAGATCGCGAGCTGTAATTAGGGCGGGAAGGAGTTGGCTGAGTGACGGGAGATGTAGGCGTGAACGGCCGCGATGAGGCTGAATTGGAACTCACATTAAGTGAGCGAAGTGTTTCCGAATTAATCTCGCCAGTGACTTGCAAGCCGTTGCGAATTTGATACCGCCGGATCGCGGCAGTAGTCTCGGCGCTCTTTTCGCCAGTAACGTTGCCATAGTAAAAGCCTTGGTCCGTGAGAGCTTGCTGCACCGATTGGATCGTCTGATCGGCGCGCACTGAGCCCACTACGCATAGAGCGACGACAAGGTGCCATATCTTTCGCTTCATGGGCGGACGTTGACGAAGGGCTTTCCTATTTGTAATTCGCGCGCCTGTGCGTCAGCGCGTGCGTCCTGCCAGATCCCATCAGCCGCCGGTTTTCGCTTGTGCTATGTAACTCCTGACCTTGTCGACATCGGCGCCGACAACGGTGCCGACGAGACGGCCGCCGCGATTGTAAACGTTAACCTGCGGAATCGAGTGGATGTTGTATTGCCTCACCACTGCCGTCTTCCAATCGACGATGTCGATCTTGCGCAGTGCAATATCCGGATCGGTTCTTGCCATCTGCTCCAAGCTTGGCGAGAGCTGTTTACACGGGCCGCACCAGTCCGCATAAAAATCGACGACGGTCACGTTGCCGAGTGCGAGATGTTTTGCGATGTCCACCTGTGCGCCGTGAGAGATCACTTCGCCTTGTTGGCCGCCGCGACCAGCGACGACCGCGGCAGGTGCCGGCAGCTTAGCCTCCTGATTTTTAGCTGGTGCGTGTCCCGTCCAATAACTATTTTTTTCTTCGGCCAGTTTCCGTCGTAATTCTGCTTGCTGCTGTTGAAAGGCGTCCTGACTGGCAGCTTGTTCGGCCGAGTATGCGGCGGCGTTCGCGGCATTGTAATGAAAACGTTCCTGAACCTCTTTCGGCAACTCGGTGAAGTAGACTTTCGAGATTCCCGATTTGGTGATGAGCACAATGCCGTCGGGTTCCACTCTGCTTACGGCGGCGTTCTTGTATTCTTTCCCGTCAATCGCTTTGAAGTCGTCAGCGAGGGCGACTGACGCGAGACATACGATCAAAAAGGCGAGAATCTTCATCTTGCTTTGGCTGTGAAAAACCGTGCGCGCGATAGCTCTCTGAGCATTTAATTAGCGCGACAGTTTTGGCGGCTCACAGAGTGTGATACAAGACAAAAAACGAATCAGCCTCAAATAAAATGCCGTCGTGTTCATCTCCTTCTTGCTCGCGACTTGAGCGTGTGGCAGAACACCAAATCAATGGATGCGAAGACTTTCTTCCGTGAGCTTAGGCGGCGCAATGTTTACAAAGTTGCGGTCGCTTACGCGGTGACCGCATGGCTGGCGGTTGAGGCAGTGTCGTTTTTGCTTTTCGGCCATGAAGAACGGACTTCAGTGGTGACGGCGCTTGTGGTGATCCTGGCGGTTGGATTTGCTCTTGCGCTGTATATTTCCTGGGCCTTTGAAGCGACCCCGCAAGGAATGAAACGGACCGCGAACGTTCCGGCCGACACGGTGCTTCCATCTTGGAGTCGCCGCAAATTTGCCGTCTTCATTATCGCTGCCGCGCTGCTGGCGGGTGGTTTGCTGGCGTTCGATCTTGCCCGGAGCCGAACCAAACCGGCTTCGTCTCCCCCAACTGCTACGCCGTGATTCTCCTGACGCACCGATTTGCTTGTTGCGCCGAATCCTTCCGTAGAGACTGAAGCATTTGGGAAGGTGGATTGCATTTTTTGATTTTCGCTCCAAACGCGTACATTCTTCGCGCTCAATCCCCGAATGTCCGCCGAAACTAGATCAGATTTACGGCTCGAAATCGCGCATGTCCTCTTCATCGACATCGTCGGTTATTCAAAATTGCTCATCAACGAGCAGCAGGAGTCCATCCAGGAGCTAAACGAGATCGTGCGCGGCACCGAGGCATTTCGAGCCGCGGAAACAGCGGGACAGCTCGCTCGCATTCCAACCGGCGACGGCATGGCTCTGGTCTTTTCGACAACGCCGGACGCTCCCGTGCAATGTGCCCTGGAGATCGGCAAAGCGTTGAAAAGTCGCCCCGATCTTCGCGTGCGAATGGGTATTCATAGCGGTCCCGTTAGCGCGGTCACCGATGTCAATGAACGCTCCAACATCGCCGGCGGCGGCATCAACACTGCGCAACGCGTCATGGATTGCGGCGACGCCGGTCACATCCTCTTATCGAAACGCGTGGCCGAAGATCTCGCCCAGTACCGCCAGTGGCAGCCGCACCTGCATGATCTTGGCGAATGTCAGGTAAAGCACGATGTCACCGTATCCGTCGTGAACCTTTACACCGATGAAGCTGGAAACGCCGCGTTGCCAGAGAAGTTTGCCAGAGTTCCTGTAGCGGCCGACGCCTCGGCGGCGAAGTCAAAATCTCGTTTAAATATTCCGCTCTTGGCAATCATCGCTCTCTTGATTGTCGGCGGGGCGATCTGGTTCTTTTCCCGTCAACCAGCGGTAAGATCGACAAATGCTACGTCGACTATTCCAGCGTCGCAAACTGCGGCCGCGCCGGCTGCTTCGGACAAAAGCATCGCTGTTCTGCCGTTCGACAATTTGAGCTCGGACAAGGAGAACGCATTCTTCGCGCAAGGCATTCAGGATGAAATTATCACTACCCTTTCCAAGATCAGCGGCCTGCGAGTAATCTCGCGCACTTCGACGGCGCATTACAAAAGCGCGCCGGAAAATCTACCCGAGATCGCACGAGACCTGCGTGTTTCGAACATTCTCGAAGGCAGTGTGCAAAAGGCAGGCGACCGCGTGCACATCAACGTCCAGCTTATTAAAGCCGAGACCGACGCGCATCTATGGGCGCAAAGTTATGATCGGCAATTGATCGACATCTTTGCCGTAGAAGCTGAAGTGGCAAAGCAAATTGCCGATGCTCTCAGGACTACCCTTTCACCGCAGGAGAAAGCGCGCGTCGAAACAAAACCGACGGATAATCCCGACGCTTATGTTCTCTATCTCCGAGGCCGCGAATATCAGACGCGGCCTGATAACTTTTTGCAAGACTTCCGGTCCGCCGCGCATTTTTACGAACAAGCGCTTGCGCTCGACCCGACCTTTGCTCTCGCCCATGCGAGACTCTCCGCCGTGACAAGCCAAATTTATCACTGGTTTGAGCCGACGGAAGCAATCAAACAAAAAGCACACGCGGAGGCGATCGAATCTCTACGCTTGCAGCCAAACTTGGGCGAAGGCCATGCCGCGCTTGGCCTGTATTTATATTATGAGGAAGCGGACTACGAAGGAGCTTTACGTGAACTCGCGCTTGCGAGTAAGGCGCTGCCGAATGATGGGGACGTTGGCCTTTACATTGCCGCTGTGCAGCGACGGCGAGGGCATTGGGCGGAGGCCATCGCCGCTTACCAACGTGCCGAAGCGATTGATCCGCGCAATCAGGTTACGCTCTACGATGCGTCGCAAACCTATTTCGGGTTGCGTGATTGGAGCAACGCTCTGCGTGGACTTGATCGCGTGCTGCAGCTCGCGCCTGATTCAGTCAACGTGAAAATTCAGCGCGGCTACACAGAATTTTTCGCAAAGGGAAATACAGCGCCGATCAAGGCCGCACTGGAAAGTATTCCGGCCAATGTCGATCCTGACGGAGTTGTCACTTTCGCCCGATGGGATGTGAGTTTGATGGACCGGGATCCAGCCGCGGCGGAAAGAGCGCTCGCCGCCTGCCGTTTGGAAGCGATCACGTCGCAACCTGGTACGCCGCTTCCGAAAAGTTATTTGCAAGGCTGCATCGATCTGGTGCGCAACGACACCGCGCGCGCCCAAATTGACTTTGAAGCGGCCCGACCGGCGCTGGAAAAAACCGTCGCCGACAGCCCGCAAGACTCGACACGCCACGCACAACTCGGACTGCTTTACGCATTCATGGGAAGGAAAGAAGACGCTCTTCGCGAGGGCCGGCGCGCGGTCGAGTTGCTGCCCATCGCGCGGGACGTGATCGAAGGCGCCATCGCGCAGGCTTTTCAAGCTTTGATCTTCGCGCGCACCGGAGAAACCGACAAAGCCATCTCTGAAATTGAGCGTCTGCTCACAACTCCTTTTGCTCTCGACTACGCCGATGACAGCATCACCCTTTCCGACTTGCGGACACGTTGGGAATGGGACCCGCTTCGAAACGATCCGCGCTTTCAAAAAATCCTCGCCATCCCGGAGCCGAAGACAATTCGCAGATAGTGATTTAATGGGCTGCGGATACGGGACAGAGCTCCGCGGGCGGTCAAATACCTAAAGCGGACAACACCGTACTGTATTGAGTCACAAAAGCGGCCAACTGTGGATGCGACGCTTCAAAGTTTTCCACGGATTGTTTCAGTTCGTGCAAAAGTCTCTTGTTCAACTCAGGTTTCGTCTGGGCGCGAATCGTTTCTTTGGCCGAAGCTTCCACCAGACGAGCGATGCTCCGGGCATCCTCGTGATGCGTCTGCGAAACCTTGGCGATGGCTGGCTTGAGCTTCGACAGCAGATCCAGTAACTCGGCTTTCCTATCAGCCGGAATATTTTCGGCAGACTCAATAGCTGATTTGGTCTTCTCGATGTGCTCGTCAGTCATTTATGCCCTCCCCTCGTACTTTTTATGATCTCGCTTTCCGCTTTGCGGACACGTTGGAATGGGAGGCGCTTAGAAACAACCTGCGATTTCAGAAATCCGCGCCGTCGCCCTCGCCGAAAAGAATTCCGCTTCAACCCTTCGACCCGTTAACGCTTCACGTTTTAACGCTTTAAATTCAACTTGTCCGTGTCAAATCTTCGATCCTCTTCCACTCGTCCGCACTAAGCTGGAGTTTCGCCGCCGCCATGTTCTCCTCGAGATGCGCGAGCGACGATGTCCCCGGGATCGCGCAGCATTGTTCGTTTTCAGCTACTCCGCTCTTGCGTAACGAATGCAAGCGTCACGCCAGCGAGAGCGCGCTACGCTCGCTTTCATTTGGCTTTGGCCACCTGTAGAATTGCTACATGAGGAAGGAAATACCGATTGTTTCCTTGCTGCTTGTACTCTTAGTCCCAGTTTTCTGCAGGGGCGCCGATTGGAAGAATTTCCGTGCCGATGCGAATCGAATGGAAAAGAGAATCCAAGAGCTTTCCGCATTCGGAGCAAACCGCGAAGGGGGGGTGAGTCGCGTTGCGTTCAGCGATGCCGACGTTGAGGGTCGTAAATACATAAGATCTTTGATGGAAAAAGCAGGACTAAAAGTCCGTGTCGATGCGGCGGGAAACATCATTGGCCACAGGGAAGGGCGTAATCCGAACCTTCCGGTAATTTTGTTCGGTTCTCACATTGATTCTGTTCCGCATGGCGGGAACTACG
>WNFQ01006829.1_pt1 | contig 11776 bp, 9 predicted proteins | sample 5400171 | NCBI WGS metagenome assembly WNFQ01 (sample SAMN13153356, study PRJNA577476) | soil metagenome | isolation source: 20 cm soil under Madrone tree | place: USA:California | collected 2016-06-14
ACAGCGCTGCTCTGGAATCAGTGCTCGAACAAGTCGAGCAGGTCGCTCCCACCGATTCCACCGTTCTGGTCCAGGGAGAAACTGGCACCGGTAAGGAATTGATCGCACGCGCGGTTCACAATCTGAGCGCGCGGTGCGGCCGCCCATTCATTAAGTTGAATTGCGCTGCCATTCCATTCGATCTACTGGAAAGCGAGCTTTTTGGCCATGAGAGAGGGGCCTTTACGGGCGCTATCGCGCAAAAGGTCGGTCGCTTCGAATTGGCCGACAAGGGGACGCTTTTTCTGGACGAGGTGGGAGATATCCCGCCGGGACTGCAGCCCAAGCTGCTGCGCGTCCTGCAAGAACAGGAATTCGAACGCCTGGGCAGCACGCGGACTCACCAAGTGGACGTTCGGCTTGTAGCTGCGACCAACCGGAACTTGGTTGACATGGTAAAGCGCAACGAATTTCGCAACGATCTCTATTACCGTCTGAATGTGTTTCCCGTCTCGCTGCCACCTTTGCGGGAGCGCCGCGAAGACATTCCCGCTCTAGTCACGCATTTCGTCGAGATCCTTGGCCGCAAAATGGGTAAGCAAATCGAAAACATTCCTCCAGACACGATGTCTGCGCTCACCTCCTACGAGTGGCCGGGGAATATTCGAGAGCTGCAGAATTTCATCGAGCGCAGCGTAATCGTGAGTACCGGGGCGGTTCTGCGTCCTCCTCTCGCGGAGTTAAAGCGTTGCCCGGAAGTCCTATCGATGGGCGCTATCACGTTAGAAGACGCCGAGCGAGATCATATCCGCAAGACTCTCGAGCAGACTCGCTGGGTTGTCGCTGGGCCTAATGGCGCGGCTGCTCGTCTCGGAATCAAGCGGTCCACGCTTTACTTCCGCATGCAAAAACTCGGCATCTCACGCGCTAACAAGGATGCGGTTCCGCCACAGCAGAACTAACGTAAAGCGACAAATAGATTTTCAAGCAGATTGACGGAGTGATGCGGGCGATTCATCCGAAGTGGCACCGCTGTATTTCAACGCTCCTGAACTGAACTCTGGGCGGACATTCCGCGGCGACCTTCATACGGCTAGCGCATCTACATACTTCCCAATGTTCGTAGGAACAGTCCCGCAATCGCCTCAGCTTCGAGGTGGCGAAGCGGAGTTACCAGATCCTCGACTTCACGAGTGAAATTCAGGCCTAACTGATTGTGATCCCGATCGATGCGGATCATGTTCCCAACATGTATTTGATCCGTAGCGAAGAGATTGGCAAGAGGATAGACAACGTGGCGTTCAATCTCTAACTTGAGACGCAGCGCGCCATAGCCTTGTTCCGTACCTTTCAAGAGTAAGAATTCCTTGGCCGAAGCAGTTACGTCAAAGAAAAATTCCCCTTTAGCGGTTTCCAATACTCGTTGCTGGAGTTGATCGAGTTCGTTCTCCAAAACTTTATCCAACTCATTCCGAGTTGAGGGATCTAATTGCTGTCTAATCGCGGCGGCTGTCATTTTGCGCCTCCTTGCGTCCTGTTTCCTAGAACCACATGCACCCTTACTAGTGCAATAGCGATGCCAAATCGTTCGCGGCGAAAGACGAAATGAAAAAGGGCAAACCGGTTTGTATAAGGAGCCAGGTTGGCAAAAGGCTGGCTAGCTTCGCTCGTGCTGTCAGCATTGGGACATCGCGTTCAACGGGTTGGCATTCCGCGCCGTCACACCGCTTGCGGTCAACCTCTACTTTCCGTCACTTACAGGCTCAACGTCTTTGGCAGCCGTGTTGCCTATTAGACTTTGTGCCGCTCGAGAGCACTCACGCTTTCTAGTAAAGACACAAATAAGGAGAAACAAACGTGTTCACTACAACCATCCAAAAGACGGAAGCAAACAAGAGCAGGAGTAGTGTGCAACGACTCTTGTCGCTTCTCGTTCTTTCGGTTTTCGCACTTACAATTTTCGCGGGCAAAGCGCACGCGCAAATTGTTGGGGACCTAGACGTCGACATCCCATTTCAGTTCCACGCCGGAAACACAAAACTTCCGGCCGGTAAGTACCGCATCCACATGTTGGACAACACTGATCTGACAGTCATGGAAATCACCAGCGCGGACGGCTCGACTTCCGCTCTCTTCCAAGTACAGGAGTCAGACGCCAACGCCGCACCGGCGAAGAGCGAACTGATCTTCAATAAATACGGGAATCGTTACTTCCTCGCGAAGTTGTTTGACGAAGGCAACCCAAGCGGCAGCAGGGTGGTCGAGTCCCGCTACGAAAAGCAGAATAGTAAAGCGGCCGTGGAAGCTCAGGAACACGTGCCGGCACACCACCGAACGCAACAAGGAAATTAGCGCCCGTTGGAACTGCGGCTCCCTGAACCGCAAGTGGCCGCTCGTTCTAGCGTGAGAATTTTCAATCGGAGTCTCGAGAAAAGCAAAAAGGAGAAATTATGAAAGTGCAAAGAGTTATGTTCGCTTTGATGGTAATGATGTTTTTGTTGGCTGGCAGGTTGCCTGCGCAACAGGTAAAGACCGATTACGATCGCAGCGCAGATTTCTCGCAATACAAGACCTACTCGTGGCAACACGTGAAGACGAAAGACGCGCTGGATGTTGATCGAATCAAAAGCGCCGTCAATGCCGCCTTGGCAGCAAAGGGTTGGACCCAAGTGGATTCGGGCGGAGACGTTTCGATTGTAGCTATGGAAATCACGCAGAACCAGCAAACCTTGAACACCTTTTACGACGGGTTCGGAGGAGGCTGGGGCTGGAGACGCTTTGGCGGCGGAGGCTTCGGAGAAGCCACCACCACGACAGAGACTTATAAGGTAGGCACATTAGTCGTCGATCTGTTCGACACCAAGGCCAAAAAGCTCCTCTGGAGAGGCACTTCGAGCGACACGCTCTCCAATAACTCCGAAAAAAACATCAAGAACCTGGATAAGGGCGTTGAGAAATTGTTTAAGCAGTTCCCACCGGGATCTCCGAAGAAGTAACGACGAACATGACTTGCCACTTGTATGCCGTCGTTAGTTTGGGGCTCGTTTCGGTAGCCATTCCTTTGCGTGCGGCCAATGGGCCGCGCGCAGGCATGGACACCCAAGCCGCGGTTGTTTGGACTAACGACGATCTCGAAAAACTTCACGGTGCCGGCATGATTTCCATCGTTGGCCGAATGAATGACGGAACGACAGAATCGGAATCTCTGCCTCAGCCGTACGTGAACACCCAGGACCCTGGGTGGTATGCCTGGCAAGCAGCGAAACTCCGCGATGAACTCGGACGCCGACAGGCTCAGCTTCGCGGTTACCAACAGGCGCTTCAAGATGCCCAAAGCCTCAGGAACTCAACGGGAGGCATAAATTTCGAGGAGGGCAACATAGGCATCACTCCCGAAGGCGGTATTGAAATCCTTCAGCAACGCGTTAACGAAACACAAGCGAAGCTCGACGCACTGGAGGACTTGGCTCGCCGCAATGGCATAGCGCCAGGCGCGCTGCGTGTCGAATGAGCTTCCTTATCAGTCTTGGTAGAGCTCATGAAGTTTCTTGAAAATAGGTTCCGCACCAACGGGATGATCTCAATTTTGTACTGGAGAATTTGCCATGAAGTTGTTTGTACTGGAGAATTTGCCATGAAGTTGTCCAAGCAGGCTTTGACCCTACTTCTCTGCTTTTTACTTGTGCAGTTCACTGCGCAAGCCGACTCGTATGGTCCAATCAGCCAATCCAACGAACAGTCGCCGACTCCGCCCGCGCAACAGTCGCCGCAAGAGTTGCAGCAACTGGTAGCGCCGATCGCCTTGTACCCGGATGCCTTGGTCGCACAGATCCTCGCAGCCTCGACCTATCCAACTGAGATAGTCGAGGCGGACCGCTGGATGCAAAGTCATACCGATCTTAAGGGTGAAAAACTGGCCAAGGAGGTTGACAAACAGCCCTGGGATCCCAGCATAAAGGCTCTCGCACAATTTCCCTCAGTCCTTGAAAATTTGGACAAGAACCTGTCCTGGACTTCATCCCTGGGCGACGCCTATGCCAACGACCCGCAGGGTGTCACCGATGCGGTCCAGACGATGCGCCAGCAGGCTCGCAAGGCTGGCCACCTGAACAGCAGCGAGCAGGAGAATGTGACCGATCAAGACGGAACGATCGCCATCGAACCGGCCAACCCTGATGTCGTTTACGTGCCTGCCTACGATCCTTGGCTCGTGTATGGGACGCCGATCGTCGCGTATCCAGGTTGGTATCCCGTCCCCGGAATTTTTTGGGGCGGCGTCGGACTCTCGTTCGGTATTGGATTTGGAATTGGCTTCTTCGGAGGATTTGGTTGGGGCTGGGGTCACTGGGGATACGACTGGCATGGCCGTCGGGCAATGTACGACCATCACGCCTTCGTCTCGCACAGCCGAACCTTTGACCGCGGCGGATTTAATCACGCTAACTCTGGCCACGGGAGCTTTAGCCACGGTAACGCGTTCCGCGGTGGCGGAGGAGGTGCGGGGTTCCGCGGGTCTTCAGCCCCTCACTTTCAGCCAGGAACACGCTCCAGTGCCTTCAGCGGCTTTGATCACGGCGGAAATGCGCGCGGATTTTCCTCCCGAGGGCAATCAAGCTTTGGAGGTGGCTCCCACGGGGGCTTCCATGGCGGTGGCGGACGACATTAGTTGATCGCATATCTGCGCGTGTGGAATCTGTCGAGAATTCAAGAATGGAGAAAAACATCATGCTGCGGTGGAATGCAATTTTTGTTCAACCTGAACGCAGGGGCTTTCATCGAATTGCTCCTTCCGTTTTGTTCGCACTTTTTTTGGGCTGTTCGTCCACGCCGACGTTCTCCCAGCAGGCGGGACAGCAGACCTTTGCTTCCGCCGAAGATGCGGGTCGCGCTTTCTTTGCGGCAATGCAGGCGCCGGACGACCAAGCTCCGTTGCGCATTCTTGGGCCAGCGGGAAAAGATGTCCTCTCGTCTGGTGATCGTGCGGAAGATGCGGATGCTCGCACCGGTTTTGTCGTCAAATATCAGGAGATGCATCGCTTCGTGATCGAGTCGAACGGAACGGTAAACCTGGTGATCGGTGCCGAAAACTGGCCGTTTCCGATTCCCCTGGTGAACAATCACGGCTCGTGGTACTTCGATACCGCGGCAGGCAAAAACGAGATCATATTCCGGCGCATAGGTAAGAATGAACTTGCCGCAATGGATGCGTGCCGCGACCTCGTCGAAGCGCAAAAACAATATTTTGCGCGTCCGCCAGCCGATGTCCCCAAGCAATTTGCGCAGAAGCTCGTAAGCGATGAGGGTCAGCATAATGGTTTGTACTGGCAGGGTGCTAGCGATGAGTCCTTTAGCCCGATCAACCCTCTCATCGCTTACGCGCGCCAAAATGTCCCGACCGACCAGGCTGGTGAGCATGTTCCGTTCAATGGGTATATGTTCCGAATCCTCATGCGCCAAGGTCCGCATGCGCCAGGCGGAGCCAAAAACTATGTCGTTGCTGGAAAGATGAGCGCAGGATTTGCCTTCGTAGCTTACCCTGTCGAGTACCGCTCATCGGGTGTGATGACTTTCATTATCGACGCATCGGGCACTATTTACGAAAAGGATCTTGGTCCCAACACAACAAAGCTGGCTCAAGCGATGACCGCCTATGACCCGGATTCCACCTGGCATCAGGCGGAATGAACGATGGCTTGAAAGTTGTCAATGTCACTTCTCGCCTCCATTCCTCGAATCGCGGCTGCAGCGGTTTCTATTGTCGCGGCCGCGGTTTTCTATTTGCCGAAGCTCGCGGGAAATCCGTCAGACCAGCTTCCCAACCCTCCGGAACTTCGCGCGCAAATCCATACACTTTCCTTAACTCTGCACGCGGCCATCGCAAGCGACGGAAAGAACTCTTTCTACTTTAATGGTCAACCGGACGCTCCAACGCTGCGCCTGTCACCGGGAGATCAACTGAAAATTAACTACATCAACGATCTTCCTGTTAAGCCAAAAGAAAGCTGCGCGATTACTCCGTGCATGGACATGACCAATTTGCATTTTCACGGCCTGACCGTTTCTCCCGATGCTCCACAGGACGACGTCTTAACGATGATGGCCATGCCTGGAAAATCGCTCCACTACACAGTCCAGATTCCGAAGAATCACTCTCCCGGTTTGTATTGGTACCACACGCATCCCCATGGAGAGAGCTACCGACAAGCGCTCGACGGCATGTCCGGTGCACTCGTGATCGAAGGGATACAGTCCTATTTTCCGGCGCTAGCTAGTCTGCCGGAGCGGATTCTGGTTGTTCGTGGCCTTTCGATTACCAAGGACCCCCACTCTAGTGATTTGCAGCAACGCGTTGAGCTCAAGCCGAATGCTTGTGGTGGGGAACGAGAGCCGCCGGAGGAGATCATGACGGTCAACGGATCTGTCCGGCCGAAGATCGAAATCGCGCCAGGCGAGCGCCAGTTCTGGCGTCTGGTGAATGCTTCGGCAGATCGCTACTTGGATCTGCAACTTGAGGGTCAATCGTTTGAAATCGTCGCCATGGACGGCATGCCCATCGCTAAGCACGACCCCAATCATCCAACGCGCACCGCCGATCATATCTTGTTGCCTCCAGCAGGAAGAATGGAAGCCGTCGTTACCGGTCCAGTAGCCACGACGCCAAGCCACCTGATCTCCCGTTGCGTGGATACCGGGCCGCAGGGCGACCCGAATCCTGCGATGATTTTGGCGGATATCGTTCCGAAGTCTGCGTTGGGATCGACACCTGGAATTTCACAAAGCTCTCTGAAACCTGAACTCAAAACGTTGGACCTCGCAGCGGAAGAAAAAACGCCGCCTCGATTCACCGTCATATTCACGGAAGACAAGAATGGTTTTTACATCAATGGAGAAAAATTCGCGCCCAACGCAGCTCCCATGGTGCGCGCAAAGGTTGGAACGTTTCAGCATTGGAGGATTGTCAATGCAACCGGCGAACTGCATCCCATGCACATCCATCAAGTTCATTTCCTTCCGTTCGCCGAAAACGATAAGCCCATACCCGACCCCTTGTGGCTGGACACGGTCAATGTTCCATACGGCGGATCCGTCGACGTCATCATGGACTTCACCGACCCCGTGATCAGGGGCATGTCCGTGTTTCACTGTCATCTTCTCAATCACGAAGACAAAGGGATGATGGCGAAAGTTCTATTTGAATGAGTCTCACGGTACAGCAACCGATCACCGCTAAGTTGCGCGATGAGCGCGAAACGGTTGCATTGTCGCCCGTCTTGCGGAAGGACGTGGCCTCGAATGGACCGGCATGGCTGCCTCTTGTTCTGGTCTTGAGCTCGTTTTGCGCGGTCGCGTACGCAGACCATCTCGTTGTCTCGATTTCGCTTGTCTACCTCTACCTTCTCCCTCTTGCCGTCGGAGCGATTTTCCTGCGCAAGGAAATTAGTTATGGCCTCATCGCAGTTTGCATCTTGTTCCATGACTATTACTCTCCGCGGAATCTGCACCCAGGGCTCCGGATTTTCCACAACCTTTCCGCAGCGTTCTCGTTCGCATTTATTGTTTACATCATCCAGCGCTATATCGAACAGCGCGAAGCGCTTTCCAAAACAGTCCAGAAGCAGCGTGACGAGCTCCTTCACGACGTCGAACTGGCCGCACAAGTCCAGCGCTTGTTTCTTCCAGTGGGCAAGCCAGCTATTGCAGGACTTGAAATCGCAGGCATGATGCGGCCAGCGAGAGGCGTTAGCGGCGACTACTACGACTATATCCCCATCAACGCGCACGCTATTCAGTTCGTCATTGCCGATGTTGCCGGAAAAGGTGTTCCCGCCGCCCTCTTGATGTCCGCAACGGCGGCAACCATGCAGCTTGAGGCGAATCATGATCGAAACCTGTTGGAAATGGTGGGACGTCTGAACACTGGGATACACTCCGTGTCCGATGATGGCGAACGCTACGTAACGTTGCTGATCGCCGAACTCGATGTGCAAAGACGCAAACTTCACTATGTCAACTGCGGCCACAATCCCGCGCTGTTATTCCGAGCGCAGACCGGGACCGTCACGCATTTGAATTCGTCCTGTGTGCCGATCGGCATATTAGCCGAAGATCCTTGCCAACTGGCGTCCGCAGACCTGGCTCCCGGCGATGTGCTGGTTTTCTATACCGACGGCGTCACCGAAGCAGAGAACCAGCTTGAAGAAGAATTCGGTACAGAGCGTCTCTCGGCTCTCGTACAACGTGGTTCCTCATGGTCTGCGGAAGCCCTAATGACCGACATTTTCGACAGCGTGGCAAATTTCTGCAGCGGAGTTGGTTTCAATGACGATGTTACCGTCCTCGTGGTCAAATGCAATTTTGACGGCTTCTCAACCGCCAGTTCGTAGCTCGCGTCACGCCCTCACGTGAAAGTTGCTTCTTGCCTCTCAAGAAACCTGTCAGCGTGTTGACAGTTATTCAATCCATCGGACTGATCGACTTCATCCCTCGCGCTTCAATTCCTTTTTCCTAACTTTAGCTTCTCTGTTTTCAAGGACTTCCTAAGAGTTCGACTCCATCCGCGAAATGGCATCGAGGCTGCAATGTGTGGTCTGAGGCAAGAAAAACTAACGGAGGGAATCCATCATGCGAAAGTTGCTGGCCTGTCTGTGGAGCATTCTATTTGCGGTTGCACCAATCTTCACCAAGGTCGCAAGCGCTTCGGAGGAAAGCAAGGACGATGATCGTTTACGAAATTGTGGCACGGTCCTGAAAGAGATTCTCGACGTTCCGGATAACATTCCGCACGATTTACTCGACAAGGCAGACTGCGTCGTTGTCTTTCCCTCCGTCCTAAAGGCCGCATTCATCGTTGGCGGCAGCTACGGCCGGGGCGCTATGTCCTGCCGCAGGGGCGACAACTTCAGGGGTCCTTGGGGCGCTCCCACGATGATGGCTCTTGAGGGCGGTAGCTTCGGCTTTCAAATCGGTGGACAAGCTACGGATTTTGTCTTGCTCGTTATGAACGAAAGTGGCGCCAGAGGCATCCTCGCCAGCAAAGTCAAGCTGGGCGGCGACGCTTCCGTGGCCGCAGGCCCAGTCGGCCGCGATGCCTCGGCCGATACGGACGCGACGCTGCGTTCCGAAATCTTGAGCTACTCACGGGCGCGCGGCTTGTTTGCCGGAGTATCCCTCGAAGGTTCCACAATCCGTCCGGACAATGGCGACAACCAGCGTCTGTACGGCCGGAAAATTCCTGCCAGGGAAATTGTTCTGTCCGGAAGAGTCGCCGTGCCGCCACCAGCTCAGCAATTGATATCGACTCTTGATACCAGGACCCCAAGGCACAGGCCATGAGGTCAGGTTTTGGATGCAGTTCGGCCGGCCGGGCGAAGAGATTGTCGGGGGGGTGAATCATGATGTGGATTGTCAGGCTCGCACTAAAGCAGCCGTATACAATCGTGGTACTCGCTATCTTGATATTTCTTTTTGGGGGTCTCTCTATCGTTCGGACTCCCACGGACATTTTCCCGAACATCGACATCCCGGTCGTCAGCATTATCTGGACCTATAACAGTCTCGAACCACAGGACTTGGCCGACAGGATTGTCACCATCACAGAGCGCAACCTGACCACCACGGTCGATAACATCGAGCACACCGAGTCGCAGTCGCTTTATGGTATCGCCGTGGTGAAAGTGTTTTTCCAACCCACAGTAAGTATCGACAAGGCCATCGCCCAGATCACGGCAAATTCCCAAACGCAACTCAGACAGTTGCCCGCTGGCACCACGCCGCCTTTGATCATTAGCTATAGCGCCTCGACAGTCCCGATCCTCGAACTCGGGCTCTCCGGCCAGGGCATATCGGAGCAGGCACTCAACGATTATGGTCTCAATTCCATCCGCCCCCAGCTGGTCACGGTGCAGGGTTCCGCCGTGCCGTATCCGTATGGGGGAAAGCAGCGTCAGGTCCAAGTGGACCTAAACACGCAGGCCTTGCAGGCGAAGGGTCTTTCTCCCTTGGACGTGGTCAATGCAATTGCCGCTCAGAATCTGATTCTCCCCACGGGAACATCCAAAATCGGCTTGAAGGAATATGACGTCGACATCGCCAATGCGGCTCCCCAGACCATCGAACAACTCAACCGCATTCCTGTAAAGACCATCGGCAACACGACCATCTATATCGGCGATGTCGCTTGGGTGCGGGACGGCTTTCCACCGCAAACGAACATTGTGCGCGTGAACGGGCAACGCTCCTCCCTCTTGACCGTGCAAAAGAACGGCAATACGTCGACCCTAAGCATCATTGCTGGAATCAAGGCCCTGTTGCCGTTTATCAAGACGACCGTGCCGCCGGCGCTGGATATAAAATCTCTGGCGGACCAATCCATCTTCGTGAACGGCGCCATTAAGGGCGTGGTAACCGAAGCGTCCATTGCAGCCTGCCTTACTGGCTTAATGATCCTCATCTTTCTCGGCAGTTGGCGGAGTACGACCATCATTGTTGTTTCGATTCCTCTAGCCATTCTGACCTCCATCATCGTTTTCAGTGCGCTTGGAGAAACGATCAACATCATGACATTAGGTGGACTCGCCCTGGCCGTCGGAATTCTGGTGGATGACGCGACGGTCGAGATCGAAAACATCAATCGAAACCGCCAGGCGGAACCAGAGAAGGACATGGATGAGGTTGTCATAGACAGCGCCGCGCAAATCGCTACGCCCGCTTTTGTGGCCACGATTTCGATCTGCATCGTGTTTACCCCGATGTTCCTGCTCTCTGGCGTCGCGAAATATCTGTTCGTTCCGCTCGGTGAGGCCGTGATCTTTGCCATGCTGGCCTCCTATCTGCTCTCACGCACCGTTGTTCCGATGATGGCCAAGTATCTCTTGCGCTATGACACCCCAAATACCAGGCAATCCCGCAATCCTTTTGTCCGTATGCAGGTTCGCTTTGAGGAAGCGTTTGAGCGTCTCCGTGAGCGTTATCACGGAGTGCTGGAACGTTGCCTTCATCATCGCCGTGCCTTCCTTGTTGCATTCTTCTCGGCTTGCGTGGGTTCCTTGGTTTTGATCATCCCCTGGCTGGGGCGGGACTTCTTCCCCACTATCGACAGCGGCTCGTTCAATCTCCACATGCGAGCTCCAACGGGCTTACGCATAGAAGAGACCGCCCGCCTGTGTGATCTCGTCGAGCGATCGATCCGGCGACAGCTTCCGCCGGGCGAGATCTCCAACATTATCGACAATATTGGTCTGCCTTACAGCGGCATCAACACATCCTACATGAACACCGGAACCGTGGGCACCTCGGACGCGGATATTTTGGTGACTTTCGGCGTTAACAACCACCAGACAGCCAAGTACGTGCATGACCTCCGAATCAGCCTGGCAAAAGAGTTTCCCAGCGTGACCTTTTCTTTCTTGCCTTCGGACATGGTTACCCAAATCCTGAATTTTGGCTTGCCGGCTCCGATCGACATTCAAGTAGTGGGTAACGATCTACAGGGGAATCAAGCCTTCGCGAACGCCTTGCTTGAGCAAGTGAAATACGTCTCGGGGATAGCCGACGCACGCATCCAGCAGCCGTTTGATGAGCCCTACATCCACCTCTGGATGGACCGCACCAAGGCGCAAGAGATCGGCTACAACGGCCAGGCCGTCGCGCAAAACGTTTTAATCTCGCTTGGTGGCAGCTTCCAGACCGCGCCAACATACTGGCTCGACCCTAAGAATCGAAACAGCTACGACATCTCTACTCAGACACCCCAGTATCGCGTCGATACGCTCCAGGATCTCGCGAACATGCCCATCAC
>WNFQ01004470.1_pt1 | contig 11774 bp, 16 predicted proteins | sample 5400171 | NCBI WGS metagenome assembly WNFQ01 (sample SAMN13153356, study PRJNA577476) | soil metagenome | isolation source: 20 cm soil under Madrone tree | place: USA:California | collected 2016-06-14
TCACGACCACCTGATCGGTATTCTCGGCCGTGAGCTCGACCACCGGCGGCCGGATGATCCCGCTCTGATTGCGCGGGTCATGGAAGTTGATGGTGTCGGCACCCGGATGGGTCCGGACGTAGTACACACCGCTCAGGAAGTTGTTGGGGTGATGGTGCATCTTGTGCGCTGCGCCTCTCGCCAAGACCGTCGCCCAGCAGGCGGTGACTTCGTATGCGTCGTAGCCTACCTTAAGGAATCGCAGAATACCCGGCACGACGCGGTGCACGCAGGAAACGAGATCCCGGAAGTCATCGAGCTCATGCAGCGACTGGACCGACTGCCAGCCTTGGCCCGGCGCAAGCGGCGGCAAGTCCCGCCTCAGGCGTGCGAGCGCTGCGAGCGCCCGGACGCCGATGGCCTCGCGCAACTCTGCCTCGAGCTCGATCTTCCACACGAGCGTGGGGAACATCGGAATGACATCCGATGCCTCGCTCCACCGGGCGTTCTGATTGCCCATTTGCGGCTCGTGCTAAGGCGTCCGCGGACTGTTGTACGCTTTTTGGGCGATGCCGGTCAATCTCGCGGCGCCGTTGCCGGCAAAATATGCAGAACGCCGGCGCTCCGGCGCCTGGAGGTTCTCATGGTTGAATGCCGCAACCTCGCGAGGTCGCTGGAAAGCAAATGACTTAAACGAAGTCCAACGGGGGAAATCCATCCAAAGGGAGGTCACGAGGTTCTCAGGCTATACCCTCATTGCAGCGCCGCGAATCGGCGATATTGGCTCATCGATACGTCGTGCGAGGAATTCAGATGCCGGAACGCCGGCGCGCAGATGCGCCAGCCAGGCATCGGGGTCATACTCAACGCCAATAGGGTTCGCGCTGAAATGCGGGCCGCGCATGTACGCGTTAGTTTCGTCGTTGGTGCCGAAGCTGTCGACCTGGAACTCCATCTGGTTACCGTCGGGGTCAGCGTAATACATCGACACCGTAACGCCATGGTGGATGCACCAATAGGGCAGGATCGCTCGCTCTTTCAGCTTCGCATAGGTCTCGAACAAATCCCTCAACGATGCGTACGTATACGCGACGTGATCGACGCCGATGACGCCTAGCGTGTTGGTGTCGGTGCCCTCGGGATGTAACACTGCCATGTTGGCAAAGGCGAACCGGTGATGCTCATCGTCATAAGTCAGAAACGCCAGCGCAGGGTTCTGATACTGAACCTTGGCGCCAAATACAATCTTGTACCACTGCAGCATCTGTTCGAAACGGCGCGTGTGGTAGACGACGTGAACGAATTTGGCAGGTCTGATTCGCATTGTGGCGCGTGCTCCTCGTCCCCGACCCCTTCGCCGAGCATACTCTTAACGGTTCTGGTGCATATGGGGGATTTTGGGGCCGAAAGAGATTCGCTGTCGGAGAGGGGGAAACATTATTCGAATTCCATAGAGAGAGTAACCAGATCCGGGGGATGGGTTGGGCTGCCACCGATATGAACTTCGATCAGAGCCGCGCACGCGGAGATCTCGGAGTTGCATCGAACAATTGTGCGCCGCACTCGCCAAATTTCCGGGTACTCTCGACAACAGTGCCCTGACTTTGGGAGCACCTGAACCCCGTATGGTCGGGTTGAACTCGACATGAACTTGCGGCTGGTGACGCGACTATGGGGTCGCCAGCCGGCGGCTTGAACAGCGCGCCCAAAAAAAGAGCGGGACGGAACCCGCTCTCTTTGACTGTAACCGACACTTGCAGGTTTCGCCTGCAATGGCGATGTCACATGTCCATTCCTCCCATGCCACCCATTCCGCCGCCCGGGGCGCCATGTGCATGCTCTTCGTCCTTCGGCGACTCAGCAATCATGACTTCCGTCGTGAGCAGCAGACCCGCAACCGAGGCGGCGTTTAGCAGAGCCAGACGCGTAACCTTGGTCGGATCCAGGATGCCCATTTCGAGCATATCGCCGTACTCATCCGTCGCAGCGTTGTAGCCGAAGGTGCCCTTGCCCTCACGGACTCGGTTCAGCACCACAGCGGCGTCTTCACCGGCGTTCGCCACAATCTGACGCAGCGGCTCTTCGATCGAGCGGGCCAGGATCTTGATGCCCGTCGTCTGATCATCGTTGGCACCGACCAGCTTTTCGATCGCCTTGAGCGCGCGCAGAAACGCCACGCCGCCGCCCGGAACGACGCCCTCTTCGACGGCCGCACGAGTTGCATGCAGTGCGTCTTCGACGCGTGCCTTCTTTTCTTTCATTTCGATTTCGGTCGCCGCACCGACTTTGATCAAGGCCACACCGCCGGAGAGCTTGGCTACGCGCTCCTGCAGTTTTTCCTTGTCGTAATCGGAGGTCGCTTCCTCGATCTGCTGGCGAATGCTCTCGACGCGGCCCTTGATGTCCGCCGCCTTGCCGGCGCCGTCGATGATGGTGGTGTTCTCTTTCTCCACCAGCACCTTCTTCGCTTCGCCCAGATCGTTCAGCATCGCCTTCTCGAGCGACAAGCCGACTTCATCGGAAATGACCTTGCCGCCCGTCAGTACCGCGATGTCCTGCAACATGGCCTTGCGACGATCGCCGAAGCCCGGCGCCTTGACGGCGGCGACCTTGACGATGCCGCGGATCGTGTTGACGACCAGGGTGGCAAGCGCCTCGCCCTCGACGTCTTCGGCGACAATCAGCAACTGGCGGCCGCCCTTGGCGATGGCTTCGAGCAGCGGCAACAGTTCGCGGATGTTGGCAGCTTGATAGCGCAGCGCGGGCTGCGTACGTCACGCACCTTCTGCAGGAGGCGCCGGGAGATTGAAGAGCGCTCGATCATTGGGACGAGTTCTGGTCGTCAACGTAGACCAAGTCACGGGCGCCCGCGTGGTCAAAATTTCAGCAGATTGCGTAACGCGCTGAATGCGGTGTGATTCCCAGGCTTCGCCGCCACGTTGTACACAGGGTTGTCCACCGGAAATGTGCATAAGAGACCTGAGTCCGCCCTACGGAGCATGGGGAACTGCATGCTCCGCAGCGGGAATTCCCGCGCGCAGTCTGCGAGAACGCCCTATAGAAATTCATTTCGCGCCTCGGATTCTCGCGATCGTGCGCCGTGGTCGGTGTAGAAAGCACCCAATGTATCTCGCTATCGATATTGGCCAAAAGCTCCCCGCTTCATTGCGACACATCCTTCTCCGGCGCGCCGCCGGCGTTCCGCGACGTGAGCGTAACTGCGAACTTAGCCGCGAAACGCCGAACATCGGTATCGGCCAGGCCTTCCAACACGACCACATCCTTCTTGCCATATTCAGTGACGATGCACCATTGATTGTCCGCCTCGCGTACACAGACGAGCTTATGGATGGCGACCGTCTCGGTTAATAGGCGAACATCACCACGGAACCTCTCAATGGTGAGGTACCGATCCTCTGCTTGCTTGTTGTCGTATGACCAGGTAGTGAATAACCACTCCCCGATGAAGAGTTCTCGCGAATTCCCGATCCCTTGTCGCCGATTCGATGCCCGTAATCGATCGTGGGTAGACCCATCGGCCACAAAGAATTTTCGCACCCGGTCATCAAACGCGGTTTTATCGCATAGTAGACTCCGCGCGCGCAGTTCCGACTTACAAATCCGGGCGTGAAGCTCCAGATACGCGTGTTCACCCTAATCGCTTGCGAAGCAAAAATCCCAAGCCCGTGTATCGAACTCCCATCGACCTTTACCGGTACCAGCAACATCGGCAACTCCTTGCAGCCTTTCCGTGTTCATGGTCGCACAGGAAGTCTCTCGGAAAAACTTCTCACGCCGAATGAACTTGAAAGGTACGTTCCGGGCATCCTCAATCGAAAACGGCCAGAACCCGACACTTGTCGCATGGCAAATATTTTTCGACAAAACCGAGCACCCTTTCGTAAAGTGAATTCGACGCGCATGTTTGCTCCGGCGGTCCCGAGTGACTTGCAAACGGGGCACTTTTACTTCAATGGACGCCCATCGCACTAGGCTACGACCACATCAACATGCTGGGGCGATACTCGTTCGCCGTGCCCGAATCCGTGACCAGGGGGTGGGCTGCGGCCACTCAGAAACCCAGCAGATGCCGATCCTTAACTGGAGTTTTTGTTCCGTTGCTCCCCAAGCCCCTAATTTCATCAGCCACTCTACGATTGATCGCAGCTCGCGCGTCACTTTTTCTCTCGTGTCAAGGATGGCACTGCAGAGCGTACGGAACGCAAATCTCTCGGGCGGCCGGTCTCGGCAGCCGCCTGGATTGACTCCCTACGCGTTGCACTAAGGCTCTTGGTGATCTCATTCATCGTACCCGTGTTTTTGTCCGCGAGTAGCGCGAGTAACAGATGGCGCTGGTCGATCTGGGAAGCGCGTTCCTTCCGTGCGATCAACGCAGCCTTAGCGATCGAGAGGTCGGCGTCAAGCGAGCCAATGGAAACACCCTGTCTGCGCTCATTCTGAGCCTGCGCCAAAATTACTTGGCGAAGCCATCTTTCGATTCTGCCCGCCGTCCCTCGACCAGCGGCTTCGAAGCAGCTCCAAGCGAACCCACTTCGCATTGCTAATAACGCAGCCAGTTTGTGGAATGTCCGAAACGGCACCTCGCCTTCTTTGCAGGCTCTCAGACGAAGCTCGAGGCGCTCGCGCAATTCTTCCTCAAGCGGAAGTCTGCCCTCCTCGCCGCTCATCACTCAGCCAGCTCAAACATGACGGCAGCATTCCATTTCGCTTGATTTCACTGCGAGTATTGAGCGCCGCGCCGCCCACAAAGTCGAGATCGCATGCCCGTGTCTCTCACCGAAAGCGCTCGAGGGTCGCCCACCTACGGTCGAAATGCTTCCGTCAGCCCGTGACGCGGGGACCGGATCGCACGCGCCGCGAGCTGGCGGTGAACCTCGCCGGGTGCGGTGTCGCAGTTGACCCAGTGGGCGTTCGGCCGGCGCAAGGCGCAAGAGCGGTGATGCAAGTACCTGATCCGTCAGATGGTGCGATGCCGCTAACGTGCGCTATGTTCCGTTTGGCGAGTAGCGGCGAGTCTTGCGACCCGCCGCCCCAATAGAACCGGACATGGAGAGTTACACCATCCGGCTCCCGGTGGAAGGCTTTCGCAGCAGGTCGGGATAGAGGTTATGGATGATCCGCGGGCATGGCGGGACTCCCATCGAGGTGGTCCCACTTGACGCTGCGGCGCTGACTACGTCGATTGAGCCATTTGAACAGAAGCCGGCGGCTGGCATACAGATACTGCCGCAGACTTCGGCTATTGCCGCTGTGGCTTCTCACGCGCCCACTGTGTGAAACGAACCAGTTCAGTTGCCATGATCACAATCCGCTCGGTGTCGGGCCATGTTTCCCCGATTCGTTATCTCCCACCGACGCCCCTTTGCTCCGTCCGCGTTACCGGACTTCGTCGCTCATATAGGCGTCTCCGACTTCCGATCATCACCGCTTCCTCCCTCGCTGTTTAGGCTTGTCGGGAAGTGCGCACGTCCTGTACGCCGACGATCGGATCTCCTTGGTTACCACGTATCCGTCTTGTAAGGTTCGACGCGGACTTAGATCCCGGGGTGGCTCGTGCCGCTCGCCGTTGCGCGACACAAGCTGTTGCCTGCTGGGTTCAAGAAATCATCGGCACACACCTTTGCGATGTTTTCGGGACTTAGATCCTTCAGTGACAGCTTGACCTGTTACCTTTGCGCCTCGCCTCCTTTCGTGCCTACGCATCAAGCATTGCGTCGCCGCAATACCTGCAAGACTCGATACCCGGCCCGTGGCTGGCGGTTACCGGGGCGGGATTCGCATCCGCTTGAACTACGCGACATTGCCAAGTCGCAACCTTGAGGTCACCCCTAATCGCGTTGCTTGTAATTGCGCCTGAAGATCGACCTGACGCCATTGTGCGGTGCTCACCCTCAGGATCCGGTTATTCTCGACATCCCTTTACTGACGCCGTTGGCGCTTACATTCTAGGCCTGCCTTTACTTCATTCGCCCAGACGCGGAAGCCTTCGAGCACGTTCGGGCCGAAGGTCATGCTAATGGCGACGTCCGCAGCATCGCGGCCTCGCGCAATCAGCACACGGCCAACGCGCGGCGCGTTATTGCGCGCGTCAAACGTGTACCAGGCCCCCCCGATATACGCTTCAAACCAACCCGCAAAATCCATCGGCGCATCGACGGGAGGAATACCGATATCACCAAGATAGCCGGTGCAATAGCGAGCCGGAATATTCAGACATCGACATAGCGCGATCGCCAAATGCGCGTAGTCCCGGCAAACGCCTTGTCGTTCGTGGAACGCTTCCGAGGCAGTCTTGGTTGGGCGCGCGAACTGATAACCGAATGTGATGTGCTGATTGACGAAGTTGCAGATCGCCTGCACGCGTGGCCAGCCCGGCACAGTGTTGCCAAACAGATTCCAGGCGACAGCGGACAGGTGCTCGGTATCGCAGTAGCGGCTGCCGAGCAGATACACCAGCGTTTCTTCCGGCAGCGACTCCACAGTGTGCTGTTGCGCATTCGACACGATCGGTTCAGTCAACCCGCGATCATTGATAACGGCGTCGGCAGTGATGCGCATGTGTCCCACAGGAGCAACGAGACGGGTGCACCAGTTTCCAAAGCCGTCGCGGTACAACACCAGTGGCACCCAGGGATCAGTGAGAATGTTATCCGCACGAATCAGATCAGCCGCCCGTGTGTAGTGGATATTCAAATTCAGAATCATTGGAGTCCGTTGTGGACACCGATAGATCAGTTCGTAGCCAAGACGAATTTGCACCTTGAAATCTCCGCGGCCGACAAAAGACGACTCACCCTAGCTCGATCACGACATGTAGAAGCCCGCGCGGCTCACCACACTCGGGAATCGTACAGTCGGTCTCGTCATCCACCGGGTAAGGCTCGTTGGCACCGATGGCGAGACTGGGAGCAGAAAGTGAAGCAAGATATCCGCCAAACGACGACCCCTGTTATACAACAATCCGGCATGTCAGGGACCCTGATGTCCATGGAACCACGGGCTAAAACTGTGCATGGCGATGAGGATCGTGTGCCGATGTTGTGCTTTGCGTACGTCCATCTCGGTGCGAATGCGCTCCTGATACTGGCGAAACACCTCCCGTTCCCGCGCCAGCGCATCGACGGCCGAAACCGACGCATTGCCGGGAATTCGCGTGGTCTCGCTCAGTCACACAAACGATTCTGCGCTGCCGGGCGGACGGTTGCAGTCAATGACGAGTCGAGAATACGTTTGCAGAATCAGGAAGGCAGCGAGTCGCGCGGCAAGCTTCACCGCAACCGCTGCAGCTCCGATATCCCAGGCAATGTGGCGCCGCAGGTCCTCAGTGGACACACCCAGCGAATTCAGCTTGCGCGGCACGAGCGCGCCAGCGTGGTCGCAGGTCAAAAAGAATGACGATCGACCGTCTTTCCCGCTCCACCCGAAAGGCAGCGGGCTCATCGGGTGCCAGCAATGATTGATCGTCGTGCACGGATGTCGGGATTCAAAGCGACGGCTCGCTCGGCGGCGGAGCCGGGACGTCGCGCGATGTTGGCGGTAGGGGCACTGGTACGGCGGGTAAGCGCCGGAACACGGCGCGGACACCCTTGCTCCACTCTTTGCTGAGGGCACTGAAGTAAGCGTCGCCCCGCTCGAAGCGGTGGCGAACACTGAGCTTCAGCCTGTCTCGTTCGCAGCACACCAGATCGATGGGCATGCCGACCGAGAGATTGCTGCGCATGGTGGAGTCGAACGAGACCAGGACGCATTTCATTGCGTCGCTAAGGTTGGTCGAAGGGGTAATGACGCGATCGATTATGGGCTTTCCGTACTTTGCTTCACCCGTCTGAAAGAAAGGCGTATCGGCACCTGCCTCGATGAAGTTGCCCTCTGCAAACGTCCGGAACAACCGCAGCGGTTCGCCTTTGATCTGGCCGCCGATGATGAACGAAGCGTTGAACGGACTGGCACTGCTCGCCAGATGCTTGCCGTCGCGGTGCTCGATATCCCGCACCGCGTCCGAAACGATGACCGCAATGTCGAACATCGTGCGAGCGTTCCAAACGCTGATGACGTCGTTTTCCTGCGCTTCCCCGCGTTGCTTGAGCACACTGATGACGGCCTGCGTCCCCGCCAGGTTTCCCGAGCTCAGCAACACAATCACCCGATCACCCGGGCGCTCGAACACGGTCATCTTGCAGAACGTCGCAAAGTTATCGACCCCGGCATTCGTGCGAGAGTCCGACGCCAGCACGATGCCGTCATTCAAAAGGACGCCTACACAGTAGGTCATGCGCTGCTTTCCTCGGAGGGCCCCAGGTAGTACTCGATCGCCCGCACGAACGCGGTTGCATACTCTGGCGGTGCCATCTGCTCGACCAGAAACGTGAGATCTCTTGGAAATCCTCTCAAGTGCATTGAGTGCATGGACCTAGCCACGATATTCACGCGGCTGCTCCTTATACCACCTTGTGACCGGCAGACTCGTGTGCTTCCATAAAGCGATGTGCGGCCTCGTGAGCCGCCTGGCTTTGGTTCGATTAGGTTTCTGCAACGTTCACTCTCGTAGCAATCACTTCCGACAGTGAAGACAGTATGTCACAGACCTCCAAGAACCCCCCAATGATGTAGACTGGGTCAGCTCGATAAGTGACCAGCACTATGCCATGACCGTCGCGCTGCACACCCAATACCGACAAGCACAAATCGATGGTCGTCGCATCGAGTGCGTAAACCGTCTCGGCCAGATCCACACCGAAGGGTTCCTCGGCATACAAGCCGCGCGCGATACCAATCAACCGCTCGGCGAAGTTCGCGTAGATACGCCAATCGCGCGTCGAATTGGCGTTTGGCGAGCGTGTTGCGCGCGACATTGCCGCGAATCCCCAAGTGGTAGAGCTTGGCCGACTGCGCCCGAAGGCTCGCCTCGATATCGCGCAGGCTCTCTCGATAGGTCAGCTGTGCGAACGCCATGCAGAGGTACTGATCGAGACAGGAGAAGCTCTTGACCTTGTGCTCGCCAGCGTAACGGGCCACGCACCGACGAAACGTCGTGAGCGGAAGATGGCGCATCAGCTGCGCAAAAACGAGCTGGCCTTGATGCATCGAGCGACTCCACGGCGAGAACCGCGGTCACGGTGCGTGACGTCGAATCGATGTTCAAATCGAGACCAAGAAAAAATGGCATTTTCTGTATCATGTTCAATAACTTAAACGCGTCGTCCCGATCAACGTTGGGACACTACTGGGCGACGATATAGTTCAATAGCCGCGGTGCAACCAGAATAACTATACCGGCGATAAGCGAAACGAGCGGGGCGATACTTAAAGTTAGGTTCATGGCGAGCTCCGACCAAGTGCCCAAGTGTCGTCGGCGTGCTTTCAAAATGGGATTTTTCATCCTTCATGATGAGACTTTTTCTCCAGCAGTCCTATCTCCCGCTCGGAATGACCAGTGGCAAACGCGTTTCCGGCGTCCGTGCAACTTCGCGGGGCTTCAGCGCAGTCGCATCATGGAAGCACAATTCGCGCGTAGTCCCATCATGGAGGGAAAACCTAGAAGACCTGCGACTAATTAGCTTGGGGTTGCACGCGAGGCCCACCTAACGACGGCAGAATAGCAAGAGCTGCCAAGCAGCTACACGAAGTCAGATGGTAAATGCTTGTCCCGCAATGAAGGACCAAAAGTCTCATTTTGAAGCAAAACGACAACGTTCCTCGCGAGAGAGGGCAAGTGCCGCGGATTGATTGCCGATCTTGCCTCGGCGGCATGCTGCGGTTCTACAAACGTGCCGCGGCATGAATGCCGCATTGGGGTTCTCGAACAATACGCGGTGCGCGGTTTTTCTGATGCCCGCCCCATGTGTCAGAGACGGGCATTCGAGATCGCGGCGCGAATTCCCGCTTGAGTTCCTGACGATCGGCCCCATGTAATTAAAATGCCACGATGAAACCAGAAACCCGGTCCTAGCGCGGGGTTTCTGCATTTTGGGAGCAGAGAAGATGCCTCTAATCGATTACTACGGCAAATTTGCGGTGTGCTCGATCGCGTGTTCGATTTGTGGTTGGACGGGCATCGGCGAGGAAGCGAAGACCGGAGATAGCTTCGGCGACGGCGTCGAGAAGCATTGCCCGATGTGCTGGAACTACTTCGGGTTCGTGCAGTTCAGCGTGTTCGTCGTCGACGATTCGCCGCAAGGGTGGGATCGTAGGGGTACCCGCTACTCCGCGCTATCCCCCCTGGTCTTTGGAGGTAAGCGATACTGCAATGGCGGCCGCAGGCCGCGGCGGGCGATTTTCAGGCTTACATCCTGCGGTGTCGTGACGATTACGGTGCCTGACAACGTCAGGCTCTGCGCCAGTGTCAGCTGGGTGTCGCCGGTACCGGGCGGGAGCCGCCGGTCGATCACGGCGGCATCGACGTCAAACTTTCCGGCTAGATCGATCATATCGACTGTACTCGCTTGGTCAGTATACGCCCGATCAGTACCACCCGAATCGGCGAGGTGTCCTCGGTGGGCTTACCTAGAAGAGGGCCTGGAGTCCTGATGCCGCCGCTGGCTGTCCGGGCTTGCTGCCGTTTGAGGACATCGCGGTCCAGCGGGGCGGATCTGCCGCCGATTTCATCCAAACACACGGAACCGTGGGTGCCGGGACTGTTGCGGACAGTCGGCGCGGCATGGATCGTGGTCGATCTCGCCGATCCAGCATGCGCCAAGCGCTCGCTCGTGATTGGTACGGAGCTGGCGCAGCGCAAGATCAAGCTGCGCAATCGCTGGTCCGGCGTCGGTGCCGGACACCGCGTCCAGCCCGCGTCACACTCACCGGCAACCGACGCGCCGGCGCCCGAAGAAGTACTCGACCCAGTCCGGGTCCAGCTCCCCATACTCCTCGCGGCCAACAGCAGCGATCTCAAGTGCAGGTACTCGAGGGATTGGCGGGCGTGCGCTCCCTCGCGATCGCCCGGTTCGGCCAGGACCGGCCACGGCCTCAAACAGTTGCCGCCGTTCGTGTCGCCGATGGCGGCCCTCGAGCTGCACGCCAGATCATGCTCCACGATCCAAAGCCCCGGGCAGCATCGGCTACCCAGGGCTTTCGGCTTTCAGCCGCTCAGACGGTTTCCAGCTCAGGCTCCACTTCTTTCGGCTTCCTCGTCTCGGGCTTCGGGCGATCGGGTCGCGGGCTCGGCCGCAGGCGCTCGATCACAGACTTTGGTTCTTCGCGCGTACGCGCCTTTTTCATTGCCCACTGCGAAAAGAATCGTTCCTCGTAGCACATAGCCGTCCTCCTGTGATGACGTATTTGTGGTCTCTCCGGACCGAGGATAGCATTACGGCAGCCACTCCGGCTGTAGTCTGGAGGTCTCGATGCCGTCAATGTGATCGCGGCCGATGCAATTGCCGCGGGTGAGGGCCGCTTCGGCATGATCTTCTGGGTCGAAGCGCGCAACTACAACCGCGCCGCAAAGCTGCTAGACGCCGCTTGACCGGCGCGCGGCCCTGCTCGATCCGCACATGAAGCGCGAAAAAATTACGGTCCCGGTTACGCTGCTCAACGCAGACGTAACCCAGATGTCGGGAAAAGACCGGCTCAAAGCGCGCAGTGAAGGGCTGTTCTACATCACGGAGGGCGACCAGAAACAACCCTTCGCGGCCGAAAGTCGGCCTCGCCTGCCATTTCGCGCAAGAAAGTGTACTCTTGATGGTGCGATGCATTAGAAGAATGCGAGTGGATTCGGAACGCGCGGCGCGTTGCGCGGGGACAACTTGCTAGGAGTTCCAGCACTTCTCGCGTGG
>WNFQ01003278.1_pt1 | contig 11773 bp, 10 predicted proteins | sample 5400171 | NCBI WGS metagenome assembly WNFQ01 (sample SAMN13153356, study PRJNA577476) | soil metagenome | isolation source: 20 cm soil under Madrone tree | place: USA:California | collected 2016-06-14
GAAATCGATCTCGCCCAGATTCACCCGATGGTGGCGTTACCCGGCGATCCGCGCAACGGAATTCCCATCGACGAACTGACCGAGGAAGTGCGCATCGACGCGGCCTATGGCGGGTCATGCACCGGCGGCAAGATGGCCGACATGGACATGTACGCAACCGTCTTGAAGAACGCTTTGTCCCGAGGCATGCGCGTCGCGCCCGGCGTCCATCTCTATCTGCAATTCGGTTCGCAGAAAATAAAGCAATACGCGCGCGAAAAAGGTTATATCGAAATCTTTACCGATGCCGGCGCGGAATTGATCGACCCGAGCTGCGGCGCCTGCATCAACGCCGGCCCCGGCGCTTCCCAAACCGCGGAAACTGTAACGGTCAGCGCCCAGAATCGAAACTTCCCCGGTCGCAGCGGACCGGGAAAACTCTACCTCGCTTCGCCCTATGTCGTGGCGGCTTCAGCGATCGCAGGCAAGATCGTGGAACCGGATGAATTTCTTCGCCAGGCGGAAGAAGAATTAGCGCACGCATGAGGCGTGTGCCCGACCCGAATCCGAATTCATAAATTGCACAGCAATGTCGAGAGGAAGATTCGCAGGGGCGCTAAGATAAATTCATTAGCGTCATTTACTCATCAGGCTATTCACAGCTCCGGGCGCGAGCAGCCGGCCGATTAACTGATGCATGCGGTCAAAGTCGATGGGCTTGGTTAAGTAACCGGAAACGCCTACGTCGTAGGCGGCCCGCTTGAACCCTTCGGTATCGAATGCGGTAATCGCAATTATCGGCACCTCTCGCAGTTGATCTATTTCGCGGATCTTGCGGGTCGCTCCCAGGCCATCCAGACGCGGCATGCTGATGTCCATTAGAATCAGGTTCGGCCCGATCGCACGGGCGACGCTAACTGCTTCCTCGCCATTGGTCGCGGTTACCACTCGATAACCCACTTGCTGCAGATCCAAACTCAGGATCGCTACGTTATCAGCAGCGTCGTCGACTACGAGAATTACGGGGCTTTCTCCGGCGATTGGATCACTACTCAGCCCAGTAGTGTCACTGTGGGTGCCTTGATCATCTGCGCGTTGTTCGACGCCGGGGAGGGCGCTGGTTGCGAGAGGATTCTTCTCTTCCATGAACGAGATTATAGGACAGAATAGAAATTACTTCCCAAGAGAGGTGATTCTTACCTCCGATAAATAAATATCGGTTAGTAGCTGCTTTGCCCAAAAGTAAGCATGCAAGTCGTCTGCGGAGTGGAAAGCTGAATGTTACAGAACCGCGAGCCGTAGCGAGCGGGATAAGGACTCAAGCTCGAAGTTAATCATCTTCAAGAGCAATTCGTTGAATCCTAATCCCGCTCGCTACGGCTCGCGTTCTGTACCTATCGCCAGTCGTCCGTTTCACGCACAGGTTTTTGAATATCGATTGATCCCGGCACTTGAAGTGGTGGGCTATCCTCATCTCGTCGCTCGGCGGACGAAACCAATTCCGCCTTTTGGGCAGGGCATTTCGCACCGGGTAGTTGGGCAATCAGCCCGGTAGTGGGCTAAATCTGTGTTGCTGAATCAAATTTGTGGCCCAGCATTTAAACGGATCGCGTGAATGACCTAGTTGTCGGCGTGCGTCCTCTAGTGTTGTGTTTCTAAAAATCGCTGCAATAATCACCGGGGCATTAGCCCGACCGTTAGGGAGGGCTCATGTGTTTAGTGGTGCAAAAAAGGCCGAGCCCTCCCTAACGGTCGGGCTAATGCCCGCTCGACTTTGTGAGCGAACTTCTGAGACAGAACACTAGGAAGCCGCGCAGAACACCATAAAAATAACTTCTGTCCGACTACGAATACCCCAGCTTCTGTCATGTCCCACCATGCCCCGTCTTTTTAGGCAAAGCCCAATGATTTGGCGGTTCGGCCGTTCGGCCGTTCGGCGGTGCGATGGTTCATGGTTCGATGTGAAATGTGAGAAACTACCGCAGTTCAGGAGTGCGGGTTGGGTTACCGATGACGCGGCTGTTCATTACCAGCAGCAGCTGCTAAAAAAGAATCAGGCAGTTGAGCTGGTGGCCTCGGTGGATCAGGATCTGCAATCAGAACAGATCTGAATTCGCGGCTCTGATTCGAGCGATGTTTAGTCGTTTGTAGAATGACTAAAAAGAGACGCCTCGAAAGAACAGAGCGCCTTAACTAAGGAAAGGAAACATAAATGACTAATGATCGCGAGCATCTGATTGATTTTGCCGCTTACGTGAAAGAGTTGACTGAGCCAGGGACATTCAGTCCTGTAGTCAGCGACCCCAACTGTGAGATAAAGAAAGCTGAGGTGCTGCTGCTTACTTGCCTGGACTTCCGGTTTTTCTTAGAGATCTCAGAGATTATGAAAGACATAAAGTATGACCACGTGGTTCTCGCCGGAGCGTCACTCGGAGCTGTTTGGCATGAAAAGCCGAAATGGCACGAAACGTTTTTTGATCATGTGGGCCTCGCTATAAGGCTCCACCAGGTAGAGCGGGTCATCGTCCTGGAGCACAGAAATTGCGGGGCCTATGGTCCAAGGGAATGCGGCGGATTCGGATTGTTGGGGCGCGATCCTGACCGGGATCTGGAGCGGCGAATCCATGCGGAACAGGCTGCCAACCTCAAGGAGCAGATTACTGGTCGATATCGTCTTGGTTTTTCAGACGGTCTCTTAGAGAAGCCAACACCAACGGAGGCTTGGACGCTTGATCAACTGATCTGAACAGTCGCGTGAGGTACCATAACCAGCACCTTTATACTATCGGGGGATAAAATCACATCCCGCAAGCTGCCATTCGGTCGTCAAGTAAGCGCTGGCAGCGGCGGGTGACAGGCTCGAAAAATATTTTTCCGCGAGCAACACAGATTTAGCCCACTACCATCAGCCCGGTTAAGCTGTTAATTTTTGCTTTCTCGTGTATTATACCGGCGCTTTTCAATCCCTTTCCCGTTTATGGTTTAAGCTTATCGGCTGAACCCAAGGAGTACCCGATGTTGACTAAGACTTTATTGATTTTAGCCGTCCTGTGCGCTGCCATTCTGATTGGCTGCAGTAAGACTGACACGATGGAAAACAGCAACACGATGGCTAACAAGCCTGCCACCATGGCCAGCCCGGCGAAATCTACCACCGCATCGAGCGGTGAAAAGATTGGCGTGCCCGAATGCGACGAGTATATCGCCAAGTACGAAGCCTGTGCCGGCAAGGTGCCCGAAGCTGGGCGCGCTGCTTACAACTCGGGCCTCGAACAAACGCGCTCCGCGTGGAAGAAGCTGGCAGCCAACCCCGCAACAAAGGGAACGCTGGCGGCCGCTTGCAAGCAAGCCACCGAGGCACAAGCCGCGGCATGGAAGACTTACGGTTGCGCTAACTGATGGACCCGCGGATTTCGCGGTAACATTGGCTTGATTCAAGCGCAAAGGGCGCAAAGGTGCTCGCAAAGATCGCGGAGAATTTGTTCCTGCGTTGCTTTGCGGCTCCTCTGCGCCTTTTGTGTTTGTGGCGGTTTTTTTAGTAGCGCGGACGGTCTGCGCAAACTGGCAGTCTGCGCCACATATCCACCAAACATGTTTGGGCTTCCGGGCAGCCCGATGCCTTGGTATAATCCCGCGCCATGAAAAATAAATTTGCTCGCACTATCGCTGTCGCTCTCCTCGCACTCTTTTCCATTCAATCGTCCTGGGCCACTTGCGGCGGAGGTGGCGGCGGCGGTGGCGGCGGCATGTCCACAGGCGGTGGCGGCTCGGATGCTCCCACCTATCCAGTGCCCTGGAAGATTTACACCAAGGACACCCCGGCCAAGGGCGGCCTGGTTCTTTTTTGGTTTCCAGCTTCCGAGACCGAGATCAGAAATTCGAGCTTGAAACAGTCACGGACGCTTTCGCTTTACGCTTCGCAATGCGTCGCGATGGAAGTCGCCGACACAAAACTTCCGAATGCCGACAAACTTTTGGGTGATTCAAAGCTGCCGGTGGCGGTGTTGGCAACGCCCGATGGAACGCCCGTCAAAAAGATCGATAACAAAGACGGCAAGCTGAAAGTCGGCGACGTGGAGAAGGTCGTCGAAACCGAGATGAAGCAACGCGAAACTTCGCTCGACAGCCAACTGAAGGATGCAGCCGCCAAAGTTAAGGCCGGCGACAACAATGGCGCGATCGCGGCTTATCGCGCAGTGCTCGATCAGAAATGCCTGTTCCCGAAGAAGGCGAAAGAGGCGGCCAGGGAACTGAAGAAACTGGGCGTCGAAGTTGCCGCGATCCCGGGGGCGCCCATCTTCGAGCGCCGGCAGAGCGCGCTGATTCAGCGCACGATGAAGCTGGGATTGACTGCTGAGAATGCTGGCCGCTACATCGCCGCGGACAAGTTGTACACGCGCGCGCACCTGATGGATCCGGCTGATCCGACTCCGCTCCGCTTCATGGGCGAGAACTATCGCCACAACATCGGTGATTGGAACAAGGCGCGGCTCGCCTTCGAATCTATTCTGAACATGCCGGCCGATTCGTTGTCGCGCTCGGTCGCGTTCCACGGCTTGGGCAAGATGACGATTCACGATGGTGAGTTCAAAAAAGGATTAGAGCTGATGGAACGCGCGGTGGCAGAGTTTCCGCTCGCGCTGGCGTACCGAAACCTGGCCGTCTATTGGAATTCCGAAGGCGATCCGGCCAAGGCGAACGAGTATACAAAACAGGCCCTCGCTCTCGATCCCAAGGATCCATACAACCTGGTATTCGCCGCTGTCTTTCTCGCCGCGAACGGAAAGAAGGAAGAGGCGCTAAAGATTGCTCGCGATAACGTCGAGCTGTTGCCGGCGTCCTACAATCTCGCCGCGATCTATGCTCAGAACGGACAGCGCGAGCGCGCGCTCAGCCTCTTGCGCCGTCACTTCTTCCAATACGAACGCTATCAGGCGGTGCGCGAGAAGGAGATGATGGAAGCCCGCGTCGATGCAGTGTTCGATTCCATTCGCGCCGATCAAGCGTTCATCGCGTTGACGAGCGGCGCGGACGGGAAACTGCCGATTCCAATGAAGGGAATGCCCGCGACCCAAGCAGGCCCGAAGCGGTAATCGGCCGCTTTCATAGGGACCTCGTTTCAGCAAGCTGACTTGTAGTGCAAATCAGGGATGCCAACGGTTTACCGAGAAGCCGTTGAAACGCTATCTTGAGGTTAGAAATTCCGTAAACACCTCGCTGAAGCGAGGTGTCAATGAAACAGTTTCGAGTTCAAGCTTGTGGTTACCATCAGCAACCTATAGTTGAACTTTGAACTCTTGAGCGACGCCAACCATTCTCCAATTTCCTACGACAGAAACTCTGTTTGCTGCTAAGATACGCCTCAGTCTCGCCCAGGGGATTTTTTGCAACCCTGCCTTTCAAGTGACGTGTAACGGTAGGGAATCCTAGTCGTCTTAGTTCAACCAAACTAAATCTGGGCGAAGCCTTCGGCCAGTCAAGTTCTCTGAAACATTTGAGGTGCTTATGTCACATACTCCCATGCGCCGAATCTTCCCGACCTTGATGGTGTGCAGCCTCTTTATTATCGCCTGGACCCCCGCTGGTTTTTGTCAACAGACCACCGGCTCGATCAAGGGCACGGTCACAGATCAACTCGAAGGTCTGGTCACAAACGCCACCGTGGTCGTCAAAGATGCTCAGGGCAAAGCGCGAACCGCTACGACCAACTCTTCGGGCAATTATGAATTCAAATCACTGCCGCCCGGCAATTACGAGGTCACCGCCGCGGCCGTCGGCTTCACCGTACGCGAAGAGAAGCAGGTTAAAGTTAAGGCGGGCTCGACCGCGACGCTTGATTTGCAACTAAGCATCGAAGCCCTGCAACAGTCGGTCACGATAGATAACAAAGGAATCAGCACTGACTCTGATCGAAACGGCGATGCCATGGTCCTGCGCGGCCGCGAGCTGGAGGCTCTGCCCAACGATCCTGAGGCGCTGGCCTCGGCGCTGCAGGCGATGGCCGGACCAACCCAGGGAGAGAACGCGCCGCAGGTGACTGTCGATGGATTCTCGAACGGGCGAGTCCCCCCAAAGGAAGCGATCAGGGAAGTTCGCATCAACCAGAATCCGTACTCTGCTGAGAATGAATATCCGGGCTGGGGCGGAATTGAGATTTACACTCAACCGGGATCTGAGAAGTTTCACGGCGGAGCCAGTTTTAATTTCAACGACGAAAGCCTCAACTCGCGAAACCCTTTTGCGCTGCGGCGGGCGCCGTATCAACAGCGCGGTTTGAACGGAAATCTGACCGGGCCAATAATTCCCAAGCGCGCCTCGTTCGCTTTCTATTTTGGGCGCTATGCCAGCGAAGGCAATTCAGTCATCAACGCCACGATTCTCGATCCGGTCACGCTGAAGCCCGCGCTCTTCAACCAGACTCTGGTCACTCCGCAGACATCGGATTACTTCAGTCTGCGCGGTGACTTGAAGATTAATAAGAAGCACACTCTGGTCGCGAATTTTGATTACGGATGGTTCACCCAGAACCTGCAAGGCGTCGGTGGATTCACGCTGCCGTCGCGGGCGTATCGCGGCGGCCGGCACAACTACACCCTGCAAGTGACTGAGACCGCGATCATAAACGAGAAGACAATCAATGAAACTCGACTGCAGATAAGCCATGTCATCTCTCGCCAAATTGCCAACACTGCCCTGCCCGCGCTCAACGTAGCGGAATCTTTTTTTGGGGGCGGCGCCCAGGTAGGTACTGCGTCTAACCAGCAGGACCGCGTAGAGCTGCAAAACTTCACCTCGTGGTCCACGGGTAAACATTTTGCCAAGATCGGAGGACGGATCAGGAACGTGCGGATTAGAAGTATTTCGCCAAACAATTTCGGCGGTAGTTATACCTTCGCCGGCGGCACGGGCCCGAGCCTCGATGCAAACGATCAGCTTATTCCGGGCGGCGCACCGATTGAGATCAGCAGCCTCGAGCGCTATCGGCGCACCCTCGTATTCCAGAGACAGAACCTGAGCGCGGCGCAGATTAGAAGTTTGGGAGGTGGCGCTACACAGTTTTCGATCGCCGGTGGTAATCCCGAAGCTGGCGTCAATCAAACCGATATCAGTTTTTATGCGCAGGATGATTGGAAGGTGCGGCCAAACTTCACCATCTCGCCGGGATTCCGTTACGAGAACCAGAACAACATCAGCAGCAACTCGAACTTTGCACCGCGCATCGGCTTTGCCTGGTCTCCTGCGTCCGGCAGCAAGAAAAAAAGCCCTCCGGTCGCTGACAATAAAAGCGCGACGGCAGCAAAATCAGCCACGCCTGCAAAGCCTGTCGGACCCCGCGAGCCAAAGTCCGTCGTTCGTGGCGGAGTCGGGATCTTTTACAATCGCATATCGGAGGACCTGATCCTCCAGGCGCGCAGATTCAACGGTCTTAATCAGCAGCAGTTTGTCGTCACGGATCCGGCGGTGCTCGATTTGTTTCCCAACATCCCGCAGATCGCGCAACTTAATGCATTCGCGCAGCCGCAGACGCGACGTTTGATCAGTTCAGACCTGGCCCCAAGCTATTCGTTGCGCGCCTCGGTAAGCCTGGAACATCAACTACCGCACAAACTCCGTCTCAATATTAATTATTCCCACAACCAAACCCGGCGGATCATGCGTTCGGTAAATATCAACGCCCCGCTGGCGGGAACCTACGATCCGGCGGTGCCTACTAGCGGTGCGCGGCCGCTCGGTAACTCCGCCGGAAACATTCTCGAATACCTGTCGTCCGGGCGATCGATAAATGATTCGATAAGTGTGGGAGTAAACGGGACCATCCACAAGATTAGTTTTTGGACTAATTATTCGCTGAACAAGACTCGAAGCAGCGACAACGGGACCAGTGGTTCGTCATTTGATCCTTATGACTTCAGCCGGGAATGGGGCAGAGCTTCGTACGACATCCGACATTGGTTCTACGCCAGTGCTAACTATCAGACCCGTTCGGGGTTCAGTGTGAATTCTTTTGTCATTGCTAATTCGGGCGCGCCTTTTAATATCACTACCGGGCACGATACCAATGGCGACACCTTCTTTACCGAACGCCCGGCCTTTGCCACGGACTTGAACAAGCCCGGTGTGATAGTGACGCCCATGGGCGCCTTTGATCCGAATCCGGTTGCCGGTCAGCGAATCATCCCCAGGAACTTCGGCCAGGGACCAGCTTTCTTCTCAGTCAATTTCGGAATAGCCAAGGTCTTTAAGTTTGGCCGGCCGATTCAACCCAAGACACCAGCAACTCCCGCCAGTGGCAATAGCAGCGTGGTCAGTGCGACCGGCAGCCAAAAGCCGCCCACCAAACCGGAAATTCAAAGACCATATGCGCTTTCGTTTTCGATCTATGCCAACAACGCTCTGAACCACACTAACCGCGGAACACCGGTGGGAAATATGGCCTCGCCTTATTTTCTAAAGTCGAACGGGACGTCGGGCATGTTTTTCTTTGGCCCCGGCGGTGGCGGTGGCTCTGTTGGAAATCGGCAGATCAGCCTGCGCGTGAGACTTAGTTTCTGATGCCTCAAAAAATGGATTTCAGAGTAATCCAGTCGAATCATCACCGCCATAAGACCACGATTATCATTGCACCAGGACCGCTTTGGCTGCGCGATAGTTTCCATCATTAGGCGCCGGCTTGAGGCCGAGAATTCTGGTCATGATGTTATAGACCTGAATATTTTCAAACGGCTCGACTAACTTTCCTTTCCTGAACGCGGCGCCATGCCCAATAAAGATCGCTCGCATCGAAGCAAGTTGATTGTCATAGCCGTGTCCGCCCCTGTCAGTCTTAGTCTCACCTTTCGCCTCCAATTCTGAGAACTCCTGACTGTTAGTCAGAATCCAACCCTCTGCAGGCAGCACCAACAATGGAGCAATCCGCGGGCTCCGCGAGTAATGAAAGCGCGCGGGCATTTCCGCTTTTCGATAGACACGCGCCTGCGCCGGGAGCTTCCGCTTCAAACTCCGATAGATCTCGTCTTCCTTTCCCGGCTTTGGAAAAATACTGACGATCTCGCGGGTCCAGAAAATTCTTGACGCCAGCTTAATGTCGAACAACCGGTCCAGCAAAATAGCGTTACTCCACCTGACCGGCGCCATCCCGTGATCGGAGACTATGATCAAATTTATTTGGCTGAAGATCCCGCGCGACTTGAGTCCTGCAATCAGCCTTCCAATTTCACCATCGACTTTGAGCACAGCTTTCTTCGTCTCACGCGAAACAGGTCCAAAGGCGTGACCGGCATCATCAGGGTCGCTGAAGTAGAGAGCCAGAAAAGTAGGTCTTTGATCTCGCGCCAAATCCAACCACGAAAGGATCGTGTTCACGCGCACGTCGTTCGAGGTGCCCTCGTCGTACTTTCTCCAGAACGACGGGCGCGTGCCGGCAATTTCACCTTCCGTGCCCGGATAAAAAACCGAAGCGGATCTTTGTCCCTGCTTCTCGGCCGTAACCCAGATTGGTTCGCCCAACCACCAACGGCTGTTCTCAACTTCCTTTCGATCTGACAGTGTGAACACGGCTTTGAAAACAGGATCGTAGATATTGTTCTCGACGATCCCGTGATTCTGTGGATAGAGACCGGTGGCGATGGTGTAATGATTCGGAAAGGTCTTACTGGGAAACGAAGGAATCATCCATCTCGCCCGCACCCCGTCGTTTGCCAAAGCGTTCAAGTTCGCGGGCCGGTATAGATTCAAATAGTCGTATCGAAAGCCGTCGAGTGAAATCAGGATCACCGTCGGCTGCAGATCTCTGATCGGTTTCGCTTGAGGCCAAACCGAAGGGCCCAAGGTCAGCAGACAGGTTAAGACTAAAACCTGTCGCAGAAGTATTCTGATGTTTCTCCGCATTCGTGATTAGGTTCTAAGATAGTACCGGAAATGAGCCGAATCGTTCTACTTGACTATTTGCCCTACATTGCAGTACAAATAACCCACACTTCAAAGAAAGGGGGTGGCCGTGAATGAAAAAGCCCAGCAGCTACATTGGAGAATTTGAAGAGTTGGTCCTATTGGCAATTCTTAGCCAGGGCGATAACGCATACGGAGTGACGATCCGCCAAGCCCTGGAGGAAGCGACGACTCGCTCCATCACAATTGGTTCCCTTTACACGACGCTCTCAAGATTGGAGGAGAAAGGACTAGTTCAATCCTGGGTTGGAGAACCGACGGCTGAGCGGGGAGGACGCGCGAAGAGGCACTATAAGATTAAGGGTTCGGCTCAATCACTTCTCAAGGAAGTTCAAGCGGCGCGTCAGCGACTCGTGAACCTAGAAACGGTAGGAGGGGTTGGATGATGGACACCGAGAAGCGAGACTTGCACCCTAGCTGGAGGAAGCGGCCTCTATACGCCACATATGATGAGTTGTTTAGCCGAAAGACTGACAAATCCCAGCTCACGCTCTGGTTTGAAGGCGATATAGATCAAGAATTTTCCGGACTTGTTAACATCTCCTCGGAAGACATCGCAGATGCTGAACTGTTCTTGAAAGAAGCTATTTCGCTAATGGATCAAATTCCTGAGGTAGCATCAGAGAACAAGCGGTCTTCTTCTAGACCACCCTTCAATGCTGAGTATGTTCTCTATCTACTTCTTAAGAAAGAGGAGCGAGAAATCCTGATTGGTGATTTATTTGAAAGTTATGGCCAGATCGAGACGCGCTTCAATAAGCGCCGAGCCGACATTTGGTTCTACAAGCAAGTCGCCTGCTTAGTACTTCCTCTCCTTCGTCGAGCATTGTTAAGAATTGGGGCTTTGGTTTGGCTGGGCCGGATGTTGCGGCGATTGATTTCATAGGGTAGGGTTTTGCGTTGGAGGTTAAGTATGCTGGAAATTCAGTACGTATCAGATGAAAGTGGCCAACCGACGGCGGTTATTGTGCCGATCGAATTGTGGCGTGAGATCGAGTCGGAGAAAGAGACCGCTTATCTGCTGAAGAGCGAGAACATGAAGCGACGGCTTCTGGAAGCCAAAGAACGCACGACCGGAATTCCATTCGAGGAAGCCCTTGAGAAGCTTGGAATTTGATATTGCCGCCCTGGAAGATCTGGCGTGGTGGATTCAGCAAGATCGCAACAAGGCGCTGCGCGTTGTCAATTTGATAAAAGAGGTGCAACGAGAACCGTTCACAGGGATTGGCAAGCCAGAGCCACTCAAGCATGAATACAAGGGTTGCTGGTCACGTCGAATAGATCGAGAACACCGCCTCGTCTACCAAATCACCGAAAACAAAATCAGAATTCTCGCCTGCAGATACCATTATTAAGCCAGTCCGTCGATAGTCAACCCGGCAGTTTCCCGGTCTTCAGCATCGAAGAGGGACACAACTTCTCGACCACGCACTCTTCGCACAAAGGCCGGCGTGCTTTGCAGACCCTGCGGCCGTGAAAGATCAGCAGATGGGAAAAGATGATCCAGTCTGTTTGCGGCACCAACTCGACTAACTCGTGTTCGATTTTGCCGGGGTCTTTCTGCCTGGTCAGACCGAGCCGTTGAGACAGACGGCTGACATGCGTGTCCACAACTATTCCTGCAGCGATGCCGAAAGCAACGCCGAGCACGACGTTGGCTGTCTTGCGCGCGACGCCGGGCAACTTCAACAATTCTTCCATCGTTTGCGGCACCCGGCCGCCAAATTCTTCCGAGAGCATCTTGCACGCGCCTTGAATGGATTTTGTCTTGTTGCGAAAAAAGCCGGTGGTGCGAATGTCCTGTTGTAACTCAGTCGCCGGGACCTTCAGATAGTCTTCGGGCTTG
>WNFQ01014719.1_pt2 | contig 11773 bp, 9 predicted proteins | sample 5400171 | NCBI WGS metagenome assembly WNFQ01 (sample SAMN13153356, study PRJNA577476) | soil metagenome | isolation source: 20 cm soil under Madrone tree | place: USA:California | collected 2016-06-14
TGTCGGGATCGGGGAAACGCAGCGCCGCACCGGTCAGGGCGGCCACGGGGGTTTCGTCGAGCCGCCGCGCCGCCGCCCGTGCATAGGCCGCAAGCCTGCGGGCGGACCCCGATGGCGCCGCCTCGCCCAGCACGTTGCGGGCAAGCGCGAGCGCAAGGTCGTCGTCGCCGGCCGCCGCGAGCGCGCGATCATAGGTCTCGAGGCGGCCATAAAAGGCCTCGGCCATCTTTTGCATCTTCTTCGGCACGCTCAGGTCGCCCACGCCCATCTCGCGCAGATTGTGGTCCATGTCCCGGCAGAACATATCGAAAACATCCTGGCCGAGCGACCCCGCCGCCACGGGATCGCCGCCAAGCCGGCGGCAGAACAGCGCCAGATGGAGCAGGATCATGTCGAATCGTCCCTCGGCCGTATCCGGCACGCCGAAGCCGAGGTAGAAGCTCGGGTTGCGGGCCTGCGCCACGATCGCGCCATAGAGCGCGGCGATGGTGGCGGCCTGGGGGTCGCGGCGAAACAACCGAAAAATCATGGTCGCAACTTGCTGTTGGGATTGGCGCATTGAAATCCCGCCGGCGGCGAGTTAGGTCAACGGCCCGGCCGATGCAAGGGGAATACGGCACTTGAGCCAACGGGGTCACCACCCACACCGCCGACAGCCGGCGCGCTGGCGCGCGGCTGTGCTCCTGCTCGGCGTCCTGCTCGGCGGCTGCATCACCCAGACCTATCAGCGCGGCTATCTGGTTCCCGAAGGCGCGCTCGAGCAGATTCCGCTTGGCGCCTCGCAGGAGCAGGTTCTGATCGTGCTCGGCACGCCCTCGACCGTCGCCACCATTTCGGGCGAGGTGTTCTACTACATTTCGCAGCGCACCGAGCAGACCTCGTTCCTGCCGCAACGGGAAGTCGACCGGCGTGTCGTCGCGGTCTATTTCGACAAGAGCCGCAAGGTCGAACGGCTCGCCAATTACGGCATCAAGGACGGCAAGATATTCGACTATATCAGCCGCACGACGCCGTCCGGCGGTCAGGAGCAGAACGCGCTCAGCTACCTGTTCAAGATGTTCAAGATCTAAAAGCCGCAAGATCCGCCGCATTCAGTCGGCCCGGCGCGCGAACCGCCTGAACAATCCGATGGCATTGCCGCGCTCCATGGCGGCGAAGCGGTCACCGGAGAAATGCGGCATGCGCAGCAAATTCTCCTGCTGTTCGACCACGAAGGATCTTTCCACGAAGGGCCAGTCGCTGCCGTAGAGGATCCGGCTCGGCGACGCGAGCGCGGTGAGCGCCGCCATCGGGCCGTCCGCGCCCGACAACGCCACGTCGAAATAGAATTTGTCGAGATAGGGCGCCACGCCTTCCGGCACGCGCTCGTCGAAGGGTTTACCGGCGCCCAGCCCTGGAAACGGCGGCTTGCGTCCCTTCGTTTCCAATTCCTCCATCAGGCGCAGCCGCATGCTCAGGTACGGCAATGTCCCGCCCGCATGCGCCAGCAGCCACTTGATGGCGGGATATTTTCGCATGAAGGCATGATAGATCAGGTTGGCGGCGACCCGCGTGGTGTCGAAGGCGTATTCGAGATAGGCCGGCCACATCTGCAGATTAAGTCCGGCCGGAAAGTAGGCCGGAATGGTCGGATGGATGAAGCACACGACGCCGCGCCGATCCATCTCGGCATAGAGCGGCTCGCAGGCCGGATCGCCCACATAGACGCCGTTCTGGTGCGACAGCAACACCACGCCGTCCGCGCCGAGCGTATCGAGCGCGTGGCTCATCTCGCGCAGGGCGCCATCGACATCGGGCAGCGGCAGCGTGGCGAAGAAGCCAAGCCGCGCGGGCGCTCCGGAGACGAAACGGGCGAGCGCCTCGTTGACCGAACGGGTGAGATAGCGCGCATTCGCGTCATCGCCGTGATGCACGCCGGCGACCGACAGCGGGTTGACGACCGCGGCAGCGATGCCGAGCTCGGCCATCTTCTCGCAGGTCACGTCGGGCCCGTCATGGCGCCGGAACGGGCGCGAGGGATCGGCCGCGCCGGAGCGGACCAGGGCCTGCTCGTATTCGGGCAAGAGCACGTGGTGGTGGACGTCGATCAGCGCGAGGCTCGTCAGCGCGCGCCCGGAAGGCTCGTTCATCAATTCACTTTCATCCCGCCTTGCCGCACGACCTCGCGCCATTGCGTCACGGTGCGGCGGATTTCCTGCGCGAGCGCGTCGGGCCCTTCGCCGGCGGGCTGGATGCCGAGCAGCGCGAAGCGTCCGAGCAGCTCCGCATCCTGCAGCGCCAGGGCGGTCTGCGCGGCGAGCTTCTTGACGATCGGGGCAGGCGTGCCGGCGGGCGCCAGCAGGGCGGTCCAGTTGACCACGTCGAAATCCCTGAGCGCCGTCGTCTCGGCGATGGTCGGCACCTCCGGCAGCGTCGGCGAGCGCGCCCTGGTGGTCACCGCGATCAATTTAAGGTCGCCGCGCTCGGCATGCGGCACCAGCGGCACCACCATGGAGAACATCGCATCGACATGGCCACCCAGAAGATCGGTGACCGCCTTGGCCGAGCCCGCATAGGGCACGTCGGTCCACACCGGCAGGCTCATCTTCTGCTGGAACATGATGCCGGTGAGATGGCTCACCGTTCCGGAACCGGTCGAGGCGACCGTGAGGTCCGGGCCCTTGCGCTGCGCGAGCGCCAGGAAGGCGTCCATGGTGGCGACGCCGAGATCGTGCTTGACCGCGAGCGCGCCGGGCGCCTTGGCCAGCATCGTCACCGGCGCGAAGCTCGTCACCGGGTCGTAGCCCGGATCGCGGAAGGTCGAGGCGTTGGAGGTGAGCGTGTCGGTGACGACCAGCAGCGTATAGCCGTCGGGCGGCGACTTCGCGACGTAATTCATGCCGATATTGGTGCTGCCGCCGACCCGCTGCTCGACCACGAAGGTCGCATTCATGCGTTGCCCGAGCGCCAGGGCGAGCGCGCGCGCCACGATGTCGGTGGTGCCGCCGGCGCTCGACGGCACGATGATGCGGATCGGCTTGGACGGATAGGCATCGGCGTCTTCGGCCCGAACCGCGCCGCCCTGCCCCGCCAGCAGCAGCCCGAGCGCCACGCCGACGAGTCGCATTTTCTGTCTGAGGTGGATCATTCCGCTGGCGCCGCTCATGCCTGTCGCCGAGCGTAACACAGCGCCGAGGGGGCGAGCGCAAAGAAAAAGCCCCGCGGCACGGGCCGCGGGGCTGATCGTCTCGCCGTGACGCCTCAGTGCGCCAGGATCGCCAGCAGCAGCAGCGCCACGATGTTGGTGATCTTGATCATCGGGTTGACGGCCGGACCAGCCGTGTCCTTGTAGGGATCGCCGACCGTGTCGCCCGTCACCGCGGCCTTGTGGGCGTCGGAGCCCTTGCCGCCGTAATGGCCATCCTCGATGTATTTCTTGGCGTTGTCCCAGGCGCCGCCGCCCGACGTCATCGAGATCGCGACGAACAGGCCGTTCACGATCACGCCGAGCAGCATCGCGCCGACCGCCGAGAAGGCCGCCGACTTGCCGGGTGCGCCGCCGCCCGCGATCACATAGATCACGAAATAGACGAAGATGGGCGACAGCACCGGCAGCAGCGACGGAATGATCATCTCCTTGATGGCGGCGCGCGTGAGCATATCGACGGCGCGGCCGTAATCCGGCTTCTCGGTGCCCTTCATGATGCCCGGCTTCTCGCGGAACTGGCGGCGCACCTCCTCGACGACGGCGCCGCCGGCACGGCCGACGGCCTCCATCGAGAGCGCGGCGAACAGGCAGACCGAACAGATACGGCAGCAGGCCGCCGAACAGCAGGCCGACCACGACGTACGGATTGTTGAGCGAGAAATCCGGGTTCACGTCCCTGAAGTAGGTGAACTTCGATGCATTCGCGATGAAGTATTTGAGGTCTTCGTTGTAGGCCGCGAACAGCACCAGCGCGCCGAGACCGGCCGAGCCGATCGCGTAGCCCTTGGTCACCGCCTTGGTGGTGTTGCCGACCGCGTCGAGCGCGTCGGTCGACTTGCGCACGTCCTTCGGCAGACCCGCCATCTCGGCAATGCCGCCGGCATTGTCGGTGACCGGCCCGAAGGCGTCGAGCGCCACCACCATGCCGGCCAGCGCCAGCATGGTGGTGACCGCGATCGCGATGCCGAACAGGCCGGCAATCCCATAGGTGATGAGGATGCCGGCGATGATGACGATGGCGGGCGCCGCCGTCGACTCGAGCGAGATCGCGAGCCCCTGGATCACGTTGGTGCCGTGGCCCGTGACCGAGGCCGCGGCGATCGACTGCACCGGACGGAAGTCGGTGCCGGTATAGTATTCGGTGATCCAGATGATGAGGGCGGTCACGCCGAGCCCGACGATGCCGCAGAGAAACAGCGACATGCCGGTGAACTTGACGCCCGCGAGCGGACCGAAGCCGATCAGCCAATGGATCACCAGCGCGATCCCGGCGAGCGACAGCACGCCGGTGACGGTCAGTCCCTTGTAGAGCGCGCCCATGATCGACTGGCTGGCGCCGAGCTTGACGAAGAAGGTACCGATGATCGAGGTGATGATGCACACGCCGCCGATGGCGAGCGGAAGCGTCATCATCGGCAGCAGCAGCGGCGTGCCGTTGAAGAAGATCGCCGCCAGCACCATGGTGGCGACCGTGGTCACCGCATAGGTCTCGAACAGATCGGCCGCCATGCCGGCGCAGTCGCCGACATTGTCGCCCACGTTGTCGGCGATGGTCGCGGGGTTGCGTGGGTCATCCTCCGGGATGCCGGCCTCGACCTTGCCGACGAGGTCGCCGCCGACGTCGGCGCCCTTGGTGAAGATGCCGCCGCCGAGCCGCGCGAAGATCGAGATCAGCGACGCGCCGAAACCGAGCGCCACCATGGCGTCGACGACGGTGCGGTCGTTGGGGGCGAATTTCAGCGTACCGACCAGGAACCCGAAGTAGAGGGTGACGCCGAGCAGCGCCAGGCCGGCGACCAGCATGCCGGTGATCGCGCCCGACTTGAAGGCGAGCTCGAGGCCGCCCGCGAGCGAGTGGGTCGCGGCCTGGGCGGTGCGGACATTGGCGCGCACCGAGACGTGCATGCCGATGAAGCCGGCCGCGCCCGAGAGCAACGCCCCGATCGCGAAGCCGAGCGCCACCAGCCAGCCGAGGAGCCAGCCCACCAGCAGGAAGATCACGATACCCACGATGCCGATGGTGGTGTACTGGCGCTTGAGATAGGCCTGGGCGCCCTCCCGGATGGCGGCGGCGATCTCCTGCATACGGGCATTGCCGGCGTCGGCCGCCATCACCGAGCGAATCGCCCAGACCGCATAGACGATCGACAGCGCCCCACAGGCGACGATGAGCCACAAAGCGTTCATTGGAAAACCCCGGTTCTCTTGGAAAAACCGGGCTTTGGTCCCCGGCCCGGCCGCAAACGGTCAAGAACGTCGCCGTTCCGCCGCAATCCGGCGCGGACATAGCAAGAAACGCCGCCGCCATGCAACGGCGGCGAGCCGGTGATTTGGTCATGGGCACAGGTTTTCGGCGGATGTCAGCCGGAACGGTGGTGCGAGCGCCCGTCAGGCCGGCTTCGGACGCGCCATCAGGTTGACGCCCACCAGCAGCACGCCGGCCACCAGCACCACCGGCAATACCACCTCGGCCACCATGTTCCAGCCATAGCGCGCCAGCAGGGCGCCCGACGAGAACGAGCCGAGCGCCATCGAGCCGAACACCAAAAAGTCGTTCACGGCCTGGACCTTGTTGCACTCGTTCGGGCGGTGACACAGCGTCACCAGGGCGGTCGCCCCCACGAAGGCGAAATTCCAGCCGATGCCGAGCAGGACCAGCGCCGCCCAGAAATGCCAGATCGTGATGCCGGTGAGCGCCAGGAGAGCGCCGGCCGCGATGATGGCGAGGCCGCAGCCGGCGACGCGGTCGGTGCCGAAGCGGGTGATCAGCGTGCCGGTGAAAAGGCTCGGCGCGAACATGGCCAGGACGTGCCATTGCAGGCCGAGCGCCGCGTCGGTGACCGAATGATTGCAGTCGAGCATCGCGACCGGCGCCGAGGTCATCACCAGATTCATCATCGAATAGCTGGCGACCCCGCACACCACGGCGACGATCAGGCGCGGCTGGCGGAAGATCTCGATCAGCGGCCGGCCGCCCGGCAGGTGGCGGTCCGTTTCGACCACGCGCGGAATGCGGACCAGCAGCAGCACCAGCCCGGACAGGATCGCGACCCCGGCCTGGGCCAGGTAGCTCGCGGCGAACAGATGGGGCGGCCACAGATCCTTGGTGACGATCACGAGCTGCGGCCCCACGAAGGCGGAGAACATGCCGCCCGCCATCACCCAGGAGATCGCCTTGGCCTTGAAGGCATCGCGCGCCGTATCGGCGGCGGCGAAGCGGTAGGACTGATGCACCGCTGCATAGAAGCCGCCGAACAACGTGCCGGCGCAGAGCAATCCGAAGGACGACTGCAGCACCGCCAGGCAGCACAGCAGGCCCGCGATGGCGCCGCACAGGGCGCCGAGCTCGAAAGCCGCGAGGCGGCCGAACTTCTTGGAAATGATCCCGACCGGCAAGGTGCCGATCCACATCCCGAGCACGTAGGTGCTCACCGGCACGGTGGCGAAGGCCTTGTCGGCCAGCATCCCGCCCACGATGCCGGCGGTGCCGACGATGACCACCGAATTGCCGCCCGCCAGCGCCTGCGCGAGCGCGAGCACCAGCGCATTGCGCTTGGCGAGATGGTCGTCGCTGGCGATGGCGGGCTCGGCGATGGCCGACATGAGCCTTCCGCGAAACGGGGGTCCGGTAGAACGACTCCGTCGTTCTACCGACCGTGGCAGAATGTTGCCACTGCGTGCGGCGCAAGGCAGATGCGAGGCGGGCGCGGCCGGTCAGAACCGCAGGACGCCGGGATGGCGGACCACGATGTTGCGCGCCTCGGCCGGGCTGCGGGCCCCGATCTGGCCGAGCGCGGCCTGGGTTTCCTCGGTCAGGAGATCGATGACATGGGACGGGCCGCGGCGGCCGAGCGCGCCGAGCCCCCACAGAAAGGCTTTTCCGGCGAACGTCGCCTGCGCGCCCAGCGCCAGCGCCCGCGCCACGTCGGCGCCGCTGCGGATTCCGGAATCCATCATCACGGTGGCGCGGCCGGCGACCTGCGCGGCGACCGCCGGCAGCGCGTCGATCGCCGCCGGGAGCGCCTCGATCTGCCGTCCGCCGTGGTTCGACACGATGATGCCGTCGACGCCGAGCGCGACCGCCTTCTCGGCATCGTCGGGATGGAGCACGCCCTTGAGCACCAGCGGCCGTTTCCAGCGGTCGCGATAGCGCGCGATCTCGTCCCAGGTGAAAGCGCCCTTCACCTCGCGGCGGGCGAATTCCGCGACTTCGGCGATGCCGGCGTTGCGGCCCACATAGGCGCGCAGGTTGGCGAAGCGCGGGATGCCGTTGCGCAGCATCGACCACAGCCAGCCGGGCGACGATGCGATCCCCCACAGCATCGGAAGGTCGGGACTAAACGGCGTGGTGACGCCGGCTGCGACCTCGCGGGCGCGGGTCGTGCGCACCGGCACGTCGATGGTGAGCATCAGCACGTGAGCGCCGGCCGCATCGGCCCGCCGCACCAGATCGAAGCCGACCGCATGATCGTTGCGTGCCAGGCGATAGAGCTGGAACCAGAGCACGTCGGGCGCAATTGTCGCGGCCGTCTCGATGGTGGCGCCGCCGACGGTGCCCAGCACATAGGGCACGCGCGCCTTCTGGGCGGCGGCGGCCAGATATTCGTCCGCGCCCGGCCACACGATCGACGGTCCGCCCATCGGAGCGACGCCGATCGGCGCCGCATAGCGCCGGCCGAACAAGTCGATGTCGACCGGCGGCAGCTCGGTGGTGATGCCGTAGCGCGGGACCAATTCCACGGAATCGAGGGCCGCCCAGTTGCGCCTGATGCAGGTGTCCTCGCCGGCGCCCCCGTCCATGTATTCGAAGGCGAAGCGCGGGGCATGGCGCGGCGCGTGCCGGCGCAGATGCGCGATGGTGGGAAAACGCCGAAACAGCCCGGCCTTGCGTTCGAGGCCGGTCTTCGTCCCGGTCACGGTCCCCACCGTGGCCGGCGCGCCCGCGGACAGCTCCACCGCCTTGGTGACGTCATCCATCGTGCTTCCCCTCCCCGGCGCTGCTCTTATCAGAAGTGGCTGAACGACGGCCGGGCAAATTCGAGCGCCCGGCCCTCCCGGTCGACGAAGCGCGCCCGCCCTCTCCCGGCTGACACGCGGCCGATCTCGGCGATGGCGACGCCCGCCTGCTTGGCGGCCTGGCGCAGGCGTTCGGTGTCGCGCCCCGGCACCGCGGCCAGCACCTCGTAGTCGTCGCCGCCGGTCAGGATCGTCTCGATCAGCGCGGGCTCCGCCGCGAGCGCGGCGCGCGCCGCGCGCGAGAGCGGCACCCGCGCAACATCGACAACGGCATCGAGGCGCGCGGCGCGGCACATCTTGGCGAGGTCGCCCGCGAGCCCGTCCGACACGTCCATGCCGCCATGGGCGTAGCGGCGCAGCGCCGCCGCGATGGCGTTGCGCGGCTCGGGACGCGCAAGGCGGCGCAGCAAGTGATCGCGCATGCTGCTGTCGAGGCCCCAGCGCCTCGCCGCGCCGGCGTCCTGCCGCAACATGAGGCCGAGCGCCGCATCACCGATCGTGCCGGTCACCATCACACGGTCGCCCGCCCTGGCGCCGCCGCGCAGCACCATGGCGCCGCGGGGAACCGCGCCGAAGGCCGCAATAGCGACCGTCACCAATCCGGGCGTGCGATCGGTGTCGCCGCCGAGCAGCGGACAGCCGAACTTCTTGATGTCCGCACGCAGGCCGGCGGCGAATTTCTTCAGCCAGCGGTCGTCGATGTCCTTGGTGATCGCGAGGGACAGCAGGAAGCCGAGCGGCTTGGCGCCCTTGGCGGCGAGATCGGAAAGGTTGACCCGCAAGGCCTTCCTGGCCACCGCGTCCGCCGGATCGTCGGGAAAGAAATGCACGCCGGCGATCACCGCGTCGGTCGTGAGCACGAGCTCGTGCGCCGGCGGGACCGCCACCACGGCCGCGTCGTCGGCGAGACCGAGTGCGCCCGGATGGGTCGCAAGCGGGCCAAAATGCCGCGCGATCAGGCGGTCTTCGGCGGAGTCCTGGCTGGGCTTGCGCGGCGCCATTGCGTGCTCTCTTCAATGCCGGCGCAGCATACGCATTTCCGTCCGTCGAAGTCAGTTGGTCGCCGGCTCGAACTCCCCGGCGCGGAATTTGCGCGCGAGCGCATCCAGCACGGCGTTCACCATGCCGGTCTCCTCGCGGTCGACGAATCGTAGGAACCCGCGCGCAGCACCGCGCGCACGATCGCCTCGATGCGCTTGAGCGGCCAGCCGGCGGCGAGCGCCTGGTCGATGAGCGGATCGAGCCGCCGCTGGTCGGCCACGAAGCCGCCGACGATGTCGCGGAAGAAGGCCGCCTCGGCCGGCAGGTATTGCTCGCCCTCGACCTCGCGGCCGAGCCAATGGCTCTCGAATTCGGCCAGGATGTCGTTGAGCCCCTTCCCGGCGATGTCCATCTGATAGAGCGCCTGCACGGCGGCAAGCCGCGCGGCGCCGCGCCGGTTGGCCTTGGGGTTGGGCGCCTTCACCGCCGGCCCCGCGGCTTGCCCAGCGATCGTTGCAGCCGCACCAGCGCGAGCGCCGCAAGCGCAGCGCCGGCGCCCTTGTCCTGTCCCTCCGGGCGCGCGCGCGCCCAGGCCTGCTCTTCCTTGTCGACCGTGAGGATGCCGTTGCCGACCGGGGTCGCGCGGCTCAATCCCAGATCCATCAAGGCGCGCGCCGACTCGCCCGCCACGATGTCGTAGTGGCTGGTCTCGCCGCGGATCACGCAGCCGAGCGCCACCACGCCGTGGTAGGGCGCCTTGCGCCTGGCCGCGGCATCGAGCGCGAGCGCGATCGCCTGCGGAATTTCCAGCGCGCCCGGCACCGTCACGATGTCATAATCAACTTGCGCCGCATCGAGCGCCCGCTTCGCGCCGGCCAGCAGCGCGTCGGCGATGCCGTCGTAATAGCGCGCCTCGACCACCAGGATGCGCGCGCCTTTCAGCGGTCCCTCGTCGTCGCTCGCTGCCTTGCGGGGTCCCGCCATCATGTCTCTCCTGGCGTGGTGAGTAGCAAGCCGGGCATCAGGAGAGCAAGGCACTTCCCGTCATGACGGCCGGGCCGCCTCGGAATGCCGGCGTCGAGCTCAACGCTGCTCCATCAACCGGGCCGCATAGCGCGCCATCGGGTCGATCTCGAGATTGACAGGGTCGCCGACGCGCAGCGCGCCCAACGTCGTCACCCCCAGGGTATGCGGGATGATCAGCACCGCGAAGCTGTCGCCGTCCACCTCGTTGACGGTGAGCGACACGCCGTCGAGCGCCACCGAGCCCTTCTGGGCGATGAAGCGCGACAGCGCCGCCGGCGCCCGGAAGGCGAGACGCGCCATGTCGGTCAGGTCCTGGCGGGCGGTCAGCTCGGCGATCCCGTCGACATGGCCGGACACCAGATGCCCGCCGAGCTCGTCGCCGATCTTCAGCGCACGCTCGAGATTGAGCTTGGCGCCTTGCCGCCAGGCGCGCGCGGTGGTCAGGCGCAGCGTCTCCGCGCCCGCGTCCGCGGCGAACCACGTGCGCCCGCCCTCCTCGCCGGCGCCCACCACCGTGAGACAGACGCCGGAACAGGCGATCGAGGCGCCGTCGGCGATCCCTGCGCGCGCGTAGCCGCAGGCGATCGTGAGGCGGTGCAGATCGTCCGCCCGCGGTTCGACGCTCAGCACTTCGCCCATGTCGGTGACGATGCCCGTGAACATGATGGCTCGCTGTCAATCCTCTCTATTCGTCATTGCCCGCGAAAGCGGGCAATCCAGTAACCCGGTATTCCGCGATGATGCACGCGGTGATACTGGATGCCCCGCTTGCGCGGGGCATGACGACGCTCAAGCGTGAGCGTTTATCACGCCCGCTCGAAGAATTCGACGCTGTCCTCGCCTATCGGCTCGCGACCCAGCGTCGTCAACCGCGCCGTCATCGCTTCGATCCGCATGCCCTCGAGCGCGTCGACGCCGTCGGGTCCGATGGTCTTGGGTGAGCGGAATAGCGCAGCCGCGTCGACCAGATCGGCAGCCACGAAGGCGGCCGCAACCGTCGGTCCGCCCTCGACCATCAGCCGCGTGATGCCGCGCCCGGCCAGCATCCGCAGCACGGCCGCGAGATCGAGCCGGCCGGCTTGCGCCGGTGCGCGCAGCACCTCGACGCCGAGCTCCCGCAGGGCGCGTTCCGCCTCCGCCGGCGCGTCGGGGGCCGCCACGACCCAGACCGGCGTCGCGCGCGCGCTTGTCGCCAACGCGCTGCCGGGCGGCAGCCGAAGCCGCGCGTCGAGCACCACCCGGACGGGCGAGCGCGCTTCCATGCCGGGCAGCCGGCAGGTGAGCTGCGGATCGTCGGCGAGCACCGTGCCGATGCCGACCAGGATCGCATCATTCATCGCCCGCAGCCGGTGCACGCGCGCGCGCGCCGGCTCGCCGGTGATGGCGGCCGGCCGCCGGCCCGCCAATCCGGCCTTGTGGTCGGCCGAGACCGCGAGCTTGAGGGTGACGTGCGGGCGGCCATCGCGCATGCGGCGGAGATGGCCGGCATGGTCCCGGCGCGCCTGCTCGGCGCCGAGGCCGACCTCGACCGCAATCCCGGCGGCACGCAATCGGCCGTGGCCC
>WNFQ01008563.1_pt1 | contig 11772 bp, 8 predicted proteins | sample 5400171 | NCBI WGS metagenome assembly WNFQ01 (sample SAMN13153356, study PRJNA577476) | soil metagenome | isolation source: 20 cm soil under Madrone tree | place: USA:California | collected 2016-06-14
TCCACGCCCTCACGGGCGTGGCTGTTGAGTGTCGGCCCTACGGGCCTAAGCTAAGCCAACGCAAAGTCGTTGATAGACCGTAACCCCTCCCGTAAGCGCCCCTTCTCTTCTCTCGCTGCGACGTGCTATAAGCCTCGGCGAGTCAATGCAAACTGAGAACACAACACTGCGTTCCGCAACCGAACGGGCGCTCAATGCGGAAATCAAACTCTATTACGATCTTCAGCTGGCGAGGCCGGCGCCGGCGCCCCTCCTGATCGCGCTGCATGGTTACGGGGCCAACAAACGCCAGATGATGCGCGAAGCGCAGGCCATCGCGCCGGCGGGTTTTGCTCTCGCGTCGCTGCAGGGTCCGCATCAGCATTTGAGAGATCCGAAAGAACCGGGCGGACCTTTGCGATTCGGGTTTGGCTGGCTCACCAACTTTCATCCGGAAGAATCTGTGGCGGTTCATCATCGAGCACTGCTTGATTTGATCCATTCACTGACTGCCGAAGGCATCGCCGATCCCGGGCGAATATTCCTGCTGGGCTTTTCCCAATCATGCGCGCTGAACTATCGCTTCGCGTTTTCGCATTCGCAGGTGTTGCGCGGCGTGATAGGCATCTGCGGCGGGCTTCCAGGAGATTGGGACCAGAGCGATCTTTACCAGCGCACCACTGCCGCCGTATTTCATTTAAGCGGCGAGCGCGACGAGTTTTATCCGCCGTCACGCACCTCTGATTACGCCGCGCAATTACGTCCCCGCGCGAGCGAAGTGGAGTACCGCGGTTATGATGCGGGCCATGAAATTGTGCAGCCGATGCGAGATGATGTGAGGTCGTGGCTGGAACAAAGGGCGGCCATGTGAAGAAAGCCGTCCTTTACTTTAGAGGCCGCACTTGTGCGGCCCTCGAACATGCCGGACAAATCCGGCGTCTAAACAGCCTTGAATCTCGGGGAACATGCCGGACCAGTTGGGCATCTAAACGACCACTGATGAACCGATATCTCTCGACCTCGGTGCTGCTGGCGTTGGCGCTATTCGCCGGCGCAGCTTGCAGACAACAGATCGCCAGGGCGGTCAAGCCATTAAAGCCGCCGGAGCAACAGACTGAAACGCGCGCTCTGCCCGGCAACAGCTCGCCGAACCTGAAGCTGGTAATCGATGGCGCCATCGAACAGATCGGAAAGACGATTAATTACGACCCTTCTTATCAGAAGATCGAATATCCGAACGGCGACGTGCCCATTGAAACGGGCGTTTGTTCTGACGTGGTCGTGCGCTCCTTTCGCAAGGCCGGAATCGATTTACAGAAGGAGGTCCATGACGACATGAAGGCAAACTTCTCGGCGTATCCCACCCGCTGGGGCCTGAAGGGGACCGACCCGAACATCGATCATCGGCGGGTGCCGAACCTGCAGACCTACTTCACTCGCAAGGGCAAGTCGCTGGCAACCGATGGAGGGAGTGAAACCTTTCTGCCGGGCGATATCGTTACCTGGGATCTTCAACTCGGCGGAACTGAACATGTCGGCATGGTGGTTAATGTCTGGTACAAACCTACGCAGCGCTATCTGATTGTGCACAACATCGGTAACGGCACGCGCATGGAAGATGTGCTGTTCGCGTGGAAGATCACGGGTCACTATCGTTACTTCTGACCATCGAGTCAATTAGAAGCACTAAGAGTCCTCACTGCATGCGAGCCTGGCCGCAGAGCGGCCAAATGTTTATAGCTCACGTTGGCACAAAGAATTCTCCAGCTCCGGAGGAGCGCAATGTACTTGCCAGTGAAGCCAACATTTCGCTCCGCTGGAGCTTCAGACTCTTTTGTCGTCCTGGTTCTATAAACATTTGGTCCCTCCGGGACCACGAACTTGAACGAGGTTTACCAGCAGATTTATCCTGAGAACTCTGGAGTCACCCCACTAGTGCTAATAGGCAGGACATGATAAATTGCCGCGCCATATTCCGAATCATCTTGAGCGGCTGCATTTTCTAGAAAGCATGGTTCCTCCCGGAGCCATTCAACTGCGGAGATTTATGAAACCCAAACTTCTCAACTCTCTTGCCTTGGTCTTGTTGTTAGGGGCTGTCTCGGTCTGTTTGCAGCCGGGCGCGGCGCAGAGCAAATCCGACTATGCCGTCAGGGCCGCGGATGCGATCAAAGCCGTCATGAACGCCCAAGCTGCCGCTTGGAACCGTGGCGACCTCGAAGGCTACATGGATGGTTATGATCGTTCGACTAACACCGAGTTCGTTGGCGGCGACACGATCACTCGTGGCTGGCAGACGGTGCTCGATCGCTATCGCAAGAATTACAGTTCGCGCGAGAAGATGGGAGTACTCACCTTTTTAGATCTCGAAATCACCATCCTGAGTAAGGACGCGGCGCTGGTGTTGGGACGCTGGCACTTAAAGCGCGCCAATGACGAGCCGCACGGAACGTTTAGTTTGCTTTTCCGGAAAACCAAAGCTGGTTGGCGAATTGTTCACGACCATAGTTCTTCGGCGTGACAGATCTCCTGGAATGTCTCTTGGATTAGGAAAGGGGGCTCGCCCCCGCTTTTGGATCAGAGGCCAATAGTTACGCGAGGGGCGGGCCCTCTTCCTGACCTTGAGGTCTTCAGGATCGAACCTGGGAACTCGTCTCGATGGCTGAATCAAACCAATCAACTTCGACGCACGAACTCGCTGCGATTGAAAGCGAAGTCAAAGCGCGCAGCGCCGTCTTCAAGAAAGAACTTGGTCTATTCGATTTGGTGCTCACGCAAGTCGTCTTTGTCGTCGGCACAATCTGGGTTGGTTGGGCGGCCAAGCTGGGCAACCATCAGATGGTCTTTTGGCTGCTGGCGATCGTTACTTTCTATCTGCCGCTGGCCGCCGTCGTCATCTTTCTGAATAACCGCATGCCGCTCGAGGGCGGGCTGTATCAATGGGCCAAGCTGGCCTTCAATGATTTCGTCGCTTTTATGGTGGCCTGGAACCTGTGGGTGTTTGGCATTCTGGTGATGTCGGGCATTGGCCTGATCATCAAGAAGAACATCGCTTACGCGATTGGGCCACGGGCCGACTGGATGCACGAGAACAGGAAGATGACGACGCTCGTCTGCGTGGTCTTGATGATTAGCATCATTGCCGCGTCCAGACGCGGCCTCGCCCTGGGAAAGTGGGTGCAGAATGTTGGCGGCATATTTCTGCTGGTTACCTTCGCCACCCTGATCCTGTTGCCGTTTATTACAGCCAGTCGCGGATCGCTCGCAAACTACCATCCATTTTCGATGAGCCTGCCGCCATTCAGTAGTTACAACATCAACGTCTTCAGCAAACTCGCTGTCGGTGCGCTCTCGGGCTTTGAATACATCGCGATCCTGGCCGGCGAGTGTCGCGCGCCCGCGCGAAATATCAGTCGCTCAGTTTTGATCTCCGCACCGATTATTGCGCTGATGTTTATTCTTGGCACGGCCTCGGTGCTGGCTTTTGTCACCCCGGATCAAGTGGATCTCATCGGGCCGATCCCGCAAGTGCTCAGTCGTGGTTTCAGTTCATTTGGTTGGGTGTCAATGCTTGTTTCGCTGACTATTTTTGGAGTTGCTGCCCGGCAGATCGCCTTGATGAGTATCTATTTTGCCGGGAACACGCGGCTACCGATGGTCGCCGGTTGGGACGACCTGCTGCCCGTCTGGTTTGCGCGTTTGCACGCGCGCTATAAGACGCCGGTGAACTCGATTCTTTTTGTGGGCCTGATTACGTTGGCCTTTAGTCTGGCGAGTTTGATCGGCGTGAAAGAGCAGGAAGCTTTTCAGATTCAGGACAACGCCGCCAGCGTCTTCTATGCGCTGATGTACATGGTGCTCTTCGCTATTCCGCTGATTGCGATCAAACGGTTCGGCGTTCGGGCCCCGCTATGGCTCAAAATCGCCTCAGCTTCCGGCTTTCTTGTTTCGGTGATCGCAGGTTTCTATACGATGATTCCAATTACGAAGGTTGATAGCCCCCGGTTGTTTGCCGCGAAGATTATCGTCGTGGTGGTAATCGCGAATGGAATCGGCGTGCTGTTGTTCGCCTTGGGCCGGAAGCGCGCTGAGAGAGCGGCAGCTACCTCGGTTTCTACTTAGTTCGCCCGTATCAGAGTATGTCGCTTGGAGGTGAGGATGAGGTCAGTACCGGGAGCGATAGCAACCGGGTTATCGCACTGGCAAAGTTCATTGAAGCGGTTCCTCATCAGAAAACTGGTTTTGTTCGCAACCCTGTGATAAGAATCTGAACTCAACAAAGGCAAGTCTTACTCTTTACCCCGAAGGAGAAAGAAAATGAAGATCAACTTTGGTCGCGTTCTGCTCGGCGGTTTGCTTACCGGTCTGATTCTGAACATCGGCGAGTGGCTGTTGAACGATAAGGTGCTGGCCACGGAAATGCACGCGTTGTTTAGGAAGTGCGGTGTTCCCTTGCCGGGAACGACCTTTATTGTGATAGCCGTGGTCATTACTTTTGTCCTCGGCATAGTCATCGTCGCCGGCTATGCGGCAATCAGACCGCGGTTTGGGCCCGGCCCCAAAACGGCAAATGCGGCGCTTGGTTTCACTCCGACCAATGTCCTGATGATTTTGCTCGGCTGGGAAGTGGTGGAGTTCCTTTTGGCCACGCTTGCCGGCGCCTGGTTGTACAGGGAAGCCTGAGCCCTTCGCCAATGAAGGTCTGCCGTGGAATGGCTGCATGAGCTGGAAACGACTCTTGATCTCGATCCCGCTCGGCTTTCTTATCATGATCGCCGACGGGGTGTTATTAATGTTGGTCAATCGTGTCTATCGGCCAAACCATCCGCCTGGCTGGATGATCGCCGCTTTCTTTTACTTCGATGCCTGGCCGCTTTTTCTTACGCAGCACATCTTTCCTCGCGCGACCGGTGACACGTTCGGCGGCCCGACGTTTCTCGCGGTAGCCGCAGCTGGACTGATCGATCTGATTGTCTTCTCGGCAATCGTTTACGCGCTGCTCTCCTGGCGCGCGCGCCGTAAAGCCCGTGCCTGAAAGTCTCGCCGTCATTAATTGTTCGCAGCTGGTGACGCTTGCCGGTCCGCGCCGGCCGCGGGTTGGGGGTGAGTTGCGCCAACTCTCAATCATAGAAGACGGCGCACTCTTGGTTCGCGGCGATCGGATCGAGATCGCCGACCGGCGGCGCGAAGTCGAGCGTCTAATTAACGGCGACTGTGAGGTGATCGACGCCGGACGTCGCGTCGTAATGCCGGGATTCGTGGACGCGCACACGCATCCCGTGTTCGCCGGCCTGCGCGCCAACGAATTCGAGCAGCGCGCCGGCGGGGCAACCTATCGCGAAATCGCGGCGCGTGGTGGTGGCATCCGATCTACCGTGAGGGCAACGCGCAACGCATCGTTGAGCGATCTCATTAAAGCCAGCAAGCGCTACAGCGAATGGTTTCTACGGGGCGGCACGACAACGATCGAAGCGAAATCGGGTTACGGTCTAACTATCGAAGATGAACTCAAGATCCTGCGCGCCATCAGGCAAATGAATTCCGAAACACCGCTGCGTTACGTTTCCACCTTTCTCGGCGCGCACGACATTCCTGCAGAGTACAGGTCACGCCGCGCTACTTATGTGAGTCTGGTGATCAATGAAATGCTGCCGCGCGTCGTTGAGGAAAAATTGGCTGAGTACTGCGACGTGTTTTGTGAAGCAGATGTGTTTAGCAATGACGAGACACGGCAGATACTCTCAGCCGCGCGCGGTCAGGGATTGGGCTTGCGCGTACATGCCGATCAGCTTTCGCTCTCCGGGGGCGCGCGGCTCGCTGCTGAGCTCAACGCAGCCACCGCGGATCATTTGGAGCATACCGACGCTGCGGGTATAGCGGCTTTAAAGGCCGCAAAGGTTCAGCCGGTGCTCTTACCGGGCTCAGTCTATGCGCTCGGCTCCAGGCAATATCCGCCGGCCCGTGAAATGATCGAAGCGGGGCTTGGCATCGTGCTGGCTACTGACTTCAACCCCGGATCTTCCCCGACTCCCTCGATCCCGATGGTTCTTTCGTTGGCTTGCACGCAGATGAAAATGACTCCAGCTGAGGCCGTCAGTGCAGCCACGATCAACGCCGCCTATTCACTGAGACGCGGTGATGAAATAGGGAGTTTGGAAAAAGGGAAGTGTGCCGATTTTGTAATTCATGATTGCGAAGACTATCGCGAGTTGCCTTACTTTTTTGGCGTCGAGCATGCGCGGCAAGTTTATGCATCGGGCAATCTGGTGTTCGATCGAGCAACGGGGCGGTAGCCCGACCGAAAGGGAGGGCGTCGCTACTGCACCCATGACGCCCTCACGGTCGGCTACTGCCCACAACCCTCCAGGCTTTGTTGGCGTCGGTGGTTGAGAGAAACATTAGCGCGCTCAATACGAGACCTGCCACACCACACACAAAATTTTGATTGACGACTTCGCGGTTGTCTTTTATTATCACTCCAACACTGGAAAGGAGGTGATCGAAAATTTATGAGTTCTAATCACAGTGAGGTGGCTGAGACCTAGCCTCAGGAATTGATAATCGCGATTGTTTGGATTGTCATCCTGAGACGTTCTCTGTGACGCCTTCTTTCCGAAGCGGTCACAGCCGCAGGTCAATCCCTACAGTTCACCGGAAAGCCGCTTGTGAGTAATCGCGAGCGGCTTTTCTTCTGCGCACAAAAATAACGTGGCTATCTCCTTGACTTATTGACCCGCGCACCGTTATAGACATCAAATACCAACCGCAACTTAAAACTTCTCCTGGTTGCCGGAAAGAGCGTGTAGGTGTCTGAAAAGACTTCGCCAAATTCTCCTGTGTTTTACGACCCCCGCGGCCGTCGCTGGAGACGTGTAAAGCGCACTTATCTGGCCCTGGGTATTGCCGTCACCGCGATCACCGCGATCTTTATCGCCAGCGTCCTGGCTAATCCTTTGTTGCCGCGTCTTAATCTGCGTCCACTCCAGAATCTGCCGCGCACTTCGGATCTTAAACTGCCACGCCCCCCGGCTCTGCTGAACGCGCGCGAGGCTGGGGCGAAGAAAGCAGTGGACCTTTTGCAGAAGGAGTCGGCCAAGACGCGCGTCGTGCCGGCCCGGCGTTCAGAGTTGACGCCGATCTTGCCGGCGCCCGTGAACACACCGCTGCCCGCCCCCGCCAGTTTTAATTCGAAACAGTTGGCGATCGGTTTCTATGTCAACTGGGACGAATCCAGTTACGCCTCGCTGGAACGAAATCTCGATCACCTCGACTGGGTGGTCGCCCAGTGGGCGCACCTGGTTGACTCAAAGAATGGCAGCAGCCCGCTCAGCATCGAGCTCGACGCCAAAGCGCTCAACCTGATTCGCGAGCGGCGACCCCAAACATCGATCATCCCGATGGTGCAAAACCTTACCGATGAAAAGTGGCAGTATGACGTGCTGGCGCGGGCGGTCGCCGACGAAGACTCGCGACAGAGATTAGTTGCGGCGCTATCGCAGTTCGTCGAGCAGAATAAGTTCGCCGGCGTCGCCGTCGATTTTGAAGAGCCCACCAAAGACACGCAACCAAACCTGCTGCGGTTCATGCAGGAACTTCATGCCGCATTTCAGACTCGGGGTTGGGTAGTAGTCCAGGCGGTCCCCTTCGACGATGCCGAATGGAACTATCGCGAATATGCAGCCGCGACCGACTATCTCATGCTGATGGCCTATGACGAGCACTGGGCCGGGAAAGTAGCGGGCTCGGTGGCGTCGCAGGATTGGTATCAAGGCACTCTGGCCAACCGCATGCGCGATTTGAACCCGGCAAAAACCATCATTGCGCTGGGTAATTATGGTTACGATTGGGCCGAGGGCGTTGATGCGAAGGAAGTCAGTTTCCAGGAGGCCGTAATCAACGCCAGAGACTCTTCCGCCCAAATCGCATTCGATCCGGCGACACGCAATCCGCATTACGAGTATGACGAGGAAGACAACTCGCACCACGTGGTCTGGTTCCTTGACGGCGTTACCGCCTTTAATCAAATGCGGGCGGCGAGTGGGTACAACCCGGCCGGATTCGCGCTGTGGCGGTTAGGCTCAGAAGATCCATCCATCTGGTCGATTTTTGGCACGGACGCGCCGAATCCTCCGGCCGACGCGCTCAAACGAATTCTGCGTGGGTACGAAGTCGACTTTGAAGGCACTGGAGAGTTGCTGCGGGTGCAAGCCAGCCCGCATGACGGCGAGCGCGGGTTGAACGTTGATCAGACGACTGGATTTATAACTTCAGAGACCTATGACAATAACAATATCCCTTCGTCGTACGTGATTGAACGCACCGGAGACCATCCGGGCCTGATCGCTTTGACATTTGACGACGGGCCCGATCCCGAATGGACCCCGGACATCCTGGATATCCTGAAACAGGAAAACGTGCTGGCCACCTTTTTCGTGATTGGCAAGAATGGCCAGGCCCACCCCGAACTACTCAGACGCATCATCAACGAAGGTCACGAACTCGGCAATCATACCTTTACTCATCCTAACCTTGGTGAAATTCCGGGACGCATTACCGATCTCGAGTTGAACGCGACCCAGCGCTTAATCGAATCCGTCACCGGCAGGTCGACTGTGCTTTTCCGGCCGCCTTATTTTGGCGATGCCGAAGCCGACAAGCCGGAAGAGGTCGAACCGGCCATTCGCGCAGAAAAGCTGGGCTACATCATTGTGGGTTTGCGGATCGATCCGGGCGATTGGAAACCGGGTGCGACCGCGGACGAGATCGTGCAGAAGACCGTCAAAAGGGCCATGGATACTAATTCTGAAACCCGCGGGCAGGTGGTGCTGCTGCACGACTCAGGTGGTGATCGGGCGGCCACCGTCCAGGCCCTGCCGAGACTGATCCATGAACTGCGCGCGCGCGGATTCAAGTTCGTGCCGGTTTCAACCCTCGGCGGTTGGACTCGCGATCAGGTGATGCCGCTACTGCCGCCGAGTCAGAGCGTTTACACGCGGACAGACGCTTTGGCATTTCTATTTCTCTCGACCGGCGGGTGGCTGTTGCAGTGGGCTTTCATCATCGGCATCGTGTTGGGCTTAAGCAGGCTGGGCGTAATCGGCACGCTGGCATTCGCTCAATGGGTGCGTTCGCGGCGCCGCGAACGGCAGCACTCCGGGGAACAGTACGAACCATTCGTTTCGATAATCGTGCCGGCCTTTAACGAAGAGCGCGTCATTGAGGCGACCATTCGCAGCCTCCTGAATTCCGATTATGACAACTTTGAGATCATCGTAGTTGACGATGGTTCGCTGGATCGCACCAGTGAAGTTGTGCGTGAACATTTCAGCGAACAGCCTTTGGTCAAGTTGTTCACCGAGCCGAACGCAGGCAAAGCGTCGGCTTTGAATCTGGGTTTGCGGCACGCCAAAGGCGACGTGATCGTGGCGCTTGATGCCGACACTCAATTTCCAGGCAATACCATCCGGGTCCTGGCGCGGCGTTTCGTCGATCCACAGATCGGCGCTGTCGCTGGTAACGCCAAAGTCGGCAATCGCATAAATATCGTAACGCGGTGGCAGGCGCTGGAATATATCACCTCGCAGAATATGGATCGCCGCGCATTCGCCAGTATGAACTGCATCACGGTAGTGCCGGGATCAGTCGGGGCCTGGCGTCGCGAGTTGATCGAGCGCTGCGGCGGCTTCAGCGCTGAGACGTTGGCCGAAGATCAGGATCTGACTCTCCTAATACGCAAGCTCGGTTACAAGATTGGTTACGAAGAAAACGCTATCGGTTGGACCGAAGCGCCGCATAGCTTGAGAATGCTGGCGCGCCAAAGGTTCCGCTGGGCCTACGGCACTCTGCAATGCGTCTGGAAGCATCGTGACGCGCTCTTCCGGCCGCGTTATGGCGCGCTCGGGTTTGTGGCTCTGCCGAACGTTTGGATCTTCCAAATCCTGTTTCCGCTAATCTCGCCGGTGATGGATTTGATTCTCGTCTACACCCTCGCCTCGAGCGCGCTTGATCGCTTGCAGCAACCAGTGGGTTATTCGTTTACCAACCTGCGCCAGGTGCTTTTTTATTACGCGCTGTTTCTGGCCGTCGATTGGAGTGCGGCGTGTTTTGCTTTCGTGCTGGAACGCAAAGAACGCTGGCGTCTGCTTTGGTGGCTTTTCCTCCAGCGTTTCTGCTATCGCCAGGTGATGTATTACGTGATGGTCAAGTCGGTCACCACCGCCGTGCGCGGCGCCGTGGTGGGCTGGGGCAAGCTGGAGCGGAAAGCGACCGTCGAAGTGCAACCTTGATGTGGCATAGACTTCAGTCTGTGATGCTCACGACTGTGAACCCCTTTAGGAACACTCCCCCGGACTAACCACAACTCGTCCACCCAATCTCCGCGCCAAACTTATCGCGTTCTCACCAGCATCCTGCATAACTGCGCCAAATCTCCTGCCAGCCTGAACCCCAGTTTTCGTAGTAGACCCACCAGTATTCAGTACATCCACCGCCGCCCCCACCACCACCGAAGACGTTGCCACCTCCACCACCGCCCGAACCAGGATTCGGGGTGGGTGTTGCTGCCGAACACGGTGAACCGAGGAAGTCCACACACTCGCAATACGCACGGCTCCACTGGCAACCAGAACCACACGCATGGTTCTGTTCGATGCAGACACAACAGTCACTACCATTGTTCTGAGTTTTAAAGGGATCGCAACCGAGGTTGCTGGCGAAGAGACCTGTGTAATCTGCCGGCGCAGAGCCGTCCTCGCAGCTGCAAAACCAATCGTATGTTCCGTCTCCAACGGGTAAGCACCGGCAATTTGTGTTGTTGAGTTTGTGGGGACTGTTTGGGTCGCACGACGGCGAAGGAGAAGGGCTGGGACTTGGAGTTGGTGATGAACTCGGCGTCGGTGCTCCGCCACACTCGGGCATAGCGATAGTCTGACACAAATAGGGTTGTCCGCTTCCTGTGAAGCATTCGATGCTATCGTATTCCGGAGCGTAGCAAGATCCAGCGGGATCAGAGCAATAGGTAATGGTAGGCCTGTTCTGGTTAGGACAGTTGAAGCAAGGGTGTTCGACGTGATTTATCAAAGGCGTGCAATTGGCACCGGGACAACACTCCGTGGGTTCTGGCTCGGGCGTAAGCGAGATGGGCTTTAATCGGCCCGCCGACCAAAAATTTACCGGCAAGAAGTTTGCCGGTAGGTCAGGTGTTGATGATCGATTGGGCTTGCTCGGTCGTGCATTAGCAAGCCATTCCAGGAATCGAGGCCCGCTCTTGTTCTTTTGCGGTGTGCAACGACTCCGATTCGATTCTTCGGGGAGCTTACGAGGAAGCGCGATTCCACCCTCGCCCCCGTATCCCGTTCCATCACCGAAACTCAAGCCTTCAAGCTTTACCTCAATCCTTTTGGGATGCGGCCGTTTCTCCTTACGTCGCATATAGTCCCAGGCTTCCAATTGGCCGGGGTGAATCTTAAGGATTACCGATTCGCCTGGCTTAAGAGGAATGTCATCACGCGTAGCCAGCGTACTGATCGTACCAAGCTCCTCTCTTCCATAATATACCGGTGCCACTATGCGGAATCCGGCCGCTGCCTTTATGTCGGTTACCAGAAGCAAGTAGAACTGGTAGATGGGCTTATTTCCCGTATTCGTAACCTCAAGCTCGAAGTCGTGAGCCCAATTCTCATTATCAAGATCCTTAAATGCCCTCTCTTTCTCGGCCTTTATTTTGATCTTAATTGGCACGTGCGGGGGAATTCTGTTTTCAAGCTGTCTCTCTTCCTTTGGCAATTGACTTCT
>WNFQ01003282.1_pt1 | contig 11771 bp, 7 predicted proteins | sample 5400171 | NCBI WGS metagenome assembly WNFQ01 (sample SAMN13153356, study PRJNA577476) | soil metagenome | isolation source: 20 cm soil under Madrone tree | place: USA:California | collected 2016-06-14
GGCGCATCGGCACCCTCGGAGCCGACGCGCGCGGCGGGCTGACAGGGATCGATCGCGATGAGCCTCTTCTGCCCCCGCTGCGCGCGCGAGAACCTCGAGGGGATGCGATTTTGCGTCGCGTGCGCCACGCCGCTCACGCGCATCTGTACGAGCTGCACCGGCGAGAACCCGCGGGACGCGGCCTTCTGCGGCAGATGCGGAGCGCGGCTCGGTGTGGCGACGACTGGCCCGACGGCGCAGGCGGAGTCGTCATCCCCGGCGCGCCCCGGTGCCGTCGCGACCGCGCCGCGCACGAAGCCGCCGAGCATCGATGCGGAGCTGCGTCACCTGAGCGTGATGTTCTGCGATCTGGTCGGCTCGACGCCGCTCTCGGAGCAGATCGATCCGGAAGAGCTGTGCGACGTCGTGCGCGCGTATCAGGAATCGTGCGGGGCCATCATCCGCGCGTTCGAAGGCCACGTCGCACAGTACTCGGGCGACGGTATTCTCGCCTATTTCGGGTATCCGCGCGCGCACGAAGACGACGCGATCCGGGCGGCCAGCGCCGCCCTCGCGATCCTCGACGAGCTGCCGTCGTTGAACGCGCGCGTCTCGGCGAACAGCCCACGGTTGCACGCGAGCCCGCTCGACGTGCGCATCGGAATCCACACTGGCATGGCCGTCGTCGGCGCGATCGGCAGCGACGAGCAGGCGCTCGGCCACACGTTGCACGTCGCCTCACGGCTGCAGACGGTTGCGGATCCCGGGACCGCGGTCATCAGCGCGGCGACCAGGCATCTCATCGGTGACGCATTCGTTCTCGAGGATCTCGGCATGCGTTCGTTGAAGGGCATCGTCGATCCCGTGCCCGTCTTCCGGGTCCTGCGCACGAGCCCGACCCGCGATCGGCGTGGACGCGAGGCCGCGGCGCGCTCGCCGCTCGTCGGCCGCGATCAGGAAATTTCGCTCATGCTCGACCGTTGGGAGCAGGTGACCGACGGGCACGGGCAGACGGTGATCGTGAGCGGCGAGGCTGGGATGGGGAAATCGCGGCTCGTGCAGGCGCTCCGCGAGCGGTTGGCGGGGACGGCACATGCGTGGATCGAGGGTGGTTGCTCCCCGTACCACGAGAACAGCGCGTTCCATCCCATCGTCGAGTGCCTGGCGCATCGCCTTGCCCTGCGGCGCGACAACGCGCCGGAGGTGAACATCGGCAAGATCGAGGCGGCGCTGCGGCCGACGGGCATCACGCTCGACGAGGCCGTCCCGCTCGTCGCGAGCTTACTGTCCGTGCCGGTCCCGGACCGCTACCCGTCGCTGCAGCACCTGAGCGCGGAGGCACAGCGCCGGAAGACGCTCGAAGCGCTGGCGGCGTGGCTCTTCGCCATCAGCGAGGAGCATCCGGTCGTGATGCTGATCGAGGACCTCCACTGGATCGATCCGTCGAGCCTCGAGCTCGTGCAGACGCTCGTCGGGCAGGTGCCGACGGCACGCGTGTTCATGGTCCTCACGCACCGCCCCGGCGTCGACGTCTCATGGGCGACGCAATCGCACGTCGTGCACCTGGCGCTGCATCCGCTGACGCGCAAGCAAGTGACGACGATCGTCGATCGCGTGACCGGCGGGAAACCGCTCCCCGCGGTCGTGCTGGACCACGTCGTCGCGAAGACCGACGGAGTTCCGCTATTCGTCGAGGAGCTCACGAAGGCGATCATCGAGTCCGACCTGCTCGTCGAGCACGACCGCCAGTTCGAGCGTGCCGATCCGTTGCCGAGGTTCGCGATCCCGGCGACCTTGCAGGACTCGCTCATGGCGCGCCTCGACCGCCTCGGGCCGGCGAAGGGAGTAGCGCAGCTCGCGGCAGTGATCGGCCGCGAGTTCCCGTACGAGCTGCTTGCGGCGGTGACGTCGCGCGACACCGCCACGCTGACCGCGGCGCTCGACCAGCTCGGGAGCGCGGAGCTCGTGTACCGGCGCGGCACGCCGCCGCGCGCCGTGTACACATTCAAGCACGCGCTCGTGCAGGACACCGCGTATCGGTCGCTGCTGAAGAAGAAGTGCCAGGAGTACCACGCGCGGATCGCCCGGACGCTCGAGCAGCGTTTCCCCGAGCGTGTGGCGCTCGAGCCCGAGGTCGCGGCGCGTCACTACGAGGAGGCCGGGCTCGTCGCGGAAGCGATTCCGCTGTACGAGCGCGCGGGCGCGCGCGCGGCGCAACGATCGGCGCATCGCGAGGCGATCAGTCACCTTCGCAAAGGGCTCGCGCTGCTCACGACCCTGCCGTGGAGCCCCGATCGCGATCGCCAGGAGCTCCGACTGCAGGTGAAGCTCGGCGCGCCGCTGCTCGAGTCACGCGGCTATGGGGATATCGAGGTCGAGCAGGCGTACACACGGGCGCGAGAGCTCTGCGGCGTCGTCGGCGATGCCCCCGAGAGCTTCCGCGCAATCTGGGGACTCGCGGTCTTCTACCACGCGCGCAACGAGCTCGTGACGGCGGTCGAGATGGGACGAGATCTCATGGACGTCGCGGAGCGCGCCGGTGATCGCGCGTTGCTGCTGTCGGCGTCGATCTCCGTCGGGTGCCCGCAACTCTGGCAAGGGAAGTTCGCGACGTGTCTCGAATGGATGGAGCGCGCGATCGCGCTGTACGATCCCGAGCGGCACCGCGAGCTCGCGTACGTGTACGGCGAGAACCCCGGGGTCTCGTCGCGCGTCTATGCGGCGCAGGCCCTGTGGTACCTGGGATTTCCCGATCGCGCGCTGCGAATGACCGACGAGGCGGTCGCGGTGGCGGAGGACGGGATCCATCCGTTCAGCCGCGCCTACGCGCTGTCCTTCAAGGCGGCAATCCATCTCATGCGCTGCGAACGCGACCGCGCACGCGAAGCCGCCGACGCGGCGATCGCGTTTGCCGAGGCGCAGCACCTCACGTTCTGGCTCGAGATCGGGCGCCTCTATCGCGGCTGGGCGACGGCAGAGCCCCAGGCCGGGAGCACGGCGCTCGACATGATCGAGACGGCGGTCGCTCGCATGGCGGCGAGCGGGACCGAGGTCGCGGCACCGTCGGCGCTCGGGATCTTCGCCGACGCGTATGCCACGTGCGGCCGGCTCGATGCCGCACTGCAGACGATCGACAACGGCCTCACGTTGGCGGAGATGCGGCAATCGCCGTTTTGGAGCGCCGAGCTCCTGCGACTGAAGGGCGAGCTCCTGCTGCGCCGCGACGGTGCGAAGGCCGCAGCCGATGCCGAGAGCCTCTTTCGCCGCGCGCTCGCGACCGCGCGCGAGCAGGAGGCGCGCTCGTTCGAGCTCCGGACCGCCGTGAACCTCGCGCGCCTGCTGCGCCGGCAGGACCGCACCACCGACGCGCGCGCGTTGCTCGCACCGGCATACGCGTGGTTCACCGAGGGGTACGACACCGTCGATCTCACCGAGGCGCGTGCGCTGCTCGACGAGCTGTCGTGACGAGCGGCAGCACGTTTACCCCCGGCTTCGACTGCGCCGAGGCGTTCGCCATGATGGGCCTCTGCGCCGAGGTCTACAAAGGACCGACGAATACCACGCCGGATCCGACGATCGGTCACTTGCCGACACCGCAACCACCCGCCGGCTGGACGTGCGTCGTGCGCCCGACCACGACGGTCGGCCTCGACAACTACTGGCAGCTCTGGGGCAACACGGCCGTCGCCGGCGAGTACGCGATCGTCGTGCGCGGCACGATCATGAGCGCGAAGAGCATTCTCGACGACGTCCTGCTGCCCCTCATCGCGGCGCAGGGCACGATGACGATGCAGGTCCGCCATCCGGACAAGCAGACGACGAAGCGCAAGAGCATCCGCTACGTGTTCAGCCGCAATCCCTTTGCCGCGGTCCATTTCGGGTTCGCGTTCGGCGCGCTCGCGCTGCTCTTTCAGGACGCGCGGAACGGGATCTGGCCGCAGATGCAGCAGCTCGCCGGCCCGGGTACGCGCTTCTACGTCACCGGCCACAGCCAAGGCGGGGCGATCGCGACGCTCCTGCGCTCGTTCCTCGAGCACCAACCAGTCGGCGGCCTCGGGCCGGAGAGCTACAAGACGTATCTCTTCGCGCCGCCGAAGCCGGGGAACGATCAATACGGATTCGATTTCGACCGTCTCACTTCCTTCCCCGGTCGCGCGTTCCGAGTGACGAACACTGAAGACTGGGCGCCGCAAATGCCGCTGACGTTGCAGTGGCCCCCGGACGTCAGCAAGCCGAATCCGTTGTCATCGGCCCTGGTCGCGTCTGCGATCGACGTCCCCAGCGTCGCGAAGGCGGTTCGCGCGACGTCTGCATCCCTGAAACGACGCGCGCGTCTCAAGATGATCGAGGCGGAGGCGAGGAGCTCCGGAGTGCGTTTCCTGCTGTCGCTCAACTATGACCACTGCGGCTCGCCCGTCCCCCTCGTCGGCAAGGACGGCCACAATCCGTGCAACAAGCGCGACATGCTCTGGCAGCACCATCTCGGCATGTACGCGCACCTCCTCCGCGACCAGCTTTGCGGCGAACGCGAGAGCTAGCGCGCCGACCCAAGGCTCGCCCCGTCGCGGGGTGCGCGCATCGCGGGGGGCGCGCTTCACGTGGGTGCGCGCATCACGGAGGCTGGGCGGGCTAGACGCGGTTGGCGATCCCGTCGAGGACGAGCGTCGCCGCGTGCGCCGCGATCTCGCTCGGGGAGCGGCGCCCTGCCCGATACCACTCGGTCGTCCAGTTCAGCGCGCCGAGCATCAGCATGCGCACGACCGACTGGTCGAGATCGTCACGGAGCGCGCCGGAACGGACTGCGTCCCGCAGGAGCGCAGCCCAGAAGCGACCGTACGTGCGCTGCAGCTTGAGGTGACGCTCGCGGACGGGGTCCGGGACTTGTCCCAAGATGCGCAGGTTCGCCGACGCGTAGCTACCCTCGGAGAGGACGACCCGGACGTGCGCTGCGATCGCGGCGCGCAGCCGTGCCACCGGATCGGCGCCGGGGCCCAACGCCTCGACCGCTTCGCCCGTCGCGGTGATCGCGGCCTCGACGCCGGCCGATAGGATCGCGTCGACGAGCTTCTCCTTGCTGTCGAAATGGTAGTAGAGGCTGCCCGCCTGGAGCCCGGCGCGCTGCGCGATGTCCTTCAACGTGACCGACGCGAACCCGTGGCGCCGGAACGCCGCGGCGGCCGCGTCGACAATGCGCTGACGCGTGCGTGCGGATTTCGACACGGAGGGGGCGAGACGGGCTGGCGCGCTCATCATATTCGAATGCCTATTAGATTCGATTCCACGCTGTCAACACGCACTCAGCCTCACACGTGGAGACGTGATTGACATTTATTTCTAACGATGGTTAGAAACGATGCTCAATGGAGCGCGCCGTACAAGACCGCCTCACGGCGCGGATCCGGGCGCTGAGGGAGGCGCGCTCGACGGACCTCGCAGCCGCGACGTACCGGCTTCCATCGACGGACTACACCGACGACGCGCTCCTCGCCCGCGAGGTCGAATCCCTCTTCGCGACGGGTCCCGTGCTCGCCGGCCTCAGCGCCGACGCGCCGGCACCCGGCGACTGGTTCAGCTTCGAGGCGTGCGGGCGATCGGCCGTCGTCTGGCGCGCTCCGGACCGCGCGCTGCGCGCGTTCGTCAACGCGTGTCGTCATCGCGGCATGCGGGTGGCGACCGGCCACAGCCATGCGGACCGCGTGCTCGTCTGCCCGTACCATTCGTGGAGCTACGACGCCGAGGGACGTCTCGCCGGCATGCCGGGAAGAGCGGGATTCTCCGACGTCGCGACGGCGGACCTCGGGTTGCGCGGGCTCCCCGTCAGCGAGCACGCCGGGCTCGTGTACGTCGGCTTCACGTCGGACGCGCTGCGTGGCGGCGCCGCGGCGGCCGCGACGGCGAGCGCTCATCTCGGAGGCGCCGAGGCGGAGCTCGCCGGGTTCGACCTCGCATCGTACTACCGGGTGGAGCGCCGCGAGCATCGGTTCGCGACGAACTGGAAGCTCACGATCGACTCCTTCATGGAGGCGTATCATCTCCACTTCCTGCACGCGGAGACGCTGCGGCCGATCTTTCATGGCAACCTCTCGGCGTTCGACGCGTTCGGCCGCAATTGCCGCATCGTCGGCGTGCGGCGCTCGTTCGACGACATGGAAGATGGCGCGAGCCTGCTGCCGCACGTGACGCTGCTCTATCAGCTGTTCCCGAACGCCGTGCTGATCTACCAGCAGGACCACGTCGAGCTGTATCAATCCTTTCCCGACCCGCATGATCCCCACGCGTGCGAGGTTCGGGTCACGCTCTACGCGCCGCAAGCGCCGGCGAACGATCGCGAGCGCGATTACTGGAAGCGCAATCTCGATCTCATCGACAATGTGACGACGACGGAAGATTTCGCGGCGTGCGAGAAAATCCAGGCGAACCTGCGCGCCGGCGCCGTCCCGTTTCTCGTGCTCGGCCGGAACGAGCCCGGCGTCGCGCACTTTCATCGCACGCTCCACGAGGTGCTCGGCACGAACGGAGGCTTCCCATGCACGTAGGCAGCGGCACGTTCTTCCAGAATCTCGGCAACGCGCGGAGCGACGCGGAGGTGTACGCGCACGAGCTCGCGATGGCCGATCTCGCGGAGCCCCTCGGCTTCGACTCCGTCTGGGCGGCGGAGCATCACTTCACCGACTACACGATGTGTCCCGATCCGGCGCAGCTCCTCACCTGGCTCGCCGGTCGGACCACGCGTGTGCAGCTCGGGACGATGGTCATGGTGCTGCCGTGGCACGATCCGGTGCGGATCGCCGAGCACTTCACGGTCCTCGACCACATGTCGCAGGGGCGGGCGATTCTCGGCATCGGCCGCGGTCTCGCGCGCGTCGAGTTCCGCGGCTTCCGCACCGCGATGGGCGAGTCGCGGCGGCGCTTCGTCGAGTATGGCGAGGCGATCCTGCGCGCGCTCGAGACTGGCTGGATCGAGTACGACGGCGAGCTCTACCGGCAGCCGCGCGCCGCTATTCGTCCGGGCCCGTTCCGATCGTGGAAAGGACGCGTCTACGCGTCGTCGGTGTCGCCGGAGTCGTCGCGGATCATGGCGCAGCTCGGCGTCGGCATCATGATCATCGCCCAGAAGCCGTGGGAGAAAACGCTCGGCGACCTCGACGAGTACCGGGGCATCTACCGCGAGGTGCACGGCGAGGACCCGCCGAAGCCGCTCCTCGTGAGCTTCACCGCCGTCCACGAGGACGAAGAGACGGCGCGCGAGATGTTCGAGCGGCACATCGTCCGCTACTGCGCGTCGACGATGGATCACTACGAGTTCGACAACGCACACCTCGCCGACATCCCCGGCTACGAGTATTACGCCGGCCTCGCGCGCAACATCGAGAAGCACGGCCGCGACCGCTTCAGCCGCTTCCTCGCCGATCTCCAGGTGTGGGGCACTCCCGACCAAGTCGTCGAGCAGATGATCGAGAACAACCGCCGCATCGACGGCGCCGGAGTCATCGGCATCTTCAGCTACGGGTCGATGGCGCCGGCGGCCGCGAAGGCGAACATCACGCTCTTCGCCGAGAAGGTGCTGCCGCGGTTGAAGGCCGAGGGCAGCAGCCTGGCGAAAGCATCGTGAAGCACGACCAAGGCTAGTCGTGTGCTCCGCCCGGGGGTGTGCTAGGCGCGTCGACATGCCCACCGCGAAGCGAGCACCGCACGCGCAGTACGTGCCCGCCGGCGCGGACGGCATCGGCCGGCTGATCCTTACGCGGCCGGAGAAACTGAATGCGACCGACGGCGACTCGGTCGACGACCTCGCCCGCGCCGCTGCGGATGCCCGCCGCGACCGCGGCGCGCGCGCGGTCGTCGTCAGTGGCGAGGGCCGCGCGTTCTGCGCCGGCATCGATCTCGCGGCGCTCGCCGCTGACCGGCTCGGCGCCGATTGGTTTCGCCGGTGGGACGTCGCGCTCGCGAAGATCGAGGCGATCCCCGCGCCGACGGTCGCGGCGATCCAGGGGCCGTGCCTCGGCGGAGGGCTCCAGATCGCGCTCTGCTGCGACCTCCGCGTCGCCGCCGCCGACGCGACGTTCGGCCTCTCCGCGGTCCGCCACGGCATCATTCCCGGGCTCGCAACGTATCGCCTGCCGCGCGTCATCGGCATGGGGGCAGCGCGAGAGATGATGCTCCTCGGCGAGACGTGGGACGCCGCGCGCGCGGAGGGCCACGGCCTCGTGAGCCGCGTCGTGCCGCTCGGCGACCTCGCGGCCGTCGCACTCGAGCTCGCGAAGAGGCTCGCCGCGAACGTCCGCGCCGCGAGCGCGGCGACGAAGCACCTGACGTTGCGCTCCTACGACCTGCCGCTCGGCCGCTTCCTCCGTGCGTACGTCCGCGCGCAGCGCAACTGCTGGAACGACCCGGAGACGAAGGCGAACCTCGCGCGCTACCGAGCTGGCCGATGGGCGACGCCGACGCACGACGCGGCGCCGTCCCGCCGCGCGCGCCCGCGGCGGCGGCCCTAGTCCGATCATCGACCGAAGCGTGCGGACGGTGCCGAGTGGCGGCGGCTCAGCTCACGGCGGAGCGTCGAGGAAGCTCGGTATCGCGTTCGCCGCGGAAGTCGAGTCCGTCGAACGTCCCGGACCTGCGCCAGCCGTCCAGGTATTGGAAGTACGCCGTCGCCCCGAACGGAAAGCCGCGCAGGAAGTCGCGGCCATGGACCGTCGGCTGGCCTTCACCGTTGTAGTAGCCGGGCGTGCAGTCGGTCGTGCCGAGGAACGAGCCCGGGCCGGAGTTCAGGAGCTCCATCCAATCGTCCTCCGCCTTCTTCGCGACCTCGATCTCGGTCGCACCCGCGTCGGCGGCATGCGTGAGGATCATTGCGATCGTCTTCCCGGCTTCGGTGAGATTGTGTGGAACGTTCGAGATGAGGTTCGCACCCTGCTGCACTTGCACGATGAAGAGATTGGGAAACCCGTGGACGAACATGCCGTGCTTGGTGCGCATGCCCTCGGCCCAGTAGTCCGAGAGGCGAACACCGCCGCGGCCGACGGGGTCGAAGCCCATGCGCCGCGTGTGCGCGGTCCCGACCTCGAAGCCCGACGCGTAGACGATGCAGTCGACCTCGTACTCGACGCCGTTCGCGACCACACCCGTCTCGGTGATGCGCTCGACGCCCTTGCCATCGGTGTCGACGAGCTCGGTCGACGGCAGGTTGAACGATTGGAGGTACTCGTCGTGAAAGCAGGGGCGCTTACAGAGCTGGCGATACCACGCCTTGAGCTTCTGCGCGGTCGCCGGGTCGCGGACGATCGCATCGACGCGCACGCGGATCTCCTCCATCTTCTCGAAGTCGGAGTCCTCGAACGCGCGCAGCATGCCTTCGGGCGTCCATTGCTCGGCCGGGAGCGTCATGATCTTGCTCCGCACCCGGCGCGCGATGTCGGTCCAGCCGTCCCGGGTCAAGTCCTCCTCGGGGAGCATGCCCGTCTGCACGGCGGCGAAGTTCTCGAGCCAGCGCTGCTGCCATCCCGGTGTCGCCATGTCCGTGAACCACTCCGGGTCGGTTGGCCGGTTGTCGCGCACGTCGACGGAGGACGGCGTGCGCTGGAAGACGTAGAGCTTTGCGCAGGCGCGGGCGAGCTCGGGCACGCACTGCACGGCGGTGGCGCCGGTGCCGATGACCGCGACGCGCTTGTCCTCGAGCTTCTCCATCGGCGCGCCGGTCGGATCACCGCCCGTATAGGCATAGTCCCACCGGCTCGTGTGAAAGGAGTGACCGCGGAAGCTCTCGATCCCTCGAATGCCCGGGAGCTTCGCTACGTGGAGCGGTCCGGTTCCGGTCGTGACGAACTGCGCGGTGAACGCGTCGCCGCGGTCGGTGCGGACGGTCCATCGTGATCGATGCTCATCCCACTCGAGCGCCGTCACGCGCGTGTGGAAGAGCGCGTTCTCGTAGAGTCCGAACTGTCGCCCGATCCGCCGACTGTGCTCGAGGATCTCCGGCCCGTGCGCGTACTTCTCGGAGGGTATGTGCCCGGTCTCCTCGAGGAGCGGCATGTAGATGAAGGACGTCGTGTCGCATTGCGCCCCCGGGTAGCGGTTCCAGTACCACGTGCCGCCGAAGTCGCCGCCCTTCTCGACGATTCGGACGTCCTCGATACCAGCCTCCTTCAGCCGCGCGCCGGTCACGAGACCGGCGAACCCGCCGCCGATGATCGCGACCGTCACGTGGTCGGTTTTCGACTCTCGGGGGACGACCGGCATGTAGGGGTCCTCCAAGTAGTGATCGAGGTGGCCCTCGATCTGGAGGTACTGGTCGTTGCCGTCGGGGCGAAGACGCTTGGCGCGCTCGGCGGTGTATCTCTGCTTCAGCGCCTCTTTGTCGAATTCGATCACGTGTGCCTCCGCATCAGGGTAAGCGGAACCCTAGCGGGGTCACGCACCTAGTGCCACCGCTGCACGCACCGCCTGCTGCGCCAAGGAGGGACGATCCCGAGGAGATGCGGAATGGGCCGGCGGAGAATCGAACTCCGAGCTACGACGATCCTACCGATGGCGGTCTCGCGCGGCGAGCAAACTCAACGTCCCGCCGCACGATGCTCCGCGCGATGAAGGAAATCGCGTACCACCTTCAGGTATTTTTCCGGCTCCTCGAAGAATGGCACGTGTGAACTCTTTTCGAAGATCACCATCTCCGACCCGGGCAGCGCGTTGTGGCACAAAGCGGTCGCACGAGGGCTGGTCTCGTCGAAGCGCCCAGCTATGTAGAGGGCAGGAGATTTGATTTCCTTCAGGCGCGCGGTCTGATCCCAGTCTTTCAGATTTCCAGTGCAGGTGAACTCATTGGGTCCCTGCATCGTGACGTAGACCTCTCCATTGGCTCCGGCGAACGCGCGTTCGACGGCGTCGGGCCACACCGCAAGCCTGCACACATGCCGCTTGTAATACTCGAGGACGGCGCCCTGGTATTCGGGGCACTGCGTGTATCCGGCGGCCTCGTGACGGTCCAGAGTGTCGCGCGTCGCTGCGGGAAGTTCCTTGCGATAGGTGGCCGCGTCGCGCGTCCATTCGGGGAACGAGCACAACGGGTTGGAGAAGATCAGACTGACGACGCCATCGGGCTGCGTGAGTGCATAGTCGGTCAGCAGTATCGAGCCCCACGACTGTCCGAGTATATGCGCGCGCTTCAAGTCGAGCGCGCTTCGAAGCTCAGAGAGCTCCTTTACGAAGCGGTCGATGTTCCACAGGGACGTGTCATTCGGGTGATCCGACTTTCCCGAGCCGAGTTGGTCGTAGAAGACCACCGGTCTCTCTCGACACAACGCGCCGATCGGCTCCAGGTAGTCGTGCGGAAAGCCTGGGCCGCCATGCAGTACGATCAGCGGCGTCGCCTCGCCGTCACCGACGATTTCGTACCAGACCTTGCCGCCCGTGACATTGACGTAACCTTCTCGCACCGGGCATCCGAACGGAAATTGCGAATTGTCCGCCGAGGTGACGCTCGCGATCGTAGAGAGGCTCAACACCAGGGCCACGATGAGCTTGCCCCAGTTCCGTAGACACGTCGGCATCAGCGACGAGGGATGCGGTCTAGGGAACCTCAGCACGGTCTCGGCACGCTTCATCTCTCCCCCCGGAATCGGGAGCCGCGCGCGTACGCTTGCCATCTCGCGCCAGCGAATTCCAGCCCCGTCCAGGTGAGGCGGCGGCAGGTGAGCACGGACCCTCGCGCTCCCGACAGCGACGCGGACCACGTCGATCTGCTCGACCGCACCCCTGAGCGAGTCCCCTCGCCGCCGATAATACCAACGCTGCGG
>WNFQ01003283.1_pt1 | contig 11770 bp, 16 predicted proteins | sample 5400171 | NCBI WGS metagenome assembly WNFQ01 (sample SAMN13153356, study PRJNA577476) | soil metagenome | isolation source: 20 cm soil under Madrone tree | place: USA:California | collected 2016-06-14
AGTGTCATAGACCTTACTAACAAGGACAGCTCAAGTGATGATGAAGAGCTATAGTAGGGTCTTAGTAATACGTTTCTTGTTCCAGCTTATTGACCATCTCTCCTTTGCTTACTCATCTGTGTCTCTCTTACAAAGCGTATCTCTAATCGCTTACTGATCCCAGAAAATAGCTTAGTAAACCCTAGTCTTGTATGATACAAATAGCCCTTCTTGTTGTCTCTAGGACAACAAGTTGAGTCTCCTGTCTATACACCCAGAAAACCCACAATGTACTTGTCTCTCAATTTCTCTCTCTCCGTTCACTTCCCTTCTCTTCATAGCAGGTCTTGTGATGTACTGCAAGGTGGTAACCACTGCTCTATAAGCACTCTAGGAGAGGTGCTCTCTTAGCTCATCCATAGCTGCTCAAATGTGTACCTGCTTGGTCAGATGCCCAGTCAATCCACTTTAGGCGTACTGAATCACGTGACCATGTGACCACTTTAGGGCCGGCGTCAACTTGACTTCTCATCTTGCTCACAGACCATGTGACTACTATAGGGCCAGCACAACTTCGACTTAGCTTTCCAAGTCTAAAGTCATGGCAGTGACAATCAGGATATTTTTTGCTGATGGATGATAGTTGGGAATAAAAAGTAAAAGATTTACAAGTACAGAAAGTCAAAGATAAAGTTGCTTTACAAAAGAAAAAGATATAAAAGAACCTAAAAAGACAAATTTACAAAGTCAAAGTAATGACACTTTTCCTGATGACTTGTACAAGGATTTTTGACTGAATGGTCTGCCTAGAACAAGGTTGGTATGGCACGGTGTAGACAGGGAAGTCGAGCAGTGAGAGGAAGGAGAGGAAGATAATTATATTCCAGTCCTGTGAGAGGGCTTTATATACAGCACACAGGTACAGAGAGTTGGACAGGGGAATGTAGAGAACTGGATAGGGGACCTAGCCAGAGGAATGAAGGACATAGGTATGTAGATACCACATGGGATCGCGTTTATGATATTCCATGTAACAGTGTAATGGTTTGTCACACTCTGGTCACAGGCATTCCATAACACCCCCCTTCAAACCATTGCTATTCTCATTTCTGTCGCATGTTGCTGATGCTTTGCACATGGCAGAGCCTTAGTCAGCACATCTGTGGTCTGTTCCGGATCCCTTATACTCTCAATGGTTACAGCCTTTTCTTGTACTTGCTCATGTATCCAATGCCATCAGATTGCAATGTGTTTTGTTTGTTTGTGGAACTGTGGGTTTTGCACCATGGCTATAGAGCCATTGTTATCACCTCAGATCAAGGTTGGTTCTTCCTGTTTGAAACCTAATTCACTGAACAGTTGTCTTAGCCAGGATGCCTTGTGCATGGCCTCTGACAGGGCAACATATTCGGCCTCGGTGGATGACATAGCAATCACACTTTGTTTTTTTGACCACCAAGTTATGGCCCCCCCTTGGATGATAAACACATAGCCTGATGTTGATTTCAAGTCATCTGTGTTGGCGTATGCGGCGTTGGTATATCCAATAAAGGAATTAGGTGAGTCTTGTTGTATGTTTTTATATGTTATGCCATGATCTTGGGTTCCCAATAGATATCTTAGTATTCTTTTCAATGCAGATGTGTGTTGGAGACTCGGGTTCATGGTATATGAAGCTAGCCTATTTACGGCATATGCTATATCTGGCCTTGTTGCATTTGCGAGGAATTGCAACGCACCCAATATTTGGGCATATGAGTTGCTCCAATCTCCTTCGTTTCCATCTGGATTGGGTTCTATCAGAACGTTAGGATCTAGTGGCATGCTGACTTGGTTTGCCCGTTGCAGACCTTCCCTCTTCAGGATCAATTCAATGTATAATTTTTGGGAAATTTTAATTGTTTTGTCATCTTTGGCAACTTTGATGCCTACGATCTTCAATGGCTCTCCCAGGTCGGTAGCTTGCCACTCTGTGCGTATGGTGTCTTTTATCGCATCCATTGTCTTTTCTGACAATGCGAATAATAGCAGGTCGTCAACCCATACTGTGGCAATGGCTATCTGCCCATCAAAGTGACAGATATATGTGCAGGGGTCCATGCACAGAGGCGTATACCCATGTAGGCACAATTTGTTGTCTAATTCAATATTCCATTCATGGCATGTTTGTTTAAGGCCATATAGGGTTTTGACTAATTTGCATATTCTGCCCAACTTGTTGTCATACCCTTCAGGTTGGTGCATGTACACATTTTCTTTCAGCGTGCCATTTAGGTATGCCCCCTTGATGTCCATTTGCTGGATAAGCAATTTATGCTTTTGGGCAATTAACAATATCACTCATATAGTCTTGAGCTGTACAACTGGAGAGTGAGTCTTGATGTAGTCGTACCCCAGTCGTTGCATGCAGCCTTTGGCTACCAGTCACGCTTTGTATTTGGTGAGTTGTCCTTCTTTATTTCTTTTCTTTGTGAATACCCATTTGTTTGCTATAGGCACAGTGCCTTGTGGTTTTTCTACCAGGTACCATGTCCCCATTTGGTTCAACTGATCTAATTCTGCTTTTATAGCTTTTTCCCATTCAGGCCAATTGGGTGATCATTTTGCCTTGTGTAAGCTGTGGTAATCATCTCCTGCTTCTATGCTGGCTTGATATTGCCAATTTGTGTCATCTTTTTCCAGGTGATTGTTGGCATTCTCCCCCTCCTCCTCTGGGAAGGGGTCATTCAAGGCTTTATAATCAGCACATATACCTCATGTCTTGTGAGGTTCTGCTGGCTCATTTATCTCTCCTTTTCTTTTCAGGTCAGTGTTGGGTGCCCCCCTTTCAGGCATAGCATTCTCTATGTACACCGGTTTCAGTGTCACCGGACAGGTAGCGGTGTATCGCGTTTCAGTGACAAGCTGATTCGTTTGGGTTTCGGGGATCTCGGAGATGGAATATCTCTAGAGATTCGTATCGAGTTTCGGGGATCTTGGAGATGGGATATCTCAAGAGATATAGCTAAGACTTACACACATCTTAGATCAGCGATAAGAGAGCAAGGGCCTAATGACACCAATGGTAATGTCGTGGGTCTGGCAGGTGGATTCAGGGGATCTGTGAGCTAGATACAAGAGACAACCTGTGTGTACAAGAGATCAAGCTTAGGGCTGATCTCTACCAGTATGAACGCTATATATACAGAGTCGGCAGAAACTACTAGAATGTTCAGGTCAACTGTAGATGGTCATGACATCAGGTGGAACAGTATAGAACTCAATGGAAGCTTGTAGAAGCCTCTACCCATGTATAGAACTGAGTGGAACGTAGTGGAAGGAAAGGAAATTGGTGACATGTTACGGTCTCGTGGTGTCACTGTCATGACATTACCCCCCTGTTAATGTCTTTAGCCTTGTCCAAAAGTTTTGACGTCTGCACAACAGAGGGTACGGTGGTAATTGGGGTGGTTGTTGCCAACCCTACAGACTCATCCTGGTTTGCATTGATGGTGGGGAATCTTACAGTCTACCTCGTTATGTCCCCATGAGTGACATAGCAGACACTGTCAAATGAAGTGACAGTCCAGGGTGTCGTGGGTGGTCTTTCTGCACCACTTGCATTGTCCGAGTCTAGGTTCAGACTCTTGGTACCAGGGGTCTTCGATAGCATCGACACCTGCTCGAAGGATACGTTGGGGAAGATGCCCGTCTGTGGGCAATTTGATGATGGTGCAGGGGTGAAGGCGGCTGTGGGCATTGGCAGCAGCTAGGTGGTTTGCGCTATTGCACATGGTCCAACATGTGTCGTTGAACTTGTCTTTTAATGCGCCTAGTCGCATGGCTAGGTGTCGTGCCTTGCGACGTGCATTTTGGTATTGCTGGACTTCTGCTGCCAGTGTGGGGTCGCCTTTGAGATGGATTGCCCTGTCGACCAAGGGTGTGAATGATTTGTGGTCTTGGAAGAAGAACTCTTCCTTGTGTGTGAATTGGGGGTGTGGGTATGGGTTTGGTTTGGCTTGGAGGGCTTGAGTGTGGACATTGCACCCATGACCTCAAGTCACCATGAGTTTGGGGTAGTTGGTGTCGCCATCGACCTGTATGAATGGCACGACTTCTTGTCCTTCTCCTTTGTCCAGGATTAGGAACATATACCAGATGCCTCCGGTTGTCTGATTGCATTCCCATCTGGGTCCAGGATGTACACCTGGTTGTGGTCCAGTTGGGGATGGCATTTGTCAATCGGCTTCCATCTGTGCAGCTACCAAGGCTCCCACTGTCATGAGCTTGGTTATGTCTTCTATCGAAGGAGTGGGGGAATGAGGGCGGTAGTCTGGTGGTGGTGGTGAGTAGGTGGGCACCAAGACGCTGATACCCCAAGTCGCTGCTGTATGCATAGCTGACGAACTGTGAGATGTATGTGGGTATGAGGCTGCCTGTATCACCGGTCCACCGCTGCTGCTCCGCTGCAGTACCGCCACTGTACTGATCCTAATATGCTAATACGCTAGACCCACACTAGGGTCAGTCCGCTGGTGTCTGCCGCTGATATGGACCTAGACTTGCTTGTCCGGTCCGACACAATCCAAGTGAACCTGGTTGTAAGGTTCCGCTGGCGCTGATGCTATGGTGTGTTTTGTCGCAGATGAAAGAGATAGAGAGTAAGGGAGGGAAAGGGAAATGCTTGCTGGAAGCTAGCTAGAATCTAAGCTGGTCTACTACCTATGATAATACACCTTTTTATACTATGCACAGAGGGCACACAGACCCTCTATACAATGCACGACTTCACCACATGTGATCGCATATGTTCTCTACTCCTCACACCGGCCCACACCACCGCTCTCTAGTGCCCTCTGCCTGTAGGCAGGTAACTAACTCGTCCCGTGTGTTTGATGTGCCTTTGACATCAGCGGAGTATGTTGTGATGCTGATGTGTCTGCCCTAGTCCCTTCTGGGGACTTGCTTTGTTTAGGTAGCCGCTGCCCAATGTGTCCGATCCAGCCTAGCCTCGGTTTGGGGTGATTGTGCTTCGTGGAGTTTGGTGATTGGCCATGCCTTCGGAGGGAGGTGTGTTACGAACCCTTTTTACTTTTTCTGACTAATACAAACGTCCGGCACCTGGTAGGTCTAGCTTGTACGACCTGGACCGGGGTAAGTTCGAGAACCGGACTATTATGACGACTCCATTACACTTATGACACGACACGCTCCACCCTGACGTACCTACCCCACTATGATGCATTACGACCCGCCATAGAGGACTCGAGACTCGATACTGTACAATGACGTCAGGGCTGACCTGTAGGATATAAGGCGACGCTCCTAAGGGGAATGTCCTTAGAGTGTTCTTCGTTCATAGTACTGCAATCCGATCCGCTTTCCCTCTCCTCTCTACCATCTACCTCTTGCTTGAGGATCAGACCCTTAAGCGAACTATTAAAGCGACCAAGGAGTCACCTTGCGTCGCCGGACACTTCTCACGAGACAAACGACCAAACACTAAGTCCACACGACTTAGTGTCATCCCGAGGATCGCACAAGCGCCTCACAGACTCTTGTTGACCAGACGACCCTGTAGTGTCGTAACAAGGTGTCTGACATCAGATCTCTGCCTGATGCTTGTGGTCGCTGGCTTCCTTCTGTGCCGCCAGGCGGTCCGCCCACTCCACTTGGCCGCTTGGCCTGCTATCATGCGTGCTGCCATGTTCCATGCGTATCACCTCCTCCCAACTGAGCTACTAACTGTCCTCAGTCCTCTGGGCCACTAGTCTGCTCACCGCTCGTCCACAGATCGACCATTGGATCATAGATCTGTGCCGATCATCAAATCCCCTATCTAGCTCCGATCTCGGGTGCCGGTCTGCTTCTTTCCGCACATATGCGCCATGCTCCTTCTCATCCACCTGTGCTGTCCCTGTGTGTCAGGGCTTGCACGTTACGTGTCTCAGATCTGGGGTGTGTATCGGCAAGCCATAGTCTGTCGTTTGGACATCATCGGTTTGGATCTCATAGCTGTGGTGGTGTATATATCTTGGTGGGGTACGCTCCTCCTTCTTTGCCTGCTGTTTTCCTCGTCCTGTGTCATGTTGACGTCCTCTGCCCCTGTGAATCCTGCTGTGCCTGCTGGTGTTGGTTCCACCTTGGCCTCCACATCGGCGCGCTTGGCTACTCCTGCTGCTGATCCGTCCACCCAATGTCCTGTGTGCGGCAGCGTGATCCAATATAAAAGGAGGTGCACCGTGGTACCCAATGAAGAGGACCAACGTCCTAACCTTCGTGCAGATGAGGAGGTGGTGCTGGAGGATGGCTATCTGCTGGCGCCGCCGCCCTATCTTCCTTGCAGGGCTCCGAACTTGCCCCTTTCCGACGCTATTGCCCTTTCCAACGAGATCGCCACTGCTACGACTGCTGCCCTTTGCCAGCTTGTGGTAATTTGTGCCACCCATCAGGAGGAAGACATCACGAGTGCCTGCTTTGATGCAGCTTGCGACACTGTTTTCTTCAAGCTTGATCAGTATGATGTGATCTCTGCCCATTGCACGCTCGCTTGGCGGCACTACAATATAGCTGTGCATGGCCGCGACGTTGTGCCTAATCCACACGGTGGTTATGTTCTCGTGTATGACAGGGATGATGGTGAGTGGCCAGCAGTGGTCGCTCCGATCGTGAAAGATGGTGATGCTGGGAAGCCTGTCGGTACTTGCGAGTCTAGCATTATTGAGATCTTCCCTTAGCTAGTCGTAGTTGTCAGACTGTCGCTTCTGTAACCGGTAAAATGTACTTCTTCCTGTTGTGCAATCGCCGCTTTCCAAATCAGGTCGTCCATGCTCCGCTCCCATGAGTCAGGGTCGTCTGAGTCGATCTGTTTGGTACGGACCTTTAAGTGATGAATGATAATTGCCCCGAGGTGATTTGTACTTTGAACACGTTGGGTGGGGATGTATGTGTCTTGCCACTACTCCCTAGCGGCCTTGGCAGCTTTGCTGTTAGCTGTCGGGTTTGATGAGCGTCCGTCGAGCTTCTATGATAGCGGGGAGGAGAACGACAACTGTCCAGTGCAGAATCTCGATGAGCGAGGTGACCATGTTCAGTGATGGAAGTGATTGCTTGCCCAGCTGCTCCCTCAGCAACGCAGATTGGTTGGCTCAATGATCCTCCAGCCATATTGCCACCTTTGTGCACCTGTATTGGGATTCGTGCCTTGTGTTGGTAAGGTTCGATCGGGTACCCTTTGCAATCGCAATTTGGATATGTCATGGAGCTGCTATCTCTAGGCACTGCCTTGAGGCTGTTGGGGGTCCACTCGCCCTTCGTTGTGTCCCCTTTGTTTTCCTCCCTCCTCTTTTCGCTATGTTGCAAGCACCATCTCCCTCCGGTAACGCACTCCTGTATGCGTGTATGCAATACTTGCAAGCCAAGCACCGCCTCCAGGGTGTGTGTGCGTCCCTCGACTCTGTGGCTGATCAGGCTACAGCTCATCTTTGTGCTTCTGCACTTGGTGCTGCTATGGTGCATCATATATGCCTTCCTTGGGTGTTGTGTTTGTTGACTAAGGGTAGTGTGACTTGTTCACCCATGCTCAGTCCACCGGGCTCGATCCCACCGCCGATATGGAGGTCCAGTCCTTCCTAGGCAGTGCGCAGGAGGCTCTGGTCCATTTTGCCACCATCGAGTGGCTCGACCTTGCTTCAGACCTTGTCATTGGTCTAGAAGACATGGTGCGTGACCTGGGGCCCGGTGTTACACTTGAGGAATATGTCCAGAGCTCAACAGTTCTCCTGCCACCTTCCTCTATGCCTTCTCCAGCCGTCATTCCATCACGCACCCCTTCCTCTGGATCGGGTGCTCCTGTCCCTGTTGTAATTCCGCCGACCGTGGTTCCCTTGTCACGCTCCATCCGTCCTCTGCCTGCATCTTCCCGCCTTCTTTCTGCTGCGGCTGCTCCATCTTCTTCTATGCCTCTTACTCGTCATCGGGCCGCCAGTGTTCGTCATCTGGGCTCGCCTGCTGCATTGGCTGCCCCTTCCACTTCTCAGCCCGTCCCCTTGACTCGGTCCTCTGGGTGCTTGCCTGCTGCTGGCACTTCTGCTGGCGAGCGGCCTACTGATTGGGAAACCGTATGTTTTATCTTTTCCTTTTCGGTTCAGCTTGCCTTCTGATCACTTCTTTGCTAGTGCACACTTTGTCGGAAGCAGTGGAAACACTGTGATCCTTCTTCTGATGCAAAGCCCCCATATTCATCTTGTGTGCTGTGTCATCGTGTCAGGGTCGCATGTGTGTGCCAGTCCAAAGCCAGCAGTCTGTCTTCTGCTCTTCTTTTTCCAGGGTGGTACTGATCCTGGCCTTCTGTCAGCTCTTCCCCGCCTTCATCCTCATCCTCACCATCAGCCGTCACCATCGACCGTCACTCCTGGTCGATCTGCTTTTGCTGTGATTTCCCCAGTTTCGGTCAATGAGCCCATGCCGGACTCGCTTCCTGTGGATCACAAACCCATTCCCCTTGTTGGTTCATTATCCATGCCTCTTTCTGATATCCTTGCCTGGTGTTCCGAGCTTCAAGCTTCGTATTCGGAGCATAATGCTGTTCTTATTGCTAAGGGTGCTTCTGCTGCTGCTCTTACTGCCGCTTCTGCGCTAGATTGTGTTGCTGCTGCTCATGTCGAAGTCGCTGACCGTCAGTGCCAAGTTGCTTGGTGGAACTATTTGGAGCTCCTAGGTCGTGTCTATGCTGACCTCCACCCGTCCTCTGATCCTGGTACTGCCGGGGATTCTAGTTCCCAGGCCAAAGGCAAACGTGTGGCCTGTTTTGCTTCGCCTGATGATGGGATTGATGAGTTTGGTGTAGATCGGGTGTCGGCAGAGGATGAAGATGATGGTGATGATGACGGTGATGGCGATGCTCTTATGCTCTTGTAGTAGTTTTGTCTCTTTGTGAAGTTGGAACGTTTCTTATGCACGTATGTGCCTATTGTGAGGTCTTTTTGGTCTGCTCTGCCGTGGTCTTGACTGTGCCTTCGCCCTCCTCCCAACTGAAAAAGTTTTGGCTGTCCTCAGCCTGCGTTGCATTGGCATGGAGGAGCTGTAGTTAATAGAGTAAAATGGAAAAAATAGGTATTTGTATAGAATGAAACAAAAAGGATGTCCTTGCACTTTTCTTTTTCTAGATCTGTTGGTTTGGTGGTATTTTTCACGCTGGGTGGTTTTTGAAAGTGAATGGTCTGCGATTTTTGGTGTGGTAAAACGGAGCAGAAACAGAGATATAAATAAAATTTTAACGCAGCAATAATCGTACTGTATTAAATGTGGTTGGCTTAACATCGCGCTCAGGGGTCTTCATCACGCGCTGCCGTCGCCACGGATCCTACCAGCAAGATGGGATGCGGCGCCACCCTCAGAGCTGTGGAAATCGGTCAGGAGGGTACTTGTCGCAATGCATATGCGCTACGCAAAAACTGCTGTCTGCTTTGACCGAGTCTGTGTCATCACTGAGTGGTACTGGCCTCCCATCTATCTGCCTGGTCATCGGAAGTGGGTGACTTGCCTAGAAGTGAAAAAAGTGAGGAGAATGGAACTCTACGTGGGGCTAGTCTGATAAGTATAGCACAACCTGTCTGGGACTGTATAGACAAATAAAAATGGTATAACTTGCCGATCTTGGGAGTCTTCCTCCCAACTGAGACACTAAGTCTCCTTGTTGTCGCTATCGCCGTCGCCGTCATCGCTGTCACCACACTCGATGGGTGTGCTTTCTGCCTCAGGGTTATCGGGATCTGGTGAGACACTGTCCTTGAGCTCGCAGAGTCGTGTGACCGATACATCTATATGCTGGTCTAAGTCAGGAGCGTCAATTTTCTTCCACACGAAGTAGGGTATGACTCTAAAAGCTGCTATTGGGGCATGCACAAGGGTGCCATCTAGGTCGCATATGATATATGCACCACCTCTGTTGTGTGAGACTACTATCATTGGTCCGAGGTACCACGGTCGCATTTTGCGGTTGAGTGCCTTCTCTATCGCTGTGTTGCACACCAAGACTAGTGCGCTGTGTTTGAAGTTAAAGTCGTGTATGGTCGCTGCATGCTCTTGTTCGAATTGGATTGCAGCGTGATTGCGTGCATCGTGTACTCGTTGCTTGAGTTGGGCTAAGTCTTCTTGTCTTTTCTGTAGCACTTTTGCTTGGCGCACTATGAGATCTGTGGTCGAGAGTAGGGAATCTGGCAGTGGGAGCAAGTAGTTTGCTTCTACAATGTCAAATGGAAGGAGGGGGTGAGTCCCTGTTACTGCGAAGTAGGGCGAGCAGCCCATTCTTTTCCTTGCGGTTACACGTTCCGACCAAAAGACCGAGTGCACTGCCTGCGACCATTTGTTTTCCTCTCCATCAGATGATTTATAGAGCACCTGCCAGATGTTGAAGTGTGAGTGCTCAACTATTCCATTTGCACGAGAGTTGTAGCCGCTGATCCTGATGTGCCTAATGTGGTACTTTTTCTCTAAGTAGCCTAGCGCTGCTACAAAGGGTTTGCCATTGTTGGAGATGATCTCTACTAGTGTCCCCCAGCAACAAATAATGTCCTGGAAGATCCAGTCGCCGAGGCTCTGAGTGGTTTCTCTGCAGAGCATCCTGAATTCCGGGTAGTGGGTGAGTGAGCAGTGGCCTTGGACGATGTAAGCGTAGCTGCCTGAGCATGTGAGGTGCATGGTATCCATGTACATTTTGGTGAATATTGGAGTGGGGGTCACGACGACTGGTGGAATAGCGATTTGGCGGGTCTGTCGGATCTGGCAGAGGTGGCAAGTGCGGACATACCAGGCAATGTCTTGTCCCATAAACGGCCACCAGTAGCGCTCTGCTACAAATGTGTTAGTAGCGTAGAATCTGCGGTGACCTGTGTCGTTGTGCACCGCCGCCATTGCTTCAATCCGTGAGTTGCCATAGAGTACTCATTTATGAGCGCCTTGGGGGTCGCACTTCCAGAGGGTATTGGTGTCGGTGAAGAAGCCCGATGCGTAGTGGATGATGAGTGCATATTCGTGTTGTGTGATGTTGTCTGGCCGCTCAAAGCTAATTAGCCAGTCGTGCGCCATCTCGAGGCGTTTGTCTGCCAGCACTGCAGTTTCTGTGCATGGAACTTGTCGATATTCGAGGGTTGTTTCACTTTGGTCGGGTCCGATGTTGTTTGTGAAGCAGAGAGCGGTCTGCACTTGTGCATATGTGCATAGAAGTTTAGTTGAGTCTGAGCGTAGCTGTAGTGGGTTAATCAGGTGCATGAAGCCATAGAGGTTGTCAACCCAATTGTCGAAGTCGTCTTCATCGTCGCTATCACTGAGGTCACCAGGCTGAGGCGGGTGCCACGATAGTCCATCGGGACTGTGCTGCCTTCCAGGAACATGGTGGAGTTCGAAATGGAAGGTAAGAATGGAGACTATCCACCTATTGATACTTGCGGATGGCGCTATATCGGGGTTATTTAGCATTCCACGTATGTACCTGGCATCTACTTTGACTATCAGGTTTCTGACTCTGACAATAAACATTTTGTATGCGTGTAGTGTGCGGAAGAGCCCGTATAACTCTAGCTTTTGTCACCACCGTGACTTTAGACTTGTAAAGCTAAGTCGAAAGTATTGCCTGCCCTAAAGAGGTCACGTGATCCCTCTGCATGTTGTGAAGTTGAGGTAAGACCAGCCCTAAGCTGGTCACATGGGCACATGATTCGGTACGTCCTAATCGGGATAGATGGGCGTCTGTGGCGTTCAGTATGCCTAATCGGGATATATGGGCGCTAGTTTGGACGTGAAGTGTTTCAGA
>WNFQ01011119.1_pt1 | contig 11769 bp, 10 predicted proteins | sample 5400171 | NCBI WGS metagenome assembly WNFQ01 (sample SAMN13153356, study PRJNA577476) | soil metagenome | isolation source: 20 cm soil under Madrone tree | place: USA:California | collected 2016-06-14
ACGCTTACAAAGTCGGATTCCGCCAGCAACGCATTCATCTCCCGAAATTCCGCGTTTAGCGCTTTCTCCACATCCGCAGGCGCCCGCATCGCATCCGTGTAGATCACCTTCATCTGGAAACCGCTCGCGCGCCGCGCCACCGCTCGTCCAATCCGCCCGAATCCCACGAGGCCCAGCGTCTTTCCCCAAACGTCTGTGCCCACCAGTTGGTCTAGGTCCCAGTTTTTCCAATTCCCGGAACGCGCCAGTGCCTCGCCTTCGCTCAACCGCCGCGCCACCGCCATCAGCAGCGTCCAGGCAAAATCCGCCGTCGTTTCATCCAGCACGCCCGGCGTGTTGGACGCCACCACGCCGCGTTTCGAGCAAGCGGCCAGATCAATGTTGTCGAATCCCACTGCCACGTTCGCGGCAATGCGCAGTTTCGGCGCCGCCCTCACACTTCTTCCCGCGGCGGACGTTCCGGTTTTGCCCAGTATTCCACCTCGCACGTCTCTTGAAGAATTTGCCGCGCCGCTTCGAACAAGCTGTGAGTCGCAAAAACTTTCGGTTTCGCCATCGTATCCTCTTCACAATTTTGGGAAAATTACACTAACACACCGTTGCGCTTCCGGCATAACCTAGCGTTGCGCGCGTCCCGGAAAGCTCACTATCCTACCCGTTTCTCTCCACCAAAGAGTCCACTGCGGGCATAATGGACCAATGATGAAAACGCCACCGCGACTCGGAATCGTTGTTATCACTGCAGCCTCTTTCTGCCTTGGCCTCGGTTCCATGACGCGCACAAACGCAAATCTTTCCGGTCAAGGTTCAGTCCAGAAGGGCACTGTCATGGCGACTCACGCGACCGGAACCTTTGAAGTGAAACTCACTCCCCAGACTCCCGATGGCAAATTCGAGGACGCCACCCTCGGCAGGATGACCATCGACAAACAAATCCACGGCGATCTCGAAGCCACCAGCAAGGGAACCATGTTGACCGCTGGCACCGACGTCAAGGGCTCTGCCGGCTACGTCGCCATCGAGCGTGTCACCGGCACTCTCCACGGCCGCATCGGCACCTTCGTCCTCCAGCACACCGGCACCATGAACCGCAGCGCCTATCAACTCTCCATCACCGTCGTTCCCGATTCCGGCACTGGCCAACTCCTCGGTCTGACCGGCAAATTCAACATCACCATCGCCGACGGCAAACACTCCTACGACTTCGAGTACACCCTCCCCGAAGCGCACTGAAAGTTGTCCAGTTTCCATCACGGCTAGTCGAGCGTCGTCATCGGCTGCCCATTCAACGTACCAATCACGTCGTCGCTGTTCAGCGGCAATTCCACGACTGCCCGCTCTACGTTCGAGCATCCAAGCTGCCTTTTCTTTCCGCATCGACTATTTGTTTGCAGGCACGTCCATCGCGATTAGTTCCTTTCCAAGGTTTCTCGTTGTGCTGTAATGAAATAATGAAATCCGTTGGTATTTTTCTCCTCCTGCTCGTGATGGTTTCTTCTGCCGTGGCGCAATCCAAGAAAGCCACCGCAGCGCAGCTCGATGGAAAGGAAAGGCAGCTCGAAGACCTTTACGCGGACTACTGGCGCACCGAATACAAGAAGGCGCTCGGAGATCAGCAAGCCTCTTCCTCTTCCACCGAGGAGCGTATTCGTGGCGTATTCAAAGACGAAGGATTCTTGGTCTCATTGAAGAACACTTCTTTCCGCGATTCGCTTTTGAACCGCCGCCGTGACCTCTTTCTGCACGAGGCCGTTTTCACGATCATCACCACGGATGCAAAGCTCAATGCGCTCGAGGAATCCATTACCCGCGAGGAAGGCAATTTTCGGTACAAGATCGGGGACAAACAAGACACTCGCGCGGAACTCGGTAATCTGGTTGCCAGCAGTCCCGACCGCCGGACTCGTGAACAGGCTTGGCGAGCCCGCGCGCAGATCGCGCCTCTCAATGGCCCTCGTTCCTGCTTTCTATTATTGCTGGTCGAGTGTGAAAGCCAGGAACAGCAGTTTCTGGTCCCGCTGGATCTGTAACGCCACCGGCGCTCCCGCAGGCAACGCCTTCAGCGTTCCGCGCAGCCGGTCGAGTGTCGTCATCGGCTGCCCATTCAAAGTACGAATCACGTCGCCGGCATTCAACGGCACTTCCACGCCCGCGCCTGCCGCCCGCGCCGCCACCAGAATTCCAAACGGGTCGCGCAAATCCGTCGCCATCGCCGCGATTTTCTTGTCAATCTCCAGTCCCAGAATCCCCAGCGTGGGCACCAGGTTTTTCTCAGGATCGGCCAATGCCGCGATTTGATCCATATCGTGCGGCGGTTCCATCACCTTTACGTCGAATGCAAAGCGCGCCTTCCCGCGCAGCAAATCCAGGTGGACCTTATCCCCGGTCTCCACCGAAAAAAAGTGAAACGCCAGGACTGGCAGATTGTCCACCGCTTTTCCATCGACGCCCGCCAGCACATCTCCGATTTGCACTCCGGCAGCTTCCGCCGGGCTGCCTGGCTGCACGTCAGAGATCACCACGCCGTAGTTGCGTGGAAGGCTCAGCGCCGCCGCCAGCGTCGGCGTGATCGTCTGAATTCCAATCCCAATTTCAGCCTTGTGCAGATGGCCATATTTACGCAATTGCCGGAACGCCACATTGACTACGCTGCTCGGAATCGCGAATCCCAGCCCTTCGTTTCCTCCCGATTGCGACAATATAAACGTGTTCACTCCCACCACTTCGCCATTCACGTTTACCAGCGGACCTCCCGAATTTCCCGGATTGATGGCCGCGTCCGTCTGGATGTAAATCAGCGGCGAATCCAGATCGGTCTGCCGCGCCACTGCCGACACGACTCCCATCGTCACCGTGTTGCGCAACCCTTCCGGGCTCCCGAATGCAAACACGATTTCCCCTTGGCCCAGCTTGCGGTAACCAGCCATCGCCAGCGCCGACAGTTTCCCCGCATCCACTTTCAGCACCGCCAGGTCGACTTCGCGCGACACGCCCACAATCCGCGCGGGAACAATCGTAGTCCGCGTCGAGAGCGCGGCCTCGAGTGATCCTTCCTCACCAGTGTTCGGCAGCACCACCTGCACGCGTTGCGCCCCATTCACCACGTGCGCGTTCGTCACGATATACCCGCTGGGATCAATTACGAATCCCGACCCGATCGCCTTCTGCCTCCCAATCACCGAGGCGGTGCTTCCGTGCGCGCCTTCTTCCAGCGGTCCATACCCCGTCACCAGGATCTGCACCACGCTCGGCGAAACTTTCTTGATCAGCGCGTCCACCGACCGGTTCAGTTTGCGTAGCTCTTCCGTGCGCGGTTCATCCTTGCCACCCTCTCCAGATTGCCCCCGCGCCTCAGTGGTCGCAAACAAAAGTGCAGACACGCCTACCAAGCACATAGAAAGAAGTCGCGAAAGACGATATCCGCGTGGGGTCGTTGGCACACCGGAATTAGTCATAAACAGTTCCTCCTACCCCGAATGGTTCACACCTAAGATGCCCGAAAAAGGGAATCGATGCACCCGCCCTAGAGCCCTTGGCGCTCGCCTCGAAGCATTGTACTTTCTCCGCCAGCCGTAGGCGCCGTGCTTGTTGTAGTGGCGGCTCTTCAGACCCGTTCTTTTGCTCTTTCCGTTCCTACTGACCATTCGGTCAGGTGCCTATTCCGGAACCAGCAACAAGTCCTCTCGTTTCCATCGAGATTCTCTCTCCTAAACTGGATGTGCAGCCCCCCAGGAGAACGCATGACATCCTTCATCCACAGAAATCTAATTATTCTTTTCATCGCTTGCGGTTGCGCATCCTATGCAAGCGCCCAGGACGCGAAAAAGCCTCTCACCGACTGCGAACTTCTAGCCCTTGTCGCCGGCAATGCCCTCAACGAGAACATCGCCCACGAAATTGAGTCGCGCGGTCTGGCATTCTCTGCGACAGACGCGTACCGCTCCCAGCTGGCCGTCGCTGGCGCCGATGCCCATGTATTGACGGCACTCAGCAAAGCAAAGACGGTCAAGCCCTCCACCAATGGCGAGAAACAGTCATCCCCTGAACTGCTCCAGCATCTCTCGGCAGCCGGCAAGCTCCTCCGCTCCAAACAATTTGACCAAGTGGCCCAGGAGTTGAACAGCGCCCTCAAATCCGGCGATGGCCCGGAAGCAGGCTTTGTCATGGGAGAGCTTCTCCGCAGGCAAGAGCAATGGCCCATAGCGGTTTCGATCTACGAAAAAATCCTTCAAGACAATCCTGACTTTCCCGAAGTCCACACGAAGTTGAGTTACCTCCTGTACCGTCTGGGCGATTTCGAGGAAGGGCTGCGCGAAACGAAGGCCGCTCTTGCGCGAACTCCAGACAACGCCGAAGCCCACAAAAATGCAGGGTTATTGCTGCAAGACATGCGCAAATTCGATGCCGGCGCCGCCGAATTCAACGAGGCACTTCGGCTCAAGCCGGACTACCAGTCAGCGCGTTATGACTTGGGGCTGCTGCTCTACAACAAAGGCGATCTGGATGGTTCCATCGCGGAGTACAAGAAGGCGCTCGCTCTCGACCCCAACGACGCGGACGTACACAACAATCTCGGCAACGCCTACCATGATAAGGGCGACATCAATTCGGCTATTCACGAGTATCGCGAAGCCAAGCGCTTGAATCCCAAGGATCTCAACGCTCGCCGCAATCTTGGCTCCGCTCTTCTCCAGGGTAATTTCGTCGCCCAAGGTATTATCGAATTCCATGAACTGGAGGCCCTGGACCCGAACTCCGAAATTTGTCACCTTTGTCTCGGCTCCGCTCTCTACCATTCGTCGGATTTCAAAGGTGCGGAAAAAGAGTACGGAATAGCGGCTACGCTGGATCCTTCCGATCCTGAACCGTACATTCATCTCGGCAATCTTCACGAATACCAGAAAAACTACACCGCAGCATTGCAAGACTACAGCCGCGCGTTGCAGTTGGACGGAAATTCCGCGGGCGCCCACCTCGGTAACGGTTCCGTCCTGCTTGCCAAAAAGGATTTTGCAAATGCCCTGCCTGAACTCCAGCAAGCTACCCAGCTGAAGCCGAGTGTCGCAGCCACTCATGACCTGTACGCTCAAGCACTCCAAGCAACCGGAAAAACCGACTCTGCCATCGGCGAGTTCAAACAATCTCTTTCGCTTGACCCAAAACAACCGGAAGTCCGAATGAGGCTGGCGGATGCACTCGAAAAGCACGGCGACTGGGTCGGCTCGCTTGACCAGTATCGCCGGGCCTCCCTCGCCGGTTCACAGGTTCCAGTCGGTAACAACGTATATCGGATCATCACCCCCCACCCGCAACTCCAATACAAATCCGCCCAGGAACGCTTCACCCAGCATCTCGCTGCTCTCAAAGCCGCTGGCAAGTCACCCGAAGCTGCAAAACTAGAAGCCAGCGTTGCCTCCACGAAGGCGGATCTCGGCCTCACTGAACAGATCGACGCCGCCATGCAAGCTGGCTCCAGCGCCCTCATGCAGCGCCAGTGGGACGAAGCCACCCGAAATTACAAGCAAGCCGTGGAACTAGGCGAAAAACTGCATCCCCACGACGGCCGTCTCGGCGTTGCTCTCGGCGAACTCGGCAGAATCACCATGGGTCTCCAGAACTTCACCGAAGCGGACGCCCTTTTCCATCGCCAGCTAAAAGCCAATGAGGAAGTCTACGGTGCCCAATCCCCCATGCTCAGCGAGGCGCTTCAGAATCTCGGCATGATGGCCGCCTACCAGCACGATTCCGCTGCCGCGCAGAACTACCTCACCCATGCCCTCGAGCTGAATGAAAAGACTTATGGAGAAAACAGTCCGGGTGTGGCCACCGGCCTACGCATGATGGCTACTCCCTACTTTATTGAAAACGATTTTGCAAAAGCGGAGCCGCTTATGCTCCGCGCCGTCAAGATCGACCAGACTCTATACGGTCCCGAAGGGGCCGATGCCCTGCCGAACCTGACAGTGCTGTGCAGCATTTACGATAAATTGTCTAAACCAGAGAAATTCGCACCCTGCCAGGATCGTCTCCTTGTGATTCTGGAAAAACAATACGGCCCGGACAATCCCATTATTGTCCCTATCTTGACCACCCAGGCTAAAACCCTGCGCACTCTAGGCCGCAACGAAGAAGCCGCCAAGCTTGAGCAGCGTGTAAAAACCATCCAAGCCACTGCCATGAATCAAAACTGACAGATGCGGCTCACCTTGAATCAGGCGGGTGGCCGCCCCTCGATTCGCAAAGACGCCTCCGGGTGGTCCATCCTTGCGGGGTTTGCCAGGGTGGGGCCGTTTTTCGCGAGCCGCATTTCGTAAAGAATTTTCAAGGGTACGGCTTTTTCCGCTGTCTTTCCTCGATTCTTCTTTCTATCCATCCCTTTTATTTTCGGACCGTACCCTAAGCCACCACTGCCCAAACACCATACTCGATGCTGGTCTCCAATATGGTATAATAAGGGCGTTATGGGCGCCGCACGAAAGATTACAGTAGAGGTTCCGCTGGCTCTTTTGGAAAAAGCCCAGCAGGCTAGCGGTGCCGGTATCACCCAGACCGTCCGCACTGGGCTACAGCTCCTTGCGGCTTCCCGGACTCATGCTCGCTTGCGCAAACTCCGCGGAAAAGTTCGCTTCTCGCGCACGCTGGCAGAACTCAAGTCCGACCGATGATCGCTGCCGACACCAGTAGCTGGATGGCCTTTCTCGAAGGCAGCCGTGGCGACGACGTACAAATGCTCGACCGTGCCTTAGCCGATGGCCAGGTGGTTTGTCCTGACCGAGCTTTTAAGTGACGCCGCCCTTTCTTCGTATGTTGTCAAAACAATCTCTGACGTGCCTCTACTTGAGGTCGCCTCTGGCTATTGGCAGCGGGCAGGAGCGTTGCGCGCAAAGGTGCTCGCCAAGCGCCGCAAGGCACGTCTCGGCGATGCACTTATCGCGCAGAGCTGTATCGACCAAAACATTCCTCTGATCACTCGCGACCGGGATTTCCGTGCGTTCGCCGCAGCTGCAAACCTCAACCTTATCTTTGGCGCCAGCGCCCGCCGGCCCTAAACCCGCTGGTGACCCTCGGCCCTTGCGGTCGTCCTTTAGGTGGCCTCCCATTTTCTATTTTCCGGTTTCCACTTTCTTCAAAAGCCTCGCACCGCGCGAAAATCCACCAGCCATCTCCCTAAGGGGTCCCATGTCCCTGGAAGATACCGAACATGCCGCCAAGCTCGAACAGCGCATAAAGACCATCCAGGCCACCACCACGAACCAAAACTAACGGCGCGCTCATCAAATAATACGGGCTGGAAGAATCCTGTCTCAAAGTTTGACAATTCTCTATAATCTAGGAGCGGGGCCTCCCAGTCCGCCTACAGTCCAAGGAGGATCCATGCGATCCGGTGTTCTTCAGGTCCAACTCCGGGCAATCTTTGTGATCATCGTGGCGAGCCTCGCTATTGCGTCGTCGCACGCCCAGAATCCGACTCATGTCGTTACCGGCACCATCGAAAAAGTCGACGCCGGAGCAAAAACAGTTGCCGTCAAGACCGCCGACGGCACCGTTGAAACTGTCAAGTTCACCGACAAAACCACAGTCCACGGCCTCAAGGATGCCGCAAAGGGAGCCGACCTCGTTGGCAAAGAAGGCGGCCACGTCATCGTCCATACGACTGGCGAAGGCGCGGAAAAAACCGCCCATTCCGTCGAGTGGTTCGGCGACAAAACGGTCCATACCACGGAAGGCACGGTCGAAGATGTTGGCGAGGGTACGAAAACCGTCGCTGTAAAGACTGCTGATGGCACCAAGGAAGCCTTCGAAGTTTCTGGCCACGCCACGGTGGACACTGGCAAAACAGTTGGGCGCTATTCCGCCCTCGGCGCCAAGAAGGGAGAGCATGTCACCGTCTACTACACCGAGGAAGCCGGTAAGAAAATCGCCCACGTCTTCAAGCACTTGTGACGCTTCCCTCAACAGGGTTACGCCCTGCGCGGTGTTGCGAACAGGATTCGATCCGTTCGCAAAGAGCCTCCCCGCCCTCGGTTTTTTGAGGGTGGGGCCTTTGACTTTGGACTTTCCCCTTTCCTTGTTCGTCTTGCGTCCATAAAAGCCATTCAACCACCCTAATAGCCGTTCGACCCTCATTTTCGACTCTTCGCTGTAAAACACTTAACATATTAATTAAGGTGTGCTATTCTTCCGCGTGTTTATTAGCACTGAGCGCGGAACCATGCTCGCCCGCTACGCGGTCCTTCCATCTCCCGCATCAGCCTCAGGCCCTCAAGTATTACTCTTTTCTAAACTCAAAGATCCGCTAAACCTCGCAGAATCAACACTTCCACAAGTGTTCTTTCTAAAGAACTTAAAACCTATTGGAATCAACACTTTTGAAAAACCGGGGGAGGGGTCCTCGTTATGGTTAACCAATTGTTCTAAGAGAGTATCTGCCGGAGGATTCGCCGGAATCCCAACCTCCCATCTTCCGTACACACTTCCAAGTTCCGTATCCCGCAACTCCTTTGCTTGCCACTCTTACGAAAACACCCGGGGGGTGTGGGGGTATTCTTCCCATTTCGGAACTCTTGGCTCGCCACTCATCACTCGCTACTGTCCTTCACTGTTCGTTGTATCATTCCACCCCGTGAATATCCTGCTGAACGAAACGGAGTGTCGCGTCCTCGGCTCCTTGATCGAAAAAGAAATCACCACCCCCGAATACTATCCCCTTTCCCTGAACGCCCTGGTCAACGCCTGCAACCAGAAATCAAACCGCGATCCCGTCATGAATCTCGACGAAGCCGCCGTCCGCCAGGCCCTTCATTCCCTGGACGGACAGTCCCTGGTCCGGTCCGTCAGCGCTTCGGACAGCCGCGTCACCAAGTACGAACACCGCCTCCAGGAAGCTTTCAACTTCTATCGCCACGAAATCGCCATCCTGTGCGTGTTGTTGCTGCGCGGTCCGCAGACACCCGGCGAACTTCGCACTCGCACCGAACGCATGCATTCCTTCGACGATTTGAGCGCCGTGCAATCCAGCCTCAACCATTTGATGAAGCGCGAGCCCCCGCTCGCCAAAGTTCTTCCCCGGCAACCCGGCACCAAGGAATCCCGTTACGCCCATCTCTTGTCCGGCGACGTGGAAGTCTTCGAGCCGAAGTCAGAAGTCGAAGCAAGTCCGGACACCAGTTCCGCCGACGCCGGGCGCATCGCGCTCCTGGAGAAAGAGGTCGCCGCACTTCGCAGCGAAGTTACAAATTTTCAAAGAGAAATTGCCGATCTGCGCCAACAATTCGCGCAGTTCAAAAAGCAGTTTGAGTAGGAATGCCGGACGTGGGCTTTTGCGCCATAGGACGGCGTTAACCAGATCACACGAGAAAGTGACAGCCGTCACAGCCAGTCCCTGTGTCCCGGCGTATTCGTTAGAGCTGGGAAGCGCACTAAGAGACATCTGGTTTGCAACTGACCCTGCGTTATTTGCCTTCCGTGAATCCAATGAAAGAAGAGCAGTAGGTCGCGGCGCCTGCACAAGAACTTTCATATTGACTGCTATCGATACCGTAGTAGACTCCAGTGCCACCCGCGCGCTTAACCACGTCCCAAGCTGATGAAGGGGGTTTCAATGCGTCGCCTTTTATCGATTGCATATTTGCTCCTCGCCGCTGCAGCTCTGATCTCGTGGAGCAGTCATAGCGCAATGTCCCGTAACAACAGGCCCGTACGGTCCGGGGCAGGAGCGCTCGCGTCCAGCCACACCACAAATTTGAAATTTCACCCGCATTGGATGACTGCGGACGAAGATAAGGAAGAGCAGAAGGCGCTCGGACTAACGCCCAGGAGGATCGAGCGGGATTACCTGCGCGCGACTCCTAGCCTCTCCAATTTGGAGGGCCCCCGTGCGCTGGAGTCCGAGAAAGTCGCCACACGCGCGTTTCCCGGTGAGGGGCTGCTGCTTGAAGGCGCGGCCATCGGACGACAGGAGACGGCGCGCATTGACGGTTTTAACGATGCCGACTCCGAAAAGGGGCATCGTTGGGCTTCGGTCGGCCCGTTCAGCGCAGTTTATCCCTCGGCCACCAGCAGGACCAACGCACCCTATGTGGCTTCCGGACGTATTTCGGCTCTCGCCATCGACCCACGCTGTGGTATTCGCCACGCGGAGGAATCTCGCGAGGACGAAGACCGCAGCTGCCGTCTTTACGTGGGAGCGGCTGGCGGCGGCATCTGGCGCACCGACCGGCCCTTCTCACGCGAACCAAGGTGGCGCTTCACGTCCAACACCTTTGCCACTAACGCCATCGGTACGATCGCCATCGACCCGCGAAATCCTGACGTGATTTACGCGGGCACCGGCGAGCCCAACGCATCGGCGGACTCGGCCGCCGGCCTTGGCCTCTACCGCAGCAGAAACGGCGGCGAAGACTGGGAGCACTTGTCGTCCACACTCACCTTCTCCGGCCCGGGCGGGCCGCTAACGGTTTCGGACGGCTTCAACAACCTCTCAATCTCCGACATCGCGTTCGACCCCACCACCCGGGGGACGCTTTACGTTGCCACCACCCTCGGTGTTCGGGGCATTAGCGCCACCGTTGGCGGCGTGATCGCGGCGAACCTCGCCGCTCCGGGCCTCTACAAAACCACCGACGGCGGGGAGACCTTCACCCAGATCTGGAACGGTGGCGGAAACTCTTGCGCCCCGTTCGGCGGCCCTTGCATCACCTCTTGGGGGGTCGACAGGATTCAGATGGATCCAGATGACCCCGCCATCATCTACGCGGCGGCCACTGACGTCGGCATCTGGCGCAGCTGGCAGGCTGACAATGGCGGCGCCTTCACGCAAATATTCTTCAGCCAAAATCAGGCCAACGTCGGTTCGGATCGTACAGACTTTGCCCTGACCAAACTGCCAAGCGGCAAGACGCGTATTTACGCGGCGACCGGCGCCACCGGGGCATTCGCGGGCTTCCCAGCTCCTGAGACGGCGCCCAGCCAAGTCTGGCGGATCGACGATGCAAAGCGTCCGGCGGCAACATTGATTGCCGAGGAGACCCTCGTCGTGCCAGGCGGACAACCACCGGCACCGGGCGGCTGGAAGAATTTGACCAGCTCCGTGGTTGGTGACCCCGGTTACGCCACCTACAATTTCTGCACCGGCCAGTGCTGGTATGACATTGGTGTCTACACGCCGGCTAATCGTCCCGACACGGTTATCGTCATTGGATCTTATTCTTACGGAGAGGCTTACAGTCTCTCCAATGCCCGCGCCATTCTCCGCTCCACCACTGCTGGTGAGCCCGACCCCAACAACAACAACGTCACGTTCACTGACCTCACGTTCGACGCACAAACGCCCGATCCAACCAGTCCCGACTACTTGTCGCTAACCACCGCCATCCACCCCGACCAGCATGCTTTCGTGTTCGCACCGGCTAGGCCAGACATCTGGTTCGAAGGCTCCGATGGTGGCCTTGTCCGCTCCAGTGGCGAGTACGTTTCCATCTCGAATACTTGCGTCTCCCGCGTCGGAACCCCCGACCGGCTCCTCACTTGCCAGCGCCTCCTTTCGGCGGTGCCGACCCACAACTTCAGCCTGAACGCCGGTCTTGTGACTCTGCAGTTTCAGCACCTATCGATCAACCCGAGCAATCCCCTTGGTGAATTGCAGGGAGGGACGCAGGACAACGGCACGTTCCAATTCGAGGGCTCGCCCAAGGTCTGGTTCGAGAGCATAGGCGGCGATGGCGGCCTTTCCGGTTTTGACGCCAGCAACCCCACGAACCGTTTCCACAC
>WNFQ01007885.1_pt1 | contig 11766 bp, 11 predicted proteins | sample 5400171 | NCBI WGS metagenome assembly WNFQ01 (sample SAMN13153356, study PRJNA577476) | soil metagenome | isolation source: 20 cm soil under Madrone tree | place: USA:California | collected 2016-06-14
CGACCTCCGCTTCCTTCGGGGTCTCGCGCAGAATGGGCAAGAAGTAGCGGGAAAGGCGCATGAGAGGATTGGCAGAATCGTTTCCTTCGGGTCCGCCGAGTGAAACCGGATCGCCGCCAAAAAGACAAGGGCTATCAAAGCCTTCCGGTAAACTTTGCGCCTGGGGCGCCGCGGCTAGGCCCCCCATTGCCGCGCTGCAACAGCGTGCGCGGCGATTTCACATCGCCAAGCCGCATTTGAGTTTGATGACAAGCCAAGCGAGATCGGATAGCGTCGAGTAAGCGAGGTCGAGGGACGCTGGCCAATTCCGGCGCCATCGGCCGCGCGGTCCAAGTCGTGGGAGGAACAAGCCGGCGTGAAGCCGCAGCCGTCTCGATCGGCAACATAAAATTCGAGCGGTAAGCGTAGCGTCGAGTCGAGTTTGCGTCTTGGGAGCAGGGTTTGTCGGCCCTGCTCGATTTTTTATTGCGCCCTCGTCCGCCGGGCGCGGCGCGCCGTCAGCGCAGCGGAATTCCGAGCAGCGCGGCGAGATCGTCGAGCGCGATCAGCCGGTAGCTGTAAACGACATACCAGAGGGCGAACACGATACCCGCGATGATCGTCGTCCAAGCGAGCTTGTGCTTGAGCGCGGGCCTCGCCGGCGCGCCGGGATCGCTGCCGGGCGCGATTGCCCCCTGTTCCTGTTGGCTGCGCACGCCCCAGGGAAGCACCGCGAACAGCACCACCCACCAGATGATGAAATAGATCGCGATCGAGGTTGGCAGCGACATCAATCGGCTTCGTTTGGCTGTGCACCGCTGCGGCAAACGTTCGCGATGGCGGCGCGCCGCTTGTCCGCTAGGATCCGTTCGCCGGCGCCCTCACGCCTGTTCGATTTCGACCAGCGTGCCGCAAAAATCCTTCGGGTGCAGGAACAACACCGGCTTGCCGTGGGCGCCGATCTTCGCCTCGCCATCGCCGAGCACGCGCGCACCCTGCGCCTTGAGCCGGTCACGCGCGGCGCGGATATCGTCGACCTCGTAGCAGACGTGGTGAATGCCACCATCGGGATTGCGGTCGAGAAATTTTGCAATCGGAGACGCCTCCCCGAGCGGCTCGAGCAGTTCGATCTTGGTGTTGGGCAAGGTGATGAAAACGGTGGTCACGCCGTGCTCGGGCTGCGGGACCGGGTCGGAAACTTCGACGCCGAGCGTCTGGCGATAGACATTCGCCGCCTTGGCGATGTCGCGAACCGCGATCGCCACATGGTTGAGCCGTCCGATCATGGGTCGTCTCCAGCAATCCATCCATATCCGGCTTGGTCGGCCGCCGCCAGGGCACACCTACGGCGCGCCCGATCACACCTCGAGCACGTGCACGTGGCAGGCGGGCTTCTTGTTCCACGCGGCCGCGAGCGCGGCGCGGATCGCCTGCCGGAGCGCCTCGGCGACGGCTTCGGGGTCGCGCCGGCGCCCCCGCGGCATCGACTCGAAGGCCTCGACCGCCGCGTCATAAGCGATGTCCTCGATGCTGTGTCCCAGCGCATCGGCCTCGGGAATGCCGGTCAGCCTCACGTGGGCCTCGCCGTGCACCGGGATCAAGATTTGCGGCCGCACCCAGCCGATCATGTCCCTGAGCTCGTCCACGCGCGGGTGCCCGGAGACATGCACGAGGTGAGTGCGATCAGTGATGACCTCGATGCCCTGGTCGACGAGGCCGTTGATCACCCGCGCGACCGCCTTCTCGTTGCCGGGAATGGCGCGCGAGGAAAAGATCACGCGGTCGCCGCGCGAAAACGCCACTTCAGGATGATCATCCTGGGCGATGCGGGAGAGCGCGGCGCGCGGCTCGCCCTGGCTGCCGGTGCAGAGCGCGAGCACCTTGTCCGGCGGCAGGTGGCCGTAGACCTCGACCGAACGGAAATCCGGGATGCCGTCGAGATAGCCGGTCTCGCGCGCGACCTGCGCGATGCGCTCCATGGCGCGGCCGACCAAGACGACCTCGCGTTCGCAGGTGGCCGCGGCCTGCGCCACCGCGCGCAGGCGCGCCACGTTGGAGGCGAAGGTGGTGACGGCCACCCGCGCCGGCGCGCTGCGGACAAGCTCGGCGAGAGATTTCGCAACGTCGGCCTCGGAGGGAGAGCGCCCCTCGCGGAACGCATTAGTGGAGTCGCCGATCAGCGCCAGGCAGCCCTCGTTGCCGAGCGCGCGCAGCTTGGCTTCATCAGTGGGTGGGCCGATAACCGGGGTCGGATCGATCTTCCAATCGCCGGAGTGAAGCACGCTGCCGAGCGGCGTGCGGATGATGAGGCCGTTCGATTCGGGAATCGAATGGGCCATGGATACGAGCTCGATATCGAATGGTCCGAGCATGAATCGGCCGCCGAGCGGCACGATGTTCACCGGGATCTCGGGCGCACCGGGCTCGCCTTCCAGCTTGGCTTGCAGCAGCGCGGCGGTAAACGGTGTGGCATAGACCGGCAGCTTGAGGCGCGGCCACAGGTCGAGCAGCGCGCCGAAATGATCCTCGTGCGCGTGGGTGAGCACGAGGCCGAGAACATTGCGTCGCTCCTCCACCAGATAGCGGATGTCCGGCATGATGAGATCGACGCCGGGCAGCGCGTCGTCAGCGAAAGCAACCCCGAAATCGACCGCGATCCATTGCCGGCGGTGTTCGTCACCGAAGCCGTAGACCGCGAGATTCATGCCGATCTCGCCAACCCCGCCAAGCGGCGCGAACACGAGTTCGTCGGAGGGGCGCACCATTTGCGTGTTCCGATCAACTCGCCTTGTCGGGAGAAGAGGCCGCGGCCGTGAACACATCGCCGGCGGCGATCGTCGCAGTACTGCCGTCGGCCAAACGCAGCACCAACGCGCCAGCCTCGTCGAGCGCCTCGAAACAGCCGGCGAGTTCGCGCTCAGCGAGCCGTACACGCACGCCTTCGCCCACGCCGCTGGCGCGGGCAAGCCAGTCGGCGCGGATGGTCGAAAAGCCCTCGCCGGCATTCCACTGCGCGATGCGTCCGAGCATCTTGACCGAGAGCGCGAGAAACAGCGTCTTGGGCGCAACCGGCACGCCGGCAGCGGCGAGATCGGTCGCGGGAAATTCGGTGTCCGCAGGGTGACGCGCGCAATTGACGCCGATGCCGATGGCGACCGCGTTCACGTCGCCCTCCCCTTCGATCAGGATGCCGGCGAATTTGGCGCCCGCGAGTAGGAGGTCGTTCGGCCACTTGATCGCCAGCAGAGGCTTAAGATCGCCGGCGACCTCCACCACGGCATCGTGGATCGCAAGCGCCGCGACGAACGACAGCTGCGGCCAATGCTCGGCGGCCGCCGGTCCGGTGAGCAGCAGGCTGGCGTAGAGATTGCCGGGCGGCGATATCCAGGCGCGGCCACGCCGGCCGCGGCCCGCGCTCTGCCGCTCGGCGGTGACCCAGAGCGGCCCGCGCTCGCCGTGCCGCGCGAGTTGCAAAGCCTCGGCATTGGTCGAGCCGAGCACCTCGTGCGCGATGAGCCGCACGCCCGCCGCGCTCGCCCTGGGCTCGAGTTTCATTCAGCGTCAAGCTTCATTCAGAACAGCGACTTTGCCGCCGCATTCGCGGCCTCGATCAGCGGGCTCGGATAGACGAAGAACAGAAGATTGAACAGGCCCGTCACCGCGAGCACGGCCTTGAGCTCGTACGGCATCGGCTCGAACGGCTTGGCCGGCTCGTCGAAATACATCGTCTTGACGATTGCGAGATAATAGTAGGCGCCGACCACGCTCGTGACCACGCCGATGACGGCGAGCGTGAACAACCCCGCCTGAATCGCCGCGAGAAACACGTAGAACTTGGCGAAGAAACCCGCGAGCGGCGGAACGCCCGCGAGCGAGAACAACAGCATGGCGAAGAAGAACGCCATGGTCGGCTTGGTGCGGGCAAGGCCGGCGAGATCGGCGATCTGTTCCACCATCTGCCCGTCGCGTCGCATCGACAGGATGCAGGCGAAGGCTCCGAGCGTCATGGCGACATAGATCGCCATATACACCAGCACGCCGTGAACGCCCTGCTGCGTCCCGGCGGCGAGCCCGACGAGCGCGAACCCCATGTGGCCGATGGACGAATAAGCCATCAGCCGCTTGATATTCTTTTGGCCGATGGCGGCGAACGCCCCGAGCGCCATCGAGGCGATGGCGACGAAGACCACGATCTGCTGCCACTGGGTCAAGATGCCGGGAAACGCCACGATGGTCGTGCGCACGAACATGGCGATGCCGGCGACCTTGGGGGCGGCGGCGAAGAAGGCGGTGATCGGCGTCGGCGCGCCCTCGTAGACATCGGGCGTCCACATGTGGAACGGCACCGCCGAAACCTTGAAGCAGAAACCGGCGAACAGGAAAACCAATCCGAACACCAACCCCAGGCTCGCGGTACCTCCGCCCCCTTGGCTTGCGGCGTTGGCGATGCCGACGAAGCTCACCGTGCCGGTGAAGCCGTAGATCAGCGATGCACCGTAAAGCAGCATGCCGGAGGACAAGGCGCCGAGCACGAAATATTTCAGCCCAGCCTCGGTCGAGCGCACGGAATCGCGATCGATCGCCGCAACCACATAGAGCGCCAGGCTCATCAGTTCGAGCCCGAGATAAAGCGCGATCAGGTCGGCGGCCGAAATGAGCATCATCATGCCGGTGGTCGATAGCAGGATCAGGATCGAATATTCGAACGTTTCGCGCTTCTCGAGCGCGAGATAGTTCGAAGACATGAGGATCGCCGCCGCCGATCCGGCCAGCGCCAGCAGTTTGAGGAAGCGGGCGAAGCCGTCGACGATGAAACTGCCGCCGAAGGTCACGAGCTTGCCCGCGGGCAGCAAAACAACGATGAGGCCGGTGAGCACCAACAGCAGGATTGCCGCGCCCTCGATGCCCTTGGCGGTCTGCTCGCCGCGGAACGCGCCGACCATCAGCAGCACCATGGCGCCGATCGCGAGCACGATTTCCGGCAGGGCCGGCAGCAGCGCGGGAATTTCAACGGTCTCGGTCATCGCTCGGCTTCCAGCCGGTGATCAATGCGCCAGCAAGGCGGCGGTCTTCGCCGCGCCGAGGGCGCGGTCGTAGTTTTCGAGCAGTTGCGCGACCGAAGCCGCCGATAGATCGAGCACCGGCTTCGGGTAGATGCCGAACAGAATGGTCAGGACGACCAGCGGCCCAAGCGTGACGATCTCCCGATAGTCGAGATCCTTGATCGTGGCCAGGCTCGCCTTGGTCAGCGGGCCGAAAATGACCTTGCGGTAGAGCCACAGCGCGTAAGCCGCCGACAGGATGATCCCGGTGGTCGCCAGCGTCGCCACCCAAGTATTGACCCGGAACGTGCCGATCAGCGTCAGGAATTCGCCGATGAAACCCGTGGTACCAGGCAGCCCCACGTTCGCGAGCGTGAATACCATGAACGCCGCCGCATAGAGCGGCATGCGATTGACGAGGCCGCCATAGGCGGCGATTTCGCGCGTATGCATGCGGTCGTAGACCACCCCGACGCACAGAAACAGCGCCGCCGAGACGATGCCGTGGGAGATCATCTGAAAGATGCCTCCGGTTACGCCCTGTGTGGTCGCCGCAAAAATGCCCATAGTGACGAAGCCCATGTGGGCGACCGAGGAATAGGCGATGAGCTTCTTCATGTCCTCCTGCGCGAGCGCGACCAGCGAGGTGTAGATGACCGCGATCACCGAAAGCGCGAAAATCAGCGGAGCAAGGTCGTGCGAGGCCGCCGGAAACATTGGCAGCGAGAAGCGCAGGAAGCCGTAACCGCCCATTTTTAGCAGAATGGCGGCAAGGATGACCGAGCCCGCGGTCGGCGCCTCAACGTGGGCGTCCGGAAGCCAGGTGTGCACCGGCCACATCGGCAGTTTGACCGCGAAGGAGGCGAGAAATGCGAGCCAAGCCCAGGTCTGCAGGCCGCGCGGGAAGCCGTGACGCAGGAGCGTGGGGATTTCGGTCGTCCCCGCATCCCAGTACATCGCCATGATGGCGAGCAGCATCAGCACGGAACCGAGGAACGTGTAGAGAAAGAACTTGAAGCTGGCGTAGACGCGGCGCGGGCCTCCCCACACCCCGATGATCAGGAACATCGGAATGAGCCCGCCCTCGAAAAACAGATAGAACACCACGAGGTCGAGCGCCGCAAAGGTGCCGACCATGAGCGTCTCGAGCACCAGGAACGCGATCATATATTCCTTGACGCGGTGCTGGATCGGCAGCCAGCTGGCGATGATGCAGACCGGCATCAGCGCGGTCGTCAGGATGAGGAACGGCAGCGAGATGCCATCGACGCCCACGTGGTAAGTGATCGCGCCGACGAGCCAAGGCCGTTTCTCGACGAACTGGAACTCGGCCGACGAGGGGTCGAAGCGGTAGAGCAGGATCAGCGAGATCGCGAAGGTGATCAGCGTGGTCCACAGCGCGACCCAGCGCGCGTTGCGTTTCTCGGCCTCGTCGTCGCCGCGCATCACCATGATGAACAACGCGCCGACGAGCGGCAGGAATATGGTGACGGAGAGGATCGGCCAGCTCATCGTCAGCCCGTCCGCGCGGCGAACATGAACCAGGTGATGAGCGCGGCGACGCCGATCAGCATGGCAAAGGCATAGTGGTACAGGTATCCGGTCTGCAGCCGCACGACGCCGCGGGTCACGTCGAGGACCCGCGCCGAGACGCCGTCGGGTCCCAAACCGTCGATCGTCCAGCCGTCGCCGTATTTCCACAGCGCGCGGGCCAGCCACAAAGTCGGGCGAACGATCAAGAAGTCGTAGATCTCGTCGAAGTACCACTTGTTGAGCAGGAATTTGTAGAGCGGCTCCTGCTGGCGAGCGAGCTCGACCGGCAGTTCTGGCCGGCGAATGTAGAATTCCCAGGCGATGACGAAGCCGATCGCCATCAGCACCGTTGGCGCCATGGCGGCGAGATGGGGAACATGTTCGATATTCTCGAGAATATGGTTGTCGGCCGCGAATTTGAGCGAGCCGCGGAAAAACTCCCCGACGTCGTGGCCGATGAACAGCTCGGAAAACGGGTAGCCGGCGAAGATCGAGCCGACCGCGAGAAAGACGAGCGGGAGCAGCATCACCATCGGGCTTTCGCGCGCCGCATCGTAATGATGGGGATCGTGCGGGCTGCCGTGGAAGGTCTTGAAGATCAGCCGCCAGGAATAGAATGCGGTCAACGCCGCCGCGAGGGCGGTGGTCCCGAACGCATAAAGCGCCATCGGATTGTTGCTCACATAGGCCGCTGCGATGATGGCATCCTTGGAGAAATAGCCGGCGGTGAGCGGGAAGCCGGTCAACGCCAGCGTGCCGATCACCATGGTCCAGTAGGTGATCGGGAGCTTGTCCTTCAAACCGCCCATGCGGCGGATGTCCTGCTCGTGATGCATCGCGATGATCACCGAGCCGGAACCGAGGAACAACAGCGCCTTGAAGAAGGCATGTGTGAACAAGTGGAACATGCCGATCGAATAGGCGCCCGTGCCCATGGCGACGAACATGTAGCCGAGCTGCGAGCAGGTCGAATAGGCGATGATCTTCTTGATGTCGTTTTGCACCAGCGCGATGGTCGCCGCGAAGAACGTGGTCGTCGCTCCGATGAAGGTGACGAAGGCCTGCGCGGTCGGCGCCAGATCGAACAACGGCGAGAGCCGCGCCACCATGAACACGCCCGCCGTTACCATGGTGGCGGCATGGATCAGCGCGGAAACCGGCGTCGGTCCCTCCATCGCGTCCGGCAGCCAGGTGTGCAGCAGGAACTGCGCCGATTTGCCCATGGCACCCATGAACAGGAGCAAGCAGATCAACGTCAGCGCGTCCACGTCCCACGACAGGAAGTGGATGGTCTTGCCCGTGAGTGCGGGCGCCTGCGCGAACACGGTGTCGAGGTCGAGCGCGCCGGTCATCAGGAACGCGGCGAACATGCCGAGCGAGAAGCCGAAATCGCCCACGCGATTGACGATGAAAGCCTTGATCGCGGCGGCGTTCGCCTCCGGCTTGTGGTACCAAAAGCCGATGAGCAGATAGCTCATCAGGCCGACGCCCTCCCAACCGAAGAACAGTTGCACGAGATTGTCGGCCGTCACCAGCGTCAGCATGGCGAAGGTGAACAACGACAGATAAGAGAAGAACCGCGGTCGGTACGGGTCGTCCTCCATGTAGCCGATGGAATAAAGGTGGACGAAAGCGGAAATGGTGGTGACGACGACGAGCATCACCGCCGTCAGCGCATCGATGCGCAGTGCCCAGTCGACCTTGAGATCGCCGGAAATGATCCAGGGAAAGAGCGCCACGCGGCTGTCGTGATGGCCAAGCCCGACGTCGACGAAGGCCAACCACGACAGCAGCATGGAGGCGAACAGAAAAACGGTGGTGACGACTTCGGCAGAGCGCGAGCCCGCGGCCGGCGGTTCCGGGGGTTGCGGCTCGCTGTGCGAGGGCTCGAGGGCGGCGTGCGCCTCGCGCGGGGACGGCGCGCCGCGCGCATGGCTCTCATCGCCCGGACCGTGTGCGTGAGTTTCGCCGCCAACGTCGGGCTGCCCGCCGGGATAGCGCGCACGCGCGCCGGCGAGCGCGATGAGCGCCGCGATGATGGCGCCCAGAAGCGGCAGGAAAACGATGGCGTAGTACATGCCGCGCTCAGCCCTTCATCAGGTTGATGTCCTCGACCGCGATCGAGCCGCGATTGCGGTAATAAGCGACCAAAATTGCCAGCCCGATGGCCGCTTCCGCCGCCGCCACGGTGAGCACCAACAGCGCGTAGATCTGGCCGACCAGATCGCCGAGGAAGGCCGAGAAGGCGACGAGATTGACGTTGACCGCGAGCAGGATCAGCTCAATTGACATCAGGATGATGATCACGTTCTTGCGGTTGAGGAAGATGCCGAAGATGCCGATCGTGAACAGGATCGCGGCGACCGTGAGGTACTGGCCGAGGCCGATTGTCATAGCGTTGCCCCCCAACTTGCTCGGCGATGTTCTGCCGCTTGACGTGAGGCTTGTGCCGCAGCGTCAACACGATCGCGCCGATCATCGCAACCAGCAGCACGACGCCGGCCGCCTGGAAGAAATAGACGTAGCGCGTGTAGAGCACGTGCCCCAACGCTTCGGCATTGACCGTGCTGGCGATCGGTGGAATTGGGGTCGCGATCGTGCGTTGCACGTCGGGCCCGATCGTCCAGGAGACCAGCACCAGCACCAGCTCGATGAGAAGAATGGCGCCGAGGAAGGCGCCAATCGGCAAGTATTGTATGAATCCTTGTCGCAGCTGGGCGAAATCGACGTCGAGCATCATCACCACGAACAGGAACAGCACCAACACCGCGCCGACATAGACGATGATAAGGATCATCGCCAGGAATTCCGCTCCCAGCAGAACGAACAGCGCAGCCGCGTTGACGAAGGCGAGGATGAGGAACAGGACCGAATGCACCGGATTCCTGGCCGCGATGACCATGATAGCGGCGGCGATGCACACGCCGGCAAACAGGTAGAAGAAGAGCGCGGGGAAGATCATCCCTCGGTCTCACCGGTACGGCGCATCGAGCGCGATGTTGTTGGCGATCTCGCGCTCCCAGCGGTCGCCGTTTGCGAGCAGGCGCTCCTTGTCGAAATAGAGCTCCTCGCGCGTCTCGGTCGCGAACTCGAAGTTCGGTCCTTCGACGATGGCGTCGACCGGGCAGGCCTCCTGGCAAAGCCCGCAATAGATGCATTTGACCATATCGATGTCGTAGCGCGTGGTGCGGCGCGTGCCGTCATTGCGGCGCGGCCCCGCCTCGATGGTGATCGCCTGCGCCGGGCAGATCGCCTCGCAGAGCTTGCAGGCGATGCAGCGCTCCTCGCCGTTGGGATAGCGGCGCAGCGCGTGCTCGCCGCGAAAGCGCGGCGAGAGATGCCCCTTCTCGAACGGATAGTTGAGCGTGGGCTTGGGTTTGAAGAAGTACCGCAGGCCGAGCACGAACGCCGCCACGAACTCCTTGAGGAACAACGATCGGGCGGCTTGATCCATTTTCATGGCGCAATCCTTTCGAACGCTGGGTTCCGCCACCGCATGTCCATTAGTCGGCCATCATCGCGCCGAGCCAGTAGCCGATGCCCGCAAAGACGATGATATCGACCGCGAGCACGGCCCGCCGCAGGAAGGAGGCCTCCTGCTCGAAGCTCTCGCGCTCTTCGGCGCTCCCGGCGGAAACGCGCGAGCGCAGACGGCGCTCGACAAAGGTGAGGAGCGGAACGTAAGCCAGCGCCGCAACGATCGTGCCGATGACGGCTCCGATGAGCCCGGCAAGCGACAGATCCATCATGCCGTTGCTCCGTCATTTCGCGAGAAATCCCCCGTATTGCAAGACGCCGGCGACGATCGCGACCATCGCAAGCGAAAGCGGCAAGAACACTTTCCAGCCCAACCGCATAAGCTGGTCGTAGCGGTAGCGCGGCACGATCGCCTTCACCATGGCGAAGAGGAAGAACATGAACAGGACCTTGAGCGCGAACCAGATCACGCCCGGGATCCAGGTGAACGGCGCGACCGGAAACAGTGGCAGCCAGCCGCCGAGGAACAGGATCGTCGCCATGGCGCACATGGTGAGCATGGCGATGTACTCGCCCAGGAAGAACAGCAGGAACGGCGTCGCGGAATACTCCACCGCGTAGCCGGCAACCAACTCGGATTCGGCTTCCACCAGATCGAACGGCGGACGGTTGGTCTCGGCCAGCGCGGAAATGAAGAACACCACGAACATGGGAAGCAGCGGCAGCCAGAACCAGTTGAACATTCCCCAGTTGCCATCCTGCGCCTCGACGATCGCGGAGAGATTGAGCGATCCGGCGCACAGCAGGACGGTGATGATGACGAAGCCGATCGAGACTTCGTAGGACACCATCTGCGCCGCCGAACGCAACGACGCGAGGAATGGGTATTTGGAATTCGACGACCATCCCGCCATGATGACGCCGTAGACCATGAGCGAGGAGATGGCGAAAATATAAAGCACACCGACATTGAGGTTGGCGATCTCCCATTCGGCGTTGACCGGAATCACCGCCCAGGCCGAGAGGGCAAGCACGCCGGTGACGAGCGGTGCCAATAGAAATACGCCCTTATTGGCGCCGGCAGGAATGATCGGCTCCTTGACCACGAATTTAAAAAGATCGGCGAAGGATTGCAGCAGGCCCCAGGGTCCGACCACATTGGGCCCACGCCTGATCTGCACCGCCGCCCAGATCTTGCGGTCGGCATAAAGCACATAGGCGGTGACGATGAGCAGAACGACGAGCAGCAGCACGCTTTGCGCGAGGATGATGACCAGCGGCCAGATATAATTGGTCCACAATTCAGCCATGGCAGCTACTCCGCCGCGGTGAGCGCGGCGTGGCCCTCGGCGATCAGCGAGCATTCCGCCATGACCGCGGACGCCCGCGCGATCGGATTGGTGAAATAGAAGTCGTCGAGTGCGCGGCCGAACGCGGCCTTTTCGAGGGTGCCGCCGCGCGTGGCCAGCGCCGCAATATCCGCCCGCTCGGCGGGCGCGATCTGATCGAGGCGCTGCAGATGGGGATGCGCCTTGAACAGCGCCTGACGCAACTGGGCAAGCGAGTCATAAGCAAGCTTGCGGCCGAGCACATCCGACAGCGCCCGCAGGATCGCCCAGTCCTCGCGTGCGTCGCCCGGCGGGAAGGAGGCGCGGCCAGCCATCTGCACGCGCCCCTCGGTGTTGACGTAGATGCCAGATTTCTCGGGATAGGCCGCGCCCGGAAGGATGACGTC
>WNFQ01003291.1_pt1 | contig 11762 bp, 10 predicted proteins | sample 5400171 | NCBI WGS metagenome assembly WNFQ01 (sample SAMN13153356, study PRJNA577476) | soil metagenome | isolation source: 20 cm soil under Madrone tree | place: USA:California | collected 2016-06-14
TCATCATCGAACAGGCCTTCGTGCCGGTTGTTGTGGATGCGGGACTTGGCGCGCCGAGTCACGCCGCTGAAGCAATGGAAATGGGCGCCGATGCGGTGCTCGTGAACACGGCAATCGCAATCGCGTCCGATCCGATCCGGATGGCAAAAGCATTCAAAAAAGCCATCGAAGCAGGACGCGAAGCGCGCGAAATCGGTTTAGCCGATAAACTCAGCGCAGCGTCAGCCACGAGTCCGTTGACCGGATTTCTGCGTCAATGAACCTCAAGCGGATTAGGCGGGAAAAACCCGTAATTAAAGGCAGGATTTTCCCGTCTACTTCTCGTTAGGCTTATTGACCGGTCCGTGACGGTACTAGATTTTATGAGAGAATTATGGATGTTATTGGAGTTCGGCTCCGTCAGCGTAGGCATTTTATGAACCTGAAAATGAAAGCAGCATTTGCCCCCAATTTGCGGCGCGCGCTGTGGATGACGGTCGCTGCCGGAGAGCTGCTCGCATTTGGATCGGCCCGGAGCCAGACCGCACCAGCCCAGGCCCAAGCTGAAAGGAAGATCACCATGACCATGAAAGACGATCTTGCGAACCGCTCGCGCGATATTCACTGGCCGACCGGATTCGATCCGGCGAAGGCTGATCTGTTCGCACACAACGAACTCGTCATCCATGCACCTTGCGAACGTGTCTGGCAGCACATCATCGATGCGACCAAGTGGCCTGAGTGGTACCCAAACGCGAAGGCTGTCGAAATAATGAATGGGACCGTGCTTGGCCAAGGCAGCGTATTCCGCTGGACGACGTTCGGACTGTCGATCGAAAGCAAGGTTAACGAGTTTGTTCCCTACACGCGGATCGGTTGGTATGGCTACGCGCCCGGCGCCGACCCGACCTTCTACCATACGTGGTTTCTGACGCAGACCGCCGATGGCTGCCGTGTCGTTACTGATGAAGTAGGCATTGGCAAGGACGCCGCGCATCTGCGCGAGACCGACGAGAGCCTGATGCACAGAGGCCACGACCTCTGGCTGGCGACACTGAAATGGAGTTCGGAAGGCCGGTGAGACAAAGGTTCGATGCTGGGGCCTAGAGCAGCCTAACCATGCGATGCAGCGAACCGCGAACCGTTCTTATGCCTAGCTTTGGCACGATGCGAACATCATTTCTAGCTCGCGCGGCCGCTGATCTTGTGTCTCGTTAGACCCATGGAGACGCAGTCATGAAGATCGGCGCAATATTTATCCTAGTCTGCTCGCTCGCGTATGCGGCGGATGAGAAAACGAGCCCTACCCCCGCGGCCCCTGCGGCCGTCCAGGCAGTAATGGACAACGACCTGCCCAACGGAAGAGGCCACATCCATACCGAGATGTTCTATCGCGGGAACCAGCACACGCCAATCATGCAATTCCACCAGAAAACTGTCGCTGGGCAGACTAAGACCGGGCGCATCTTTATTCTCGGAGACGTAACAGTCTACGAAACTGAGGACGACGGCGACGGAAGGTTCAGGTCGGTCATCTTGTTTAACGACAAGACCAAACAGGTAGAAGGCTTCATTGAAAAGCGGGATGGCACTGCGGTGCCATTTGATGCAAAGACATTCGTGCCATCTGATGCAAAGACAGTCGCCGCAACAAAGGAGCAAATCGACGCAGCGGTCAGTTTTTGGAGCGAGACTCGTGGGAAGGAGTTTCTTGGAGTCGCTAAGGCGTTACAGGAAAAGCTTAGGGACTCCGAAAAGAAGAAGCGCAAGACGAGAGATGAAGCCACCCGTTGAGCCTAACCAATCGCTGGAGCCAACTCCGAAAGCGTTCGCGAGCAGGCTCGCCCCATTTCGATGCAACTTCAGTAACCTTGCCACGGCACCCTGCCGTGGTTTATCTCTTTCTCGTTAGGCCCAATTAGAGAATGACTACTTTACAGAACATGACTTTTCGCCACGCCCTTTTTATTTCACTCGTTTTTATTAGTGCAGCTTGTTTCGGAGCCGACACGAAAAAATCTTCACCGGAAGATTTCCTTGGCTCGCTTTATCGTTTTCATCAACCATGGACAGAGCAGCGAAACTGGTGGGACAATAAGCAAACGTTATCCAAGTATTTCGACAAGGAACTTACTGCCCTGTTCTTAAAGGATGCTGAATGCCAGAAACGGGAACAGGGTGTTTGCAATCTCGATTTCGACCCAATTTACGACGCGCAGGATTTCGAAAAAACGACTAACCTTCAAATTGCTGCAGTGGTGGGTCAGCCTGATTTGTTCAAGGTGACGTTCACCAACCTGGGAACGCGAACGCTCGTCTACAAACTCACGAACACTCCAAGTGGATGGCGAATCAGCGATATCAAGTATGCCGAAGGGCCTTCGCTAAAAGAAACATTGTCCCATGAGATCAAATAATTGTGCCTGACCAATCTGTGCACCCGACGCCACCAGGCACTGGCCTCAATGTCCTTCATTGAGCGATGATACCCAATCATCTAACCAGCCGATGAAGCCAACCCAGCACTTTGTTGTAAGCTTTCGATTGATGCGCACGTTAATTCTCAAAGTGCCGGGTGGCTTATCTCTTTCTCGTTAGAGCCCATGCGCCGCTTAGCTATCGTCATTCTGCTGATCTGCTGCACATCAGCATTCGCGCAGAAAGGGACGCGTGAGAAAGGCGCTCCACCACAGCCCGCGACAAAAGCATATTTCGATCGCGTCGGCGCGATCATCTTGAAGGCGCTTGGTCCCGAGTTGGCAAAGCATCGAGAGCGGCTTGGCGGAGCAGTCAAAGTCTCACTGTTCATTAACCGCCAAGGTCATATTCAGAGTCCAAAAATCATCTCCACAACCTCGAACCGCTGGGTTCAGGACACCGCGCTCCGCGTAGTTCGCACGGTGAATCTGCCGCAGATGCCAAAGGAAGTCATTGCAGAGCAGGGCCACGAGCCAGTGCACTTTGAAGTCCAATGGACTTTCAAGTGACACGATTGAGGTGCCTTGTGAAGAAGCAACTTGCGATTGTCTGGCTAATCTCATTGGCAACGTTTGCGGCCGTTGACCCAACACTCAATTCGCTGCAACGAGCCAGAGGTGCTTTTGAGGGTCAGCATATTCTGGCTTTATCTATTCCTAGCCAGCGCGTCACACGGTGTGCTCGACGCATTCACGAATTGGTGGGCTTGGCGTTGCGTTCTTGTCACCTTTCGACGCCACTCGCTACTTCTTCCCTTGTCATCCGATCGAAGTTTCCCCGATCGGCGCGGCTTTTTTCTCCGAGCGAGGCCTATCCGGGCTGCAAAGCGAATTCGTCTGGGTTTGGCTCCCTTCGATCGTTTTTGCTATTCTGGCGTTTGCGATTCGACGCCTGTTTGAATCCTCGCCAGGTCTAAGCGATCGCTCGATCAACCGCTGACAGGCGTCCGAGGAGGCATTCTATCGGGCTTTGCACCCGGCGACTAAAGCTCTCCTTTTGATCGCGCCACATCTGTACCGGTTCCCGCGCCCACTTCCGGTCGCCAGCGGAATTTATCCAGCAGCGGATTGTCTTTTCCTTCCACTGCGTCGGCAATGATCTCACCCAGCGCCGGGGCAAATTTGAACCCATGTCCGCTGTCACCTGCAGCAACGACTAAGCCTTCGCGCTCCGGATCGCGCGCGATCCAGAAATGTCCATCGTGCGTGTCGCAGTACATGCACACCCGCGTATCGACAATCGGCGCGTCGGTGAGCGACGGAAAGGTCGAGGCCAGAAATTTACGCAAGTTGTTTTCGTCATCGGACGTCACGACGCGCTCGGGAGAGTCGGGCGACATCTCGCGCCCAGTACCGTGATTGGCAATCTTTAGCACGCCGTCGCGATTGATCGGAAACCCGTAGTAGCCGGTTGTTGTGATGTCCGCGCCGAAAACCGGAAAACGCTCGGACGCGAACAACTCAGGCTTTGAAGGCTTCAGGTGAAAGACTGGCTGCCCGGTCGCGTGAAAAAACTTCTTCGTAAAGGGCAGCACGTACGGCGTCCACGCGCCAACAGCCATGACTACGAAATCCGCGGCGATTTGCTGTCCGTCATTGAGAGCGATGCCGCTCACGCGATTGTCACGCTCGTTCAGCTGCGAAAACGTCGCGCCTTCGCATAGTTTAACGCCGGCAGATTTGGCGCGCTGGATTAACATTGCAACCGCGCGACCGCTCTCCGCATAACCCGCCTCGATCTCTAGAACGCCATCGCCATAAAGTTCCGGATTCCATGCGGGAAAACGTTTCCACAGCTGCGGCGCGTTCATTCGCTCGACCTTGTGGCCGCGCTTTTCCAAGGTTTTGAAACTTTCATGCTCAAAATCGCCAGGCTTCATTTCCTGCCGGCGAACGAACATGACGCCAACCTCGTGATACAACTGTGTGCCGAATTCTTGATTCCATTTCCGCCAGCGTTCGATCGAGCGTTCAGCCAGTTCTGTGTACTCTTCATCTGCGCCGTATGCGGCGCGAACTGCTTTGCTAATGTCGGTTGATGCGGCGAGCGAATGCGGCAGCGGGCCAGGGTCGACCAGAACAACTTCTTGTCCGCGTTTTCTCAATTCGATCGCGGTGGTAACACCGTTAATGCCCGCGCCAACGACAATAACTTTCGACATAGAAGAATCCTGTCATTCTGAGCGAAGCGAAGAATCTCTGATCTGCACCCCGACACCATGTCAGCCAGTAAGTCAGAGATGTTTCGCTTCGCTCAACATGACAAGACCATAGGATGTGCCCATTCAAAACGTTTAACACCTGTCGGCTACGTTTTTCTTCGCGGCGGGCGTTGTAGCGGCGCTCGCCGCGGCGAGCGCCGATGTTGCCTGTTGTAGGGCAACCGCTCCGGTTGCCGACCGGCAGGCGAAGCGCCTGCCCTACAAAAACCCCGCATTAAGTCGCCGTTCGCAGCGCGCGTTCGCGTTCCAGCAACGTCGGATGTGAGTAATAAAAAGCGCTGTAGATCGGGTGCGGGGTAAGATTGGTCAGATTCTTTTCGCTCAATTTGCGCAGCGCTTGAATAAGTGGTTGTGCCTCACCCGTTGTCACGTGCGCGAATGCATCCGCCTCGTACTCGAAACGGCGCGACCAGATGTGAAGGAGCGGCGACAACCAGAAAGTTATTGTGCCCGCCAGCAGCGCAAACAGCAGCATCGCAGGGACAACATTCACTGCCAGGAAGCCTCCCTCATACTCGAAACCAAACGCGCGATAAAACCACTGCTGACGCGCCAGCCACGCGATCGCGGCGAACGCCACGAACACACCAGCAATGGAAACACCCAGCAACTTCAGTACGTGGCGCTTTTTGTAATGGCCGATTTCATGCGCAAGCACCGATTCCAGTTCCGGCTCGTTGAGCTGCGCGATGAGTGTGTCGAACAGGACGATTTTTCGAAATCGTCCGAACCCGGTAAAGAAGGCATTGGAGTGGCGCGAGCGTTTGCTGCCGTCCATCACATCGATGCTGCGCGTGGGAAAATTTGTGCGCTGCGCCAGTCCGAACAGGCGCCCGCGCAACGCTCCCTCCGGCAGCGGTGTGAACTTGTTGAACAGCGGCATGATTATTGCCGGCGCGATCAGCAGCAGGAGCAATTGAAACGCGATGACAACCGCCGCAGCCCAGAGCCACCAGTTTGCACCGGTCCACTCGATCAGTTTCAAGACCAGCGCCAGCAGCGGGTAGCCGAGCAGCAGCGCGAGCAGAAATCCTTTTACGCGATCGACCGCCCACGTCTTCATCGTGGTGGTGTTGAAACCGAATCGTTCTTCGAGTTTGAATTGTGCGTACCAGGCGAAAGGCAATGCGAGGACGCTCAACGCGATGCCCGTAACCAGGAGAAAACTGGCCATTGCCCAGACCGACGTGCCGAAGTTCGCCGTGAATTTTCCAAACGCCCGTGGCAGCACGCCACTGAAAAGCACTGCGATGAGGAGCAGGAAATCGAACGCACCCGCGATTTCGCCAAAGCGGCTCTTGGCGAGCGTGTAATCAACCGAACGACGATAGGTCGGCTCGTCAATGATTTCGCGAAATGCCTGCGGCACTTCATTCGCATTCGCGTGCACGTGACGCTGGTTCAGCCTGTTCAGACACAGTTCAGTGATGGTGCGCGCCAGAATTAAAAACAAAGCGACGATGGCGAACGGATGCATGAAGCCATCCTAATGTGTCATTCTGAGCGGAGCGAAGAATCTCAGTTCGTGATCACTAGACTAACAGACACCGAAATTCAGAGATGTTTCGCTTCGCTCAACATGACACAGAATTTAGTGGGTCGCGAAGAGCTTCCGATAATAGCGATACCAATCACTCTGAAAACGTTCAGTCGGATCGTACTTTCTTTTCAGCTCGAGAAATTGCTTGAACTGCGGATAGCATGCCAATACCTGCTCGGTTTTTGCGAACTTATGATACGTCAGGTAATAACTTCCGCCGCGGGCGATCGCCAAATCGATCAGGCCCCGAAAGGAATTCGCCGACGCTTCAATTCCTGTCGGCGTATGGAATGCGAGCAGATTGAAAATGATGCACGCATAAGGTTCTTTGGCCCAGGCGAGGAAGCTCTCATCATCTTTTTCGATCAGTCGCACAGTACCGTAGATGACTGTCGTGCGGTTCGAGCGCAACAGTTTTGCCGCTTGTGCCAGAAAGTCCGGAAGATCCCTGCGTGGGACGTAAATCTCAGTGATGATGAGGCTCGATTCTTCTCCGCCAATTAGCTCGCGGAGCTTCTGCGCGTAATTCGACAGATAGGCGCTAAGCTGACTCGTGTCGGACCAATAAGTCTGTCCATTGGTCGACAGATAGTAATCGCTGTAACGTTTGAAAGCCTTTTCGCGGTCCGTATACGCAAGCCGCAACAGATCCAGCCAGTCGTCATCGCGTAATTCTTTTTTGGCAACGACCGGTTCGTGTTCGTCGATCGGTTCGTAGCACGAAAACACGCCGCGCTGCAGAAAGTCCGGCGACTTTTCATCGACTGAAAATTGAAAATCGCCGTAGAGAAACTTCTGCGCGATGCGTTCTTCGAACCGTTTCGGCAGCTCGTCCGCGTGAATGATCTCGACGACACGTCGCAATTTTTGCCGCGGAACGAGCCGGAGCGTCACGCTGTCGATCAATCCAAAAAGACCGTACCCGCCGATTGCGAGCCGGAACAATTCGGTGTTTTCATCGCGCGAACAGCGAATCGGTTTCCCGTCAGCGTTGATCAAGGTGAATGATTCGATATTGGAAATGAGCGGCTTCATGGCCAGGCCGCGCCCATGCACGTTCGAGGAGAGGCTGCCACCAAGCGTGAATGTGTCGGCGCCGGTTTGTTTTTGAGCGATGCCCCATTGCTTTTGCTTGCCCGATTCAGCCTCCAGATACGCGCGAATCAATTTCGACCATTGGATTCCCGCTTCGGCTTCAACCAGACCGCGTTCCTGGTCGAAAGAAATGACGCGATCAAGCGAACGCGTATCGATGCAAATGCTGTCTGCGGCAAATTGTTGGCCACCCATCGAATGCCGGCAACCCGAAACTGAAATAGGAACGGCTTTTCGCGAGGCCGACCGCACGATCTCTGCAAGCTGATCTCGATTACGTGGCACCAAAAGCTCGAGCACACGGGTACGATTCAGCTGCGAATGGACATCATTGACCCAAATCTCTCGCCTGGTTTCCGCGAAAACGCGCGGTGCGAGCGCGAAAAGCGCCGCCGTACGTATGAACTCGCGCCGTGTGAGCATGGGGAAAGTTAATCGACCCGCTCAGATTTCGGCGAGGCAAATTACTTCGCCTTTGGCGATGGGTTCATCAGCCAGTGCGAATTCTTTGCGCAGATCATCGTGATCAAAGAATCGGATGATCTGCCATGGGCGAACGAGGTCGACGAGTTCATCTCGTGTACTCCCCCACACGAATGGTTCGCCCCGTTTACTTAACCACCAATCAACGAGTTTTGTTTGCGAATCGAAACGGATTCGGCGATCAGCCTGTTTTTCCATGAATGTAAATGCAAACTGGCTACCTGGGGCACTCAAGCTGGCCAGTGTTCTCATCAATAATGAAACGGTCTCTCCCGTTAAATACATCAAGAGACCTTCTGCGATCCAGAATGTGCGTTGAGTTGGATCAAAACTGCTTTTGATCAATGGTTCTCCATCGAGCGCGGCGCCACTCAAATCAGTTGCGACGAAATGCAGTCGTTCAATTCCGATTTCGGAACAGGCGCGCACTTTGTGACGCTGCGTAGCCGGGTGATCGATTTCCCAAAATAGCGCAGTTGGAAACTCCCGCCGCAATTCGGAACTGAGCGGATCAAAGCCGGCGCCAATGACCACGACTTGTGTACCCCCATTGGCAAGCGCTGAGCGTGCAAGTTTTGCGATACATTTCTTTCGCAACGCGTAATGCAGCAAGATTCCTGGAATCGTGATCCGCTCGATCATCCTGGCAATCGCCCGAAACCAGCTCTGTCGAGCAATCTTGGATAACAGCCGCGTCTCAGCGGAATAGCTGTCCAGCACCCGACCGCAGAATTCGGCAGAGGTCTTTGAAACGAGACCCGAGTGTTTTTGATCGTGATGTAAAGTGATCAAGCTCGCTGCAATGAGCAGCGCTGTGCGGCTAGCTTGATCGTTTTGCACTCAGGACGCGCCGAGCGTTTTTTTATTCGCGACTGTTGGCAACGTCCCTCGAATTCGGCGCCTTCGTTTGGGCGGCAAGAAATTCACGAACGTGATTCAATTCATCGCGTGAGCCGTCGGACTTTGTCGTTTGTGCGGCGAGTTTTGCGTAATAGCGGCTCGCGTTTTGCTTGTCCCCAGCTTGCTCGGCAGCAAGCGCCGCTCCGTATAAACCTCTGAATCGTCCCGGGTAGATTTTGAGCGCGGCTTCAAATTCTCGCTGTGCTTGCTTCGCTTGACCCACTTCGAGCAATAGAGTGCCGAGCTGTTCGCGAATGGGAACAAACGCGCCCGGCGAAACCGGATGCTTGCCCAGAATATCTTCGGCATCGGCGGCTCGGCGCAGCGTCTCAATCGCTTCATTCTTCTTGCCTTCCGCTGCTGCCACCCATGCTGAAGCGGCCTGCATCTGCAGATCGAGATGGCGCTTGAAATAGTCGAACTTTGGATCCTTCGTCGCGTCGCGTAGCTCCCGCATCCGCGCGATCGCTTTTCGCGCGCCGTCGTGGTCGCCCGTGTGCGCTCGTCCAAGCGCGTGACCATATTCGATCAACGCTTCCATGAATGGGAACGAAGACCAGTGTGGAAGGTTCGGAACCGTCAATGTCGCGGCGCTCGCCCAATCATTCCGCTCAAACGCATAACGCGTTGGGATCGCCGCCAGGGCGTAAGCTCCGCTGAATTCCAGCTCTGGATTTGTCTTCCGTACTGTGCCTGCAAAATCGACAATCTTCCTGGCCTCAGTGTCCCTAGCCTCCTGCAAATAAGAATACGCCATGTAATCGAGCGCGTGTAATTCTTCGGCTTCAGTGGCGTCGCGATGGCGCATGGCTGCGTAAGCGCGTGAAGCTTCGGCCGAAGCCCGATTCGCGGCGATGGATTGGTCCCACATCCCCAAGCGCGTAAAAATGTGCGATGGCATGTGCAGCGCATGCGGCACCCATGGCGCGATTGAATCGTAAGTTTGCGCCGCGGCGAGTCCGCGTTGAGCGAACTGCGGATAATCGTAGCAATGGATCAGGTAATGAACGACGCCGGGATGGTTCGGATTTTGCTTCCAGAGCTTTTCCAGGATGGCGGCTGCCTCAAGTTGTTTCGATAAAGTAGCGTCGTCGAGCGTGGCATAACCAACAGCGAGCACCGCGAAGGCATAGAAGGTTTGCACTTCGAAATCGTCCGGATACCTGTCGCGCAACTGGCGCATCGCTGTTTCGTAGGCGACCACACGATCGCGTGGTCCGACTGGCCCATGACACGATTGCCCGACGGCAGCAGCGGTTCGAGCGTCGGGGCTGTTGTAATAAATATTCAGCGCCCTGATAAATCCGCGCTCGCGCTCCGTGCCGGGATTCATTGCCATCGCTTTTTCAATAGCCGCTTTGCCCGCGCTCATTTCATCCGGAGTAGGTGGCGTCCAGATCGGATGCCACCAAGTCATGGCGATTCCCCACTGCGCCATTGCGCATTTCGGGTCGCGTTCGGCCACCGCTGTGAAAACGCGTCGTGCCTCCTCGTAAAAGAATGAATGCAGCAAGGCCACGCCACGCGCGAATTCAGATTGGACGGCAGGCGCGCACGATATCGGAAACTCCACTTTTCCAACCCCGCGCATGTCGCCCGGTTCGGGAGCAGTCGCGCAGTTGATGTCATCCAACGCGAGAAAACAACCGGTCAGTCCGATAAGAAAAATTATGCGGTGGCAATGTCGAAACATGCTTGAAGCTATACTTGTGCTTGTGCTTTAAATTCGCAAATGACGTCGGCGGCTAGGAAGCCATCCTACTATGTCATTCTGAGCGCAGCGAAGAATCTCAGTTCATCCTCGAAGGCTGAACCGCCGGATTAGTCAGAGATGTTTCGCTCCGCTCAACATGACAGAGAATTTGGTCTGGCTGGGGTCCCGACGCTCTCGATCCGTAAGCGTGTTCAGTGGGTCCACAGCTCACTCAAAACTCGAAAATGATTTTGCCGCTGCGCTTGCTTTGCGCCGCATGAGCAACCGCCGCTTTCGCTTCGCCGAGCGGATAAGCTTTTTCGATTTTTGTTTTCAGCAGACCGCGTTTTGCCATTTCGAACAACGGTTGGAAGGCTTCCATTCGTTGCTGCTTTGTCGCGTTGTCGTACCATTTGTTGATCCAGATGCCGCGGAAACGCAGGTCTTTGAAAATGAGAAGGCCGTTCGGAATTTTCAACGGTTGCAAACCCATCGCTCCAAATGTGACCAGCGTTGATCCTGGCGCGAGGCAATTCGCCAGACGGAGGGCGCTGTCGCCGCCGACGGCATTTAGCCCCAGACGGATCGACGCGCCGGTCGTCGCAGCTTTCACTTCGTCGCGAAGATTTTCGCCATCAACGAGCACTACGTCGCCGCCTTCTGCGCGCAGTTCATCAGTCAATTCGCCGCGCCGAACGACGTTCACACTTTTATAGCCGAGTTCGTGCGCGATTTGAATCACCGCGCGACCAGCAGCGGAATTCGCTGCATTTTGGATGAGCCAATCTCCTTTTTTGAGATCGACGTAATCGTGCAACAAACGCCACGCTGTCATCGGATTGATTTTCAACATCGCCGCGTGCACAGGCTCAATCCCTTTGGGGACGACGACCAATTCATCCGCCTTCACCGCAGCGGCGTCTCGCCATGTGCCGATGTTGTGCGGCAAAATAACCAGGTCACCCACGGCGACATTCGTCACGTTCGCGCCAACTTCAGCAACCAACCCCGCGCCTTCGAATCCAGGCGTCGCCGGCAACTCTGCTCGCACTGGATATTTTCCTTCGATCTGGTTTAAGTCGGCAGGATTGATTGGGGCCGCACGCATTTTCACGACAGCTTCACCTGCGGCTGGTGCGGGCCATGGCCGCGATTCAACGTGCAACACGTCCGGAGGATTTCCGTGCGTTTCATACACGGCTGCATTTATAGTTTTGCTCATCGATGGCAGCGCAAAATCATCCCTCCGGCAAAGTTCTGCAAACTGCCGCGCGTGTCGCGCTGCTTGGGCTTGTGATTAATGTCGGGCTCGCAACGGCAAAAATTGTGGCCGGCTTTATTGGTCATGCATACGTCTTGATCGCTGACGGAAT
>WNFQ01004253.1_pt1 | contig 11761 bp, 8 predicted proteins | sample 5400171 | NCBI WGS metagenome assembly WNFQ01 (sample SAMN13153356, study PRJNA577476) | soil metagenome | isolation source: 20 cm soil under Madrone tree | place: USA:California | collected 2016-06-14
GGTCTAATTTTCCTGTACCGTCGTAATCGTCGCGCCGTTTTAGATCCCACGGAAGATGTCCATGGGATTCGTCTCAATATTCCTCTAAGTCGGATCGCGGCAACTTCCAAGTCACAATGCCTCTCATTCGCTTGGATGGTTTCTATTACCATTGGCACGGATCTCCCCACTTCCAATGGCGCTGCAGGCGCGCCTCTTGTGGAAATCGATTCATCGAATGACGGGACTTTGAGCGAAGTCACTTCTCACGATAGCGAGGCAGAGCCGTACGTGGTGCAGTTCGGCGTTATACGCAAGGATCCAGTATGGGATGACTTTATGTCCTACGTTGAGAAAGCAAAGGCTGCAACGGCCGCGGATGCCACCGAGTGGATTGGCTCAAATGTGTACATCGACTTCGACCCCAGGGCTGATTTCGAGGACGATGAGTCAGAGGGTAACGGGTTGAGCGTCCTACAAAAATCTGTGTCGCTCGCCTTGGGCCTAGACCCCACGAAAGAGTTTTATAGTGAGTGGAGATACCCCTGTTTAAGACACGAATCTAAAGAACACACTTCAGTGGGTACGGCGCACACCCACCGTCGTATCATCACCCACCACGGTTACTTCGCCGTAAATGCGGAGTGCATCGGATTCTGGTCACGGTCTATTACCTTCCACAAAGATGTGTGCTATCGTATCCCCATCGCGCGTGTTAGGGGTATCAAAGGACAAGAGCGTTGCAGATTCTCGAAGGAACACACTCTCGTGATCGAAGTGCAAGGCCGACGTGATCTCCATTTACACTTTAGTGCTGCAAGGAAGTGCGACGCGGCGGTCGAGCAGGCCAATCGCTTCATTGAGCTCGCACGGGAACGACGTCGTGACAGTACATTTGTGTCCTCACCAATCTCCGAGTCACCTGCCGCTTCACCAGCGCGAGTCGAGTCGCCAAGAGCCCTTACGCCTCAACGTGTTCTAAGTGCGGACAGTATCGACACTGCCGTCAGTACGGCGACAGCAACGACCACATCCCCGCGCCCTCGACCATCCTCATCTCCCACAAACTCGATCAACCCCATGCGCAGTGTGAGCTCCATCCTGGCCCCTCTCTCACGCCTGCCATCAACCATACAACGAACAAGGAACGCGAATGTAGTCCGCGCGATCTTCCCCAAGGCGATCAACGTGCCCGAGGAGGTTCTTTTGCCCATGCCCTCGAAGCACTTTGTATGTCTGACGATTGGCTCGCGTGGCGATGTGCAACCATACATAGCCCTGGGTAAAGCATTGCAAAAGGAGGGCCATAGGGTAACAATTGTGACTCATGAGGAGTACAAGGAATGGGTCACAGGTTTTGGAGTCGAACACCGAACTGCAGGCGGTGACCCCGGGGCACTGATGAAGCTCAGCGTCGAGAACAAGGTGAGTAGTTTATCTATAATACGTTACGATACTAGATGACGTCGGTGTCAAAGATGTTCTCGCCTCAGTTCTTCAAGGAGAGCATATCAAATGTAAGTATCGTTGTTTTTGGGGTAGTAATATTCTTACTGAAATCTTTCCTAGTTTCGTTCCTGGCTTGATGACCGTGCGTTTTCTTCACTCCATCCATCGGAATCTCTAATCCTTCAAATAGTTCTAGTTGAATCTTGGGCACAATGCCAGGACGCCGATGTTCTTTTAGAGAGCCCTTCGGCAATGGCAGGTGTGCACATTGCAGAGGCACTGCGTATGTTACCTGTTTACGCGATCTTGCGTGAGTCGAGTTTTGATCTTTCTGCAGACATTCCGTACTTCCGGACCTTTACTATGCCCTGGACAAAGTATGCTTCATCATCATGAATGGTGTATCGGGGAGAATCTGACATACGGACCATAGGACTCGCGAGTTCCCTCACGCTTTCCTGGGTCCGCCGGTCGAATCGCCGACGTTCAACGCTGCGTCGTGCGTGCTTTTCATGATTTTGGCCGGGCGAGTAATTGATGCACTAACATTAGGTATGTCCTTTTCGACAACGTTCTTTGGACCGCAACGTCGTCCCAAATAAATCGTTGGCGTAAACACACCCTAAAGATAAGCTCAACGGACATGGGCCATCTTGCACAATCCAAGATACCGTTTATCTATAACTTTTCTCAGGTACTTTCGGTGTGACACGATCCATCACCCACCATATTCACATCTTCATGTAGGCCGTGGTTCCCAAGCCTCTCGACTGGGGCGACGCAACTGCTATCACTGGATAGTGAGCTATGCATCCAGTCATTATTTATGAGATTCTCATGCGCATTCTGTTAGCTGGTTCCTGGATAATCCAGAACTCAACTGGACGCCGCCTAGGAATCTTCTGGATTTCATTGCGAAGGCGCGCTCCGATGGCAAAGCGCTCGTCTACATCGGGTTCGGTAGCATAACAGTACCCAATCCTAAATTGGTGACTGAACGCCTCATCCGAGCTGTCATGAAAAGTATACTTTTCTGATCATGTCTCATTACACCTCTGACGCTTGCACGTAGGTGATGTCCGCGCAATCATTTCGAAGGGCTGGTCCTCGCGAATGGCCAAATCCAAAGGCGAAGGTGATGTTGTTTTCCCGAAGGAGTGCTTCTCGGTAAGTTTTACCCATTCTCGTCAAGCTGTTCTAGACCGCTGATTGCCTACTGCCACCTCTTGCAGCTGGATCGGGTGCCCCATGAGTACGTGTGTACCACTGGTGATGACGTGTCACATCCTGAACAACCTGCTTTACAGTTGGCTTTTCCCCCAAATTGATGCAGCCTTGCATCATGGTGGAGCCGGCACGACAGGTGCCAGCCTGCGAGGTACGGTGTTGTATCTGTTGTGTGGGTCTTGTCATAGATGATGACCAAATGGAACAGCTGGGATCCCTACTCTGATCCGTCCGTGGTTCGGGTAAGTTCCTTCGGCCAATGAACTCTAAAACTCCGTAATTGTGCTGACAAATTGTATTTGTTCATACGTACAGAGATCAGTTCTTTTGGGCTTCACGTGTCCAGAAGTTGGGGGTAAGCTTACCTTTACTGCATCACGCTCAGCGGCCCTGATTGCAAATCTCTTGCGTCACAGGCTGGTCTAAGGGTTAATAGTCTCCATTCTTCTGAGGTTGCGAACGCACTGAAAAAGGCTACCACTAACCGGTGAGTGTCATCAATACTTACGCCTTTACGTGTGGCATTGACATGAGAAAACTTGCGTTACAGCATCATGAAGGAGAAAGCGGCGAGTGTTGGGGAACGAATTCGATCCGTGCGTAATATTGTCCATTACATACTTCCAAGTAAAGTTTTACTGAGTGAGTTCTGAATTGAACCTCAGGAGGACGGCGTGCGCAAGGCTATCGCACAAATATACACTTATCTTCCCCGCGCTGGGCGCGACCGCAGGTCACTCCCGAAGAAAAGATGATCAGTCTACGCGTGCTACCGTGACTTCGGATACTTTTGCACGGCGGTGGCCGCCCCGCCGTATGCACGCTACTCCTCTTTGAGCACCCAGGTTCTCTCTCCTGCGGCGATGAAGTTAAATGTAATGTTGTGGAAGTAATTTTTGTGCTGAGTACTGACCATTCTATCTCTTCTCGTATTTTTAGTATGTGCTACATTTACGTATCTTGGCCGTAATTTTAACGCCGACGACTTCAAGTTGAAGTTGTAAGCTTGTAATCGACTCTCTGTTTTGATTACGATAAATCCTATTATCTTCGCGGTTCATATTTGTGCGATCTTCTCGACGTTTTCAATGCGTTGGTTTGGTTCGCTTAACAGTGACCACCAGTGGCCAGAGTAAAGACTATCTCATCTCGTCTCGGTGCCCCGACATTTACTCCCTCGTTTGTTGTTGCAAATAGGTTTCGGCGTTGTATAGTCTACGGGCGTCGAGGAGATGGAAATGGAAGTTTTCACTACTAACTTGAGCGGTCTCTTCGTTGACTTGGACCCCCACTGGCGCTCAGCAAGCCATTTTTTTGGTTTTTAACTTTTTAACTTTTGGCTTTGAGTTTGTGACGGCCTTATTTGTGTAGAGCGGAACATTCATTTCTCAGTGAGAGGCGTCCGAGCTAGTAGGGAAAAAAGCATCGCACGGCGGAGAGGAGGATGTTAGTAATCTCTCCGTTACAGTTGTTATAGTTACAGTACATGATTCCTATCCTGCGACACACTTCACTATACAATCGCGGTCCAGTGTTCACTGACGAGCCGGTTGATCCTCCTCCTACTAGTAGTATGTCCGAGTCTCTCACAGCCCAGTCCATTCAAAACCCGACCTAATTGTTATCGTCGCAGTTAATGGCAGCTCTTGCGAGCTAGCACCGACAAAGATGGTATAAGTGCCATTCTCCACGACCCATTTTTCCGAGCTCTCGCTCCACGAGGACACCGCATATTTGGTCAAGCGCATCTGCGCAATACACACTTGGCCTGCGTCCAGATGTACCTTCACGAATGACTTCAATCCCAGCGGAGGATGGGATAATGCTGAGTCCGACGGCCACGAGATATACAACTGGGCAATCTCAGAGCCCGTGATACTTCCCGTGTTCTTCACTGTGAATTCGACCGTAATGTCGATGTCGTTCTCTCTTGTACTTGGTTCTGACACTTCTAGATCCGAATATTGGAAAGTCGTATAGGATAAACCGTGTCTGTGAAGGGCGTCGACGATGAACGTGAAAAACAAAATGTAAATCGGCCTGGAATTTACGCACCCGAAGGCAAATGCGGGGGTGATACGTCTATGTTGATAATGCTTGTATCCCTGGGAGAATGTAAGTAGGAAAGGCAAACGAGGACCCATTAAGAAGGCTACTGACCACGAAAATATCTTCGGCGTATCGAACCTGCAACCGAAGGTCCAAAGTGAGCATCAAATGAACAAATGATGCGCTGGAAGCGGTACCTTTCCGTCATCTACGCCGAAATGTCCGAAAGATGGGGTGTCCTCCAATCGAGCTGGGAATGTGATTGGGAGCTTGCCCGAGGGGTTTACCTTGCCGAACAGTACGTCTGCGATGGCGTCGCCTGTTGCATTACCAAGATACCAGGCGTGGACAATAGCCGGAACTGAATCTGCCCAGGGCATGGTGATTGCCGAACCCTAACAATTGTCAACTAAATGCCGGAGAGGAGTGGCGGCTCATACCGATTGTGTGACAACGACGGTTGAGGGATGAACCTCTGCTATTCTGTGGATAAGCTCGTCCGTCCTCCCAGGCAGATCCAGCGTGGTCCGATCGTAACTTTCCGATTCCCTTCAATATCCTCGATGCGTCAGAGTATTTCATTCATCAACTGGCGATACTCGTACCAGTCGGCATTTAGACCTACGATGGCAATGACCGCATCTGCATCCTTGGCGAGTTCAACAGCGCTTTCGAGAAGTTCTTCAGGATCCTGAGCTTCTGCACCTCCTAGGCGGACACCAGCCGTCGTATCCATTACCATTTCGTCCTCGTCTCCGTCTGCGGGTCCTCGGACGTTACAGAACTCCACATAGACACTGTATGACTTGTGGGCAACAAACTGAACAGTACCTGTCTCTTCCAGCGTGCCACAGCCGAAAAAATCCCATCCTCGTCGTTGACGCGTCCAGTTGTCGATAACAAGTTTGTCATCTACCCAGAGCTGAATAGTAGCGAAATGGGTTGTCAGAAGAGTTCTGCTAAATGCCAGTGACTTGGAGAAAAATATATACCTTGGCTCTTCCCGCGACGACAAGCCCAAACCCAAAGAGCATGTCTCTCTCACGAGGTACAAGCTGGCCGCGTAGCCTCAGCGTCCACCGGCGCGTGATGTCATCTTTAAGGACTGAGCGGTCGAGAAGAATGCGTGTTTCGTCGATCATCCTTGTCTGGACGGGCTCGTCCACGACTATCATGCTATCATCGCTCTCGTGCCTATGCCACGTTCCCAGCCAGCCGCGCTGTCCCGTAGGGGTGACGATATCAAAGTCAAGGGAGGGCATCACCTTGAATGCTACCACATGCTTCGAGTTCGAGTAAATCCTGACGGATTTCAAGATAACAAACTGACCTCGAGCCCCCTCACTGTACGAAACTTGTACGTCCTTGGGTAATGCGTTCACGATTCCCTCATACGGTGACACAAAATACGACAGCTTCAGTGCCGCGGAACCGCCTCCCGAATAAACCAGTCCCTTGGAATTTCCCCCAACAATCGCTATCTTCTTCAGCTTGTGAGCTTGGAGCGGAAGTACGGCACCCTGGTTCTTCAAGAGAGTGATAGACTCTCCAGCGACTTTTCGCATCAACAATCTATCTTCCTCTGTATCTCTCGTATGTTCTCGGCCATCGCTGTCAAGCACCTTAAAAGCCGCGAATTCATTACAAGGCCAGTCATTAGGGGATTGCGCCACGCACCTCTGGCGCCTCTTTGGCACATTTCTGGACGACCTCGAGGACTTTCTTCGCGCGTTGTTTGACGGTATGGATGGTAACTTTTCTCGCCACAATAGATCTTTCAACTTTTTCGAACGTGCGCCACTTGTTGAGCCCAGGCATTTCAAGGTCTAGCCCAGCATTGATTGCATGATCAACGCTGTATGTACCAAACCTGGAAAGAATACAAATGACATTCGCTTTTTTGAATAGTAGATCTTACCAATCGCTCATGATCAATCCGTCGAACCGCCACTCCCTTCGGAGTATATCGCGCAGGAGATGGGCATTTTCTGAAGCATGAACACCATTAACACGGTTGTAACTGATTTGTTGTTGTCATGACCAACGTCATGGTCTCGTGTAATATCTTTTCGACGTACGCTGTCATGATTGACCAGGGCTGTGCGCACTTCTGCGCTATCATAAACGGCATCAAGTAGATCTCTCGGAGAGCGCGTGGGCTCAACACGCTGTCGTATCCCATACGTTCATCCTCTTTGTCATTGGCTCTGATATCATTCAGGTTAGCACAAGAACGAAACTCACATTCACGCAAAGGCGCGTCCTTACACGAAGTGCTTGATGGTTGCACCTATACCCCCACTCTGCACTCCTTTGATGTATGCAGAACAGATGGTTCCGGAAAGATGCGGATCCTCAGAGAAGCTCTCGAAGCTCTAGTTAGTACGAAGCGCATGCATGAGCGGGTGGAGCCGCGACGCCGCAATATGATGAGCTCGGGCTCACACGACCTCCGAGTGGATTCTGAAAGATACTAAGATACCAAAACGAGTTTCATAACACATAATTTAACTCACACGCTGGATATTGCAAGTAGGGGCTAGGATGAGGGATGCTGCTCTGAGCTTCGCCTCAGGGGCCAGCAATTTGAGTCCAACTTCCTCAATAAGATCAGCATCCCAAGTGGCTGCCAAGGCCGTAGCACACTATATTTCCTGTAAGTTCGGATGGAGGAAACTGTGGCCTGAGTGAAACGCACCGGAAGGCACTTTGCAGGAGTGCCCATGAAGAAATGGCTGCCGCGGACACCTTAGTATGCAAATGTATGGGGCTCTGAGTGGAAAACTGTGTTTGATAGTGCCTCGCACCATTCGGACCATCGCTGACCTGTTTCCAGTTGGATAACTGCCAGTGAACATGATGGTGTCAACGCAACAAGAGTCTTACTTTGATGGCCGGTATTCCAAGCTGCTCAATCGAAGCTGTGTTCCATGATCCAACACCAGAGATCAGCTTTACAGCCTCTTCCGTGGATAATTTGTCGAGGATTTCATCGATATTGACGTTGGCAAAGTCTGAAGGAGACATGGGCTACTAGCGCCGGTGAATGCCCAATTTAAACACCGTGACAATTGACCGGCCGCGGCGAACGACGTGCTCCTAACATATCTCCATTTCAAGTACACGTGATTTGGTCCCGTACAGTAGATTAACACAGGCTAATCATCATCATCCCACACCTTTACTACGTGTGGCGGGCCCGCTAGAACGGCCTCATCGCCACTTAGCATCTCGTCGTCATCTTCACCCGTTTCTCCATCGGATTCATCTTTGAAATCACCCGTGATGATGCTTTGCGTGTCTGCACACACGGACGCACTATCAAGCCACTCGCTGTCATCCGCGTCATCGTCGTGACTTCCTATGTTCTCAAATATTGCGTGAAGAACGGCATGGGAGTCGCTAGCGGGCGCTGTTGGTGAAAGTGTAACCTGACTTGCAAGGCCAGCTTCATCACCAGTTGTGAGGGCCTCGTATTCAGAATCCGCACTCCAATTGTCATCTATCCGGCGGGTAGGTATGCCAATCTCGACCTGGTCCCACTCCGGGATGCCACTGAGGGGAACATCAATTCCCGAGTTACGAGTACTTGAAAAGTCCCTGGATGGGCCATTGTCGCCGTCGAGATCCATTCCGGCATCAGAGTCGTTTTCGAGTTGATGGGAGAGCAAGTTCGATGGTTCAGTGAGTTGGACCGAGTTGGCAAGCTGAGTGATACTGGCGATTTCCACATCCATGACGCCATCGCTATCAACCTGAAGCGTAGTGGAAGTATTAGTAATGTTCTCCCTATGGTCGTCAAATGCGAACTTGTGTGGGTGTTGGAACGTCCGCTCTGTCTAATGGATTCATAGAAGTATTAAAACGCCAGGGGATCTTGGTGGCGGAGAGAGGTGGGATCATCACACGGTCACTTATCCATAAGACCATAAGGTTCGGCATAGTGTTCGGAATAGGCCTCCAATGTTCTCTAATAAGGAAAGTAACACAATCTAGTACAGTAGTAGTCTCGTTCCCAGACGTTTATAGAAATTGGGTCGGAGTCATATCGGAGTGAGAAAAATCGAAACATGGATTTCTATAGAACGTCTGGTGACTTTCGGTCGGGCGGGTGTGGGTAAGGCGCACGTGAAATAGATAGCACTATTTTCATCCTCACGCTCTCTCGCATTTCGGTCTCTCATACAATATATGTACAACTTTATACTATTTAGACTCCTGGGATGACCCAAACCGTTGAGGTTCGAGAGGTAACAGGAAGTGTGAGTCGCAAATGGGTGCGAAGTGAGCAAGCAAAGCGGTGGTGCGGTCACCGGAGTCAGAGGGATGAGAGACCGCACACGCAACGAAGTCATGAGAATGAGAGGAAGGAGTAAGGGCTGCAAGGTGAGAAGACCGGTGAAGAGGTGGGCAAGGAGAAAGAACGGGAATACGCGACGGGGAAGAAGAGTGAGATGGGGGAGGTAGAGAGGGAGGAGATGAAGGAGCGGTAATGGTGATGTGAGGAAGGGATGATGGCAGTTGAGGGTTGTTGTCGGAAGGAAGAGGGGGAGTGGCAGATGAAGGGGCAACGGTATTTAGTTGGCAAAGACACGAACGATCAACTGCACGATCCAGGAGACGAATAGTCATACGGATTGGGTCCACGTTTGCTGGCTCTTCAAGTGGGATTAATTGATGTTGGCATTCCTGTCGCCAACGGTCTCGCGTGTCGGAAATACCAAGCTTCTTCTACCGCACGCTGACGTTCCCTGGCAGCTTCAGTTCCGCTGTCCTCCGTGCCTCTTCCTTTTCTCAGTGCGATGGGCACCTTCACAAAAAGCAGCACCCAGTTCTTCACGAAGAGCAAGGTCGCGCGCACGCACAGCAGCAGATAACCGAAGCATTCCCAGCATTCCCAAGAAGGGCGTAGCACGAGGATGTAGTTGAAGTGTAATGTGATCAGTGTTAGTGAGTGCGGGCTTGTTGGCGCTGATATTGGGGTTGCGGGTCCCTGATGCCGAGAAAGAATGGTACGAGGGGGCGATGAGGACCGCGACGGTTGTGCTCATGAAAGCCTAAGCGCGAGGGGGTTGTAATGCACAAACAGGAATGTTGTTGTAGCTTGTAACTTCTGAGCCGCTGGCACATTGCACAAAGTAAATGAATGTTATAGGGATAAAGAACAGTACACACCACTCAAAGCATCGCGTTCCCGAACATCACCACCCCGCATGATTTGAGGAGTTCAGCACGAGTAGGGCCGGTCAAATTGAGAGTGAAGTCTGGTAGAAGTCTTGACAAACTGGCACCTAGCCCGCTGAGAAGGTCATTGGTTTGGGGCTGGGAGGTAGAAGGACCATCGTCGGGGACTGGCTTGCACGAAGACGGCCGCACTCAGGCTGATTATGGTCACATGACGCCTGACCCACACCCGCCCGACCGAAGTATACCAGACTCCGCAAGTCTGAGTTCGAAGGTCTGGTCACGAGACTATATATTACAAACGATGATGAACGTGTTCGTAAACTATTGCTTGCAAGTGGTTGACTCCGAGTCAGACTTTGTTTTCAACTCACACCGGTGTCGACTTGAAAAACCAGTCCAGTCCAAGTTGTCAAAATTTCCAAGCGGTGTGCAAGTCACACCGGTGTCAACTTGAACTTGCGGCAACACTAGGCACTAGTCTTCACTAAGTGTCGGATCTCGGTCACGGTACCGTCGGAGTCAACAATCCGTGTATATGAGCACGATCTTGGACACTGTCAATGGAGACGCCCCTTTTCTCTCCCACTTTGCGCGTGTTCTATTCTCCTCTACTCATCCTTTTTGCAGTGACTCCAAGAGGATTCGAATCGCTCGAGTCCTCTTGGAGTCACTGTTAAACGCAGAACCGAGCCGCCGAGCTATCGTGCGTTACAGTATCCCTCTCTGTTGTCGCTGATACCCTCTTTTCTCCGAGACTACCCTTCTCTGTCCATTGAACTCACTCGCGCGTCCCGATCGCGCTCGCTCTCGCATTGGCATATAGTCATGGCACATGCGTCCGTTACTGGATTCCCCTCCAACAGCTAAAAGCAATGCTGTACCGGAAGTCCACTGCCCTCCTGTAAGGCCTCGTCAAACTAAGCGAGCATAGGAAGAGCGTCGTCGCAATCTTCAGCGTGAGCACTCGAGAGAAGCCACGTAGAACGTATGATGATTGGAAATTTTTCAATTGTCCTTTAATATACGTGTCTAGATGCTAATTGACAGGTATTGCCGTACCAAGTTATATCTAACAATCCGATACTAATGCTCATCTTCAGCGATTCTCGAATATGACGAAAACGTACTACTGCGCTATGTACGTGACTAGTTCTACGGCTCTCATTTATGCAACAGGCATGTTATCAATGACGGAAGACGGGTTCCACTCGGGATACAGGTGATTGTCAGTTCGCTGGAATAGTCCCGAAGTCGCCCAAAGCCTTTGCAGGTAAGAAACCAAGTCCTCCGGATTGGCTGCAAGTTTGGCGTCAAGTTCGGAAACGGGGATGTAGGTGACTTCTAGCTTCTTCCCCGTCTTTTCTTCGTACGCCTTGAATATTTCGTTGAATGACTGATAACGTGTCGCCGTTAGTCAAACTTACTATCGAGCCATGTAGGGACCAGATGTTACCTTGTTGTCCCCAGCGACGGTGAAGCGGCGATTCTTCAGTTGTTCGGGAAGGAGATGTGTCAGGACATAGGATATATATCGGGCGGCATCGGGTCTGGTGGTGAACGAAACTTGCTTGCTGCCGTCACCACCGACGGCCACTTTCCCACTCAAGACGTCGAGTTGCACGAACCTGTTGAACCTGTAATTAGTAACTGGGCTGGGACAGTGCCAAAGGCAAGAGGTAAACAATTATCAAGAGACGTACGGTATCCAAGCCATATCCGAGAATGGGCCATTATAGAACGCAGCGTATGGCATTCCGATCGCTTTCAACTTTTCCTGCGTAGCCGCCTTGGCAGCGAAGATTCCCTCGGTCTCGTTTTCCGATATGCCCCCGTATTCCGAAGGGCAGAACAACTGCACGCCTACTTCCTT
>WNFQ01005048.1_pt1 | contig 11757 bp, 8 predicted proteins | sample 5400171 | NCBI WGS metagenome assembly WNFQ01 (sample SAMN13153356, study PRJNA577476) | soil metagenome | isolation source: 20 cm soil under Madrone tree | place: USA:California | collected 2016-06-14
GATCCGGCCAAGCCCGTGCCCTGGAAAGTCTGAGGTCTGCGCGCGACATGAACGCGGCAGGCCGCCTCGTGGAAGTGCGCGTGCCCGACTTGGGCAACTTCAAGGACGTCGCGGTCATCGACGTGCTGGTGAAGCCCGGGGACAGCATCGCGATCGACACGCCGCTCGTCACTCTCGAGTCCGACAAGGCCGCCATGGACGTGCCCTCGACGGCTAGCGGAGTCGTCGAGACGGTTCACGCGACCAAGGGCGGCAAGGTCAACGCCGGCGATCTACTCGCCACCGTGAAGGCGGATGGGGTGCAGACGGACTCCGCTCCGGCTTCAGCCGCCGCACCGCCGGCGCCGCGGCCGGCGGCGTCGGCCCGGCCCGCGGCGTCCCCTCAGCCCGCGGTGCCCCCTCAACCCGCGGTGCCCCCTCAAGCCGCGGCGTCACCACCGGCCGCAGCGCCGGGCGGCAAGCTGACTCCCAGGTCGTTGCTGGGTGTTCCTACCTCGTATCGCAGCGATCTCGCGCCCATCGACGAGCCCGGGTTCTCGCGCGCCCACGCCGGGCCCTCGGTGCGCAAGTTCGCGCGCGAGCTCGGCGTGGATCTCGCCCGGGTCACCGGACAGGGCTTCAAGGGCCGGATCACTCACGATGACGTCAAGGCGTTCGTCAAGGGCGCACTCGCCGGTGGTGGTAGTGGCACCGACACGGCACGGCCGGCGCTGCCCGCGGTTCCGAGCGTCGACTTTGCGCAGTTCGGCCCCACGGCGGTCGAGCCGCTGTCGCGCATCCAGCGCATTTCCGGGCCGCGCCTGCTGCTAAGCTGGGTGAACATTCCGCACGTCACGCAGTTCGACCTGGCGGACATCACGGATCTGGAACAGCTGCGCGCCAGCCTCAAGGACAAGGCGCAGGCGGCGGGCGTCAAGCTCACGCCGCTCGCCTTCATCATGCGCGCCTGCGTGAAGGCGCTGCAGGAATTCCCGCGCTTCAACTCCTCACTCGACGCTGACGGCGCCAGCCTCATCGTGCGCAAGTACCTGCACATGGGTTTCGCCGCCGATACGCCCAACGGGCTGCTGGTGCCGGTGGTGCGCGACGCCGACCGCAAGGACGTTTACGAGCTCGCGCGCCACCTCGGGGCGCTCTCGGAGAAAGCGCGCGCCGGCAAACTTCCGCCCACGGACATGCAGGGCGGCTGTTTCACGATCTCAAGTCTCGGCGGCATCGGCGGCACCGCCTTCACGCCCATAATCAACGCACCCGAGGTCGCGATTCTCGGTGTGTCGCGCTCGAGTATGCAGCCGGTGTATCGCGACGGCGGCTTCGTGCCGCGCCTGATGCTGCCGCTGTCGCTGTCGTACGATCATCGCGTGATCGACGGCGCGATGGCCGCGCGCTTCACGACCTTTCTGGTTCACACTCTCGCTGAGTCGCGCGGGCTGCTCGAGGCAGTGCTGTGAGCCGCGTCGATCTGCTGATTCCCGATATCGGCAATTTCAGCGACGTGGCCGTGGTGGACGTGCTGGTGAAGCCCGGCGACCACGTCGACATCGATTCCCCGCTGGTCACGCTCGAGACCGACAAGGCCTCGATGGACGTGCCCGCGACCGCGGCGGGGACCATCGCCGAAGTACTGCTCAAGCGCGGCGACAAGGTGTCCAAGGGTGCGCCGATCGCGCGCGTGGACGTGGCTGCGCCGGCTGCATCTGCGGCACCCGCCGCGCCGGCTGCCGCGGCTGCGCAAACCGCCGCCACTGCCTCGGCGGCGCCGGTGGCGCGTCCGGAGAGTGCCGGCGACACCGTGCGCATGCCCTCGCCGAGAGCGGGCGCCGCCGATCGCGTTGCGCAGGAATTCAACCGCAGCACGCAGTTGCTCGTGCTGGGCGCCGGACCCGGGGGCTACACCGCAGCCTTCCGGGCGGCGGACCTGGGGCTCAAGGTGACCCTGGTGGAGCGCTGGCAGGAACTGGGGGGCGTGTGCCTCAACGTCGGCTGCATCCCCTCCAAGGCGTTGCTGCATGCGGCGAAAGTCATCGAGGACGCGCACGAGATGGCCGGGCGCGGCATCGCCTTCGGCGCGCCGCAGATTGATCTGCCGCGGCTGCGAGTCTGGAAGAACTCAGTCGTCGCAAAGCTGACCGGGGGGCTCAAGATCCTGGTGAAGCAGCGCAAGGTGGAGGTGGTGCACGGCGTCGGACGCTTCGTGAGCGCCAACGTGCTCGAAGTGATGGGCGCGAGCGGCTCGCAACGCATCCGCTTCGATCAATGCATCATTGCCGCGGGCTCCGAAGCGGTGCGCCTGCCGGGGTTGCCGCAGGATCCGCGAATTCTCGACTCCAGCGACGCCCTCGAGCTGCCGGAGTTCTCGGGCGGCCTGCTGGTGGTGGGCGGCGGCATCATCGGACTGGAAATGGCCTGCGTGTTCGACGCGCTGGGCAGCCGCGTGAAGTTTCGCGGGTGACAAGGCGCCGCCTGCGCAGACTTTCGAGCGCGTGCTGGTGGCCGTCGGGCGCGTGCCAAACGGCAAGACCTTGAGCGCCGAACTGGCGGGCGTGACGGTCTCGGAACGCGGCTTCATTCCCGTCGACCGGCAGATGCGCACCAACGTGCCGCACATCTTCGCGATCGGCGACATCGCTGCGCCGCCGCTGCTGGCCCACAAGGCCATGCACGAGGGCAAGGTGGCCGCGGAAGTCGCCGCCGGTCACAAGCGCGCGGCCGACTGGCGCGTGATTCCTTCAGTGGCCTACACCGATCCGGAGATTGCCTGGGTGGGGCTCACCGAAAGCGACGCGCGCGCCAACGGCACCGCCTTCAGGAAGGGCGCATTCCCCTGGATGGCGAACGGCCGCTCACTCTCGCTCGGCCGCGAGGAGGGTTTCACCAAGCTGCTGTTCGATCCTGACACGCACCGCGTGCTGGGTGGCGGCATCGTGGGGACCAACGCCGGCGAGCTGATCAGCGAGGTCGCACTCGCGGTGGAAGCCGGTTGCGACGCGGCCGACATCGGGCTCACGATTCATCCGCATCCCACGCTCACCGAGACGGTTGCGGGGGCGGCCGAGGCCGTCGAGGGCACGCTGACCGATCTGTATCTGCCGAGGAAGTGACCCGACGCTGCAGGCGTCGCAGGCGCTGCAGGCGGCTCATCTGCTCGCGGCCGACCCTGTGGATCAGAACCGCGGCCCCTCGTTACGCGCTGGTGCGCTGCCGTCGCCTGCGGTTGAGGTCGCGGCCCGCCAGCAGCGCGCGCCGCAACCGCCGCGATGCCGGCCGCGGCGCGCGCACCGGCGTCTTGTGAGGATACTCGCACAGGTCCCGGAGGATGCACGCGGGACAGGCCGGTGAGCGTGCCGTGCACACGTAACGGCCGTGCAGCAGCAGCCAGTGGTGGGCGTCCTTTCTGAACTGCGGCGGCGTGTTGGCGAGCAGGGCGGTCTCGACTTCGCGCGGCGTCTTGCCCGGTGCAAGTCCGGTGCGATTGGCAACGCGGAAGATGTGGGTGTCGACGGCTATCTCGGCCTTGCCGAACACCATGTTGAGAATGATGCTGGCGGTCTTGCGCCCGACCCCGGGCAGCGCCTCCAGCGAGGCGCGGTCGGCGGGCAGCTCGCCGCCGTGCCGTTCGAGCAGCTGCCGGCAGAGTCCGATGAGGTTGTTGGCCTTGGTGTTGTACAGGCCTACGCTCCTGATGTAGGGCTTCAGGCCCTCGACGCCCAGCGCGAGGATCGCGGCGGGCGTGTTGGCAACGGGGAAGAGGTTGCGGGTCGCTGCATTGACGCTCTTGTCGGTGGTGTGCGCCGAGAGCATGACGGCCACCAGCAGCTCGAACGGTGAGCCGTACTCGAGCTCGGTGGTGGGCGCGGGATTCCCGGCCCGCAGCCGCCGGTAGATGGCCGTGCGCGTGGCGGGGTGCACGTGCGTCAGCGGATCCGCAGCACGATCTTGCCGAGGATGTGGCCGGCCTCCACGCGTTCCTGCGCCTTGGCGGCCTCGGCCAGCGGGAACTCCGCGGCGATCGGCACCTGCAGCTTCACCGCCTCGATGGCACGGTTGAGGCGCTCGAACTCCTGCACCCCCGGGATTGCGTTGTAGCGGATGATCGGGACGCCTGTGCGCGCCTTCGGTTCGGGCTCGACTCCGTAGGGAAACGCCACCTGACCGCCCGGTCGCAGGGCATCGATGCAACGCTCGAGCGTCTCTCCGCCGGCGAGCGCCAAGACCGCGTCGACGCCCGCGGGCGCGAGTGCATGGGCGGCGGCCGCGATGTCGCCATGCCGCCCGTCCACAGCGGCGTCGGCTCCCAGCCCCTTCACGAACGCCAGACCATCCTCGCCGGTGGCGGTGGCGAGCACCTTGACGCCGCGCCGCTTTGCGAACTGCAGTGCGAGACTGCCCACCCCGCCGGAAGCACCGTGAATGATGAGGGTGTCGCCGGCCTTCAGATGCAACGCGTCGTCGATGCCCTGAATCGCCGTGAGGCCGGTGGTGGCGATCGCCCCCGCCTGGCGCAGCGAGAGATTACCCGGCACCACACCCACGCGCTCCGCCGGCACCGCCACGTACTCGGCGTAGAAGCCCCCGTGGGGATTGTCCCAGCTGTACGAATAGACCTGCTCGCCGACTTTGAATCCCTGCACCTTCGCCCCCACCGCCGCGACGATACCGGCGCCGTCGGTTCCGAGCACCAGCGGAAAGGCGGAATGCTTGATGCTTTGCGGATGGCGCCGCAGGCCCACGTCCCAGATCGCGACCCCGGCGGTGTTGACGGCGATCAATACTTCATCCGCCTGCGGTTTCGGCACCGGCAGCGTGTGCAGGGTGATGACCTCGGGGCCGCCGGCGCGATCGATGGCGGCCGCCTGCATGGTCTGCGGTAACTTGATCGCCGTGTCGTTGGCGGCGGCAAGCCCCGGGCTCAAGAGACACGCACCAACGAGCATCCCGGTGATTCGCAGTGCTGGCATTTGCGGCTGGCCTCTTTGACATTCTGAATTGACGCCTGCTGGCGGGCGCTGCGAATCATACGCTCCCCACCGGGCGGGCCGCGGCAGCGGCGGCGCGATTCGATCGCAGTGCCTGCACGTTTCATCGCGCGCGTTCGCAGCCCCCGTCAGGTGGGTTGGCCGCCGCTGCGCCGGTGGCCTGCTTGCGAGCGCTGAGCAGCGCGGCACGCTCGCGCGCGCGCCGGGCGATGCGCGCGTTGTGAGCGAGGCAGCGCTCCCGGTTCTCGTGCGCGGTGGGAGCGGCCGGCGTTTCTGCCAGGCTCGCCCGCGGCACCATGGTGATGCAGTCGACCGGGCATGGCGCGATGCACAGCTCGCACCCGGTACACAGCGCGACGACTACGGTATGCATCTGTTGGTGGGCGCCGAGGATGGCGTCGACCGGGCACGGTGGCAGGCACCTGACGCAGCCGATGCAGGCGTCTTCGTCGATCTGCGCCACCAGCAGCGCGCCCTCGACGCCGTTGGCCGGATTCAGGGGCAGCACTGGCCGCTGCAGCAAGGCGGCGAGCGCGCCGATGGTGGCCGCGCCGCCCGGCGGACACTGGTTGATGGGCGCCTGTCCCGCGAGCAGCGCCTCGGCGTACGGGCGACAGCCGCTGTAACCGCAACGCGTGCACTGCGTTTGCGGCAGCAGGACATCGATGTCATCCGCTGTGACCATGGCGTCCGGCGAGGCTGATACCAGCTGCGCCCTCAGGTGATCCTCATTCCCGGAGTCGCCCCGGAATCCGGCGACAGCAGGAACAGGCCGGGCGCCTCTCCGCTGGCCGCCAGCACCATGCCTTCCGAGACCCCGAACTTCATCCTGCGCGGCGCCAGGTTGGCAACCATGACCGTGAGGCGACCCTTGAGCGACTGCGGATCGTATGCCGACTTGATGCCCGCAAACACCGTGCGCGTCTCCGAGCCCAGATCGAGCGTGAGCTTGAGCAGCTTGTCGGCCCCGGCGACGGCCTCCGCATTGACGATGCGCGCCACGCGCAGATCGACCCGCTTGAACTCATCGAGCGAGAGCGTCGCGGCGCCGCCCGAACTGCCCGCGTCCACTGCCGCGGCGCCGGGTGCCGTCATGGCCGCTGCCGAAGCGGCCGCGGGCGCTGCGGCGTCGCTCTCGAACAGTGCGTCCAGCTGCTTCGGATCCACCCGTGTCATCAGGTGCTGGTAGGGATTGATGCGCTCGGGCAGCACGCTGACATCGCTCCACATGAAGGCACGCTCGAGCCCGAACAGCTCGCGAGCGACCCGCTCGGCGAGCTGCGGCAGCACCGGCGCCAGCAGTACCGACAGCAGCTTGAAGCCGTACAACGCGCGTGAGCACACATCCTGCAGGTGCGCAGCTTTGTCCGGCTCCCTGGCGAGCACCCACGGCTGGTTGGCGTCGAAGTACTGGTTGACCCAGTCCGCGAACGCCATGCACTCGCGCATGGCCTTGCCGAGCTCGCGCGCTTCATAAGCGTCGCGCACCGTGGCGGCGGTAGTACGCGCGGCGTCGGTGAGCCCGGCCATGTCCTGTGAGTAGCGCAGCGCACCCTGGAAGTGACGTGTGATGAAGCTGGCGGCGCGGCTCGCGATATTGACGTACTTGCCGATCAGATCGCTGTTGACGCGCGTCACGAAGTCGTCGGGGTTGAAGTCCAGATCCTCGACGCTCGCGTTGAGCTTGGCGGCGATGTAGTAGCGCAGCCACTCGGCATTCATGCCGATGTCGAGATAACGCAGCGGGCTGATGCCGGTACCGCGCGACTTCGACATCTTCTCGCCCGAGACGGTGATGAAGCCATGAACGTACACGTGGTTCGGGATCTTGTAGGGCGGACCCGCGAACTTCAGCATCGCCGGCCAGAACAGGGTGTGGAAGTAGATGATGTCCTTGCCGATGAAGTGGATCTGCTCGGTATCGGCAGCGGCGAGGAATTCCTCGAAGCTGCGCCGCTCGCCATTGACGCGCGCCTTGCCGAGGGCAAAGTAGCTCTGCAGCGCGGCGAGATAGCCGATGGGCGCATCGAGCCAGACGTAGAAGTACTTCCCGGGAGCGTCGGGAATCGGGATGCCGAAATAGGGCGCGTCGCGCGAGATGTCCCAGTCACTCAAGCGCAGTTCGGCGCCGCTCGTGAGCCACTCGCGCGCCTTGTTGGCTACCTGCGGCTGCAGCCTGGCGGGCGTGTCGAGCCACTGTTCGAGGAAGGCGACGCACTTCGGGTCGGAGAGCCGGAAGAAGAAGTGCTCGGAAGCCTTCAGCACCGGCCGCGCGCCGGTGAGCGCTGAATAGGGGTTGATGAGATCGGTCGGCGCATACGCCGTGCTGCACACCTCGCACGCATCGCCGTACTGATCCTTGGAATGGCAGTTCGGGCATTCGCCCTTGATGTAACGGTCCGGCAGGAACATGCCCTTCACCGGATCGTAGAACTGCTCGACCGACTTGCGGTAGATCAGGCCGGCTGTCTTGAGCCGTGCGTACACATCCTGCGACAGCCGGGTGTTCTCCGGGGAGTCGGTCGAATGCCAGTGATCGAAACTGAGGTGAAAGCCCTGCAGATAGCGGGGACGGCCGGCGGCGATGCGCGCGATGAGCTGCTGCGGGCTGATGCCCTCGCTCTCCGCCTTGAGCATGATCGGCGCGCCGTGCGCGTCGTCGGCGCCGACGAAGTGCAGCTGGTGTCCCTGCATTCTCTGGAAGCGCACCCAGATGTCGGCCTGGATGTATTCCATGATGTGCCCGATATGGAACGGGCCATTGGCGTACGGCAGCGCGGTGGTGACGAAGATCTTGCGGGGCATCCGCGCTAGTCTATCAGCCGGAATCCTTCATATCCTCGAACTTCGCCTTGTTGATGGCCTTCTTGTAGGCCTCCTTGCCCGTGATCTGGCGCTGATCCAGCAACTGTTGGATCGCGGTGTCCATGGTGCGCATGCCGAACTGTCCCCCCGCCTGCATGGTGTTCTCGAGCTGGTCGAGCTTGCCCTGGCGTATGAGGTTGGAGGAGGCGGGGGTGTTCACCAGGATCTCGAGCGCCGCCACGCGGCCTTGCTTGTCGGCGCGCTGCAGCAGCTGTTGCGAAACGACGCCCCGGAGCGACGTCGACAGCATGGTGCGCACGTGCGACTGCTTGTCGGACGGGAAGACGTTCACCATGCGGTCGACGGTCGGCGCCGCGCCGTTGGTGTGCAGCGTCCCCATGACGAGAATGCCCATCTCCGCCGCGGTGACCGCGATGCTCATGGTCTCGAGGTCGCGCAACTCGCCGATCAGGATCACGTCCGGGTCTTCGCGCAACGCCGAGTGCACCGCGGCTGAGAAACTCGGGCTGTGCACGCCGATCTCACGCTGGCTGATGAGGCAGCTCTTTCGCTCGTGCACGAACTCGATCGGGTCCTCGACGGTGAGGATGTGGCCCTTCATGCGGCGGTTGATGTCGTCGATCATGGCCGCGAGCGTGGTGGACTTGCCCGAACCGGTCTTTCCGGTCACCAGGATCAGTCCGTTATTGGCGCGGCACATCCCGCGCACCGCTTCCGGCATCGTCAGCTCATCGAGCGTGAGCGCCTTGGAGGGGATGGCGCGGAACACGGCTCCCATGCCGTTCAGATGCCGCATGACGTTGACGCGGAAGCGCCCGCGATCGGGGAGCGTATAGGCGAAGTCGGCGCCGTCCTTGACCTCGAAACGCTCCAGCGCCGTCTTCGGCAGGATCTCGTAAAGCGCCTGCTTGACGAACTCCGGAGCGAGCTTGTCGGGCTTGAGCGCCGTGAGATCGCCGAACAGGCGGATACGCGGCGGATCACCGGCGATGAAGTGCAGATCCGAGCCGCGCTTCTCAAGGACTTCGAGCAGCAGGGAGTCGATCTGCGCCATGCCGTGCGCTGCGCTCAGGCCGCGGAATTCGAGGTCGGCGCGGGCGCCGGAGCGGCGGCGTCCACCTTGGACAGCATGCTGGTGTCGGTGACGTACTTCTGGAAGGCACGCTTCTCGAGGGCGTACGTGTAGGCGTCATCGGGATCGACGCTGCGCGCCGTGATGGCGGCGAGCAGTGCCTGGTCGAGCAGCTGCATGCCGAGGTCGCGTCCCATCTGCAGCTGGGTCGGGATCTGGTGGGTCTGCTCGGTCTGGATGAGCTTGGCGATGGCCTTGGTCATCATCAGCACTTCGCAGATAGCCTTGCGCCCGTGGCCGTCGGCGGTCTTCACCAGCACCTGCGTTACCACCGCCAGCAGGCTCTGCGCCAGGAAGCTCTTGGTCTGCTCGCGCTCCTCCACCGGCAGGGCGTCGATCACGCGATCGATGGTCTTCACGGCGCTGGTGGTATGCAGCGTACCGAGCACCAGGTGGCCGGTCTCCGCTGCGGTCATCGCCATGGAGATCGTTTCGGCATCACGCAGCTCACCGACCAGGATCACGTCCGGGTCCTCGCGCATCGCCGCGCGCACCCCTTCGGCGAAGCTCGGGATGTGCGTGCCGAGTTCGCGCTGGATGACCTGGCTGTTCTTGCTCGGGTGCACGAACTCGATCGGATCCTCGAGGCTGATGATATTGAGGCGGCGCGTCTGGTTCAGGTGATCGATCATCGCCGCGAGAGTGGTGGACTTGCCGGTGCCGGTGGAGCCGGTGACCAGCACCATGCCCTGGTGGAAATCGCACAGCTTGGCGACGATCGGCGGCAGCGCGAGCTTCTCGAGGGTGGGGACTTCCGCCGGAATGGAGCGGAAGGTGGCGCCGACGCCGGTGTCCTTGCGATAGACGTTGACGCGAAAGCGCCCACCCTCGGTGGACACGTAGGAGAAGTCCAGGTCGCCGCCCTTGGCGAACTGCTGGTTCTGCGCGTTGGTGAGAATCTCCGTGATGTAGCCTTCCAGCTCCACCGCCCGCAGATCACGGAACTTGATCGGCATCAGGTCGCCGTGCAAGCGCAGCATGGGGGGCACGCCCACCGCCAAGTGCACATCCGAGCACCCCTGCTGCGTGCCGAGCTTCAGAAACGCGTCGATGCGCGCCAAGCAACCGCCCTCCTGAGAGTTTGCGTACCGTTGTTTAGCCTATCGGGGCGTTCAGGATCAACGGCTTGTGGCGGGAAATTTGACCTAATGCACGAACTTTGGCAAGGCGCAAGCCTCCAGCGCCGTCCTGCACCCCGGCCTTGAAGGCCGCTAGCGCTTGAAACGCTCGAGCGCCGCGCTCAACTCGACCATGGTCTGGAAGCGTTTGGTCTTGTCGACCGACATCGCCTTCATGATCAGGTCGGAGAGGCCGGGGGGAAGCGCGGGGTTGAGATCCTGGGGCACCCGCGCCTTGCCCTGCACGTGCTGATACATGACCGACATGTGATCGCCGCGGGAATAGGGCGGCTGGCCGGTCAGCATTTCGTACATCATGACACCCACGGCGTAGATGTCGGCGCGCTCGTCGACCTTCTTGCCGAGGATCTGTTCCGGGGCCATGTACTTCGGGGACCCGATGACATAGCCGGTCTTGGTGAGCTGGGTGTCGCCCTCACGCTGCGCGGCCGCCACGCCGAAGTCGACGATCTTGAGGAGCCCCTCCTGGTTGATGAGCACGTTGGCGGGCTTCAGATCGCGGTGCACGATGCCGACCTGGTGCGCGACCGTCATGCCGGTGCACATGTCGATGCCGAACTGCAAGGCCCGCTGCAGCTCGATCGGCTTGTCGTTCACGACCTCGCTGCCGAGGGTGTGCGAGGGGAAGTACTCCATCGAGATCGCGTACAGCCCCTGGATGTAGAGGAAGTCGTAGATACGGATGACGTTCTTGTGGGTGATCTTGCGCGAGTAACGCAACTCGTGGACGAAGCGCTTCATCACTTCCTCGTCCTGCGAGACGTTGGGGTTCAGGAACTTCAGGATCAGCCGCTCGTCGACGACCGTGTCCTCCATCAGCAGCACGGTGCCGAATGCGCCGCGGCCGATGCGGTCGATGTACTTGTAACGGCCTTCGATGATGTCGCCCGACTTGAGCGTCTGGATGTCGAGCCTGGCCGCGGCGGCTTCCACCTGCTTGGTGGTCTGGCCGAGCGCCGGGTCGGACATCAGCTGCGTGCGGGCGGCCTCGGCCGGTGTGGGCTGCGGCGGCCGCACGCCCGCCTGCGCCGGCGTGGGCGTCGCGCCGGAGGTGAGCGGCGTGATACCCGCGATGCGGTTGTCGAGCTCGCTCACCGCCGCCGCCGCCATGCGCGAGATGGTCTGATCGGGTGAGGCCATCTGCGCCTGCAGCTCGAGGCGCACCTGCTCGGCGCGGGCCTCGTCGGCGACGCGCGACAGCGCCTGGATCGCCTCGATGCGAATCTCGCGTTCGGGTCGCGCGACCAGCGGCAGCAGCGTGTCCACGAGCTTGCTGTCGCCCAGCTTGCCGAGCGCGCGCACCACGATCGGCAAGGCCTTGCCGCTGCCCGGGGTCTGCAGCATTTCCAACAGGCGAGGCACTGCACGCTTGCTGCCGATCTCTGCCAGCGCGTCCACGGCGCGCTCGCTGACCCACCAGTCGCTGTCGCGCGTTGCATGGATCAGCGACTCGACCGCGCGCTCGTCCTTGGTCTGGTTGAGGATCTCGATGGCGGCGCGCCGGATGTCCTCGTCCTTGTCGCGCACCAGCTGCAGCACCGCGTCGATCACCTTCGGGCCACCGATCTTGCCGAGGGCATCGGCGGCGCGGCTGCGCACCCACCAGTCGCTGTCCTTGAGCGCCTCGAGCAGGTACTTGACGGATTTGGCGTTGCCGATCTCGTTCAGCACCTCGACCGCGGCG